>ERZ772961.1100-NODE-1100-length-10158-cov-10.841235_pt1 | contig 10158 bp, 6 predicted proteins | sample MGYA00580677_ERZ772961 | MGnify/ENA primary metagenome ERZ772961 (study PRJEB29015, sample SAMEA2738088) | human oral metagenome | biome: human oral; feature: human-associated habitat; material: saliva | place: China | collected 2227 ... | reverse complement strand
TGAGTGAAGCAACCCTGACGCTGCTGTTGACGATGCTCGCGCTCGGCGCCGTCATCCGCTTCATGCCCGCCGCCGGGCGTGGTCGCCGCGGTAAGAAGGCGCGCTCGGTCGCCGTGTGGGCCGGCATCGGCCTGGGCATGGTCTCCTCCCTGGCTCTGACGATCATTAACGTCGAGGCCCCCAAGTCCGTGAACCGCCAGACCGTTGGCCTGTTCACCCTCCCCGTCGCGATCGTCCTCGCCGTCCTGTTCCTCGCGCTCATCGCGGTGCGCTCGCGCCGCGTGCGTTCCCTCCTGCCCGGCGACGCTGACGACGAGGCCCGGGCGGCCTTGTCGGTGGAGACCGCGGTGAGCGGGGATAACCTCGTGCGCATCGTCGGTGCCCTCTACATTGCTGCCACCCTGTTCCGCGCCGTGCCGACGGCCATGAACCAGGCCGTCATGATGCTCTCGGGCGGCGTCGAGATCTACTCGACCCCGGTCGTCCTCGCGCTCGTCGGCTACGTGCTGGCGTGGGTGCTCGTCTGCTTCGTCGCCTGGGTGTCCTACCGCCTGTGCTCGTGGAACAACCGCGTGTGGCCGGCGGCCTTCATCCTGATCGCCCTGCTGGCCAACCACTCTCTGATGGTCGTGCGTATCCTCAAGGCCAAGCGCTTGATCTCAACCAGCAAGGATATATGGGCGGTCATGTCCTGGTTCATCAACAACGAGGCCGTCTTCACGATCGCCGCGGGCCTGGCCCTGTGCGCCGTCGTGGTCCTGACCTGGCTGGCCTCGCGCTCTATTCCGACCGTCGGGGCCAACCCGGCGGAGGGACGCCTGGGCCGCGCGCGCTCGCGCCTTTACAAGTCCATGGCCGGCACCGCCGCCCTCGGCTACCTGTGCGGTGCGCTGCTCATCACCGTCGGTGTCGCCTACGGCAGCCAGGAGATCGAGCTGTCCCCGCCCGAGTCCTTCAGCGTCGTCGACGACCAGGTGAGCGTCAACCTGGCCGACATCTCCGACGGCCACCTGCATCGCTTCGAGTACACGACCTCGGGCGGCGTGAAGGTGCGCTTCATCGTGATCCAGAAGTCCGGTTCCTCCTTCGGCGTGGGCCTGGACGCGTGCGAGATCTGCGGCCCGTCTGGCTACTACGAAAAGGACGGCAAGGTCATCTGCAAGCTGTGTGAAGTGGCGATGAACATCGCGACCATCGGCTTTAAGGGTGGCTGCAACCCGATCCCCATCGAATACAAGGTCTCCAACGGCACGCTGACCGTGCCGATCTCCGCCCTCGAGGCCTCGGCCTCCATCTTCGCGAAGTAAGGCTCACGCGTGTTTTTCCGAATGCTCCGCGGTGCCCTCACGAGACGCGGTAACCGCCACTTCATGATCGCCCTGACCGTCGCGCTGGGCGCCTGCGTCGCCACGTCCATGCTCTCCGTCATGTTCAATGTGGGCGACAAGGTCAACCAGGAACTCAAGTCTTACGGCGCGAACATTGTCGTGCGCCCGCAGGGCGCGGCTGTCCTCGATGACCTGTACAACACGGGCGAGGTCACCGAGGCCCGCTCGTACCTGCGCGAGGACGAGCTCGGCAACATCAAGACGATCTTCTGGACGTACAACATCCTCGACTTCGCGCCCCTGCTGAACGTGTCCGCCACCGACGCGTCCGGCGAGCACGTGCCCACGACCGGCACGTGGTTTGGCCACCACCTCGAGCTGGCCACCGGCGAGAGCGTCGAAACCGGCCTCGACAAGCTGCGCGGCTGGTGGGGCATCGAGGGCTCCTGGCCCGCGGACGACGACGAGGACGGCGCCCTCGTCGGCACTACCTACGCGGCCGCCCACGGCCTGACGGTCGGCGACACCGTCACCCTCACCCGCGAAGGCATCACCCGCGACTTCACGGTGCGTGGCATCCTCACCAGCGGCGACGACGCCGACCGCGGCGTGTTCATCCAGCTTCCGCAGGCCCAGGCGCTCCTGAACCGCGAGGGCGTCGTCGGCAGCGTCGAGGTCTCCGCCCTGACCACGCCCGACAACGACCTGGCCCGCAAGGCCGCGAAGAACCCGAACTCGCTGAGCGTGTCCGAGAAGGAAACCTGGTACTGCACCGCCTACGTCTCCTCCATCGCCTTCCAGATCGAGGAAGTCATGACGGACTCCGTGGCCCGCCCGGTCCGCCAGGTCGCCCAGTCCGAAGGCGTCATCCTGGAGAAGACCCAGCTGCTCATGGTCCTCGTGACCGTCCTGGCGCTCATTGCCTCGGCCCTGGCCATCGCGAACCTGGTGACCGCGGGCGTCATGGAGCGCTCCAGCGAGATCGGCCTCATGAAGGCCGTGGGTGCCAAAGACAAGCAGATCATCGCCCTGTTCCTGACCGAGACGATCATCGTCGGCCTGGCCGGAGGGCTCCTCGGATACGCGGGCGGACTCGGCCTCGCGCAGGCGATCGGATACATGGTCTTCGGCTCGTCCATCGCTTTCGTACCCGTCGTCGTCGGCCTCGTCGCCGTCCTCGTCATCCTTGTCGTCCTGGGAGCCTCCATTCCCGCGATCCGCTACCTGCTGCGCCTCAACGCGGCCGAAGTCCTGCACGGAAGGTGATGCCCATGTCCAGACGAGCAATGTTCTGGAAGATGGTCACCTCTTCCATCCTGCGCCGCCGCTCCCGCGTCCTCATCGCGGTCCTGGCCGTCGCCATCGGCGCGACCACGCTGTCCGGCCTCGTGACGATCGCCGTGGACGTGCCCGCCCAGCTGGCCCGCGAGATCCGCTCCTACGGCGCCAACCTGGTCGTCACACCCGCCGGCGAGGGGGCCCTCACGGACGAGGCCGTGGCCGCGTCCACCGCCCTGGTTCCCTCCGGCGCTCTCGTTGGATCCGCAGCCTTCGACTACGAGACCGTCACCATCAACGATCAGCCCTACGTCGCCGGCGGCGCAGACCTGGCGGCCGTGCAAGCCATGAACCCCTCCTGGTTCGTGGACGGGGCGTGGCCCCAAGACCTCGGACAGGTCCTCGTAGGCGAGCAGATCGCCTCGACGATCGACGTCAAGGCTGGCGACACCATCACGGTCAGCCAGCTGGACAGCAACGCCGCCTCGAAGGGCGCCCAGGGCCAGTCCGGCGCCACCCAAGACCCGCAGTCCGGCGCGGACGGGCAGGACGCAGCCCCGGCCTCGGCCCTGAAGGTCGACCCCAGGAGCGTCACCCTGACCGTCTCCGGCATCCTCAAAACCGGCGGAAACGAAGACGGGTACGTGTACATGTCCACCCAGGACATGTCCCAGCTGACCGGGACCAGCGACACGGTGACGCTGGCCGAGTACTCGATCGCCCTGGAGGGCGACCAGCTCAGCGCCGTCGCCGACGCCATGAACGCCGCGAACCCCGAGGTTCACGCCCAGACTGTGCGTCGCCTCGCCCAGTCCGACACGGGCGTCCTCGCGATGCTGCGCTCCCTCCTGGTCGTCATCACCGTCATCGTCTTGGCGCTGACCATGATCGGCGTGTCCACCACGATGATCGCTGTCGTTACCGAGCGCCGCAACGAAATCGGCCTGCGCAAGGCCCTGGGCGCCACCGGGCGCTCCATCACCCGCGAGTTCATGGGCGAAGGCGTTATGCTCGGGCTCATCGGAGGCGTCCTGGGTGCTGGGGCCGGCTACGGCCTCGCCGTCCTCATCTCTACCTCCGTGTTCCACCGGACCATCTCCCTGCACCCCGTGATCCTCCTCGGCACCGTCGCGTGCTCGATCCTCATCGCCGTCCTCGCCTGCCTCCCGCCCGTGCGCCGCGCACTGGCCGTCGACCCCGCGCTCGTCCTGCGCGGAGAATGAGAGCCACCATGACCACCCCCGACACCACCGCCGCCGCGACCGACGCGCCCGAGGCCACCGACGCACCCGAGGTCACCGCGGCCTCGTCCTCTTCGGACGCGCTGCTGAGCCTCGACGGCGTCTCCAAGATCTACGGCGACCTGCACGCCCTGGACAACGTCTCGCTGGAAATCCCGCGCGGCCAGTGGGTCTCCATCGTCGGCCCCTCCGGCTCCGGCAAGACCACCCTCATGAACATCGTCGGCGCGATGGACACCGCTACCAAGGGCACCGTCATGCTCGACGGGCACGACATCTCCGACCTGACCGCCGACGAACTCACCGAGGTGCGCTGCCGCACCATCGGCCTCGTCTTCCAGCAGTTCCACCTCATCGGCCACCTCACCGCCCTCGAGAACGTCATGGTCGCCCAGTACTACCACTCGATGCCCGACGAGAAGGAAGCCCTCGAGGCCCTTGACCGCGTCGGCCTCGCCGACCGCGCCTCCCACCTGCCCCGCCAGCTTTCCGGCGGCGAGCAGCAGCGCGTGTGCGTTGCCCGCGCCCTCATCAACTACCCCAAGCTGCTGCTGGCCGACGAACCCACCGGTAACCTGGACGAAACCAACGAGGAGATCGTCCTCGACCTGTTCAACCAGCTCCACCAGGACGGCACGACCCTCATGGTCGTCACCCACGACGCGCTCGTCGCCGAACAGGGCCAGCGTGAGATCCGACTCGACCACGGTAAGGTCGTCAAAGAAACCTGGCACGACCACGACTTCTCGGCGCGAGCCTCCGGCCTCATCCTCCCCGGCCGCGACGGCGAAGGCCGCAGCGGAAAGGACAAAGTGCGATGACCACCACTCGACCCACCCACGCCAGCCGATCCCGATGGGCAGCCCCGGCCTCGTTCGCGGTCCTCGGCGCGCTCGGCGCAACCATCCTGGGCGCGTGCACGCCTAACACCGGCCTGGACATGTCCAAGCCCCTGAGCGACGGCACGTGGACCGCCCAATCCAACCCCGACGACCAGGGCTCCATCGGCACCATCACCATCACCGTCGAGGGCGGGCACATCACCGCCACCTCCTACGAGACGACGCTGGCCGACGGCACCGACAAGGGCGCCGACTACGGCAAGAGCTCATCCGGTGAGGTCTTCAACCAGGACTACTACAAGAAGGCGCAGGCCGCCGTCGCCTCCTACCAGGAGTACTCCGACAACCTCACCCAGGTCGGCGACCCCGCCAAGGTCGACGTCATCACCGGCGCCACCGTCGCCCACCAGCAGTTCGTGCAGGCCGCCATCCGCGCCATCGCCGCCGCCCAGGGCGTGTCCCCCGACGGCGCCGACGACATCGACATCCCCGGCCTGAACGACGCCACGAAGGACGCCGAGACCGGGGACTCCGACGGCTGAGGCCAGGGGGCGCTCGGGCAGCCACGAGGCCGTGGCCGGTCCGTCGGGTTCAGCGCGCTCGGCGACGCCCGTCAGTGTCGGTGAGGGCTCGTGCGCGAACGCCGCTGGGCTTGCGGGCGGGACCGATGCGGTGGCCGGTGTTGCTGTCGGTCCTGCCGGTGAATCGGGCGCGGCTGGTGCTTCCTCAGGAGCGACGGCCGAAGCCGCGGTTCCGCCGATGTGGCGCTCGTCTTTCCCTGCGATGGGCACCCGCGTCGACATCATCGGCTGGGGCGGGAACGGCATGGCTATCGTCAACGCCATTGTCGAGGTCGTGGCGCGCCACGAGGACCTGTGGAGTGTCTTCCGGGTTTCTTCCGAGGTGTCGCGGCTCAATGCCGCTGTCGCTTCGGCTGGGGGCGGTGAGGGTGTTTCCCGTCACTTGGCTGAATCCGCGGAGGCCAGCGCCGGCCTCGTTGTGAGCGAGGACACCGACCGGTTGCTGCGTGGCGCGCTGGCACTCGCGGAGGCGACCGGGGGAGCGTTCAACCCGATGATCGGGCCGCTCGTTGCCGCATGGGACGTCAAGGCGATGCGGGCCGCGTATGTTGCGGGCGCTCCCTTGCCTCCTGCGCCGTCCTCGCGCGTTGTGGAGGCGGCGTTGCGCGCGTCGTCGTGGGGCTTGCTGTCGCGCGTCGGCGAGCGGCGCTGGGCGGTGGGCGTTCCCGCCGAGTCCGTCGGTGGTGTAGATGCGCCCAGCCCGCGCCTCGACCTGGGCGGCATTGCGAAGGGGTACACCGCTGATGCATGCCGCGACCTGGCGGTGTCCATGGGAGCGCGCGGCGTATTGGTGTCAGTGGGGACGTCGTCGGTGTCTGTGAGTGGTACTCGCGCCGACGGTTCGCCGTGGCGCGCAGGCCTGCGTGATCCTCACGGCGCGCCCACGGCGATTGCCGACGTCGTGGAACTGCCTGCGGACGGCATGGCGTCCCTGTCGACGTCTGGGGACAACCTGGGGCCGCTGGGGGATGCTCGTGCGCTTTGTGCGGGGCCTGTGTCGGAGCGTGCGGCCGACCGTGCGGCGGAGCGTGCGGCCGAGCGTGCGGCCGATCTGCGCGCGCGTGAAACATCGCGTGAAACACCCGGTGGCGGCGGTCGAATTTTCGACCATCACATCATCGACCCGCGTACAGGTTACCCCGCGCGTTCGGGCGTTCGGCAGGTCAGTGTCGTGGCCTCGTCGGGTGTGTTGGCGGAGGCGCTGTCCACCGCGCTGCTCGTCGATCCGTCCATCGATGTTTCGGACGTCGCGGCCCGCTGGGCCCGCGCGATGGGCGCCCCGGCCTCGGCGAAGGTAGTGGGCCTGGTGCGTGCGGCGCGGTGAACGAGCATTGCGCTAGAAGAGTAAGCAATGCACTAGATAGCACGGCATTGGACTGGATAGTAGCTAGTGCAATGCTTCCCGAAATAGTACAATGCCTCCCTATGTGGTGCATCGCTGCCTAAGGCTGAATTGACATGGGGCGCGGCTTGGGGTAGCCCCGATGAGAGTATCGAACAGGGATTATCCACAGGCTTCGTTATGGTGCGAGTTATCCACAGGTGTCGGTTGTGTGGGTGACGAGTGCGGCTCGCATGAGGATCATCAATGTATGAGTATTCGATCGATGACGGTCCTGACATCGCCCTCACAGTCTGAGGGTACCGTTCAGCAACCACGTGCCGATGCGTGTGTGTGGATTCGGAAAGGTTGTTACGTCCGTGTTGATAGTCCTGATGCGTTCACGACTATCTGGGATTCATGGGCGACAGTAGCCCAAGCCAGGCTCCTTGCGGTATGTGTCGGAGCGAAGCGGCAGGCTGTTTTCGTCGGTAATAGTGCCCTCGTTGCGCGTTCAATTCCATTGTGGGAGGCCAATCCGGATGTTGTGGCGTGGTTCGGTGTACGACATGGAAAGCGGCGATTGCCTCCTGTTAGAACGATGGTAGCTACCGTTCCGCCGGTCTATGTCTACGCGACCACCAGTCGACCATCAGAAAACGCATTGGAAATCATCGATGGGCTCCGATGCGAATCTGTTATCGACGCGGTTGTGCGTATGGCGTGTCATTCAGAAGCTTTGAGTGCTTTTGTCGCAGCCTGCATGGTGTTGCGTCACGAGTCAGGCTTCTCGAAGTTTGCTCAAGATGAAGCCAGATGCCTGGCAGAAATGACCAAAGATACGATGAAGGTACGTCTGATAGAACGGCGACGGGCGGCTACCTGCATTCCTTACAAGCGAGCGGAGAGAATCATAGACGCCGCTGACCCGGGCTGCGACAACCCTGCCGAGGCTGCACTGCTGTGGGTTCTCAAGTCGGTGAGTGCCTTCGAGGTCGTGACCCAGTTCGAGATCGTCGTCAACGGGCACCGCTACTTTGCGGATATCGCGATTCCGGGACTCACGATCATCTTCGAGTTCGATGGCATTGGAAAACTGGGCAAGGATGATGCTGAGTTCGCGCGGGCGAAGCGTGACTGGATCCAGCGAGAAAATGATCTGCGTAGTGCCGGGTGGACGATATACCGGGTCTCTTGGAGGGACTATGAAGATTTCGCCGCGTTACGTGCGTGGGCGATCAAGCTCCTCCGGCCGCATCAAGTTGCTATCCCTGAGCATGCCGAGGCACTGTGGGCGTTGCCGACTGAAGCGTGTGATGGCCCGAGTCGGCGTTTTCATACGCGCAGTCGGTAGTTATTGCGCTGGTTGCTGTAGCAGTGCACTAGATAGCAGAGCATTGCACTGGATAGTAGGTAGTGCAATGCCTCCCTATCTAGTGCAATGCTCCTCAAAACAGTGCATTGCTACTTGGGGACAGGGCGCACGTGAAGCAATTGCTAGTAGTAGCGAGCAGAAGTCGTGGCTATGGCGCACTCACTTCCCGATAATCAGCCCCTACTTCCCCGCAAGCAGCGTCGCCAGGTGGACGCCCCCGCGGCCCGCCAGCTGCGCGGCCTGGGTGCGGCACGAGAAGCCATCCGCCAGGTACACGGCGTCGGGCTTCGCCGACAGGGACGGCAGCAGCGAATGGGATGCGACGGCCACAGACAGGTCGTAGTGGCCCGCCTCCATGCCGAAGTTTCCGGCCAGGCCGCAGCAGCCCTCGAGCCGGGTCACGCGCGCCCCCAGCGACTCGAGCAGCGCCTGGTCCGCGTCCCACCCCATGACGGAGTAGTGATGGCAGTGCGGCTGGGCGACGATCTCGACGCCCTCCAGGCTCGGCAGGCGCCGCGCGGAGGCGGGCAGGGCCGACAGCACCTCGGCGAGGGTGCACGTCGCGGAAGACACGAGCAGAGAACGCGGATCGTCGGGTAGTAGGTCCAGCAGGTCGTCGCGCAGCACCGCCGTGCACGACGGTTCGACGCCGACGATCGGGATCCCCGACGCCGCAAAAGGCGCAAGAACGCCCAGCAACGACGCCAAGTGCTTTTTCGCCCCGCTCAGCTGACCCGTCGTAATCCACGTCAGGCCGCAGCACGCGTCCGGCGCGACGATCGGCGCGAAACCGTTCGCCTCGAGCACGTCGACGACCGCGCGCGCCCCCGTGTCGTCCAGGGTCTGGCTAAACGAGTCCGCCCACACGAGCGCATACGGCCGCCCGCTGGGGTCGCGCGGCCCGCTCAGGATCGGTGAGTGCGCCATCGACGAGGCAGTGGCCCCGTCTCGCTCGCGGGCAGAGTCAGGCGAGGCCTGGGCACCGCCGCGCTCGCGGGCAGAGTTGAACGAGGCCTGGGCGCCGCCGCGCTCGCGGGCACCGGTCGCAGCATCGGAAGGTGCAGTATCGGAAGTCGGAGCGCCGGAAGATACGGCATCGTCACGCGTGACAGTTGGGACAGAACCCGCCAGCAGCGACCGCTTGCGTGCCCATGCGGTGAAGGTGCCCGACTGGAGGGCGGGCATGCCTCGGCGAGGATCAAGGCCGATGATGCGGAAGGCGAGCGAGCGCAGGGGGCCCACCGACATGATGGCGTTAGCGACGGCCGCCAGGCCGGGCACGCGCGCGGTGACGCGGGTCAGGCGCGGCAGCCAGCCGAGCGTGTAGTGGCTGAGGGGGCGCATGCGTCCGCGGTAGGTGCGGAAGAGCGCTTCGGAGCGGTAGCGGGCCATGTCGACGCCGGCGGGGCAGTCGGCCGAGCAGGCCTTGCAGGCCAGGCACAGGTCGAGGGCCTCGAGGACTTCGGGGGAGTCGATCGCCTTGATGAGCTGCGAGTTCGCGGCCTCCTGCAGGATGCGGGCGCGCCCTCGGGTCACGTCCTTCTCCTCGCGCGTGGCCAGGTAGGAGGGGCACATGAAGGTGCCGGACACTCCGGCGCGGCACTTGCCCACGCCCGTGCAGCGGTGGACGGCCGCCGTGAAGTCGCCGCCGTCGTGGCCGAAGGCGAAGCCGCCGTCGGCGGGCACGGGACGCGCAGCAACGCGGCGCAGATTGAGATCCAACGGATCGACGCCCGGTTGGAGTTCGAGCTGGCCGCCAGCAACGGCGAGCGCGCCGCCAGCAACGGCGAGCGGGCCGGACACGTCGGATGGGCGCGAGGAGCCGGCGGCGGCCGCATCGTCAGATACGCGAGCGGAACCCGCGGAACCATCAGCGCGCAGGGACGTCGGCATATCGGCAGCACCTCTGCCCGGGGCCGGGCCCGCAGCGTCGGCCCCGAGAACGGAACCAGCGCCGAAGCTGCCACTGGAACCGGCTCCGCCACCATCTTGCGCGGCAAGAGCCCGCGCCGCACGAGTCCGCGCCCGGGCGCGGGAAGCAGCCGTGGCCTCGTCCATGGGGGCGGCGAGCACCCCGGGGTTGAGGAGGTTAGCCGGGTCGAAAACGTGCTTGACGCGCGCGAACAGGTCGAGCATGTCGGGGGAGTACATGAAGCGCAGGAGCTCGCCGCGGGCGCGCCCGTCGCCGTGCT
>ERZ772961.1098-NODE-1098-length-10175-cov-3.264427_pt1 | contig 10175 bp, 10 predicted proteins | sample MGYA00580677_ERZ772961 | MGnify/ENA primary metagenome ERZ772961 (study PRJEB29015, sample SAMEA2738088) | human oral metagenome | biome: human oral; feature: human-associated habitat; material: saliva | place: China | collected 2227 ... | reverse complement strand
TTCTAAATCCCAACTAAATTTTCCAGCCGCACTTTCTTTTTTAAACTTAATATAGTCTTCTGGCTTCTTCAAAATAGTTTTATATCTTTTACTCCAATCGGGATAATATTTTTCCATATATTTTTTTGCAAGTTGATAAGCTTCACAATCTTCTGAAGGACCTATAGCACTTATTTGAATTCCTCCTCCGGGTTGTCCATTTATACTATCTGAAGGTGTAGAATGTGTTATTACTATACTTCCATCATCACATGTTCCAAAACAAATCCAAACATGGCCATTCATACTAAAAATATCTCCAACTTTAAAATCACTTTCTTCACGATTTGTAGGAATTTTTACTTCTTGTGTCCAAGTTCCCCAAGTATTTTCAGCAAAAGTTTTTGCCATTTTTGTTGCTCCCATTACATAGCCTTCTTTTCCACTTTCCGTATTTAAAGTATTATATATTACCCAACCAATATAACCTGAACAATCAACTCCTGCATAACAATATTGATTCCATTCTCCATAAGGATAATAACTATTACTAGGATTTTTTATTTCTTCATTTCCATCTTTTTCACGATAAGTATAATCAGCATTTTGATATTGATAGAAATCTATCCAAGATTGAGGAATACCAATTGTTGTAGCTTGTAAACTTGAACCTTCATCTTGCCAGTCCCAAGAACCACCATAAATATATAGAGCTGTCCCTACTGGTTCTAAAGCAGTTGTAAGAAAATTCTTTAAAGTCTTTTCTCCTGGAATGGCTTTAACTGGTGATGTATATTTTTCACTTATAAAAGTTATATAAATATTTTTAGCTTTTCCATCTTTATCTAAAGTTACTTTAACTGTTTTATCTTTCAAATCATTTATTTCTACTTTTTCAACTGATGAATTTCCAGCTTTCCATGTAATTTTATATATTCCAGTATCTTTTGTAAGAGTTATTTTTTCTTCGCCTACCTCAATAAACTTATTTTGTTCAACATTATTCACTCTACCACTTAACATAGCTTTCTTATCTTCATCAAGAAGCTTTACACTTTTAATGGTATTTTTTTCTATTACCACATCATAGATATAACCTTCTTGTAACTTATTTTGAATTTCAAAAGTATAGACCCCTTCTTTAACTTCTTCTCCATTATCTATAGAAAAAGTCTTTTCTTCTCCATCTATATAAAAATTAAATTTAAATTTTGATATCAAAGAATGATCAAGGTTTTCTCCCTTTGTTAATGCCCCATAGTCTTCTACGCCTAAAAATACTGCTTCTTTTTGAACCTTCTTAGGAGATGTAATTCTTTTCACTATATAGAAAGCTATTAATATTACTACTAAAACTAATATTAATCTTAAGAAATTTTTGCTACTCATAAAGCTCACCTCTCTTTTATAAGTTCTGATTTCACCTTTTTATATCTCTGTAATGCATCATGATAAGCTGTCAAAATAGCTTTAGTTGATGATCCAAAATATCTTGTTACAACTTCTTTTCTCAATAATTCTTCATCTTCTATAATATTATGATTTAAAAAAAGCCTATGAACAAAATCTTTTGTTAGTCTAAGAGTTGCATTACAGTCTACATCTACAATTTTATCCTTATCCAACTCCATTTCAAAAGCAATATAAAAATTACCAAACATTTTTGTTATTGCATTATCCATTGTTGTCCTTGCTTCTCCTATAATATATATTGTTTGATTGGTCAAATTTGTTCCTCCATTTTGTCATAAATACATTTAGATATTTTCCCTATTGTTTCTCTACATTCCAAGTTTGGCATGGCACTTGTTAGAACAACTAAGATATATGCTCTATCATTTATCCAGATAATTCCTCCATCATTTTCTAAATTATCTAAATCTCCACACTTATGTGCAATCTTTATATCACTTGGTAAGTATCTTTGTAATCTTTCAGACTGCTGTTGTTGTAATAGAATATCTAAGATTATTTCACTAGCTTCTTTATTAATTAATTTCCCTTCATAGATAAGCTTTAATAACAAGGCTATATCATCAGAAGAAGTGTAGTTATCATAACCTTTTTCTTTAGCATTTGAATCCATCATTTTTCTTTGTAAAAAAGTTTCTTTTAAAGCTAAATTTCTTCCTAAAGCATTAATATTTTCCATAGTCAATAAGTCCATTAAAATATTAGTAGCTTCATTATCACTTACAACAATCATAAGCTTTGCTAATTCTTTTAAACTGAACTGATGTCCTGAAGCTAAGACTTTCAAAATCCCATCTCCTCCAACTCTCATAGAATCAGTTAGAGTTATTTTTTGAGAAAGTGAAAGCTTTGCTTCAGAAACTTGTCTCATTAATTCTGCTAGTATAAGAAGTTTTATCATACTAGCTGACAAAACCTTTTTATCTCCATCTATAGAGAATGTCATATTTTTATCTAAATCATAGAAACTTACAGAGACCTGCCCCTTTACTTCTGAAATAATTTTTTTAATTTCTTTTTTCCACTCTGCATATTTTTCCATAATCTTCTCCCTATATTATTTATTTTTCTATGACATCATTTTTAATATTTGACCTATTCCTATTCCACAGAAATTTCCAACTGCTGCTCCAAGAACTCCCATAAGTACTCCTATTCCTGCATAAGATGGATTATAAGCTGAAGCAACTATCGGTGCAGATGCTGAACCTCCTATATTTGCAAGTGAAGCTGTTGAAACCATACATAAATCCCAATGGAAAATTTTTGAAAGTATAAACATAAGAACAACATGTATTACTAATATAAATAATCCATAAACTATCCACATAGGTGCTGTCAACAAATCTACAACTGATGCTGTTGAAGCTAGTAAAGAAACAACTGCATATAGATATACAGTAGATAGCTCTTCAACTGCTGGAAGTTTTCCAAGAGGTGTTAAAGCACATACAAGTCCTAGAACAGTTACAAACACAGTAGTCATAGTTCCCTTGTCAAACATTGCTAGACCTACTGATGCAAAAGCATTGTTAAGATATGCTCCTACCATTTGAGAAAGAGCTGAAACCATTAAAGATAGTCCAATTAAAAATACCCAGTCTGCTGCACTAGCAGTTTTCTTTTCTTTTTGAACCTCTTTAGCAGCTATATCTGCAATTTCTTGTAATTTAGAAGTATCTGCCTTAGTTGCATTATCCCATTTAGAAGAATAACGAACCATAAGAAGAAGTAGAGCTATCCAAAGTGAATAACATACAGTATCAAGTGCCAATGCACAACTATATGCTCCAGCATCTACTGGTAAAGCTGCTTGCATTGCAGCCATATTTGCTGAACCTCCAACCCAAGAAGCATAAAGAGCTGCTACTGCTCCCCAAACATTTTCTCCTAAAAAACTTTTAAAAATTGGATATCCTACAACAAAACCTACAAATAATGTGAATGAACAAGCTAAAAAGATAGCTACCATTCTTCCACCTAATTTTGCAAGTTTTCTAAAATCACAACGAAGTAACATAACAAAAATCATTGCATATAACAAATTATTTTTTAATACACTATAGGCTTTTGAACAAGCTTCTGAATCAAAAAGTCCCATTGTACAGAAAGCCATATTTAAAATATAAATGAAAACCAATGCAGGAACTATATTAAAAATTCTCCATTTTGAATATTTTTCCAGTAATAATAAGCAACCTGCAAGACACATCAAAAAGGCAATATAAGTAAAACCATTAGTAATAACCATATGTAACCTCCTTTTACTCTTTAATCGATATATTTTATTCCATTTATAGCTTTAATTCCAAGACCATAGTCATCAGAAACTATTATTTCTTTTTCATTAAAAATAGCTCCTCCTACAACTGGATCTTCAGAACAAAGAACTGGCCCATCTAAATCTATCTTAGTTATAATTTGTTTAGCACAAGCTAAGTGCACTGCTGCATTCACACTTACTTTTGCTTCTAACATACAACCTATCATGCATTCTACTCCTAATACTTCTGCCATACTTATGATTTTCAAAGCATTATAAATTCCACCACATTTCATAAGTTTGATATTGATTAAGTCTGCTGCTTTCATCTCTAATATTTTAAATGCATCTTCAGGAGAGAATACACTTTCATCTGCAAGAACTGGTACATTTGCATATTTAGTAACATAGGCTAAACCTTCAAAGTCATGAGCTTTTACAGGTTGTTCTACCAATTCTATATCTAAACCTTTATCCTGCATTTGATTTAAAAGCTTTATAGCTTGTTTTGGAGTCCAAGCTTGATTAGCATCTATACGAATTCTATAATCCTTACCTATTGCTTCACGAATGGCACTAAGTCTTGCCACATCTAACATTGGATCTATTCCAACCTTTACTTTTAAAGTATCATATCCTCTCTTTATAGCATTCATTGCATCTCTTGCCATTTCTTCAGGAGGATTGACACTGATAGTTATATCCGTTATTAATTTTTTACGACTTCCACCTAATAATTTATGAACAGGAATTTTATGAAGTTGTCCATATAAATCCCAAAGGGCTATATCCACTGCTGCTTTAGCACTAGTATTTTTTACTATACAGGAATTCAAATCTTTCATAAGATTTTCAAAATCATCTACATCTCTACCAACTATAGTTTTTATAATATGATCTTTTAAAGCTCCTATTATTGCTCCTGTAGTATCTCCAGTTATTGCTCCTGTTGGAGGTGCTTCGCCATAACCTATATTCCCTGTATCTGTATGAATTTCCACAATAACATCTTCAACACTATTTACAGTGCGTAGAGCTGTTTTAAATGGTACTCTTAAAGGAACTGAAATGATTCCTAATTTTACTTTTGTAATTTTCATTTTCTCAACCTCCTTATAAGAAAAAAAGTCCGCACAAAAACACAGAACCTCTCCCCTGTGGTTTTGCTGGGACTCAAATTGTTTCTTGATCTATTTTTTAGCTCACACAAAATGAAGCAGCATGATATTAATTATATACTATCAGAGTTCTATCTGTCAATTATTTTTGTTTTTAAAACTAAAATTAAACATTATATTTTTTATATAACTTTAAAAGCAAAAATTATTTCTCTATTAAAAAAACTTTGTAAAATAAAGACTATATATGGTATAATTGCTAGTAGTAGTATTATAAATAAAGAGGTGATTCAATGGAAGCTATATTATTACCTTTAGTGGTAATGTTCTTCATATTAATTCTAACTCTTGGAATAGATAAAGCTTCTAAGGCAATCATACCATTAACTATTATAGGAATTTTTGTTTATTTTTTCGGCTGGGATGTTTTTAAATATATTTTTATATTTATACTATTTATAGTATTTCTTATCTTTTTCCTTATATTTAAGTTATTGAAAAAAGCTGGTACATCTTCTAATACTTACAGAAGAACTAGAACTCAGAATGATGATTTCTTTAGTGGGTATAGAAATAATACTCGTAGTAATAACAATTCAAATGGAACAAGAGAAAACAATACTTATAATGAAACAAGATATTATGGAAACTTCCGTACTAAAGAAGAAGCTGAAGAATTTTTTAGAAATATCTTTGGTGCAAATAGTAACAATAGAACTTATAATAACACAAGAACCAATGGTACTTTCACTCAAGAAGAGTTTGATAAGTTTTTTAGATATATCTTTGGTGGTGGCTCTGGTACAAATGGTAACAATGGAACTTATAGTAATACAAGATCTAGTGGTACTTTCACTCAAGAAGAGTTTGAAGAGTTTATTAGAAATACCTTTGGTGATAGCTTTGGCGGTACTTATGGTGGTAGCACCTATGGTAACTCTTCTGGTGGCTATAGACAAGGTGGCAGTTATCAAAGAACAGGTACTTATACAAGTAATAGAAGTAGATACTATCGTATTTTAGGACTTAAAGATGGAGCGAGTCAAGAAGAGATTAAAAAAGCCTATCGTCAACTTGCAAAAGAACATCACCCAGATAAGTTTGTAAATGCATCTGATAGTGAAAAGAAATTCCATGAAAGTAAAATGAAAGAAATAAACGAAGCTTATGAAAATCTAAAAATCTAATTAATATTAATGGAGGATAAAATGAAAGCGATTATTATGGCTGCTGGAAAGGGTACAAGAATGAAATCTGACTTACCTAAAGTTGTTCATCTTGCTCATTCTAAACCTATGATTATCAGAATCATAGATGCTTTAAATGCTCTTAATACAGAAGAAAATATATTGATACTAGGGCATAAGAAAGAAAAGGTTTTAGAAGTTTTAGGACCTGATGTGAGTTATGTTGTACAAGAAGAACAATTAGGAACAGGTCATGCTGTTAAACAAGCTGTACCTAAACTAGAAAACTATCAAGGTGATGTTCTTATAATTAATGGAGATATCCCTTTAATTAGAAAGGAAACTTTAATAGATTTCTACAATGAATACAAAAAGGAAAATGCTGATGCTATAATTTTATCGGCTGTCTTTGAAAATCCTTTCAGTTATGGAAGAGTTTTAAAAGATGGAAACAAAGTTTTAAAGATTGTTGAAGAAAAAGAAGCTAATGAAGAACAAAAAAAGATAAAGGAAATCAATGCTGGTGTCTACATCTTTAAGTCACAAGACTTAGTTAAGGCTTTAGCACAAATCAATAATAACAATGAAAAAGGTGAATATTATATAACTGATGTTATAGAAATTCTATCAAATGAAAATAAGAAAGTTATTTCATATTCTCTAGAAGATAGTATGGAAATCCAAGGAGTGAACTCAAAAGTTGAGCTTGCACTTGTTTCAAGAGTACTAAGAGAAAGAAAAAATACTGCTCTTATGGAAGAAGGGGTTATCTTAATAGACCCTGCTAATACATATATAGAAGATGAAGTAAAAATAGGTAGAGATACTACTATCTACCCTAATGTTACTTTACAAGGAAATACAGAAATCGGTGAAAACTGTGAAATATTATCAGGTACTAGAATTATAGATAGTAAAGTATTTGATAATGTTAGAATAGAAAGCTCTGTCATTGAAGAAAGTATAGTAGAAAACGGAGTAACTATAGGACCTTATGCACATTTAAGACCTAAATCTCATTTAAAAGAAAATGTTCATATAGGTAACTTTGTTGAAACTAAAAAATCTACCCTTGAAAAAGGAGTTAAAGCTGGGCATTTAACATACTTAGGAGATGCTCATGTTGGTGAAAAAACTAACATAGGTGCAGGTACTATAACTTGTAACTATGATGGTAAAAATAAATTTAAAACAGAAATTGGTAAAGATGTTTTTATAGGAAGTGACACTATGCTTGTTGCTCCTGTAAGTATTGGGGATAATTCCCTTATCGGTGCTGGTTCAGTTATAACTAAGGATGTTCCAAGCGACTCTCTTAGTGTTGAAAGAAGTAAACAAATAATAAAGGAAGGGTGGAAAAAGTAAGATGATAAATTTTAATAATGTTAAAATTTTCTCTGGAAATTCAAATTTAGAATTAGCAAAAAAAATAGCTGAAAAAGCAGGTTTACAACTTGGAAAAGCAGAAATTCAAAGATTCAAAGATGGAGAAGTCTATATTGAAATTGAAGAAACTGTAAGAGGTAGAGATGTCTTTGTTGTTCAATCTACTTCAGAACCTGTAAATGAAAATCTTATGGAACTTTTAATATTTGTTGATGCACTAAGAAGAGCCTCAGCTAAGACAATAAATGTTATTATTCCTTACTATGGTTATGCAAGACAAGATAGAAAGTCTAAACCAAGAGAACCAATCACATCTAAACTTGTTGCTAACTTATTAACAACAGCTGGTGTTAACAGAGTTATAACAATGGATTTACATGCTGATCAAATTCAAGGATTCTTTGATATTCCTGTTGATCATATGCAAGGATTACCATTAATGGCAAAATACTTTAAAGATAAAGGTTTCTATGGAGATGATATAGTTGTTGTTTCTCCAGATGTTGGTGGAGTTAAAAGAGCTAGAAAATTAGCTGAAAAATTAGATTGTAAAATAGCTATCATTGATAAAAGAAGACCTAAACCTAATATTGCTGAAGTTATGAACCTAATTGGAGAAGTTGAAGGAAAAATCGCTATCTTCATAGATGACATGATAGACACAGCAGGAACTATAACTAATGGTGCTGATGCAATAGCTGCAAGAGGAGCTAAAGAAGTTTATGCTTGTTGTTCTCATGCTGTTTTCTCTGATCCAGCAATAGAAAGATTAGAAAAATCTGCTTTAAAAGAAGTCGTTGTAACAGACTCAATAGCATTACCTGAAAGAAAGAAAATAGACAAAGTTAAAATAATATCAGTGGACTCTGTACTTGCTGCTGCAATAGACAGAATAACTAATAATAAATCAGTTTCAGAATTATTTGAATAATGGAAAAATATCTTAAGATAGATAATATATCTGATATTAGTGATGATAAGTGGACTGAATTAGCGAGTGAATTAAAAAAAGGTTCACTTATTATCTATCCAACTGACACTGTCTATGGTCTGGCTTCTATTGTTACTAATGAACAAAGTATTAATAATATATATCTTGCAAAGAGTAGGAGTTTTACTTCTCCTCTTATTGCACTTTTAAGTTCTGTTGATAAAGTTGAAGAAGTTGCTACTATCTCTGATGAAAATAGAGAAATCTTAGAAAAGTTAGCTCATGCTTTTTGGCCTGGTGCCTTGACTGTCATACTTAAAAGAAAAGAGCACATTCCAAGTATTATGGTCTCTGGTGGGGATACTATTGGTGTGAGAATTCCTAATTTAGATTTAGCTATTAAAATTATTGATTTAGCTGGTGGTATTTTAGCCACAACTAGTGCTAATATCTCAGGGGAGGCCACTCCTAAATCATATAATGAATTGTCAGAAGCTATAAAATCAAGAGTTGATATTTTAGTGGATGGTGGCGAATGTAAACTCGGTGAAGCCTCAACTATAATTGACCTGACTTCTGATGTTCCTAAAATACTTAGAAATGGTGCAATATCTACAGATGAAATTACAAAAATAATAGGGAGAGTGAGGTGATAAAATGAAGGGTACAAGAGTTAATCCAACTGCCTTAAGTCCTATGGAAATGAATAATATATCTTCTATGATGGGAATGATGAGTTCTATTCAAAAAATAGGAAAAGGTAAAAGAAAATATACAATACAATTAGATAAAAATGATAAAAAACTTCTTGTTAGATTCATTAATGAGGCTAAGAAACAATTTTCTGATACAGCTTCTAACAGTCAATATGCAGGAGTATATAATTTCCTAAATTATATTACTGATGTTGCTTCTAAAAAGGAAAGTACTGAAATTAAAATGAGCTATGAAGAACAAGATTTCGTTAAGAGAATGCTACAAGATTCTGTAAGAGGAATGGAAAAAATGCAATTCTTCTGGTATCAATTTATTAGAAAATTCACTGTTAAAACTTTAGCAAAGCAATACAGAGAATTACTTAAAAAATTCTAATACTAAAGATGCACTAAAGAAATAACTCGGACTGAGACTGAATTTTTAATCTAAAATTACATAGTAGATGTACTAGCAAAACCATCTTAAAAAAACTAGACTTGGGGTGCAAGTCCCCTTTTTTATTTGTAAAATATTATATAAAAAAGACTTTCTCAATTTTAGTTTTTTATCTCAACTACTTGCCAGCCATAAATATTTTTCGAGCTCCATAAAGGCTCTCCAAATATTTATGGACGGCGCAGTAGTTTCGTTTAAAGTTTATTTAATAGACTTTTATATAATATTTTAATTAATAATTGAAATAGTTCACAACATTGAGGTATAGAATGATAAATAAAAATACTTACATCAACTATTATGCTTTACAAACTAGTGTTTTATGTTATAATACTAATATGCAATGCAAGATAGTTAAGAAGAGGAGTAAAACTTGTCACAAACAGATATTTCTAGTCAAATGCTTAAAGGAATTCTACAAGGCTGTTTGTTAATTTTAATTAATCAACGACCATATTATGGCTATGCGATCAGTCAGGAACTTTCAGAGTATGGGTTTGCTGATATTCCTAAAGGAACAATTTATCCATTGCTAACCAGTATGGAAAAAAAAGGACTAATCCTTGGTAAAGTTGAACCATCTAAAGAAGGGCCACAACGAAAATATTACTATATAACCAGCACTGGGAAGCAAGCTCGAAAAACCTTTCTAACTCAATGGGCTAATCTCTCACTCAACGTTAATG
>ERZ772961.1096-NODE-1096-length-10181-cov-2.563006_pt1 | contig 10181 bp, 9 predicted proteins | sample MGYA00580677_ERZ772961 | MGnify/ENA primary metagenome ERZ772961 (study PRJEB29015, sample SAMEA2738088) | human oral metagenome | biome: human oral; feature: human-associated habitat; material: saliva | place: China | collected 2227 ... | reverse complement strand
TCTAACGTTGGCCCCACCAGGGCAACTACTTCATCTCTTGGCATTGAGGCTAGAGGCTCAAACTTCATGATGTAGCGCACGCTTATTAGGCCTAAAAGCTGGGTGGTCATTAGATTCATGCGCACTGGCACCTGATCTAAACCCAAACTGATAAATGTTGGCAGAGCTACGCGCGAAGTAATGCGGTCTAGAAACATTTGTCGCACTCGCTCTTCAGAAGACAGTGCGCGCACCATGGCCACATAAGCTGGCCCTGATTCATTAGTTTCCACAAATTCCAGTAGCTGGCGCAGTACCTGCGTTCCCCCACCCCCACCTTCCTTGGCTTGACTTATCCACCACTGGGCAATCTGCAGCGATTCCATTACCTGCGAGATAGCTTCAGCAAACAGTTCATCTTTGGAGCCAAAGTAGTAGTGAATCAGCTTGGCATCACACCCGGCCCGGCGCGCCACTGAGCGCATGGTGGTGCCTTTGTAGTCATGCAGCGCAAATTCTTCGCGTGCGGCAGCCAAAATTTGCTCTTTATCTACCCCACCCTTGCGTGGGCCACGTTTGGCTCCCCCGACGGCGTTAGCAGCTGAACTCACGTCTCTACCGTATATTGCGTCACATTAGAGAGCAAGTATTTCCACAGTCGATGAAATATCTTAATATTTTCATCAAGCGATGAAATACCGCGCCTGTTGCCCTACTGGACACCAGACACAATCAAAGGAACACACCATGAGGGCCTTATTCATCAAGGAATTTCAAGAACTCAAACGTGACCGGCGCACGCTAGCCATGATCATCATGCTGCCACTGCTATTACTGCTAGTGTTCGGCTACGCCGCCAACTTCTCCGTTGACCACATCAACGTCAAAGTCATCGGCCCCCAGGCCAGCTCAACTGTCAGCTATCTAAAATCCCTACCGGGAGCTGACAAATTCAACTTTGTGGCTGACACTTCGGCTCCTGCCACCCCCGCCCAGGCCCAAAAGCTACTGCGCTCGCCCAGCGGCGACGTCGTCGTTATCCCCAAAGCCAAGGCGGGAACCTTAAGCCAGCGGGTGGATGTCTACTTAAACGGCGCCAAACTCTTTACCGCCCAAAGCGCCAAAGCCGACCTGGTGCAAATGCAGGCCACCGACATGCGCGCCCAGCTAAAACAGCTTTCCAGCGCCGCCACCCAAGCCCAGCAAAACGCGCAGGGGCTACGCACTAACCCAGCCCAAGCCGCTAAGGAGCAAGGTCAAAAGCTCCAGGCCCTAGCCAAGCAAGCTCAGGAAACTAACACCAACTGGATCAAGGTGGAGTTCAACCCTGACCTAAAAACCTCTTGGGTGATGATTCCTGGTCTAATCGGCCTGGTGATGGCGGTTATTGGCACCCTGATCACCTCTATTGGCATGGTGCGTGAACGCGAGGCCGGCACCCTAGAGCAGCTGGCGGTTATGCCAATTAAGGCTCGCTCAATTATTGCTGGCAAAATTTCGCCTTACTTTATGCTGGCGGTAGTGGATATGAGTGCGGTGGCACTAGCAGGTGTGTACCTGTTCGATATTCCATTCAACGGGCAGCTGTGGCTATTTGCGCTGGCCGGGGTGCTGTTCCTGGGTGTGGTGTTAGGGCTAGGCGTGCTAATCTCCACGGTTTCACAAACCACAGCGCAGGCAGTGCAAATGGCGATTATGACCATCATTCCCCAGACGTTGCTTTCGGGTCTGGTTTTCCCGCTCGAATCCATGGCCACCTGGGTGCGCTGCATCGGTTATCTACTGCCGCTGACCTGGTTTGTGCAGGTTTCACGTGGAGTAATGCTTAACGGTTCCAACGCTGGGCAGTTGTGGCTGCCGCTTAGCATTATGGCGTTGCAATGCGTGGTGCTCTTTGGGGCAGCTACAGCGCGCCTGACTCGTTCGCTGCGCAGTATTTAAGGGGCTAGCCGTGATTAGTTTTGAAAATGCACGTTGCGCAGGCCTGGAAAGCACGGACCTTAGTTTTGCGCCCGCTAGCGTCAGCAGCATCATTGGCGACGGCGCTAGCGCCAAGGATGCGATCTTGGCGCTACTTAACCACCGTCGTCGCCCCAGCCAAGGCAAGGTCAGCGCCCTGCCTGGCTCCGGGCAGATTGGCTATATGCCTAGCGATTCGGGTACCTGGCCGAATTTGAGCGTGGCCGAGAACTTACGTTTTGTGGCAAAAATTTTTGGTCACTACGACGACGCCCGCGCCCAGCAGCTGTTAAAGGCAGCTGACCTGGATCGTTTCACCAACCGCCTGGCCCGCAACCTCTCTGGTGGGATGCGCAAAAAGCTGGGCGTGATTATGGCGGCCCTGCCCGAACCAAAGCTGCTGGTACTAGATGAACCCACTACCGGGGTTGACCCTGACTCACGCACAGCTATTTTGGCTTTACTTAAGGCTGAAGCTGCCCGTGGCGCCACGGTGGTAGTGGCCACCACCTATATTGATGAGGCTGAAGACTCTAGCCAAATTATTTTGACTTTGGGCTCACGTGTGATGGCCACCGGCACCGCTAAGCAGCTAATTGCCTGCGCTCCCCAGCTTGATGAGCAAACTGTGGCCGATTTGGGCGAGCCTTGGCAGCGCAGCGCGCCGCTAGAGCGAGCCTGTATTGCCTGGCAGATTTCCACCCAAAGCGGCTCTGAATGGCAAAGTTTTAGCACAGAGCTAGGACAAGCTAGCGACTCAGCCCCCGCACAGCCCGCCAGCTCAACCCAGGCACAGCCCGCCAGCTCAACCCCCGCACAGCCCGCCAGAACCCAGGCAGACAGCGGCAAGTCAGCAACGGCCCCCTCCCCCAAAGCGCAGGACTTGCTTAGCGTGCAGGAACTGCGCAAACGCTTTGGCGATTTTGAGGCTCTTAAAGGCGTGTCTTTTGCTGTCTCGCCGGGTGAAATTGTGGGTTTAATTGGCGCTAATGGCGCCGGTAAATCCACCAGTATGCGCCTTATTTTGGGTCTCGAAGCAGCCACTTCGGGTCAGGTCAGCGTGCTGGGCCAACGCCCTGGCAGCCTGATGGCACGTAAACATTTAGGATACGTGCCCCAGTTTGTGGGTTTGGCGCCATCGTTGAGCGCACGTGAAAACTTGATTTTCAATGCACGCCAGTATCAGTGCCAGGTCCCCACCCAGGTGGGCCGGTGGGCCAGCAGTTTTGGTGCCACCCCAGTAGCTAACTTGCCACTGTCTACTAGGCGCATGTTGGCCTGTATGAACTCCACTATGCACGCTCCGCAGCTGCTGATTATGGATGAGCCTACCTCCGGCATGGATCCGCTAGCTCGACTGCGGCTTTGGCAGTATCTGCGTCAGTTGGCCTCCAATGGGGTGGGGATTTTGATTTCCACCCACTACTCCTCCGAGGCGGCCCAGTGCGATCGGGTGGTACGTATGCGTGCCGGCCAGGTTATTTAGGGCTGGGCGCCGTCGCGCCTTACTGGAGCAAGCTTAGGTGAGAAGAAGCGCTAGCGTGCAGGTTAAAGCCACTGGCAGGCAGCAACCCCCAAGGAATCAGGGCCGGGCTGGTGCTGGCCGAAAGCTGCACCTGCACCTTGCCTGCCTGCACGCTGAAAGAGCTGAGACTAACTAAGCTAAGGCGCGAACCAGCCAAAGGGCCATTAGGGTCACTGCCTTGCTGTGCCACGCATGAGCTGGCTGTTTTTTGGGCGGCAAGCGCATCTAACTGACCCTCACTGCCAACTTCACGGGCCGCTAAGGCCACGCAGTTGTCGGCCAGGTAGGTTAGGCGTTTAAGGTCAAGGTAAATCGCAGTGGCAGTAGCCAAAATCAGGATCAAAGCCAACACCACTGCCCCTACCCCAATTCCTAGCAGCATGGTGCTGCCGGACTGGCTGGCACAGGCCCGGCGCATTCGAGAGGATACTTGACAGTGTAAGGTGCGCACTATTTAGCCCCTTTCCAGCCGCGTGTATCAGCTAGCTGCACCTGCCGAGTAGCACTTAAACTCACTGGAGCTAAGCCCTGACCTGCCCGGCCAGTTCCTGGCAGGGCCACTTTGGCGCTAATCGAAATGCTCACGCGCCCATCGCCGCAACCTGGGCTAAGGCAACTAATGTGCAGGGCTTGGCGGGCATCAGCCTGCACATCTTGATCATCCAAGGCCAGTTGGGCGGCGGTGTAGGCCTGCGAAACCTGTTCCGGGGTGCGTGCGTGCATAGCCACCTGACCAGCTGCCTGCACCGCCGACTCTAAAGCCAGCGCCGTGGCCTGCAGATACGACAGGTAAATAATGAAATACACCAGTGGGATCACGATTATGGCGGTCCAACCAATAAATTCCACTGTGGCACTGCCGCGTTGAAAATCTAGCTTGCGCATGCGAGCCCCTAACGCTGATAGCTACGCTGATCAACCGCATGGCCGCGCACCACCACGCTACCCGTGGGAGACCATAAGCCAATCACCGGTAAAGGGGCACTGACCTGCACCTGTACCAGCGATACTGAGCCGCGTTGCAGGTGAGAAACCTCAGATTTAGTCGGGTAGTTGGCACGCAAAGCCCCGTGGCATAGCTGTTGTACGCGCGCATTGGCTTCAGCGTCACTGGCCCCCACCAACGCAGCGTGACGGGCGGCGTCGGAGGCGGCGTCGGCCAAAATATTGCGCACGTACAGGCTAAGCGTCAGCTGTAGCAATGCCGCAGTTACCGCCATGACCAGCACCGCCACTAGCGACCATTCCACCAGCACCGAGCCTGCCTGGTTAGAGTGCACCACCTGGTTAGAGTGCACCACCTGGTTAGAGTGCACCACCTGGTTAGTGCGCACTTGGCGCAGCCGGAAAGCCTGGCACGCCCGGTAAACCGGATGTAGCGCGAAAACCTGGCGCAGCTGGTCGTTAACCCATGCCAGCGACTTTAGAGATGGCATTGTTGAACACTTCCACAAGTACCTTGCCGGCAACAGTCCACAACGCCACCACCAAACCGGCGCTCATCAAGGTGACCAGCACCCAGCCGGGCACATCACCGCGCTGGGAGCCAACGGCCCCACGCAGCGCGCGAAGCTTTGAGGCAGCCTTAACCACCATGTTTTTCATCAGTCATTCTCCTTTGAATTTCTTTATGGGTACGCCCACCCCGCCTTGAGACGGGCGTAAATTTCACAGCTTAAAGTGCAACACCGCCAATCCCGGATAGAGCGCAAACACCACCGTTACCGGCAGCACTAGGAAAACCACCGGCACCATTTGGGCGATCTCTTTACGCCCACCCTCCTCCATAAGGGCGCGGCGGGCAGCTTCACGCGCGTCATAGGCTTGTGCGCGCAACACCTCAGCCATAGGCGTGCCGCGTTCAATAGCCACAATCATGGCCTGGCAAAAGCGGCTCAGGGCCGGCAACTGATTGCGTTCAGACAGATCCTCCAGGGCCACAGCCAAACGGCTACCGGCACGCATCTGCGACAAGGTGGCTTGCAGCTGGTCATGCATAGGCCCGCTGGACTGCATACATACGCGCTCAATCGCGTTTTGCGGACTCAGCCCCGCCCCCACCGCCAGGGCCAACAGCTCTACCGTGTCAGGCAACTGATCCACCAGCTGCTTTTGGTAGCGGCGCACTTTAACGCTCAGGTACCAGTCACGCGCAGACAGTCCCACAACCGCTGCGATCAACGCCAACATCACTACCCCCAGCGGGGCCACATGGGTGAAGCGGCTCGCCCCCACCCCAAAGGCGATGGTGGCTACCAGGGCGGCCACAGCGCAGGCCAGCTGTTGCAGGCGGAAATCCTCCACGCTCAGGGGGCTGTTAATGCGGTTTAGCCGACGACGCACCGAACCAGAGGAGGAACCAGTATTTTCTACCGCTCGCCCCAACTGCGCCACCAGGGCCCCCATAAAGGAACTGAAAGAACGCGAGTTTTCCGCGCTAACGTTACGTTTACGCAGATGCACATAGGGCTCCACGCGGCTAGCCAAGGTAGGTGGGGAAGGGAAAAGGGCGCGGTAAATCAGCCATACCCCGCTAGAACCCAAGGCACAGATAACAAAACCCAGTGCAGTTACTTGTCGCATCATCACCGCACCCGCTGTTCTTCATGCAAACGCCCCAGGCGCAGCATCAGCCAGTAGGCTCCCGCACAGGTAAGCGCCCCAATCAGTAGCACCAGGGCACCTTGGCGGGTGGCGTAGGCACTGGCGGCACTAGGTTTAGTGGAAAGAAGCAGCAGCACAATCCAGGGCGCAGCCACGGCCACCTTAGCGCCGTTAACTGTCCAAGATTGGCGGGCTTCCAGCTCGCCGCGCGTATGTAAATCAGCGCGCAGCATTTGCGAAAGTGACTGTAGTACCTGGTAAAGATCGTTGCCACCCACCTCATGAGCCAGCGCCAGGGCTTGGGCAATACGGTCAGCTACCGGGTCTGCGCTGCGACGCTTGAAAGCTTCCAGCGAGTTTTCAAAGCTGGAGGAAACCGCATAGTCCACTGCGAAGGCAGCAAATTCGCCGCGTAGCTGCACCGGGCCATGCTCAGCTAAGTTAGCTAGGGCTTCGGGCAGGCTTAACCCGGCCCGGATGGAAGAAACCAGGGTGTCAATTGCGTCTGGCCACAGCGTGCGCAGCTCAGTGCGGTGTTTGCGGGCCCTGGAGTTAATCCAAACCACCGGCATGATCAAGGTGATTAGCGCGAACGCTAAAGCAATCGGCCAAGCTCCACTGACACCTAAAAAGACCAGGCCCACCACCAGCGCCCCCACCAGGCAGCCTGCACTAAAAGCAGCTGGTGAGGTTTTACCTACCCCGGCTTGACGCAAGTTGCGTTCCATGGCTTCGTTTAGGCGCGTTAGTCGTGGATTAGGTTCCGAAGTGCACGCGGCCAGAATGCTTAAACACCCCAGCGCAAATATCAGGCCTATGACTATCCCCATGGGCGCTCCTGTCGCAGTAGCTCGCTTAGGTCAAAACCGGCGCGGCTAAAGCGCTGTGCATCGGGCGCCCCTAGCCCCCGACGCAGCACGCCGTCGCTATCGGTTTTATAGACACTGGCAAGCTCTATCACACCATTCTCAACGCGACCTGAAAGTGAAGCGATTTCTTCTACGCACCGCCTGCCACTGCGATCCTGGTTTAAATGCACCACCAAATCCACGCAGCTAGCTACCGTGGGCACAACGAATGCGGCAGAGACGTTTTCGCCAGCCAGCAGCGGCAAAGTGCATAGTTTCACCACGGCTTCACGCGCAGAATTAGCGTGAATTGTGGACATTGAGGGCAGCCCCGAGTTCATGGCGATCAGCAAATCCAGGGCTTCAGCTTCACGCACCTCGCCGATAAGCAACCGGTTGGGGCGCATACGTAAAGATTCTTTAATTAGGCGCCGCAGCGGAATTTCACCGCGATCTTCAATATTGGCGCTGCGCGTCTGCATAGCCACACAGTCGCGGTTACGCAGCCCCAGCTCAAAGACTTCTTCGCAGGTCACCACCCGTTCTTGAGGTGGAATGGCGGCCGCCAGGGCCCGCACCATAGTGGTTTTTCCGGCTTGCGTGGCCCCTGAAACCACCACGTTTAAACCCACCGCCACGGCAGCGTCGAGAAAGCGGGCTGCCTGGGCGGTTAAAGAACCCAGGCGCACCAGGTCAGCTGTGCGCGCCACTTTGGCTACGTGTTTGCGGATATTTACCGCCCAGTTACCTGCGGTGATAGGTGGGATCACTACGTGCAGACGTTCGCCGCCGCGCAGTTGGGCGTCCACGAAGGGGCTAGACAGGTCTAGACGCCGTCCAGAGGCGCGCAGCAGACGCTCAATTATTTGCTCTAATTCCTGGCTTTCGAGGATGGTGGTGGTTAGTTCGCTGCGTCCACCACGCGAAATAAACACCTGGCCGGGGCCGTTAACCCAAACTTCTTCAATGGAATCGTCGTCCAGGTAGCCTTGCAGCACCCCGGCGCCGGTCAGTTCGGCGCGGATTTGGCGGGAAAGCTGGTCTAAATCAACATCACTGGGTACCAGCCCGGCATCTGCGCGCGCTACGTATTCTTCACGCACGTAGTTGATGATGTTATTGAGCTCGACGCCGTCTTTGAGCGGGTCAATTCCGGCCCGGCGCACAGCTTTGCGTACCTGCGTACCAAAAAAGTCTGTTGCCACCTTGGCCCCTAACTTCCCGCTCGATACCCCTATGAGCTGGGTAAATACCTTTCCAGTTCCAGACTAACGCGCCCGTTAGTTTCCTGCATCACTTTTTTTGAACTTTGTCCGGTTGTGACTTGATTGTGTCTTTCTTAAGGTAAAGCATGTGGGCATTACTTGGTACTAAAGTCCTATTTTGTTGCTGCTTGCTTCTTCGCCAACGACGACGGCGCCCACCCTGGCACCCGCCCGGTCCGGCGCTCACCCATCCACCCAACCGGCAACCACCTGGCACCCAAGCGTGTCCCCCACGGCGGCCCGCCCCCGGCCCAGCGCTCGCCTAACCGGTACTAGCGACGGCGTCGAGCTTGGCCACCAGGCGGCGTCAAGCTTGCCCCCCAGGCGCCGTCGAGACCAAACTGTGCCGGCGGCGTCGGCCCTAGGACCCAGCAAACCAGCCCACCAGCCACGCTAGCAACAGGCGTATCACGGGGGCTTATTCCCCAAGCGGCGGCGCGGCAAGGGTGCAACCACTAAGCCGTGTTTTACGCTATAGGCATGTCTCGTGAGCGTTCCTACCTGAACCTGGCTGCGCTGGCGGTTGTTGCCGCCCCCAATGTGATCCCCGCGCGGTTGGCCCTTCCCCAGCACCGAGACGCAGATCAGACCCTCACTGGACTGATTGACGTGCAAGGACGGCACTGGGAAGTAATCCACACCACCAACCCCACCATTGGCGCCGCACTGATTGCGGAGTCGCGGGTGCTTAAACAGATTGGCCGGCGCGTAGACGGTGGCTACGTGGACTTTGACGTGCCGCGCCCTGAAGGTGGCGTGACTCTTCCAGACAAGTCGTATGTGCAGGTCCGTAGCCACATCCCCGGCCACCCGCTAGCTATTGAATCCCTACGCCCTGGCCCCGGCCTGGCTGCCGGCCTGGGACGCGCGCTAGCTCAGCTGCATGAAATTCCCCCCACCCTGATCGAAGAGGCCGGCCTGCCGGTGCTCACTGCCGCCGATGTGCGCAGCAACTGGCAGTCTTTATTCGATGACGCTGCCATGACCGGCAAGGTTGATTCCAACCTGTTAGCCCGCTGGGAGTCGGCACTGGATGAGGATCTGTGGTGGCGCTTCCACCCCGTGGTAGTGCACGGTGACCTGGCCGAAGAGAACATCATTACCGGCGGCGGCTCAATTTTGGCTTTCAAAGGGCTAAGCCAAATGCGGGTAGGCGACCCGGCTGAGGATCTGGCCTGGGTTTATTCCAGCGCCCCGATTGACACTTTGGATGTGATCGAGGAAGCCTATGACCGTGGCCGCATTGAGGGCGTGGATAAATACCTGCGGTTGCGCGCGGAACTGGTCAGCGAGCTGAACCTGGCGCGTTGGCTGCTGCACGGGGTGCGTACCAAGGATGACGCAATCATTGATGAAGCTGTAGAAATGCTCGAAGACCTGGCCGAGCAGGTGGGCGACGAGCTATTTGTGGAGCGCTCAAGGCCCATGGCGGTGGTGGCTTCCAACGCTTCGCCAGATATTTCCCCTGATGACGACAGCGACGACAGTGCTTATAGCGGCAACAGCGCTTATAGCGACGACGGCGATGACATGTCTGGCGACAGCGCTTACGGCACTGATTACGACTCTGATGCCAAGACAGTTGGTAAAGAAGCTAATTACGACGACGCCGGGAACTATGCGAGTGCTGACAGCGCAGATGAATACCACACTGCGGATGGCTACCACGCTAATGCTGGGGGCCAAGACGAGTCCGGCTCTGGGACTAGGGCCGATGAAGACTACTACGACGATTTAGATTACGAGTCCTACTCTGGCAGCTACGGTAGCTCTTCTGGCCATGACGAAGAAAAACAGCCGGAAGCTAAGAAGTCTGAGAAGCTCAGTGTTGGCGCCCTGGGTTCAAAACTTAGCGCTAGCTTTAGTTCGAGGTTCAGCGCTGGCACTTGGCGCGGGCGCGAACCCAGTACGCAAAGCAGCTCTACTTTGGATCTAAATACCGGGGACCGTAGCGCGCAAAGCACACAAGATACGGTGGAGCAAACCCCGGATGTTCACAGC
>ERZ772961.1088-NODE-1088-length-10214-cov-143.436657_pt1 | contig 10214 bp, 4 predicted proteins | sample MGYA00580677_ERZ772961 | MGnify/ENA primary metagenome ERZ772961 (study PRJEB29015, sample SAMEA2738088) | human oral metagenome | biome: human oral; feature: human-associated habitat; material: saliva | place: China | collected 2227 ... | reverse complement strand
AACGTGCGCTGGTATTACGGCACCGACACCGGGAACATGATCTACGCCAAGAATGGCTTCCTGGTGGCGGATACCGAAGGGGCGGTGCCCGCCATGGAAATGCCCCAGGAAATGCCCCAGGATCTTAACCGCGACTGGTACTACCAGCGCGCCATTAAGACCCTGGCCACCATGGGCATCAGTTACTGAAGGTGCAGCATGAGGGGCAGCGCCGCCCCCTTGCCGCCGTCGGAGTTCTGGCTGCGGTAGTTGATGCCGATGAACTTGCCGTTGACCTCGTGCTCGCCCCAGCTTTCGCTGTGCGCAGCGGGGTACGTGAAGCCGTACTGAGTGCCGTTCAGGATGCTACCGATTTTCCACGTGCCGCTCACCGGGGTGAACTCCACGAAGTAGGTTTCCCCCTTGTTGAACGTCACGGGGGAGTCCCGGAAGGTCTGGTTCAGCCATTCTTGCCTGCCGATTTGGTGTGCCCCCTGCGGGTACGTGGTGTACGCCACGTTGCACGTGCCCTGGCGTTGGTACAGGATGTTGTACTGGGGGCCACGGATGCGGAGCATGTACGACTGGCCTGCAGTGGTGGGGCAGGCAGCAATGCTGATGCCCGTGATGATGCGCTGCTGTGAGGGTTGGAACACTTGGCGGAAGACCTTGCCGGGGCCGGCCGTGAAAATGAAGCGCCCCTCAATGAACCCGCCTTCCATGCATCCGTTGCCCTGGCCGTGCCCGTTGGCATAGGTGAGTTGCAGGATAGGCCGCCAGCGCTTAACCGCATCCCCCAGCGTCAGCTGCTGCCAATTGCCGTTACCTGCGCGGAACAGCGTGGCGAAATCGTCCGGGGCCAGCCAGTTACTCGGGTCGGGGTTGCCAAGCGGGCTGGCCACATTGTTGGAACTGATGAAGTTCGCCCCCTCGTTGCCGTCCAGGTTGCGCTGCACGATGTGGTACAGCCGGCCCCGCACCAAGTTCTCACGCTGCCCGTGGAAGTACAGCTCGTCAAAGATGTTCCGCGAGCCGTTGCCTACGTCCAGGTGCGGCCTGTAGGTGCATTGCGCCAGCGGCGCAGCATTGAGGTTCGGCACCCCACCGGCATCCGGGTAGATGTTGATTTGCAGCGTGCCGCCGTTGCCGCCGCCATAGCCGGTGCCGGCCTGCCAGTAGAAGCGAGCAGAGCTGATGTAGCTGTCTTGCGTGGCACGGAAGCGGAAGCTGACCTGCAGGTTTCCGTTCCCGACCCGCGTGTTGGCCAAGGCCGAGCAGAGGAACATGCCGGGGCCGTACAGCTTGTTGAAATCGAGGCTGGTCCAGTTGATGGTACCCATGGTGTTATGCCACCCTGACGGCAAAGACGCTGCGCGGGGGAATGGGGAAGCCCACGCAGCAGGAGTTGATGTTAAGGATCTCGCGCTTGCCCTGAATGAGCTCGGATGCTTCGTAGGTGCCGGGGTGCTGCACATACCAGCAGTCCACGTACCGCCGCGACCACCCCGCAATGTTCGGCAGCGCCATGCTCACCTCTTTGGCTTGATTGTTGCTGTTAATGAACACGGCGCTGTACACGTTGCCGTCGGTGAACATGAGGCTCGTCACGTTGTCATTGGAAACAACCTCCGAGCACACATAGGGCATCTGTGCAAAGCGCACCACGGTGAGCGCCTTGGCCAGCGTGGACATAACCGGCCGGCCCTGTGCGTCCAGCTTCACCATGGGAATGGAACCGTCGGATGGCCACAGGTTGAGTGCTGCGGTGCCATTCCTCAGGTGGTGCAGCACGGCGTCGCTGCACAAGATGGCGTTGTCTATGGTGTCCGCCGAACGGAAGAAGGACAGGATGTCGTTCTTGCCCGCAGACCCTTCACGGTGCTGCGGGTAGTAGGTGTCCATGACCCATCCGCCATAGCCGTAGTCCGTGGGCTTCGTAACGAAGCACCAGAAGGTGTTCGTTGTGGTGGCTTTGTACCCGCTGGGGGCCAGCTTGACGGACTGATTGGCAACGTTGACGGCCACACTGGTGGACGGGATACCGGGGCGCACCGCCGGTGTGGTCATCCTCGGCGGCGGCAGCACCACGGGGCGGTCCCACGCATCGCGTTCTGCATCCACGGGGTAGGCAAGCTGCGGGAAGCGGTCCACGTAGTTCGCGCCGCTGGCGTTGGATTCCACCGCCGTCTGCGTGCCCCCACCCGTGCCCCCTGGCGTTACCGGCGGCTTGGGTGCCGGCACCGGGTTATTCGGCTGCGGCGGCGTGACCCCATCCTTGCGCTCGAAGGTGGCGTAGGTATAGTCAATGTTGGACGGGTGGATGCCGGCCTGGTAGTACGGCTTCCACGCTGGCAGGTTGCGCTTGAAGATGTGCATGCGAAGCATGGGCGTGTTCAGAACGGACAGGCTATCCACGTGATCCTTATCCGTCAAGTGCCACAAAACGACACCGTCCGGAATTTCGTTCTCGTAAATCTGGATAACCTTCTTGACACGATCGTCCGCTTCCGCCTCGGCGTTGCTGAGCCATTTCATCGCCTTGGCATCGAAGAAGCGGATATCGTACACCATGCCGCCCTTACCATCTGACACCAGGAACGGCCAGATGCCTTCCTTGGTGTACTCGGTAAGGGTGCCAAGGTTGCGCATGCCCCAGTAATACGGGTACAGCAGGGGCTGCTGTGGCACCAGCGGGGAACTTTGCGCGTCCACCAAGCCGTTGGGCGGGAAGAGCGTGGTGTTGGTAGGATCCGGCATCGGAACGCTTCCAGCGGGCCGAGTATCGGGGTACTCTCGGGGATGCTTGTAGGTGTCCCACAGGCCACCGCCGCCACCACCGCCGGGGTTGGGCGGCGTGGGCAGGGGGGTACTGCCCACCAGCCGTGTTTCCGACAGGTCCTGCGCGTTCAGCTTGTCCTCGTGGATGGCACTCTGGTAGTAAGGGGTGACGAACCTCACGTCCTTGCGTTCCATGCGCACGGTGGTCACGCTGTAGTTACCCGCAGGGCTGGGCAGCTCGCCTTCCGTCTTCACAATGGCCGGCCACTCTTTAACCCCTTCCCATTCGCGCTGGGACACAAGCGTCTGGTAATGCTGCTCCACATCCCAGTCGTCCAGGAACTCGCCGTCTTTGTACACCTTCCACTGGATGGTCTTGTAGCCCGGCGTGTTGGTGTCCGACTTGTTGCGAATCCACACAACGTTCATCGGTCCATTGCCCAGCCCCGCCAGCGTGCCGGGAATGGCTGCACCTGGCGCGCTGGGGTTCGACGTGGCGGTGGTGCCCGGCGGGAACCACAACATGTTATCCTTGTGAATAACAGCCTCGGTGTACGGGGCCACCGTGCCAATGGGGTCGCGCAGCATGCGTGCCGTGCCCACGGCCACATTACCCACGTACCCGCTGGCCGTGCCGGCTTCCAGGAACGCCGGGAAGTCCTTCCACTCGGTCCACTCACGTTCGGCAACGAGGTTCTGATAGGACTGCTCCACCACGCTGTCGTCAACGACGGTCCCATCACGGATAACCACAAACTTCACGCGGTACGTCTCACCGTTCGCGGCGGTGGGGGTGTACTTGATCTGCACCGCGTTGATGGCCCGGCCCGCGGACAGTGTGGCCAACGTCGCACCCTTGGGAATGGTCGGGTTCTGCGGCTGGGGCTGCGGCGTGGGCGGCTGCGGCACAGGCGGCGGCACATAGTCCAGGCTGTCGGCCATGGGCACCTTCGTGCTCAGGAACCGTGCGTGGGAAATCACGCGGTCTGCGCTCTGAATGTCCTGGGCACCGGCCAGGTTGGCAAAGCAGATGCGCTTCCAATCCCGCGTCAGCTCCACCACCTTGCTGAGGCCAAAGCCCACGTACCAATTCGCCGCGTCCGCCTTGTTGCTGCCGTGCTGTTTCGGGTCGCCGCCCAAGTGGATGCCAACCTTGGACCCCTGGGGGCTGGTGGGCGCAATGCGGGCTTCGCACGTTACCATCACCCCCTCAATGTTCCACGGAGTGGCCGTGCGCCAGCGCTCCGCGGTGAAGTGCGTGACCGGCTTCGGTTCCCCAGTGCGCAGGCTCACCCGCGTGCCCTTCTCCCCGCCGCCAATGGGGTACTTTTCCGGTTCGCCCAGCGCCCAGTGAGTGCGGCCACGATAGGTTTCCTGGTGACCGTTCTTGTCAAACTCACCCGTCCAGTTCGTGAGGTCCGTGCCCATGTTCGGGCCGAAGTAGGCAATCCAGCCCACGCTGTCGCTGGACATCACCTCTTCCCACTCGTTCTTCCCTTTCCACAGGATGAACAGCTTCATCTGGCGGATGTCGGCCAGCGGCTTGGCCGCAGTGTTGCCCTTCAGGCACATCATCACGGCCCACCAGTCAAACACGTGCCACCACACTTTTCGGCGGGTTTCGTACTCGGCCCGGTTCTTGAACATGTCCTTCCACCATTCGGGGATGGCGGGGGGCTCGTTGCCCATGAGCCATTTGCCGCCCAGGATGACCGCTGCACCACGGCCCTGGCCACTGTGCCCGTTGGTAACCGCGTCCCAGCCGTCCCAGCCATCCACCTCGGCTTCGTTGTTCCCCGTGCTGTACTCAATGATCTGCCGCATGCTCCGTTCGGTCAGGTACGGGGTGGGCGTGGGTTGCGGCGTGCCGCCACCGGGGGGCTGGGGCTGCGGCTGGGGCGTGGGCGGCGGGGTGGGGTTGACGTATGCCTTGACATACTTGAAGGTGTGGATATAGGGCTGGAAGCTGGCCTTGCGTGCCCCGTCCGTGAACTGCGCCTCAATGCGCACGGTGAGGTACGTGCCGTCCGCCAAGCTGAACGACGGCAGGTCGAACGCAGTGCTGGTGCCTTCAATGCCCGTCACGGTGCGGAAGGGGGCGGTGGTCTGCACGCCCAGGAAGAGCTGCACGTTGTACCGCACGTTGGCTTCAGGCGGGATGGGTCCGTCTGCGATAAACGGCTGAGCGTAGATGTTGTAGAGCGCGTTGCGGTGTTTCCACGTGATGCGCAGCTGCTCGTTACCCACCTCCTCGGGGTAGAACTTGCCGTTGATCTGGATGTCGCTCGGGCCGTAGGGGCGGCTCCGGCGGTCCTGTGTGGTGATGGCCACGGTGGTTCCCTTGTCAAATGGTAGACAGAAATTGTTGTTACACGGCCGGAGCTTGCTCGTGTAGTAATCCCTTGCGTTCGCGGTGCTGCTGTACCAGTTAATCTGGAAGTCTCGGAGTAACCACACTCGTTCCCCGGCCGCGTGCGGCTGCGGGTACGTATCGCAGCACCCCCGCCGCACCGTTAATACCCTGGTGTTGGTGTCGTACTGCACAATCTGGACCAGTTCGTTCTGCCCCAGGAAGGCCGCCTTGCCAATGTCTCCGCCGGTGACACCGAACTGGCTGTCCGGCACCACACTAATCTGTGTGGCGTGCCGGTCAATGGCCAGCTGCAGCTCCGCACTTACCTGGTAGACCCCGTTCTGTTCCTGGCCCTTATCGTCCGTGAACTTGAAGTAGGTGTCGCTGTCCCGGTTCTTGCTGGCCAGCACCAGCAAGCTACTCTGTTGCGTGTGCCGCGCCGCATTGTTGATACGCCCCATCCACCCGAAGTACCACGGGGCCTCCACCATGGTGCTATGCACGATGCCGGTGAGCTGCTGCGACGGGTCGTCCCACTCTGTGCTAGGAGGGTTGGCCCAGCTGAGCGGCAGAGAAAAGACGTCCTGCATGGCGGTGATGGTGATTTTGCCATCCAGCATGGTGCCTAGATTCAGGTTGGCCACACGCATCACCATCTGCCCCTGTTGCCCCAGCAACTGTGGCCATCTGAGAATGAACACGTCCCCGATGTTCATGCGAGCCGCTGTCCTGTTGCACTCAATCGTACAGCTGGCCAGCGGGGTACTCAGGGACCGCAGATCCCGTTCCGCCACGGTGCGTGCAAGGTTCTCGCTGGTGAAGCCGGTGTATTGCTTGGTAACGGAAACCTCGCCAATCTGGTCCTTGAGCGCCAGATTGTGCGCCGTGTACGTGGCCGTCTCGTTCTGTGGCCCCACCCGGCTGTAGACTACCGTGACGCTGGACACCAGCTCGCCGGGGCTGCTGCGCTTGAAGTCGCTGACCTTCACAACGTTGGTTTCGTCCAGCACCACCGCCCCATTAGGCACCGTGTAGTACGCCCGAATGGCTTTCAGCACGAACTTGCCCGTGTTGGCGTGCACGTACAAGTCCGCGTCAATGTGCTCAAGGACGCTCTGGATGAACGTCTTAATTTCCGTCTGCTTGTCCCACAGGATGGACATCCCCATCTTTTCCTGGTACAGGATGTCCGCGGTTTCCCGGAACGACGTTTCGTCAATGTCGTTGTCTGTGTACCCCATGCCCCATTCCTCATCTGTCAGGCATTCCCGGATGATGTGGGCGGGGTTCATGTTGTCCATGCTGTGCAGCTTACCGTCATGCCCCGTGTAGTTACTGGAAATGATGGCCTTTTCTTTGTACCATTGCTCCCACCCCCAGTACCCACGCTGCAGGATGCGCACGGCGGTGAACGCGAACCGGGGGAAGACGTTGGTGTAGCCAATCACCATGTCCTTGAACAGAACGGTAGCCACCCCCCGGTAATTCGGCTGATACTGATTGTTGACGGTGACTTCCCGCAGGAACGGGATGTGCCTCTGGCCAGCCGAACCTGTCAGTACCTCATAGATACCGACCAGCCCGCCGTTATTGTTGGTGCCCCCAAAGAAATCCGGGGAGGCAATTGAATAGTTATACCCCGTCACCCACACCTGCCGCCCCAGCTGCACGACGCCCAGCTTGGCCTGATTGTAGTCGGTTTCCACGGCTATGCGGTCGTCGCAGTAAATCTGGGTCAGCCCGTCAATGGGGCCAAGACACAGGGCGAAGTGGACGCTGATGGTATGCTCGTAGGCCACCACCTGATCCCGGCCGTGGCTGAGCAGCCCGCCACCTGTTCGCACGGTCTTGGCGACGCTCTTGTTGTTACCCCACCAGATGATGTTAGGGCTGTCGATGATCTTGGTGCCGAACAGAACAGGAATGGCCCGGCCACTGGTGCTGGTGGGGCCTTTGAACTCCTGATAACCACGGGGCGGGGTGCGGTCCGATTTGGGAATGCGGCTGCTGACCAGCAGCAGACTGATGGCATAGAAGGCAAGCTGCAGCCACATGATTAATACGGTCTCCCGTCAGAGATGTTGCGTAGGGGCATCCAGCTGAACCCACCGAAGTTCTCGATGTTGTTCATGGCATCCTTGCAGTATTCCTTGGTCTTGTTGCAACCAGCATACACCGTTACCGCAGCACCCGTGTTCAGTTTGCACGGCCTGTCCAGCGTTATGTACTGCCCGGAGTGAGAAAGAATGCTGTAACGGTCTGTGCCGTCGTCCATCACGCCGCCCGTCAGCCCCGGCTTGTTCTGCAGCACATTGGCCGGCAGGCCGTTGAGCTTGACCCCGAACGCTGTAGACGGTTCCGCCAGCGTGGCGGGGTACTTGAAATTGTCGCGTATTAGCCGGCAGGGGCTGCTGAAGAGGGCGTGGCGGCAGTACAGGGTGTACTGCTGGCGCAGGCCCGCCCTGGCGATGCTACTGAACACGCTTTCGCATTGAAGCGTAATGTGGTTATCGTCAAACCTCGCGCCCAGCACACGGCCCTTCCAGTACACCACGCTATTCCCTTGCGTGTTGTCTGACGCGTGGAAGCGGTGGATGTTCAGCGTGCAGCTGTTGCTGTTGCCCTTGGTGATGTAGTCCCGGGCGAACGTTACGTCGTCAGGGATAACCACATCTAGGGCGCTCTTCTGATTATCCGAGGTGTACACCACCTGGCCCCGGCTAATGGACAGGCTTTCGCAGCGGAAGCCGTTGAACGTTACCTGATCTGCAACCCCGCCGCTGCTAATCAGGTACCGCTTGTTTGCCATGAAGAACTCGTAGACTTCTACCGGCGAACCTTCCTGCTCGCTGGCCTCTGTGGTGATGTATGGCACGTGCGGTTACTCATTGACGTTGACGCATACCATTTCAACCGTGGCGCTGCGGTCTGCGTGATAAGTAATTGTAACGGTATCACTATCAAGTCGCACCTTGTTGATAAAGGCCACAGAGCGTATGCGTTCCACGGGCACCGTGTCCGTCAGCGGCTGTGTGAAGCTGATCTGTGTGTTCACACCGTTAGGACCGACGCCGCTCACCTTCATGTAGAGCATCTGCGTCGTGCAGCGGCTCTGGTACTCAATGGCAACCCATTTGCCACTCAGGTTCTCGTTGACGTTGCTGAACCATTCCACCGTCATGCTGTTCTGCCCCGCCGTGATGCCGCTCTTGGGCTTGAGGGCGGCACCCCACACCGGGAGGTAGAAGAACTTGCAGCGCCCCTTGATGGCTTCCAGGAAGTAGAAGAACTGTTCCAGCTCAAAGCCCACCTTGAAGCGAAGGCTGAAATTGTATTTGTAGGTCTTCCACTTGGTCTTGGGGCTAATGTACTGCGGCTCAATCTCGTTGTCGAGAGTAATGACGTTGCGTGACCATGTGGAGCTGCTGTTGCCGGTGTAATGGTGCCGGTGGTACAGCACATACCCCGTCGTGGTGCCGTCGGACAGCTGATCGTACGAAGGGGTGCCGGTCCAGAAGGCAGGGATCTCGAACAGGAAGAACGATGCCGAGAATGTCACCCTGTGGTTATCGTAGGTGGTGATGCGCAGCGGTTCGCTCAGGCGAGTGGCCACAGTGGGTGCCATTATCACCCGCTGGGGTTGCATGGTGGCCCAGAAGCTGTTCACCTCGCTGCGCATCATCCATATCACGCCACCCGTCTTGGTAGCGGTGAACTCGCCTACGTCCCACACCCCCTGATTGTTGGTCAGCACCATGGTCTTAGTGCCGGTCCACTGCCGCACGGGGTTCTTAATCCATTTGCCCTCTTCGTACATGGCCCAGTCCAGCTGAGTATAATCGCCGATGAAGAAGGTGGTGGCCGGGTTGTTCCCGATCAGATTGGCGTACGAAATGTAATCCGTGTTGTTCGCTTCAAAATCGTAGCGCAGCGTGCGGCGGGGGCGCTGGCGCAAAGCTATGCGCTGCTCCCAGCCATAGCTCTGGATGATGTCCGTCTTCCATTCCAGGACCTCCTGGAACTCCCACTCCGGCACCAGCGTCCATGTGATGGCCACAGTTACACCCCCAGTACGCCCTTATTGCGCTGCATGATGTTCACGATAGCCTTTTCGCCCTGGGCCGTGCCAAGGTAATCGCCCACCAGACTCGGGTCCAGCACGTTAACGATGCGCGGGTTGACCGTGACGTTAGGCGCGCTCTGCTGCCCCTCGTTGACCGCGGACGTACCCTTGCGCACCTGCGCAGGAGTGGCCACAGTGACACGCTCGCCCGGGCTGGCGCGGAAGCTTACCATCTGGCTGTCCGGCCCGCCGGTGCCGCCCACCTTAAACGTGCCGCCCGTCATGAACCCCGGCTGCTGGGCGCGGATGTTGTTCACCTGCACCATGGCGCTGGCCAGCGTGGCGGCGGCAAGGGCAGCGCCGTAGATACCGCCCTGCGCCCATGCCTTCGTAGCCGCCTCGTTGGCGTTAATGATGGCCTGCGCAACGGCCGCCGCCTTGCCCATGGTGAACAACGTCTTGCTCCGGCTGCGCATCAGGCCGCCCATTTCGTTGTACAGCGCGTTCGTCTGTTCAATTTCAATGTCGTGGGCGCGCCTGGCCGCGCTGGCCTTGGCCTGCTGGTATGCCTCGTAAGAAATCAGGTCCGCATCCCGCATCTTCTGGATGGTTTCAAACAGGGCCTGAGTCTGGTCAATCTGGTTCTGGAACGTGTCCGGGGTGTCCACCTTGAACAGGTCGTTCATGGCCTGCGCGAGATCCCGGTGGGTGAACCCGGCGGCATCCTTGTTCCGCAGCTCGCTGAGGGCCTGCACCATGGTGGCCGCCTGCCGCTGCTGGCCACCGAAGCTGTCCTGCCGCAGCGTGTCCATTGTCTTGGACAGCTCGGCCAGCTCCTCCATGGCCCGCACCTGTTTGCCCAGCTCTTGCGTCTGCTCTTTGGTCAGCGCCACCCCCGCCTTCTGCAGCTGCTGCTGATACTCCATGAGCTTGCTCTGGACCTCGCGGTCCTGGGAGTTCAGCTTCAGCAGGGACGTCTGCTTCTGCATGTCCTCCTGGATCTTGGCGAGCGGCGTCAGCTGATCCTTGTACAGGTTGTGC
>ERZ772961.1087-NODE-1087-length-10218-cov-9.505953_pt1 | contig 10218 bp, 8 predicted proteins | sample MGYA00580677_ERZ772961 | MGnify/ENA primary metagenome ERZ772961 (study PRJEB29015, sample SAMEA2738088) | human oral metagenome | biome: human oral; feature: human-associated habitat; material: saliva | place: China | collected 2227 ... | reverse complement strand
GATCGCCGATCGCCTACTCGTTCTCCGAGGCCGGGGCCACCAAGTCCGTCACCCTCGTGACCACGGACGCCACCTCGGTCACCGACATCGAGGTGATTTCCATTCCGACGCTGCACGGGATATGCGTGCTCGAGGGCACCATGGACGAGCTGCTGGCGAACCCCGATCAGGAGGCCCGGGCCTCGTACGTGTCGATCACGGTCACGGATGACGCCCGCCCCGAGCGCATGGTGCCGCGCATCCGCGCGCTCTACCCTGATGCGCTGGTGGTCGTGCACCGCCCCGCCCAGGCCCCCGCGCTCGCGCCCGCGCGCCAGGTGCGCCCTTCCCGGGACCCGCGCGAGGTCACCGAGGAGTTTTACGAGGCCGTGGGCGGGCGGCCGCTATCGGATCAGGAGCGCCTTCTCGCCCAGGACGTGTGGGCACAGCTTCGAGGAAAGGACATGCAGTGAAGATTCGTTGGATGCGTATTCGGGGTATCGGGCCCTTCGCCGGGGCGCACACGATCGATTTCACGGCTTTCGAGGACTCGGGGCTCTTCCTGCTGGAGGGGCCCACGGGCGCGGGCAAGTCCACGATCATCGACGCGATCACCTTCGCCTTGTACGGGGACGTCGCACGCACGAAGGATGCCTCCAAGGATCGGCTGCGTTCCAACCACATTTCGGACTCGGACCCCTCGGAGGTGGACCTGGTTTTCGAGGTGGCCACGGGCATCTACCGTGTGAGCCGCACCCCCGCGTACACCCCGGCGGGTAAGAAATCGCAGCGCAACTCGAAGTCGACGCTCACGCGCATCGTGGAGGATCCGGACGCTCCCGACGGCTGGCGCACGGTCGAGGCCATCGCGTCGGGGCCGCGCGACGTGGGCTACGAGATCCCGACGATCGTCGGCTTGGATAAGGACCAGTTCCTCCAGACCATCGTGCTCCCCCAGGGCAAGTTCTCCCAGTTCCTCACGGCCACCTCCGAGGCGCGCGAGCAGATCCTGCGCGACATTTTCGACACGCAGATCTACGCGGATTTCACGAAGGCGCTGGCCGAGGCCGCCGCGTCGTCTAAGCGCGGCATCGAGGAGCGGCGCGTGGGTGCCGTCAGCGCCTTCGAGCGCGTGCGTTCCCTGGATGGGGCCTTCGGCGATGACGATGTGTTCCACAATGGCAGTGCTGGGGAGCGTATCTCTCGGGCCGATGAGGCCGCCCTGCTCGATGCCGGCGCGGAGGATGCCAGCGCGGTGACGGCATGGGCGCGCACGGCGTGCGATCGCGCGCGCGAGGCTCATGCACAGACCCAGCGCGTCGCTCAGGCGTCCGCGTTGGCTGCGCGCGAGGCCGCCGAGGCGCTGGCGCAGGGGCGTTCCCTGGCCGCCGACCAGGCCGAACACGCGCGTGCGGCGGCAACGCTCGCCGAGCTGACGGCTGCGCAGGAGGCCATCGACGCAGACCGGGAATGCGCGCGCCTGGCACGCCGGGCGCTTGCGGTGCTCCCCTACGACCAGGCCGAGGCCTCGGCGCGGGCGCGCCTGGAGGCAGCCGGCGATCAGGTCGTCGCCCTGTCTCCCGCGCTCGAAGACGGGTCGGACCTCGATCCGTCTTCCCTGTCCGCCGAGGCCGTGGCCGCTCTCGGCGAGCGCGCCCAGGGCCGGCGCGACGAAGCAACGCGCGTGCGGGGCGGCCTCCAGGAGGCCCTGTCGACGGAGCGCTCCCTGCCCGATCTGCGCGCGCAGATTGATTCCCTGCGTGCGAGCCACGAGCAGGCAACCGCGCGCGTTGCCTCGATCGAGGCCCAGCGGGAGTCTCTCCCGCAGGCCATCGAGCAGGCGGGCGCGGCGCTGTCGCTCATGCGCGCGGACGCGGACACCCTGCCTGAGGCCGCGTCCACCTTGCGAGCCCTCCACGAGCGCCTGGACGCGTCCTTGCAAGCCGACCTCCTGCGTTCGGCTCTCCTGGGGGCGTCCGACGACCTGCGCGACGCGACGGTCGCGGCGAAGCTCGCGAATGCGGCGTCCGCGGACGGCCACGACCTGTGTATCGCCCAGAGCGCCTCGGCCCTGGCGGCCGAGCTTGAGGAGGACTCACCCTGCCCGGTGTGCGGGTCCACCGAGCACCCCAACCCGGCACCGGCTGCCGACGGGCAGATCACCCGCGAGCAGGTCGCACAGCTTGACCAGGAGCGTGACCGTGCCGAGAGCGCGCTGCGCGACGCGCAGGTGCGCCACCAGGACCTCGTGCGCCGCATCGCTCAGCTCAACGAGGTCGCGGGCGCGCCCACGCCCATGCTGGAGTCCCAGCGGGACGAAGCCGCTGCTCGCGTTGACAAGCTGGAGGCTCTCGGCCCGCAGATCGCCCAGGTCGAGGCTGCCCTGTCCCAGGAGCGCGCACGCCTCGACGGCCTGACGGACACCCTGGCCGCCGCGCGCGAGAGCGCTGCTTCTCTCGCATCGACGCTGCGTGAGCGCGAGTCCGCGCTGGCCAGCGCCACCGAGCGCGTAGAGGCCGAGCGCGCGGGTTTTGAGTCTCTGGACGCTCGGGCGGCAGACCTTGATCGGCGCGCGCAGCGCATGGCCGCACTCGCCGGTGCCTGCGCAGACTGGGCGAACGCGCGTGATGCCCACGCGCAGGCTCGTGGCTCCCTCGCCGATGCCCTCGACGCGCAGGGCCTGGAGGCCCACTCGTGGCGCGAGGCTCTGCGTCCCCTCTCCCAGGTGGAGGCCGTGGAGGATCGGGTTGCCACGCACGATAAGGAGCTGTTCGCAGTGCGCGAGGCTCTCGCGTCCGAACGCTTGACCCGCGCCGCGGCTACCCCAGCGCCCGACGTCGAGGCACTCGCGCAGGCCTCGCGCCGCGCGGACGAGGAGGCCGCTACCATGGCGAGGGCGGCGGGCATGCTGGAGCAACACTGCGCACAGCTCGACGCTGCCCGCGCGTCGCTGCACGAGGCGCTGGCTGAGCTCGCACGGGCCCGCGCCCAGGCCGGGCCGATCCGTCGCCTGGCCGACATCGCGTCAGCCTCCGGACCGGACAACCTGGCCTCCACTCCCCTGTCCGCCTGGGTGCTCATCGCCCGCCTGGAGGAGGTACTGGCGGCCGCGAACCCGCGCCTGGAGCGCATCTCCTCGGGGCGCTACGAGCTGGTGGCAGTCCCCGACGACGGCACGGCATCGCGCAAGTCGGGCCTGGGCCTGGCGATCATCGACCACGACACGGATGCGACGCGCAGCCCGCGCACGCTGTCGGGCGGGGAAACCTTCTACACGTCCCTCGCCCTCGCGCTCGGCCTGGCCGACGTCGTCTCGGCGGAGGCCGGCGGGGTCGAGCTGCGCACCATGTTCATCGACGAGGGCTTCGGCTCGCTGGACTCGCACACGCTCTCGCTCGTCATGGAGCAGCTCCAGGCCCTGCGCTGCGCGGGCCGGACGGTCGGCGTCATCTCGCACGTGGAGGAGATGGCGACACAGATCGCCGACCAGATCCAGGTGCGTCCGCTCGAAGACGGCGGTTCAACGCTGCGCGTGCGCGCCTAGGAATCTGAAGCGGGCGGGCATCGGTGCGCGGCCCGATGCCACACGTCGCGTGGGTTCCGTGCGCTCCGACGCGATGGCATGCGTGATTACCCGGGCCGCACGCTGGCATGCGTGCACATGACCGCGCACCCGCGCAGGTAGCTATCCGCGGTGCAGTGCAAGCACGTCGGGGCGCTCGGAGCGGTCGAACCACGCCAGGGAGGACTCCCACAGGGCGGCCACGGCCTCGTCGGCCTCCTCCTGCGTCTCGGCGGCTACAACGGCGGCGACGGCGGGCCCGGCGTCAGGCAGGTCCGCGAGGATGGCTGCCACGTCCGACCACGTGTACTCGAAGGCGGGGGCGGTGAAAATGTTGGCTTCGATGGCCTCGCCGGGGCTCAGCGTCGTCGAGGTGGGCGTGTCGACTGCCAGGACGATTCGCGCGGGTTGCGCCCCTTCCTCGCGTACCTGCTCCAGGGAGGCCAGGGCCGCCTCGGTGATCGCGTCGTCTTCGAGGACCTCGACGTCCTCTGCGCTCATCGCCGCGTCGGGCACGGCGACCACGCCGCCACGCACGGGCGGCAGGGGGACGGACAGGTCGGACAGGACGGCGGGAACGTAGACGCGCATGGTCACAGTGTAGGCACCCACTGGGCCACAATCGCTTCCAACGCGTCGGTTGCCTGGCAACGGGTGCCCTTTTCACCCAGGGCCTGGGCGCGCAGCGCGGCCCGGGCGACGCCGGGATCCTCGTTGACGGTGTGGAAGATGCGCCCGGGCATGAACGCTCCGATGGCGGCCTGGAGGGCGGCCACCGGGCGCGCCCCGATCGCGTCCGAGCTCACGCGGTTGACGATGACGTCAACGGGGATATCGCGCCCCTGCTCAGACCACCAGCGCGCCAGGAAGGACAGCCGGTTGATGCCGACGATGTCGCCGCGCGCCACGATGACGAGGCGGTCAGCCCTCTCCAGGACTCCCAGGGCCACGTCGTCGCGGTTGACCCCGCGCGTCGCTTTCTCCAGGGAGGTGGCCGCGATGTCGATGACGCTGTAGCGGGCGCACAGGCGGGCTGCCCCGACGATGGCTTCGATGCTCGTGCGGCTCACCTCGCGCCAGCGGTGCGGGGTGACCAAGCCGGTAACGACGGCGAGGTTGTCGGCTCGCCGCACGCTCGCCCCCACGACGTCCTCGGGGGCCAAGGGCCCGCGCGAGGCCGTGCGCGCCAGGATCGACAGCCCGGAGGCGTGCACGGGCAGGCCGAGCAGGTGGGCGATGGTCGGGTTGGCAATATCGGCGTCGATGAGCAGGCTCGGCCCCACCTTGGCCAACGCCGTCGCGATTCCGGCTGCCAGGGTCGTGCGCCCGGGTGCCCCCGAGGTCCCCCAGACTGCGAGCACGGTTCCCGGGTCGGTGGGCATCGGAGGGGGCGGCGGGGCCGAGGCCGTGGCCGGGATAGGCCTGCGCGCGCGAGTCGCAGCGATGAGGGAGTTGACGACCTGCTCGGGGCTTGCGGGCGCGGCGACCGAGGCCACGCCCAGGCTGCGCAAGCGTGCGCGGTCCGCGTGCGGGGCCAGCGCCACGACCGACATGCCGACCGACTGGAGGGAGGCCACGGCCTCGGCGGTCAGGTCCGGGTCGGCCCCGTCGATGACCGCCAGGTCCGCGACGCCGGCCCTGGCCGCGGCGATCACCTCGGCGAGATCGGCGCAGCGTCGCACGATGGCCAGGGCGTCGGCGCGGGACTGGATCGCCTGGATGATCGGCGCTTCCCAGCGCTGATCGGCCAGGATCACGACTCCGTGGACGGCGCTCACGAGGCCCCCACGGGGACGGCGGCGAGCTGGTCAGTCGAGGTCTGCGAGGCCAGGAGGGTGGGCAGCGACTGCGCGTTGGCCATGATTTCGATGCGCGTGCCGCGCCGGGCTCCGGTGCTCGAGGCGTCGACGGAGCGAACGAAGGTGAAGGTGCCGTCGATCTCTCGGGCCTTCGTCTCGCCGCCCGCGGGCGAGCGAGCGGGTACGGACCACAGCCGGATCGGCGTGCCGTCAGCAACCCCGTCGGGCAGTCCCGCGTTCACGGTCAGGGCGACGCGAACCATCGCGTCGGGATCAGCACTGCTCGCCTGGTCACCCGTGGCCAGGTCCGCGCGCATGACGAGCTGACCCGGGGTGAGCACGCGCGCGGCGCGGCTACCCAGGGGCGCCTCCGTCGTCGGAGCGTAGACGGAGGTGTCGACGGACACCCAGACCTCTCGAACGTTGTCGGACGTCAGTTCCTCGCCGGGGGCGATGCTGGTCGTCACCGAGTAGACGCGGGTTCCTCCCCGGAGGAAGCCGCCAAGGACACTAAAGGCGATCACTGACGCGATGATGAGGACGACGCCGATGATGAATCGACGGTCCATCTTGCCGGGGGAGCGCGCAGGAATCGACGTTGAAGCTGAGACGCGTTTCACCCTTCCATGATGCACGCTTTCGAGCGAAAACGGTAGGTTGTCGGATATTCATCGAGATCAACCGACCCGATCAGCCGATCGAGATGCGGAAAAATTGCTGACTCAAACGATTTAAACGAAACGATCTCAACTGATATCATGTTGCCATGGCAACACGATTCCTCACTCTCGCTGACGTCGCCGAGACCCTGAACCTCACGATGTCAGCCACCCGCGCCCTCGTTTCCTCCGGTGAACTGCCCGCCATCCAGGTGGGCGGCAAGCACGTCTGGAGGATCGAAGAGTCCGTCCTGGAGCAGTTCATCCAGGACCAGTACGCCGCGACGCGCGAGCGTCAGAAGGCTGAGCACGCTCAGTAGTCGGCATACCAGCGCTGGCCCAGCACGCGGAGTCGACGAAGCCCCGCGAGAGCCAGCGACACGGTCTGCCCCTCCTGATCATCACGGCCGTCATAGCCGACGACCGCACCACTGAGGGCGACATCGACGTGGTCCGCATAGACCGCGTCGATGATCCCCCGATGGTCACCACAGTCCGAGTCAATGGCGACGTCGACCCCGCGGGCACACAGCTCACGCAGCACGTGCCCAACGCCGACGCCGCCACGAACGGACGACTCGCGCGCAACGCTGCGCCCGAGTGGCCATGCACCAACGAGCGCCGAGAGCATGACCAGACTGTCACCGCTCGCCTCGCGCACCAGCACCCACGAGCGGGTGGAGTCAAGCACCTGACCAACGAGGACGCTTCCGCCGCGCAGCGCCAGATTGACGAGGCCGTCAGCACCGGCGAGCCGCGCGGATAGGGTGACCGAGGCGCGCTCCGCATCGGTGAGCTCGTCGATGAGCTCTTCCAGCTCGCGACTGCGCACCTCGTCGAAGCGAGCCTCCAACTCATCCATGAACGCGTGCATATCCATACCTTTACAATGCCACACATGCGTGCGTCACACATCACATTTCAATTACATTGATTGATATCGATTGACATCTATTCGTATGAAGCGGATAGTAGTGGCTATCGAATTCGTCCACTCGATGAAGAGTTCCTCATGACTTACGATTCCGATTCTCGAACGGGTCAGGCATACCTGACCGACGCACTCCTGTGGCTTGCGGGCGCGCCGCTTGCACTCCTCGACGCCGCCTACCTGGCCTACGCAGCTCCGCCGATCACCCCGAGCGCCCCCGAGACACTCGTCGTATGGGTCCTCGCCCTCGTCGGCCTCGCGCTGTTGGCCTGGGGCCTCCTATCCTCCGCCCTGGCACACCTGGCAACCCTGCGGCTGGCCCCCGCTGGCCTGCGCAGGGCCACCAGATTCCTCGTCACTCGATTCGGGACAAGCCTGTCGCGCTCCCTCCTTGCCCGCGCCGGCGCCAGCGCCCTCATCGGGTCGGCCATGCTCACGGCGGCACCGATCGGTGCCGCCCTGGCCTCACCCCGCGACGCGGACACGCCCGACATGTCCCTGACGTGGGCGGACACGCCCGACGCCTCCCCCAGCCCAGGGCCAAGCCCGCAGGACACGCCCGACGCCTCCCCCAGCCCAGGGGCAAGCCCGCAGGACGCGACCGACGCAACCCCCGCCTCGTCGCCGACGGTCGCACCCGCCCCCTCTTCGGCACCGCCCGACGCAGCCTCGCGCGGCGCGAGCGATCCGCCCCAGACCCACACGGTCGCCCCGGGCGACACCCTCTGGTCGATTGCCGAGGCCATGCGCCCCGGAGCCGACGACGCCCACATCACCCGCGTCTGGCAGGCGATTCACGCCGCCAACGCCCAGGCGATCCCCAACCCCTCCCTCATCTATCCCGGGCAGCGCCTCACCATTCCCCAGGACTTGCCATGAGCACACACATCACCCCCAGGCCTCGCAGCGCTTCCGCATCCGCGTCCCGCGCCCACACGAGGCCAGCACACTCCCACCCCAGCCCCTCCTCTCCGTTCCGCTGGAGCTCCCAACGCCCGATCCCGCGCGCCCCCTCCGCCCGCGTCGTCTGCCTGGCCGACGCTTCGCCCGAGAGCCAGGCGCTGCCCGACCCCGGTCCCTGGGCCGCGACGCTGGCCCGCGCCATCGTCGAGGTCGTCACCGGAGCCCGGCAAGCGCCCCAACTGCGCCGCTGGCTCCTGCCCGACCTGTACACCGCCCTCGCAAACGTCCACCTCGCCCCCTGCGCCCGGGGTGCCACCGCGATACACGTACGCGTGTGCTCCCTCGACACCGGGCACACGGAAGTCGCCGTCATCGTCGCCACGGCCGCGCGCACCTTCGCGCTGGCCCTGCGCCTTGAGGAATACCGGGGGCGCTGGATGGCCACCGCCCTCGAGCTCGCCTAACGCGCTGATCGAGGCGCGAGCGCGCACAGAAAACGGGTGAGGGGTTCTCGATAGAACCCCTCACCCGTTATCGCACACGGTCAGCGGCGGCGACGCTTCTTAGCGGCAGCGCGACGCTCCGCGCGGTTGCCGCCAGACGACGACGGGGCGGACGAACCCTCGGCGGAGTTGTAGCTCACGCGGCTCGGCGCCTTCTGTCGTCCCACGTTGCCCATGACGGAGCGGGCGTGCGCCACGGCCTCGCGCGCAGCCTCCGAAGCGGCAGACTCTGCGGCAGCCACCTCTTCGACGCTGGGCTCGACGGTCTCGGACGAGGCGGGGGCCTGCTCGGGGGCAACGGACGCGCTGGCGATCGAACCGCCCGCCTCCTCCTCGGCGGCAGCCAGGGCACGCTCGAACTGCTTCGCGAAGCTGAACACCTGCTGGACCGACTCCTCGCGGATGCGCTCGACCATCGCCTGGAACATCTGAGCGCCCTCATCCTTGTACTCGACGAGCGGGTCACGCTGACCCATCGCGCGCAGGCCGATGCCCTCCTTGAGGTAGTCCATCTCGTACAGGTGCTCGCGCCACAGGCGGTCCACCACGGAGATGACGACGCGACGCTCAAGCGTGCGCATGGGCTCCTCGCCCAGCTGCGCCTGCGCCAACGGGTTCGCGTTCAGGCGATCCTCCGTGTCCTCGTAGACGGCGTGGATATCGCCCACCAGCTCGTTCACCAGGTCGTCGCGGATCAGGGAGTTCCTGCCACCGTGCTCCTCCTCGACCTCCTCGAGGGTGACCGACGGCGGGTAGTAGCCGCGCAGGTTCTCCCACAGGGTGGGCAGATCCCACTCGTCCACCGGCTTGTCGGCGATTGCCTCGTCGACCAGGCCCGTCACGAGCGACTCAGCGAAGGAACGCAGCTGCGGCCCCATGTCCTCGCCCTCCAGGACCTTGCGACGCTCACCGTAGATCGTCTCGCGCTGACCCGTCATCACGTCGTCATACTTCAGGACGTTCTTGCGGATCTCGAAGTTACGAGCCTCCACCTGGTGCTGAGCCGACTGGATGGAACGCGACACGATGCGGTTCTCCAGGGGCAGGTCCTCCGGGTAGGCGCCCGAGGCCATGATGCGCTGGGCCATGCCCGAGTTGAACAGGCGCATCAGGTCGTCTTCCATCGACAGGTAGAAACGGGACTCGCCCGGATCCCCCTGACGACCGCTTCGACCACGCAGCTGGTTGTCGATACGACGCGACTCGTGGCGCTCCGAACCGAGCACGTACAGACCGCCCAGCTCGCGCACCTCCTCACGCTCGGCCTTGACGGCCTCCTCCGCGTCCTTGAGAGCCACGGGCCACGCCTCGCGATACTCCTCCGGGTTCGCCTTCGGGTCCAGGCCCTCGGCAGCCAGATTCTTCTGCGCGATGACCTCCGAGTTACCACCCAGCATGATGTCGGTACCACGGCCGGCCATGTTCGTGGCCACCGTGACGGCGCCCTTACGGCCCGCCATCGCGACGACCTCGGCCTCGCGGGCGTGCTGCTTGGCGTTGAGCACCTCGTGCTTGATGCCCTTCTTCTTGAGCATCTGGCTCAGCAGCTCGGACTTCTCAACGGAAGCGGTACCGATGAGGACGGGCTGGCCGGCCTCGTGACGCTCGACGATGTCCTCGATGATCGCGTTGAGCTTACCCTTCTCCGTCGGGTAGACGAGGTCGGGCTGGTCCTTGCGGATCATCGGCTTGTTCGTGGGGATCGGGATGACGTCGATCTTGTAGGTCGACTGGAACTCCGCGGCCTCGGTCTCGGCCGTACCGGTCATGCCGGAACGCGAACCCTCGGGGTACAGACGGAAGTAGTTCTGCAGCGTGATCGTGGCGAGCGTCTGGTTCTCGGCCTTGATCTCCACGCCTTCCTTGGCCTCGATCGCCTGGT
>ERZ772961.1082-NODE-1082-length-10237-cov-10.199961_pt1 | contig 10237 bp, 8 predicted proteins | sample MGYA00580677_ERZ772961 | MGnify/ENA primary metagenome ERZ772961 (study PRJEB29015, sample SAMEA2738088) | human oral metagenome | biome: human oral; feature: human-associated habitat; material: saliva | place: China | collected 2227 ... | reverse complement strand
GGGCAAGAAAAAAGTGAACTATCTATGATTGAGGTGGCTCGTGCCATCTTGGAACTTCGTGGTCGTGATCACGAAATGCATTTTAGTGATTTGGTCAATGAAATCCAAAACTATCTTGGTACTTCAAACAGCGATATTCGTGAAGCTTTGCCTTTGTTCTATACAGAGTTGAACTTTGACGGTAGCTTTATCTCTTTGGGAGATAACAAATGGGGCCTTCGCTCATGGTATGGAGTGGATGAAATCGATGAAGAAATCATCGCCCTTGAAGAAAGTGATGATGAAGAAGTAGCACCAAAAGCGAAGAAAAAACGTGTTAATGCCTTTATGGATGGAGATGCGGATGCTATTGATTACGGTGCAGATGATCCTGAAGACGAAGATGTTTACGAAGAAGATCCAGCCCTTTCTTACGATGATGAAAACCCAGACGATGAGAAAAATGAAGTAGAAGCCTACGATGCTGAGATTAATGAAATCGCACCAGATGACCTTGGTGAAGACGTCGATCTTGTTGAAGAAGATGACGAAGACGCTGAGGAAGAAGAAGAATAAGCTAAAAAACAAGGAAAACTTTCCTTGTTTTTTCATTTTGTCTAAATTAGGAATACTAAAAATAAAGATACATTTTGGTCTGGAAAATCTAGAAAATTTTTTTGATATGATTTGATAAAAAAACAACATGGTTATATAATTAATATAGATAAAAAATAGGAGGAAATCCCATGAAAAAAATCACACTATTTAGTTTGTCTCTGGCAGGTCTAGCTTTACTAGCTTTCCCTCATTCAGGGCAGGCCTTCGAGCTGAAAGAAGAATGGGTTATTAAGGGAGGTATTCGATATGAGAATGGGAAAGTTAGTAAGATTAATAATGGATACGAAGTAAATATTAAAGTATTAGATCTTCCTAGTACTAGCGAAATCGAATGGACAGTTAGTTTAAATGGAGAAAAGCAAAATACTAACTTCTTAGCTGAGGAAAGAACAGTATCTAAAACTGAAGATAAGGGGCGTTTTCTACACTTTTATATCCCTTATGGATACCGTGGAGATATTGTAGTAGAGGCTAAGAGTGGAAACGAAGTGAAGACTTGGTCTACTAAAGTAGTTGATGATGTTTATTCAGATGACGCTAAGAGTGGCTACTTCGTTCTCGATGGGGACCAAATCTTAGAAAGTTCATGGGATTCTCTAAATGAATCTTATATTGCAACGCTTCCAACTGTAACATCAGGAAAATCTGTTGTTGCTTGGCGTGAAGAAGGAACTCTTAATCTAATTAAACCAGGAAAAATTGCTCGGAAATATAATAGTAGTGGATCGTATGTAGAACTTTCTCCAATCTTTGAAACTGCTAGCTGGCTAAAATCACACCAAAACTGGTACTATCAAAAAGATGGTCAATTAGTTCAAAGTGCTTGGATCAAGGATTCGGGAAGCTGGTACTTTATGGATGACAAAGGAGTCATGTTCAATAAAACTTGGCTCTATCAAGGTGGCAGCTGGTATGCCTTTAAGTCATCAGGAGCTATGATTTCAGCTGATTGGTTATATGATAACGGTTCTTGGTATTACCTAAAAGACTCAGGTTCAATGGCGACAGGCTGGCTTAAAGATGGTGGTACTTGGTATTATCTAAAAGACTCAGGTTCAATGGCAACAGGCTGGATCAAAGATAACGGCTCTTGGTATTACCTAAAAGATTCTGGTGCAATGGCAACAGGTTGGATCAAAGATAATGGTAAGTGGTACTATCTGGCTTCATCTGGTAATATGCTTAGCAATACACGCACACCAGATGGATATTATGTAGATGCCAGTGGTGCTTGGAAATAAATGTTAAACAGAGAAAGTCTACTGAGGAGGTAGATTTTCTTTTTTTCATTTTCACAATTATGAAAATCTGGAAAATCAGCTCTGAATTTGGTAAGATAAGATTATGGATTTTGAAAAAATTGAACAAGCATATACCTATTTACTAGAAAATGTCCAAATCATTCAAAACAATTTGGCGACAAGTTTTTATGATGCGCTCATTGAGCAAAATGGGATCTACCTAGACGGTCAGACCGAACTCGAACAGGTTAAGACCAATAACCAAGCCCTTAAGAGATTGGCTTTGAGAAAAGAAGAGTGGCTCCGTACCTATCAATTTCTCCTGCTTAAGGCAGCCCAGACAGAACCTCTCCAGGCAAATCATCAATTCACACCTGATGCTATTAGCCAGTTAATCATTTTTTTGATTGAGCAACTTTGGCCCGCTAAAGAAGTGAGCATCCTTGAGTTAGGCTCCGGTATGGGAATTTTGGGGGCTAGTTTTTTAACCTCTATATCTAAAAAGGTAGACTATTTAGGAATAGAATTAGATGATCTGCTGATTGATTTAGCAGCCAGCATATCTGAAGTTATGAGGCTTCCAGCTGTCTATGTTCAGGGAGATGCAGTAAGACCACAGATTTTAAAGGAAAGTGATGTGGTTGTTAGTGATTTGCCTCTTGGTTACTATCCAGATGATCAAATCGCCTCACGCTATCAAGTGGCTGCCAAGGATGAACATACCTATGCTCACCATTTGTTGATGGAACAATCTCTTAAATATCTCAAAAAAGATGGTTATGCAATTTTTCTTGCACCAAGTAATCTTTTAACCAGTCCCCAGAGTGAGCTACTTAAAGATTGGCTAAGAGAAAATGCTCAGATTGTAGCAATGATAAGTTTGCCAGAAGATCTATTCGCCCAGGCTACTCAATCTAAGGCTATCTTTGTGCTACAAAAGAAACAAGACAAAGATTTAGAGCCTTTTGTCTATCCACTTGCCAGTCTTCGAGAGCCTCATATCTTGATGGACTTCAAGGAAAAATTTCAAATTTGGAGTCAAGATTCATGAAATTTGAACTTAAATTTGATATAATGGTTGAAAACGCTTAAAAGGGGAAAACTTATGTCTAAAACAATTGCAATTAATGCCGGTAGCTCAAGTTTGAAATGGCAACTGTATCAAATGCCAGAAGAACAGGTTCTTGCTAAAGGTTTAATTGAACGCATTGGTCTAAAAGATTCTATCTCAACAGTTAAATTTGACGGTCGTGCTGAAAAAGAAATCACTGATATTGAAAATCACACTGTTGCGGTTAAAATTTTGCTTGATGATTTGATTCGTTTTGATATTATCAAATCTTACGATGAAATCACTGGAGTTGGACACCGTGTTGTTGCTGGTGGTGAAGTCTTTACAGACTCTGTAGTAGTAGAAGGTGACGTATTGGCTCAAATCGAAGAGTTGGGTCTACTTGCACCACTACATACTCCAGCTAACGTAGCCGGAATTCGCGCCTTCAAGGAATTGTTGCCAAACGTAACTAGTGTTGCTGTTTTTGATACATCTTTCCACTCAACTATGCCAGAGAAAGCGTATCGCTATCCATTACCAACTAAATATTACACAGAAAATAAAGTTCGTAAATATGGAGCTCATGGAACTAGTCACCAATTCGTAGCCCAAGAAGCAGCAAAACTTTTGGGACGTCCTCTAGAAGAATTAAAATTAATTACATGTCATATCGGTAACGGTGGTTCTATTACTGCGGTTAAGGGTGGAAAATCTGTTGATACATCTATGGGATTCACACCACTTGCAGGTGTGATGATGGGAACAAGAACTGGTGATATCGATCCAGCTATCATTCCTTACCTTATGGAACACACAAATGACTTTAATACACCTCAAGATATGATCAATGTATTGAACCGTGAGTCAGGTTTACAAGGTATTTTTGGTAAATCTAGCGATATGCGTGATGTAGAAGCAGGCGTTAAAGCTGATGACAAAGATGCAATTTTAGCTTACGAAATGTATGTGGATCGTATTCAAAAATATATCGGTCAATACTTCGCAGTTCTTAATGGTGCTGATGCTATTATCTTTACTGCAGGGGTTGGTGAAAATTCAGCATTAGTACGTAAGAATGTTATCGAGGGACTCTCATGGTTTGGCTGTGATGTTGATCCAGAGAAAAATGTCTTTGGTGTGACTGGAGATATCTCTACAGCTGCAGCTAAAGTCCGTGTTCTTGTTATTCCGACTGATGAAGAACTTGTCATTGCGCGTGATGTTGAACGTTTGAAATAGACAGATAAATGAAAAATCGACCTTTATTAGTAGGTCGATTTTTTGTTTATTAAAAACAATTTACCATTTTGTTAGGGAGATTTCTCCACTGATAAGCCAAATTTTTTTACCATTAGCTAGCTCTATCTGAAGTTCGCCTTTATCTGAGATACTAGTTGCTTTACCAGAGAGTATTTCTTCTCCTTGCTTAAAACTTACTTCTTTACCAAGGACCAGAGAGTGTTGTTTATAGAGATGGAGTAGTTCCTCATGATCTGTTTCGTAGAAACATCTCCAGATTTCAGCGATGAGGTCATTGCGAGTAATCGGTGTATTTGTTGGAAATAAACTTCCAGCTTTTCCCCTTAAGTCTTCTGGAAATTCAGGGATCGAAAAGTTGATTCCGACTCCTATAATAACATCTGTTACCAACCCAGTTTCAACAGAAGTGACGGCTTCGGTCAAAATACCGGCAATCTTTTTTTGATTCAAATAAATGTCATTTACCCATTTGATACTAATATCTATCATAGCTAGATTTTTAATTGCTTTGTAGATAGCTCCTGCAACTAGGAGTGTATAAGCAGGTAACTGATCATAGGGGAGATTGGGTTTGATATGGAGGGACATATAGATTCCTCCTTGAGGAGGAGAAAAGTAGGGGCGATGGAAGCGACCGCGTCCAGCTGTTTGACTAGTTGAGAGGTAGAGAGTATCACCAGCACTACCTGCTTCTACAGCTTTTTTAGCATCAGTTTGAGTGGATTTGGTACTTGCTTTAAATTGGACAACTACAGGGCTTCTCTTCTCAATTTCCTGAGGCAAGATAAGGTCCCCCTGTATTAGTTTATAGCCACGATTTTTTATACTGTCAATTATTAGCCCCTCTTGTTGGAGGCGTTGGATGGCTTTCCATACAGCTGTTCGCGAGATATTTAAACTTTCCGCGATCTTTTCGCCGCTTAAGTAATCTCTTTCGGAAACTAATATATTGTAAACTTGTTGATAGGATTTCATAGAATAACCTTTCTGAAAGTACTAATTTTATTGTACCATATTTTTAATTTCCTACTAGAAGCAGAGGGTTTAGCGTCATAAATGATAAGCTTTTACTTATTTTTTAGTGCTTCCAGTCTAAGCTAGCAGTTTTCAAATCATTTAAAAAGTGGTAGAATAGTTTAATACTTTATGTAAATCTGAATTTCTGGATTCAGAGAGAAAGGATCTGTTGTGAAATCAATAGGTATCATCGAGAAGTTAAAAGGTTTCTCAAAGCAAGAGTTAATCTTGCTAGGGGTTATTCTCAGTATTTTTCTACCTTTTTATCTTTTCTTAATTATTTTCATCGCTTATTTACTCGGTCTTGTTTTTACCGGCGAGATGAAAGGAATTTTAAAACATCTATCTAACCATTTTGTATTACTCTTATTTATAGCTTATAGTGGAGGAGTTTCACTCCTAGCCCAAAACATCATGGGGATGGTCGCAACCTTGGGGATGTTCCTCTTTGCAATTTTCTTTTACTATTATCAGGCTCACCTGACTCCTAAGTTTTTTAGAATCACGTTACAAGGCGTATTGTCGGGTAGTATGCTAGCGTCAGTGTTTGCAGCTTTGGAACATTTTCAAATTGTTAAAAAGTTTGACTATACATTCCTATCCCCTAAGATGCAAGTTTGGCATCAAAACCGTGCAGAAGTTGCCTTTTTTAATCCGAATTATTACGGTATTATCTGTTGTTTCTGCATTATGATAGGTTTTTATCTAATTAATACGACTAAACTAAGATGGTTAAGAATATTTTCTTTTGTTGCTATCTTTGCCAATTTGTTCGGTTTGAATTTTACGCAGAATCGAACAGCCTTTCCAGCCATTATCTTTGGGGCTATCATCTATCTCTTTACAACTATTAAAAACTGGCGGGCCTTCTGGCTTAGTATTGGGGTATTTGGAGTTGGACTTTCATTTCTCTTCTCCAGTGACTTAGGGGTTCGGATGGGGACTCTCGATTCGTCCATGGAAGAGCGAATTTCCATCTGGAATGCTGGTATGACCTTGTTTAAGCAAAACCCATTCTGGGGTGAAGGCCCCTTAACCTATATGAACGCCTTCCCTCGAATACGAGCCCCTTATCATGAACATGCCCATAGTATCTATATCGATACTATTCTAAGTTATGGAGTTGTAGGGACAGTTCTTCTGGGAATATCTTCTGCAGACCCTATTCGAAAACTCATTGATATGAGTCAGGATCCTGGGAAGCGTCCAATTGTTGGACTTTATCTCTCTTTCTTGACAGTAGTAGCTGTCCATGGAATTTTTGATTTAGCTCTTTTCTGGATTCAATCATCCTTTATCTTCCTCTTGGTGATGTGTAGTCTACCGCTCAAGCATAGTTCTCAGGTGGAAGAATTAGTAGATTAAGAAATAAAAAGCAATAGTAGAAGTTTATGATCTACTATTGCTTTTCTTGTTATGAGGATTAGGTTGTAAAAATATTATTGAATGGCTTGAAGCAAGTCTTCAGCTTGTTTCTTAAGAGAAGCAGCCACAGGTTCTTCAAGAACTAATTTACCATCTGCCCAAGCAGAATCATTGACACGAGCTGCGGTAAAATCACCGACAACTTGAGTACGGATAAATGGTAGAAGGTCTTTGTAAATCGCAAAGAGTTGATCGTGTCCTGCATTTGCTACAGATGATACTGTAACAATCTTATCCTGAAGAGCAGATGCTCCACGAGTGTCAGACAAGTCAAGAGCGCGTGAAAGCCAGTCAAGTAAGTTTTTCACAGTTCCTGGAATTGAGAAGTTATATACTGGAGAGAAAATCCAGATAGCATCTGCAGCAAGAACAGCTTCGCGAGCCGCTGCAACAGCTGGAAGTGTAGGAACTTCAAGGTCTTGGCTAAATAGAGGAATGGCTGAGTAATCAAGGTAACTTACCTCAGCTTTGCCAGTAAGTGCCTTTTCAGCTTCTAGTGCCATTTGGTGGTTGAATGAACCTTCACGAAGTGAACCAACGATAAACAATACTTTTTTAGACATAGGGAGTCTCCTTTAGAAATAATTTTTTGGAGTCTTTCTTTGTTGTTGCAATCTATATTACAACAAAGAGGTAATCTTTTCAATTTATTTGCTCATAAATTAAAAAAATTTTTAAAAGATGATCAACCAAAAAACTAAAGGAGCCATAAGTACTAAAAATGAAGCAAAGAAGCTATATATACCTTATAAGGATAGGTAAAAGTACCTGGGAAAAATCTAAAAAGTCACCTGTCCTTTACTTGTAATAAAGGTAGATAGATGGTAAAATAGACGAGTGAAAAAGAGACAGCAAAAAGAAAAAAATTCCTTATTATTTCAATACACCATTGGCATCACACTGTTAGTTCTAGTGGTGACTTCTTCCTTTCTTTATTTGATTTGGTTGAGCATGAAACCTTACCAAAATGCTAAAACAGAAGGAGAGAGATTGGCTAAGCAATATGCCAATTTAGAGACGGTCAGCCAGATTGATTTCTTTAACGGCTTAGAGAGCTACTATAGTGTTCTGGGTCAGGATAAGGACCAGAAGTCTATTGCTGTATTGATTGAAAAAAATGGTCAAAAGATTTATGTCTACCAACTAGAAAGTGGCATTAGCCAAGAAAAAGCAGAAGCAGTTGTTAGAGAAAAAGGAGTAACTGATATTGATAAGATTACCTTTGGGCGGTATGCTGATAAGCCTGTCTGGGAGGTACAATCAAGAGGGAACTACTATCTAGTTGATTTTGAAACTGGCGTCATACTTGAGAAGGAGAAGCTATGAAATTATCCAAACGTGTCTTAGAAATGGAAGAAAGTGTCACTCTGGCTAGTGATGCAAGAGCTAAGAAATTAAAGGCGGAAGGAAAAGATATTCTTTTCTTGACTTTAGGTCAGCCCGATTTTCATACTCCTGAAAATATTCAGAATGCTGCAGTTGAGGCTATTCGAGATGGACGTGCTTCTTTCTATACGGTGGCTTCAGGTTTGCCTGAATTGAAAGCTGCAGTCAATACCTATTTTGAACGTTATTATGGATATTCTATAGCAGCTAATGAGGTCACTTTTGCGACTGGTGCCAAGTTCTCCCTTTATACGTTCTTTATGGCTGTGGTGAATCCAGGTGATGAGGTGATCATTCCAACTCCTTACTGGGTTAGCTATGGGGATCAGGTTAAGATGGCAGAAGGCCTTCCAGTCTTTGTTCAAGCAAAGGAAGATAACCATTTTAAAGTAACCGTGGAGCAATTAGAAGCAGCTCGTACAGATAAGACCAAAGTCTTGGTTCTTAATTCACCATCTAATCCTACCGGTATGATCTACTCTCGTGAGGAATTGTTAGCCATTGGAAACTGGGCAGTTGAGCATGATATTCTGATCCTAGCAGACGATATTTATGGACGTTTGGTCTATAACGGTCATGAATTTGTTCCAATCTCCAGTCTTTCAGAAGCGATTCGTAAACAAACCATTGTCATCAATGGAGTGTCTAAGGCATACGCTATGACTGGTTGGCGGGTAGGTTATGCAGTAGGTAATCCAGAAATTATTGCTGCCATGAGCAAATTAACGGGTCAAACTACTTCTAACCTGACTGCTGTATCTCAATACGCAACCATCGAAGCGCTCACTGGTCCACAAGACTCAGTAGAAACCATGCGTCAGGCTTTCGAGGAACGTCTCAATACCATCTATCCACTCTTGTGTCAGGTCCCTGGTTTTGAGGTCGTCAAACCTCAAGGAGCTTTCTACCTCTTCCCAAATGTCAAGAAAGCAATGGAAATGAAGGGTTATACAGATGTAACAGCCTTTACAACGGCTATCCTTGAGGAAGTAGGTCTGGCCTTGATTACAGGTGCTGGATTTGGAGCACCAGAGAATATCCGTCTCAGCTATGCGACAGACTTAGATACACTTAAAGAAGCTATTCGTCGCTTGCACCAATTTATGGAAAATTAAAAATGAGAATCTTCGTCGTGTAGGCGGAGATTTTTTCTGGCTAAAAACTGAGATTTTTCTCTGATAGAACCTAGCTATCAGAGGCTATTTGTGGTAAAATAGTGGGTAATGATGTCTTCGGACAAGTTTAACGAGAAAAGGAAGATGTATTATGACAAAACGGATTACCATCATTGAAGTTAAAGACTACGTCGGTCAAGAAGTGACTATCGGTGCTTGGGTTGCTAACAAATCAGGAAAAGGGAAAATTGCTTTCTTGCAATTGCGTGACGGGACTGCCTTCTTCCAAGGTGTAGCTTTCAAACCAAACTTTATCGAAAAATTCGGTGAAGAAGTAGGTCTTGAAAAATTTGATACCATCAAACGCTTGAGCCAAGAAACGTCTGTCTTTGTGACTGGGATTGTCAAAGAAGATGAGCGCTCAAAATTTGGTTATGAGCTCGATATTACAGACATTGAAGTCATCGGTGAATCTCAAGATTACCCAATCACTCCAAAAGAACACGGAACAGACTTCTTGATGGATAACCGCCACTTGTGGTTGCGTTCACGCAAACAAGTCGCTGTAATGCAAATCCGTAACGCCATTATCTACGCAACTTATGAGTTCTTTGATAAGAATGGTTTCATGAAATTCGATAGCCCAATCCTTTCAGGAAATGCAGCTGAGGACTCTACAGAACTTTTTGAAACAGACTACTTTGGGACTCCAGCATACTTGAGCCAATCAGGTCAGCTTTATCTTGAAGCGGGTGCTATGGCTCTAGGTCGCGTCTTTGACTTTGGTCCAGTATTCCGTGCAGAAAAATCTAAGACTCGCCGTCACTTGACTGAATTTTGGATGATGGATGCAGAGTACTCTTACTTGACACATGATGAGTCACTTGACTTGCAAGAAGCTTATGTCAAAGCATTGCTTCAAGGTGTTCTTGACCGTGCTCCACAAGCCTTGGAAACATTGGAGCGTGATACAGAGCTCTTAAAACGCTACATTGCTGAGCCGTTCAAACGTATTACTTACGATGAAGCGATTGATCTCTTGCAAGAGCATGAAAATGATGCAGATGCTGACTATGAACATCTTGAGCATGGAGATGACTTTGGTTCACCACACGAAACTTGGATTTCAAACCACTTTGGTG
>ERZ772961.1075-NODE-1075-length-10277-cov-2.430248_pt1 | contig 10277 bp, 10 predicted proteins | sample MGYA00580677_ERZ772961 | MGnify/ENA primary metagenome ERZ772961 (study PRJEB29015, sample SAMEA2738088) | human oral metagenome | biome: human oral; feature: human-associated habitat; material: saliva | place: China | collected 2227 ... | reverse complement strand
ACCGGGGGGAGGTCGCCCTTTTCGAGTGGGACGTTTTTGATGAAATGGTGGGCTTGCAGGTCGCCCGAAATGCCGGGCGAGAAATAATGGTAGGCTCCGCGGACGAGACCATATTGTTGTGCTTTCCGGAAGTTGTGACGAAATTTCCGATCCAAATGGCTTTTTCCTTGCGTGGCTTTGACGAATACGAATTGTACGCGTGCGCCGTTGGCATCGGAGGCGGTGGCTACTTTTTCCCAGTTGACGGTGCCTTGGTGGTGGCTCACATCAATGCCGTGAATGCTGTAGTTGGCCGGGAATTTGGGCTCGCCGAAGCAGGCGCGCCCACGATGGCGGTAAGGCGCAAGGATAAAGTGGTAGAGGAGTAGGGCGCAAACCAGTGCAATGGCCGATCCGCCGATCCAAAAGATGCGTTTGCGATGCTGCCCGAAGGGGTGTTCCGCCCGGGTGCGGGGTGCAGAAGACAGTTCCTGCATGTTGTTTTCGTTCGTGTGACGCACGGGAATTTTGTTTGTCTGTGGTTTTTCTTGATCCAACTCTCTGTGTGAGTTGAAAATAGTGAGATTTCAGTGCGGCAAAATTAGGCATTTTAACTGTGATTCGCAAGCGTCATACGAAAAATCCCCCTTTCTCTATGTCGAGAAAGGGGGATTTTTCTTATTGGAGCACGTTGTGTGCGCGTTTTATTTGGCCTGTTCGAGGGTGAGGGTACGGGTGCACTGGTCGCAAACTTCCGTGGGACCCCAGTACTGGATGGGTCCGGGATAAACGAAGGCGGTCTTTTCTGCCCATTCTTCGCGCTGAGCGGCGAAGGCTTGGAAGGGCTTGCCGTCGAGTTCGACGAGTGCCTTGCGGATCACGGGCTTCATTTCGCCGTGACGACGCTCCATGTTCATCATCATGGTGATGGGCACACCGCCGGCGATCCATTGTTCGGCCGGGGCAGTGGTGTTCTTCACGATGGCCATGTAGCCGGTCTTGCCGTTGGCCACGAGCTGAGCAGCCGAAGCACCGAGTGCGTAGCAGTAGTCGGCGTCGAAGTTGGAGGGAGCGGCGCAACGTCCTTCGTAACCGAAGAAGTGGTGGAGGGGCGCGAACTTACCAACGTATTTGCCTTCCTTCTTCCAAGCGGCGAGCTTTTCGGCTACCATTTCGCTGAGGAGCTTCTCGGTTTCGATGAGCGAAACCTGCACGTTGCCGTGGGGGTCGCGCTCGGCGGTGAGCTGCTTAGCCACGCCTTCGGGGAGCGAAGCGTAGATTTCGGCGTTGGCGGGCGAAAGCTTCTCGAGTACCCATGCGCGCTGCTGAGCGGCTTCCACTTTCTCGGCTTCGGGAGTGGAAAGAAGGTCGTTGAGCTCGGCGATGAGCTTCTTGAGCGAGGGGATGAACTCGATGAGGCCTTCGGGGATGAGCACCGTACCGAAGTTGTTGCCGGCGGCTGCACGCTTAGCGACTACACCTGCGATGTAAGTCACCACGTCGTCGAGGCTTTGCTCCTTGGCTTCCACTTCTTCCGAGATGAGGCAGACGTTGGGTTGCACTTGGAGGGCGCATTCGAGGGCGATGTGCGAGGCGGAGCGACCCATGAGTTTGATGAAGTGCCAGTACTTGCGAGCGGAGTTGGCGTCGCGCTGGATGTTACCGATCACTTCTGCGTAAGTTTTGCAAGCGGTGTCGAAACCGAACGAAGTTTCAATCTGGTCGTTCTTGAGGTCACCGTCGATCGTCTTGGGGCAACCGATCACTTGCACGCCGGTGTTCTTGGCGGCGAAGTATTCGGCGAGCACGCAAGCGTTGGTGTTCGAGTCGTCACCACCGATGATGACCACGGCGTTGATGCCGAGTTCGCGGATGACTTCGAGACCCTTTTCGAATTGTGCTTCTTCTTCGAGCTTCGTACGACCCGAACCGATCATGTCGAAACCGCCGGTGTTGCGGTATTCGTCGATGAGGGCATCGGTCATTTCGAGATACTTGTGATCAACGAGACCGCCGGGACCCATGAGGAAGCCGTAGAGCTTCGAAGCGGGGTTTTGCTTCTTGAGACCGTCATAGAGACCGCAAATCACGTTGTGACCGCCGGGAGCTTGACCGCCGGAGAGGATGATGCCGATGTTGATGGGAGCATATTCCTTCTTTTCGTCGGTGGGTTCGAAGCTGACGAGGGGCATGCCGTAGGTGTTGGGGAAGAGTGCTTTGATTTCTTCCTGATTGTCAACACTCTGCGTGGGATTTCCCTCTACGATTTTCACGTTGCCGCGCAGACCGGCGGGGAGTTTGGGGCTATAAGCCGCACGAGCGATTTGCAATGCGCTTTTTTCCATAATGAGTTTAAGTGGAAATAATGATATTCTTTGCCTACAAAGTTACTCGTTTTCGGTCGAATAGCAAAAAGGCACGGTGATTTTTCGGTTTTCAGAGGTAGAAATCTCGACAGAGTTTGGCATATTGTTCGGATCGCTCCCCTTCGGCCATCAGCACGAGGGTGTCGCGCTTTACCTCGTGTGGGCTTGCCGACTTGGCGAAACGTAGCAAAACGCGTTTCGGTGCTTTGCTGGCAACGGTCTGTACGTCGGTGGCGTGGAGGAGGGAGAACCCCACATCGGCAGCGGCTGCATGGAAACGATCTTGCGCCGTTTTGGGAATGATGACTTCCAATGTGCCGGCAGGGTGCAGTAGGGCGGCCGAGCGCGCTGTGAGACGTTCGAAGGTAAGTCCCGTGGCGGTGTGCCGCGCTTGGGCACGATGTGCGACGGGCGAAAGAAGAGTTTCCTCGAAGAAGGGGGGATTGCTCACAATGGCGTCAAAAAGTTCTCCTTCGTGCAGCACTTTCTCGTCTTGGTGGTTGAGAAAGTCACCACAACGCACTACTATTTGTGCTGCAAAGGGCGAGTTGTTCACATTCTCCGCAGCTTGTGCGGCTGCTTCACGGTCAATTTCAAGTGCCACAAGGCGGCTATCTGGAAAACGCTGAGCGAGCATGAGCGCAATGAGTCCGCAACCGCATCCCACATCGAGCACACGCGGTGCAGAAAGGCGATTTTTTGTTGAAAGGAGCGGGCTTTCGCCGTCTTTCGCTTGGTGAAGGAGTGAGTCTGCGCACAATTGTGCCCAAGCACCGAGGAGAACGCCGTCGGTGCCGACTTTCATGGCGCAGCGGTCGTCATGGACGACAAATTGGCGGAAGGTAAACATGGGCGAGTGGGGGAGTTTTTGACAGTGGGGGAGGAATTTTTATTGGGAGTCGTCGGGTGAAAGCAAATCTTTTGCAGAAGACGTTGAAAAGTGGGGGCGTTTTGCGGAAAAGGCGTGTGCTTTTCTCGAAAACTTCTCTTGTTTGTGGAGAGAGTCCACTGCTTTTGCACGCGTTTCGAGTGAGGCGGAAGAGCAGGCTACGAGGGGCTGCCGCAAGTACACTCCTATTGCGCGAAGGTGGTGGAGGGAAAGAATCACGTGGCGGTTGACGTACATTGCTGCGCGACTACCCGTTTTTTTATCGGTGGTGGTGAAGACTGATTTCCGAAGCTGCGATTGTCGACGAGAAGTGTTGAGTTACTAAATCGACTGTCGATGAGCGAGTTGCCGCCGGTATGGCGGTTCTCACGAGTAGTGCGGATACGAAAAAAGGCGGCTCCACGAGTGAAGCACGCCTTTCGATTGGATTGGGAATAGTTGTTGGATTAGGCCAAGTGAAGACTTATTTGGCCTTCTCAACGATGGCTTTAAACGCCTGGGGGTTGTTGACAGCGAGGTCGGCGAGCACCTTACGGTTGATCTCGATACCTGCCTTGTGCAGACCACCCATGAGTTGAGAGTAGCTCAGGCCTTCGAGGCGAGCCGCAGCGTTGATACGCTGAATCCAGAGTGCGCGGAAGTTGCGCTTCTTGTTGCGACGATCGCGGAAGGCGTAGGTCAGACCCTTCTCCCAAGTATTCTTGGCAACGGTCCAGACGTTTTTGCGAGCACCATAGTATCCGCGGGTCAATTTCAGGATTCTCTTGCGCTTAGCGCGAGATGCGACGTGATTTACTGATCTTGGCATAGTAAGTTGAGTTGTGATTGCCGGCGGTCATCGAGTGACACTTGCGAGCCGGACATTCGATTGAATAAATGACTGTGAGTAAGAGCTTTTGATTAGCGCATGCAGAGCAGTTCGCGTACCTGCTTAACGTCAACGTCGGCCACGAGACCAACCTTGCAGAGGTTGCGTTTTTGCTTCTTCGTCTTCTTCGTGAGAATGTGGCTGTGGAAAGCGTGCTTTCTCTTGATCTTACCCGTTCCGGTGAGGGCAAAGCGCTTCTTAGCACCGGAATTAGTCTTTACCTTAGGCATTTGTTGTGTAATTAAATGATGAATGAATGTGCGGTTGCGCATACCTGGCACAACGCGCGACGATATAAAAACGAACTTCGAGCCAAGCGCCTCGACGGATGCTTTTTAGTGATTATGGAAACTGGGGTAGTTCCGCCGAGAACATCACTTTTCAGTTTGGATTTATCAAATGGATTAGGCGGGGGAGCCACTTTTCAGCTTGAATTGCTGTGAGCGGCACCACGATCCGCATGGATTTAGAAGTCTTCGCCTTCTACTTTGGGACCGGTGTATTCGCGACGCTCCTTGACCTGCGGTGCCTTCTTGGCGGGTGCAGGCTGTTCTTCGGTCGTGGTTTCGACTTCCACAGCGGGAGCTTCGGGCAATTCCTCTTTCTCTTTCTTGACGGGAGCCTTTTTGGGCGCGAGATACATCGTCATGCGCTTACCTTCGAGCACGGGCATGGATTCCACCTTGCCATAGTCCTCGAGGTCATTGGCGAAACGCAGGAGCAGTACTTCACCTTGTTCCTTGAAGAGGATGCTTCGTCCACGGAAGAAGACATAAGCCTTGACTTTGTCGCCTTCGCTGAGGAAGCCTTTGGCGTGCTTGAGCTTGAAGTTGTAATCGTGGTCGTCGGTTTGCGGACCGAAGCGAATCTCTTTGATTTCAACCTTCACTTGCTTGGCTTTCAGCTCCTTTTGCTTCTTCTTCTGTTGGTAGAGGAATTTCGAATAATCGATCAATCTACAAACGGGGGGCTGCGCATTGGGACTGATCTCCACGAGATCTACTCCCTTCTGTTGTGCGAGTCGAAGAGCATCGCGAGTTTGCATAACGGTGCTTTCGGCATCGTCTTGCACGATACGCACTTCGCGTACACGGATTTGTTCGTTTACGCGATATTGCGGCTTAGTAGGCTGTTTGCGGTCGTTTCTATTGGGTCTCAAATGTGTGAAACTATAGGGTTTGTAAATTGTCTGTATGCTGATTAGCGCTGCAAAAATAGTGTTTTTCTTCTAATGCACAAAAGCTCGGGGGCAAAAACTTGGGAGGTTTTCTCTTTTGAGGAGTTTTCTTGTAAGGTTTCTTGTTGGAATAAAGGTTTGATTGTATTTTTGCACACGTTTGACTCGGGTGTGCAGTTTTTATGTGGCATGCCCCCAATAATTTATTACAATGAAAAGAATCGCAATTCTTTTTCTCCTCGTCTGCCTGGGCGCGACGTTGAGCATTTCGGCGCAATCGGCGGCCGATAAAATCGTAGGTGTGTACCGTGTGGTGAAAGACGGCCGTAACTCGAAGGTGAAGGTCTTCAAGCACGGCGGTGGCTACCGCGCACAAGTGATTTGGTTGGAAAACATGAAGAATCCCGATGGATCGCAGCGCACCGATGCCAAGAATCCCGATCCCGCTAAGCGTCACACGCCTTCCAATCAGATCGTCTTGGTCGAAAAAGTGACGTATGACGCCGACGACAACGAGTGGGAAGACGGCCGCATCTACGACCCCACGTCGGGCAAGACGTATAAAGTGGAAATGTATTTCGAAAAGCCCGATGTCCTCACCGTGAAAGGAAAACTCGGACCGTTCTATAAGAAAATGTACTGGACTAAAATTCAGTAACGCTCCGTCCGGTGAGGAGCCAAAGCCTTCCGGCCGGCGCTTTTTCAAAGACAAATAAAAAATGCCGCTGCATCGAAAAGATGCATCGGCATTTTTGTTTTGAAGTGGAGCGGGGGAGAGGCGAGCGGCCTCATTCTGCGTAACGAACCGATGTTTCGCCGTTGGGTTGCTCAGCTGCGGCCGCTTTCTTTTCCTTCTTTTCGGGAGGAATGGAGAAGGCGTGCATAATGTGCTTTTCCAGTTCCTCGGAAGTAAGTTGCAAGTAGAGCTGTCCTTCCAAAGCGACGGAAACTCCGCCCGTTTCTTCGCTGACCACGATGGCCAAACAGTCGTATTTCTGCGAAACGCCGAGTGCGGCGCGGTGGCGCAGCCCCAACGACTTGGGGATGTCGGCGTCGTGCGAGACGGGCAGCAGACAACCGGCGGCGTGAATGCGCACTTTCGAGACGATCATGGCGCCGTCGTGGAGGGGCGAATTCTTGAAGAAGATATTTTCGATGAGGCGTTGCGAAATCTTCGCATCGATCTGCTCCCCCGATTTCGAGAGGTTGAACAGGTTTTGGTAACGCTCCAAGACAATCAGCGCCCCGACTTTTTGTTTGCCCATGCTGATGCAGGCTCTCACGAGCGCCATGACGTCTTCGTGATACAAGCTTTCGTTCTTGCCGTGTCGGCGCAGCCATCGCATGAAGAGCGAGGCGCGTTGGGTGCCGATACTAGAGAAAAATTGCCGGATTTCTTCCTGAAAGAGCACGATGAGCGCCAAAGCACCGACATTGATCAAGCGGTCGAAGATGCTACCGAGCAGTCGCATCTTGAGAAACTGCGAAACAAAGATCCAAACAATGATGAAGACCAGTACGCCGGTGAAGATGTTGGACGAACTGGAGGCGCGCATCAGTCGGTAGATATAGAAGAGCAGCAACGCGACCAGGATGATGTCGATCGCATCTTTGAGATCGAAAGAGAGCGTTCCGAAAATCATAGTCAATGAGTGAGTTGTAATTGGTCGGCCGTGCGCATCTTTTCGACAATGCGCACCGCTTCGACGGCCGTACGCACGTCGTGCACGCGCAAGATGTGCGCCCCTTTGAGGAGCGCGATGGTGTTGATCACGGTGGTGCCGTTGAGCGCCTGCGAAGCATCGGTGTCGAGCAGGCGATAGATCATTGATTTCCGACTCACACCGACCAAAAGCGGCAGTTCGAGTTCGTGGAAGTATTCGAGTTTGTCGAGCAGGGCGTAGTTGTGTTCGAGCGTCTTGCCGAAGCCGAAGCCCGGATCGAGAATCAGGTCGTGTGCACCGAGTTCGCGCAGCCGTTGTACGCGTCGCGCCAACCATTCGATCACCTCCGCCACGGGGTCATCGTAGTGAGGATTGTCTTGCATGGTGCGCGGCGTGCCTTGCAGGTGCATCAAGATGTAGGGCACGCCCAGTCGCGCCACGGTGTGAAACATGGCGCGGTCGAGTGTGCCGCCCGAGATGTCGTTGATGAGGTTCACCCCGTAGTCTCTCACGCAGTATTGCGCCACTTCGGCACGGAAGGTGTCGACCGACAGGCAAGCCTCCGGCGCTTCTTGTCGCACGACCTCGAGGGCAGCCGCCAAACGCCGCATTTCTTCGTCGGCACTCACCTCGTCGGCGCCGGAACGCGTGGAGTAGGCACCGATATCGATGAGGTCGGCACCTTCCTCTATTAATGTACGCACGCGTGCGCGTATCTGTTCCGCCGCATGGCTGGGAGTGCGCGATTCGGCAAAGAAGGAATCGGGCGTGATGTTGAGAATGCCCATCACCAGCGGGCGGTCGAGTGTCGTGAGTCGTGAATTGAAGCGGAGCGTGTGTGTCATGATCGAGGGCAAGAACTGCGTCGGGTTCTTGCAAAGTTAAGGGATGGGGCGTAAAATGCAAAATAAACAAGGGACTTTTTCGGCTCATTCGTTAGGAAAATGTATTTTTGTAGTCAAGAACAAAACGACGAATTATGACATTCCCCCAACTCTATGATATTTATCATCGTCATCCCGTAGTGACGACCGATACGCGCAACTGTCCCGACGGAAGTCTTTTTTTCGCGTTGCGCGGTGAAAAGTTCGACGGTAACGCCTTTGCGCTCGATGCGTTGGCCAAAGGTTGTGCCTACGCCGTGGTGGACGATGCCGAAGTGGCGGCGAAAGACAAGCGTTGCCTTTTCGTCGACGACGTGCTCTCCACGTTGCAAGAGTTGGCCGCCCACCATCGTCGCGTGCTCGATACCCCCGTGCTGCAAATCACCGGCACCAACGGCAAGACGACGACCAAAGAACTTGTGGCCGCTGTGCTCGGCGAGAAATTCAACGTCCTTTACACCGAAGGCAACCTCAACAATCACATCGGTAGGCTGAACCTCTGCAAGCTGGACGATCTTCTCGATAATGTGGTCTTGCACCAAGAAGTTTTGTCCCAGCCTGTATTTGGTGGCAAGGCCAAAACGTTCCAGCGTTTCTTTAGTGGCGCGCTGATTAGCAAGCCACGATGTTTGATGCGATGCGCGCTCCGACACGATTACTTGCTTGCAAGACGTGGGAACAGAGCGTCTCCCTTAGAGACAGCCAGGCCACCCTGAAGCTTGCCCCATACGCACTCGCTACGGGTATCGGTAGAGGTAATCTCTGCCTCGTCAAGGCTCATACGACGAAGAACCTCTGCGGATGTGGTAGGCATGAATGGCATAAAGAGATGTGCACAAATGCGGATAGACTCAAGCAGCGTATAGATAATCTCTGCAAGCTCCGATGCGCGATCTGGATCTTTTGCTACTGTCCAAGGAGCAGCATCCTCAATGTAGTGGTTAGCTGCGTGGACAAGCTCCATGATGATGTTCTTAGCGCCCACGTAGTCCATCTTCTCCATGCAAGCGGCATAGCGGTCATAGATGCCCTCAGCCAGCTTGCGCAGTGGATGATCTGCAGGAACAGTAGAACCATCAAACGTTGGAGTGACGCCCTCAAAGTACTTATCGCTCATATTAAGGGCGCGAGAAACCAAGTTACCCCAGCTATTTGCCAGGTCAGCGTTATAGACCTGCTCCATGCGCTCAAAGGAGATGCCAGAGTCCTCACCAGGAGTGACGTCGGTCATGAAGTAGTAGCGGTAGCCCTCAACACCCAGCAGGTCCAAAACGTCCTTAGGTGCAATGGCATTTCCGCGAGACTTGCTCATCTTCTCAACAACACCAGTCTCCGAGTTACGGACGTTCAAGAAGCCGTGAGCAAAGATGTGCTCAGGAACTGCCTCACCAAGAGCCATAAGCATTGCAGGCCAAATGACGCAGTGGAAGCGAATGATGTCCTTACCAACAACGTGCATCTGAGCTGGCCAGAAACGCTTTCTCATTGCAGCAGCCTCTGGACTGTCATCGCCGTAGCCAACAGCAGTGTAGTAGTTGAGAAGAGCGTCAAACCAGACGTAGGTTACGTGAGACTCATCAAAAGGAACTGGAACACCCCAGTCAAAACTGGTACGGGATACAGAAATATCCTGGAGGCCAGACTCAACAAAACTGCGGACCTCATTGGCGCGGAAATCTGGCTCAATGAAATCTGGGTGCTGAGCATAAAGCTCAAGCAGCTTGTCCTGGAATGCAGAGAGCTTGAAGAACCAAGACTCCTCAGAGACACGCTCAAGCTCACGATGGCAATCTGGGCAGAGGTGTGCACCCTTGCAACCAGCCTCTTCATCTGCCTTCTCTACCTGAGTCTCGGTGAAGAAGGTCTCCTCGTGAATGCAATACCAACCATCGTAAGATCCCTTATAGATGAAGCCAGCCTCACGCATGCGCTCCCACAGATACTGGACAGCTTTTACGTGGCGCTCATCGGTAGTACGGATGAAGTCGTCATATGAGATGTTGAGCTCTTCATAGAGTCCCTTGAAGAAAGGAACCTGCGAGTCACACCATGCCTGTGGAGACAAACCGTGATCAGCTGCAGCAAGAGCGACCTTCTCGCCATGCTCGTCCATACCGGTGAGGAAAAATACATCGTAACCAGCAGCGCGTCTAAAGCGAGCCTGGATATCGCAAAGCAGGGTGCAGTACGCAGTTCCCAGGTGTGGCTTTGCGTTGACGTAATAAATTGGGGTGGTAATAAAGTATGACGGCTTGGCCTCGGGCATAATGACTCCCTTTGTGTAAGTTGCAATAACTTATCCAGTATAGAGCAAATGCTGGGCGTTCTTTGTGTTGGTATGGTGATTATGCCTCGTGAGCAAGAATTGCCTGGTATGCCTCGTCACGCGCAATACCAAACTTCTGAGCAAGCTCCTTGGCCAGAGCTGATTTTCTCGTACCAGCAGCAAG
>ERZ772961.1072-NODE-1072-length-10303-cov-5.098263_pt1 | contig 10303 bp, 9 predicted proteins | sample MGYA00580677_ERZ772961 | MGnify/ENA primary metagenome ERZ772961 (study PRJEB29015, sample SAMEA2738088) | human oral metagenome | biome: human oral; feature: human-associated habitat; material: saliva | place: China | collected 2227 ... | reverse complement strand
CTTTTCAGGCCAATGAAGAGCAGACAGATTTGGAAATCTATGGACCGCAAGGGATTAAGTCCTTTGTCTTAACCAGTCTTCGTGTGTCAGGTTCGCGCCTGCCTTACCGTATTCATTTTCATGAGTTTGATCAAGATTCTTTAGGAAAAATCCTTGAGACCGATAAATTCACTGTGTATGCAGAGGAGCTGGATCATACTATTTTCTGTGTTGGTTACCGTGTCATGCAAAAGGACCTAGAAGGAACCTTGGATGCTGAAAAACTCAAGGCGGCAGGTGTTCCATTTGGCCCACTTTTTGGGAAAATCAAGAACGGCCAGGATGTTGTTTTGGAAGACGGAACTGAAATCAAGGCAGCAGACTATATCTCAGCGCCACGTCCTGGTAAGATTATCACCATTCTGGGTGACACCCGCAAAACCAATGCTAGTGTGCGTCTGGCTGTCAATGCCGATGTCCTTGTCCATGAGTCCACTTATGGCAAGGGTGATGAAAAGATAGCTCGAAATCATGGTCACTCAACCAATATGCAGGCAGCACAGGTTGCAGTAGAAGCAGGTGCCAAACGCCTCTTACTAAACCACATCAGTGCTCGTTTCCTCTCAAAAGATATCAGCAAGCTCAAGAAAGATGCGGCTAGTGTGTTTGAAAATGTCCATGTCGTCAAAGACTTGGAAGAAGTGGAAATCTAGCAGTCACAGAAAGGATAAGTATGCCTACTATTCTTATTACAGGAGCTAGCGGTGGTTTAGCCCAAGAAATGGTCAAACTTTTGCCAAATGACCAACTGATTTTGTTAGGTAGAAATAAGGAAAAATTAGCCCAACTCTACGGAAATCATTCCCATGCAGAATTGATTGAAATCGATATTACCGATGATTCAGCCTTAGAAACTTTGGTAGCAGACCTTCATCTCCGCTATGGCAAGATTGATGTTTTAATAAATAACGCTGGTTACGGGATTTTTGAGGAATTTGACCAGATTTCCTACCAAGATATTCATCAGATGTTCGAGGTCAATACCTTTGCCCTAATGAATCTGTCTCGTCGCCTTGCGTCTCGAATGAAGGAAGGCCGAAAAGGCCATATCATCAATATTGTTAGCATGGCAGGTTTGATCGCTACTGGCAAGTCTAGTCTCTACTCTGCGACCAAGTTTGCGGCTATTGGTTTTTCAAATGCTCTGCGCCTTGAACTCATGTCCTACGGTGTTTATGTAACGACGGTTAATCCAGGACCAATCCGCACAGGATTTTTTGACCAAGCGGACCCAGATGGGACTTATCTTAAGTCGATTGATCGTTTCCTGCTAGAACCAGATGCAGTGGCTAAAAAGATTGTCAAGATTATGGGGAAAAACAAACGAGAACTCAATCTACCGATCTTGTTGAGCCTAGCCCATAAGTTTTATACCCTCTTTCCTAAGCTAGCAGATAAGTTGGCAGGGGAAACTTTTAATTATAAGTAAAAAGAACCAATGTGCAGGTTGTTGCTAGCCTACATATTGGTTCTTATCATTTCTCAACTATCAAACTGGACTTCTTCTAGGAGATAGTCGATAAAGCGTTCGCCCATCTTAGATAGGCTGGTTTTCTCATGCTGGATATAGACCAGCTCAATTGGGTCATCAATATCCAGTGGGATAGAAACGATATTGTCTCCGTTGAGATTGCTGTTCAAAATCCCTGTCGCAATGGTGTAACCATCTAAACCAATCAAGAGATTAAAGAGGGTAGCACGGTCACTGACCACGATAGATTTTTTGTGGTGTTCTTGAGAAAGAATTTCCTCTGAAAAGTAGAAGGAGTTGTGTGTCCCTTGGTCATAACTAAGGTAAGGGAAATTTTCCAAGTCAGACAGTTTTACCTTGTCTTTCTTTGCCAGAGGATTGGTCTTGCTGACAAAGATATGCGGTTGTGCTGTAAAGAGATGGTGGGCTAGCAGGTGATTGTCATCCAGCATCTTGGTTAAAACATCACGGTTGTAGCTGTTCAAAAATAGGACACCGACCTCACTGCGGAAGTTCTTGACGTCGTCGATAATTTCCCAAGTACGAGTTTCACGAAGGAAGAGCTCGTATTTCTCCATATCACTTTTCTTGAGCAGAGAGACAAAGGCATTGACCACAAAGGCATAGTGTTGAGACGAAACGCTAAAGAGTTCGCGGTGGGCGACAGGATTTTTATAACGTTCCTCTAGAAGCTGAGTTTGCTCGACAACCTGACGGGCATAAGATAGAAACTCCATCCCATCACGGGTCAAGGTGATACCCTTGGGATTGCGGATAAAGATTTCAATGCCCATTTCATTTTCCAAATCTCTCACTGCATTGGAAAGACTTGGCTGAGTGATAAAGAGTTGCTTGGCTGCTTCATTCATGGAGCCAGTTTCGACGATTTTGATAATATAGTGTAATTGTTGAATTCTCATGTTTTTATTGTACCACACTTGCGTCAGAATCGCCAAAGAAGATAGGAAAATCAGGGAGATGTGTGAGTCTCTGTAAAGTAGTTAAGAAGAAACTTCTAAATAATTTAAGAAATAGTGTAAAAAAGTAGCTGAGCAAGAGAATGTTCAGTTGTTTCTTTACTGAGAACTATAAAAATTTTCCTCGAAAATAAGAAACTTGCACGATTTACTCATTATTTATCCAGTACTAGAGTTTATACTAGTTATTGTAAAGATGATCATACAAAAGAAGGAAGGAGGCAACCTTAGGGCTAAAAATACAAATCGTTTAGAAATTGATTCTCTAAGTTTTGAGGTTGAAAACCAAGAACTTTCCAGGCAATCAGAAGCTTGTGGTACACAGCTTTTAAAATGACACTAGCAGGTCTCTGTGGATTGTGTTTCACCTATTCTTATGAGTATACGAGAAATAATGTTTGTTGTTAGATAAAACAAAAGGAAAATTCTAGTGTTTTATTACAAAACATTGACAACATTTTGATTTGGTGTTATATTTACGGGAGAAATACAAATAAAACAAGACAACTTTGAGATTGATTCTTTGGATTATGGAAATTAATAGCCAAGAATTGGATGGAAAATCTGCTGCTGGGTAGGGTACGGCTGTTAGATTAACAGCACAGGGGCGCTGTGCTTGGTGGTTTGCATATTCTTATGAATGTATTTCGTCAAACGTGCGCTGTGAATAAAACTCTCTATTTTTTGACAGGAGGATAAAATGGAAGGAATTATTGGAACACTAGAATTCTATGCACCTGTACTGGTCTTAGGAGTTGTTGTCATAGGGATTGTTTACTTTATGAAAAAAAGAAACGATCGCAAATAATCAATATCGACCGATACGTAAAAAAGTATCGGCTTTTTTTATAACATGAATATATTGCACAAAATACTCATGCCAAACATTGAAAGGAACCGTATAATAAGAGAGTAATAAATAAACGGAGGAATGAAATGATGAAACAGCTTATTGTAACAGGATTAACGAAAACATTTGGTCAAGGGGATAATATCGTTCATGCTTTATTAGATGTGAACTTGTCCGTTGAAAAAGGTGAATTTCTGGCAATTATGGGTGCCAGTGGTAGTGGAAAAACAACACTCCTCAACTGTATTTCAACGATTGATAAACCAACGTCAGGTGAGATTCGATTTGAAGATTTTGACATCATCCATGCCAAGGAAAATGAACTAGCTGACTATCGTGCTAAAAACATTTCCTATATTTTCCAAGCCTACAACTTGGTGGAAACCTTGACGGTCTATGAAAATATTGTTCTACCTCTTCAAATTCAGGGGAAAAATATCAAAAAACATCAGGATAAGATTGAGGAAATTTTGGATAAGTTGGCCATCCAAAACTTAAAAGATAAGTTTCCTAATCAGTTATCAGGTGGTCAGCGACAACGCGTGGCAACTGCTAGAGCCTTGATTGATGATTCTAAACTGATTATCGCAGATGAGCCGACAGGAGCCTTGGACTCTGCCAATTCTGAAAAACTGATGGTACTTTTGCAGGAAATCAATAAAAGTTTTGGTATTACCATTTTACTGGTTACGCATGACCCTGCCGCAGCAAAGTACTCTTCACGGATGGTGCTACTTAGAGATGGAAAGATTATGGATGATTTGGAACGTAACAGCTTATCTAATGAACAGTATTTGCAAGAGATTTACAGTCGTACCAGATAGGAGGGTGAGAGTATGTATCCAAAATTGATTTTACGAAATGTATTCCGAAATTTACAGACTTATACCATCTATTTTTTCAGTCTGACATTGATTTATAGCTTGCTCTACGCTTTTAATGCTTTACCAAGCCATCCAGTGATGCAAAGTTTATCAGGGGCAAAGGAAATGTTGACGACGGTGATGAGCCAGTACATGGGCTTGCTTTCCTATCTGATTCTATCGGCGATTGCCTTTCTCATCGTTTACGCCACAAATTTTGTGCTGGGACGGCGCAAGAAAGAGCTGGGACTTTATGCAACGCTGGGAATGAAGAAGAAGCAGATTATCCGTACCCTGTTCTTTGAGACCATGCTGGTCAATATCTTTTCCTTGATTCTAGGTTTCTTGCTTGGATTGTTCTTACTGGTCATTCTAGCTAAGATTGCATCTGAATTTTTTATGGCCAATTACTTTGGTAGTCTGCTTTTCTTTGATAGCAAGTCTGTTATCTTACTAGTTTATTCCTATTTGGTAACCAGTTTTATTGTTGGTGTCATGGACATTCTTACCTTTAGAAAGCAAAATATCATTGCACTCATTCAAGAAAATGGGGCCAAGAAATCTGTCTTGGCAAAAGGCAAGCCAGTTCTTCAAGTACTTCTCTTTATTCTTTCGACATCTGTTATCGGTTTTGGTGCTCTCTATTTTTCAGACTATCACCATCTATCACTCTTGAAAAGTTGGGGTATCTTGCTGGTATCTGTCTTCGTGATTTTTGTGATTTTGTTTTACAATACCTTGAGCCATTTTATCTTGGTCTCCCTTAGAAAACTGCCTCAAACCTACTATAACAAACTAAACACTTTTAAAATCCGTCAATTTTCAAAACAAGCTGATAGTAATTCGGTCACGTTGGCTGTCTTATCCTTGACCTTGACACTGGCTCTCAGCTTACTCGTTTTTAGTGGTAGTGCCTATACGACTATGAACCGAGAGCTGAACAAATACTCACCTTATGATGTAACTGTCAATCTCTACCGTGGTAAAGAGTTTCAATTTTCTCAGGAATCTGTCAAAGACAGATTGAAAGCCGATGGCTTTGACTTTAACCTCATCAAAGAGGAGTACAGCTATCCTATCTATTCTAGTGATTTAACTTATAAAGATTTGATTGATACTAGCAATCTCTGGGAGCATGATAAGAAACTTCCTGAATCAAAAGTACCGATTTTAGGAATTTCTGCCTACAATCATCTCCGCAAACTGCAAGGGGAAAAAGCGGTTGACTTGGCAGATAACCAATTTCTGGTCAATGCCAACTATAAAGGAACTGCCAAGCAGATCCAGGACTTTCTATCAACGACCAAAACCCTCATGATTAACGGTCATTCTCTCAACCTTGCCTCTTCAAAGCCACTTGAAACAGTTTACTTTTTATCTTCAGTAGGTCTAAATGACGCAGGAACCTTGATTGTACCAGATAAGGTAGTAGTTGGATTGACGGAAGACCACACGACCTATGTTGCCAATTTCAAAGAAAACATTGACAAACGGGAAGTAGAAACATTCTTGAGTAAGTGGATTGAAAAATACTACTTCACTCGTGATGGAGCAGAGTTGAATTCGTTCACCTATCAAACGAAAGGAAGTATTTTTGAGGTTTACCTTGGATTTATGGGCGTCATTGTCTTTGTCATGATTTTTGTCAGTGTTATTTTTATCATTATTTCCCTCAGTATCTTGTCCCTTCAAACTTCTACAAGTGCTTTGGATAGTGTTAATGATTATCAAATCTTATACCTTCTTGGGAACAAGAGAAAGCAAAATCGTTCTATTCTTTTGCAACAGATTCTAAGTTATTTCTTGGTTCCGTTGGTCATCGCAGGTCCGCTAGCATTTACCTTGAGTACAGCTCTTTTGGGCTATTTTGAGAATTTCGCTAATACCAGTATTTCTATAGATATCACCTATCTGGGAGTAGCGGTCTTACTCTTTGTCCTTTACCTGCTAGTGACTTACAGAGTAAGTTGGGAAATTATTGAAAATTAAGTCAAATACCAGAGTTGCCTATCCGACAATTCTGGTATTGTGTTATAATGATATTAAAGTAGTTCAGGAAGTGGATACATATGAAACAGTTTGTCAAATCGCTCTCGAAAAACTCACTTTTATTGTGGTGGTTGACGATTTTTAATCATCTAGCTTTAATGATTTATATTTATTATAGGATTCCTCTGGACTTTTCGACAGATTTTTCCTTGCAGATGGTTTTATTGCTGATTATTGCTTTAATTGCATTTAGTTATATTTGTAATATTGTGACCTTTCGGTATAGTGAGTTGAAACTTTGGTTGCTCCTGATGATGTTTCTCATTAGCTGGCAATCCATATTTAATCAAGGAGTTGCGAGCACCCTGTTGCACTTTTTTGATATTCTTCATCCGCTCAACTCTTTTTTATTGGTGTATAGTTCTCTGTCTATTATCTTTCTGGGAGAGAAAATAGGAGAAGAACTGTTGAGTGTGTCCTTTGTGTTGACACTAATCACCATTAGTTCGTATCTGTTAAGTCCTTCAATTTTTCTATTTCTGTCTTTGTTTGCGTCTTTCTTTTTAAACTTTGTTCCCTTGATTTTACTGATTTTATATCATAAAGAGTTGAAAAGTAAACTTAAGTATCAGAGACGAAATTTGTGGATATTAGCTTTAATATTGCCTCTTTCTTATTTCTTTTTGTATATCAATACGACGGGCTCAGGAGTGATGAACCTAGTCTGGTATCTTGAGATTATTGGAATACTTGCTTTTTTGCATCTCAAAACAATTATTAACTCTCTTCAGAAAAAGGTAGTAGAGTTGAAGTTGTCCTATATAAAAGCTTTTTCACGCTTGTTTTTATTGGTTATGTTTTTGTTAGTAGGCATTTTCATCATCTTTCATTTAGACTTAAACACGAGCTTTTTGGTCTTGAATATCATGTTACTATTGTTCGGGATTTGTTCGGAAGAATTGATTCGCCTTTTTCGTTCTGCTGAAATGCTAGATGCTAGGGATTATGTAAAAGTTCTCTTTTTAAAGCGTAACCGTATGGTGAAAAGCCTACTGGCAAATGAAGACACAGAACAACAGTTCTCCGAATTTCTTCACAATGAAATCCTGCAAAATGTGATAGCAATAAAAAATTTCAATAAATATAGTAGTAATCAAGCTTTTGGTGAACAGATCAATCTGGTGACAGAGGAGTTGGTTCAGCAGATTCGTGAGCGGATGGATTATTATCAGCCAATGGTAGAAACAGACGAGCAGTTAGACATCCAGTATCAAGGGCTGATTAATCGGATTGTCAAGCGCTATCACGCAGAAAATGAAGTCGTCACACAGTTTCCTGTTCACTTTAGACTTTTATCTCCTTATGATAAAATTGCCTATCGTCTGGTTGAGGAGTTGGCGACCAATGCCGTTAAGTACGCTAGTGGTGGAAGGATTTCTTTGAAGATTGATGTGCATGATGACGCTCTTTTTATCATTTCTGAAAATGACTGCCTTCAAACAGAAAAATCCTTAGGTTATGGCTTGAAAAATATGTCTAATAAAATTAGTGTTTTAGGTGGTCAAATGCAGATTTTTGAAAATAATAAGAGATTTCGTGTAGAAATTACTCTCCCGATTGATAAGGAGTTGTGTTATGAAAATTTTGTTAATTGATGATCATAAATTATTTAGCCAAAGTATCAAGATGATTTTAGAGTTATCGGAAAACATTAAAAAGGTTCAGTTAGTGGATAATTTTTCGACTATTTCGGAGATTGCTTTTAATGACTATGATATTATTTTGATTGACATCAATCTGACGAGTCTGTATCAAGATGATGGGCTGACCTTGGCACAAGAGATTATCGACAATGGTTGTTCTAGTAAGGTTGTGATTTTGACAGGTTACAGTAAAAAAATGTATGAACACCGAGCTAAAGTTATGAGGGCTTATGGCTTTCTGGACAAAAGTATGGACCCAGATGAGTTGGTGAAAAAACTGGAAAAGATTTATCTAGGTGGTAAGGTCTTTTCAGATGAAGTGATGGTAGAGGTGCTAACACCACGAGAAATCGAGATACTAGAACTGGTTAGAAATGGCTTGACCATTGATGATGTCTGTGACAAGGTCTATGTGAGTAAACGTACAGTTTCCAATCACTTGGCCAATATCTTTTCAAAGTTAGGAGTGACTAACAGGCAGGAGGCGATTCACATCGCTGAGCAGTTGGGCTATTTTCCACCAGATTAAAAAGCTGCAGAAGATGCAGCTTTTTTAATTTCTGTGATACTTCTTGTGTGAGTCTCTTCTTGAAAAAAACACAAAATTTTGCTAAAATGAGTCTTATGAAAACATTCTATGATGTGCAGCAGTTCCTCAAGCAATTTGGTATTATTGTTTACATGGGAAAACGCTTATATGATATTGAACTGATGAAGTTAGAACTCTCTCGGATTTATGATGCAGGGTTGATGGACAAATTAGACTATCTAGAAGCAGAAGCGGTTCTTCGCAGAGAGCACAAGGTGGAATTGGATTATATTGAGAAAAATGGAGAAAAGAATTAATGGTTACTTGGATTTTGTGGATACTTATACTGGCAATGTTGGCGTGGATGGGCTTTAACTATCTTCGTATTCGACGTGCAGCTAAAATCGTGGACAATGAGGAGTTTGAAGCCTTGATTCGTACAGGTCAATTGATTGATTTGCGTGATCCAGCAGAATTCCACAGAAAACATATTCTTGGGGCTCGCAATATTCCTTCAAGTCAGTTGAAGACTAGTCTTGCAGCCCTTCGTAAGGATAAACCTGTCCTTCTTTACGAAAACCAACGTGCGCAACGTGTGACAAATGCAGCCCTTTATTTGAAAAAACAAGGTTTTTCTGAGATTTATATTCTTTCTTATGGTTTGGATTCTTGGAAAGGGAAAGTCAAAATTGAGAAATAAGAAAACGAGCTTGGATGTTTCCGAGCTCATTTTTTAACCACTTTTTCTGAGAAATTCACGAATGCTTGCCAACTCTTCCGAGTTTAGGGGGCGATAGTTTCCTTCTTGGAGATTATCATCCAAGCTCCAAGGCCCAAAATGGGTGCGTTTGAGGGAGGTCACCTTGACACCAACAGAGAGAAACATTTTTTTGACTTGATGAAATTTCCCCTCTGAAATGGTGATAGAGGCTTGACTGAGGGCAGGACTCGCAGATAGAATCTTTAGTCTTGCAGGTTTACAGATAGTGCCATCTAAAAAGACAATTCCTTTTTGAAAGGTTTGGATATGGTCAGGTGTTAGAAGTCCATTAACCTCAACCTGATAAGTCTTATCGACATGATATTGGGGATGGAGGAGCTGAAAGCCCAAGGGACCGTTGTCGGTCAAGAGGAGGAGACCCGTCGTATCTCGGTCCAGTCGGCCGACAGCATAGAGCTTGTCAGACTGGATGTCAGGCGGAAGGAGGTCCATGACGGTTGGAAGTTTCTTGTCTTTGTTGGCTGTAACGACACCAGCAGGTTTATGAAGCATAAGGTAGGTGTGCTCATAACCTTGAATGATTCGGTTCTGAAAAATGAGTTCTTGTAGTCCTGTATCAATATTTTGAGCTAGAGAGCGGGCTGGGCAAGCATCGACGAGAATTTCTCCTTTAAGTAAGGCTTGTTTCATGGCCTTTCGGCTAACTTTTTCTTGGGCTAATAAATTATCTAAACGCATACTGTGCCTATCTTATCATAAGTCGCTTGCTTTGAAAAGGCTTGACGTGAAAAGAAAAGCAGAGTGAAAACATTTACACTTGCTTGAGTTATGTTATTTACTTGAAATTATGGTATAATCGTTCAGTTAGAAAATAAATTTTGAATATTATAGAGGAAATCATGACAAAATTAAGAGAAGATATCCGTAACATTGCGATTATCGCCCACGTTGACCACGGTAAAACAACCCTCGTTGACGAATTATTGAAACAATCAGAAACGCTTGATGCACGTACTGAATTGGCAGAGCGTGCTATGGACTCAAACGATATCGAAAAAGAGCGTGGAATTACCATCCTTGCTAAAAATACAGCCGTTGCCTACAACGGAACTCGTATCAACATCATGGACACACCAGGACACGCGGACTTCGGTGGAGAAG
>ERZ772961.1070-NODE-1070-length-10305-cov-21.783122_pt1 | contig 10305 bp, 10 predicted proteins | sample MGYA00580677_ERZ772961 | MGnify/ENA primary metagenome ERZ772961 (study PRJEB29015, sample SAMEA2738088) | human oral metagenome | biome: human oral; feature: human-associated habitat; material: saliva | place: China | collected 2227 ... | reverse complement strand
GCAATCTACGCGGCACGCGCCGAGCTGAAGCCCGTCCTCTTCGCCAGCTCCCTGGCACCCGGCGGCGCCCTCATGAACACCACCGAGGTGGAGAACTTCCCCGGCTTCATTCAGGGCATCCAGGGCCCCGAGCTGATGGAGAACATTGGCCAGCAGGCTGAGCGTTTCGGTGCAGACATCCGCTACCAGGACGTAGAAAAGGTCGAACTCACCGGTGACGTGAAGAAGGTCTACACCGCAGACGGCGCCGTTCACCTGGCGAAGACCGTCATCATGACCACCGGTTCTCAGGTCCGTAAGCTCAACATCGAGGGCGAAGATCGACTCTCCGGTTACGGCGTCTCCTGGTGCGCAACCTGCGATGGCTTCTTCTTCAAGGACAAGGAAATCGCAGTGGTCGGCGGTGGCGACTCCGCACTGGAGGAGGCGCTGTTCCTGACGACCTTCGCCTCCAAGGTGTACCTGGTGCACCGCCGCGATTCTTTCCGCGCTTCGGAAATCATGCAGACCCGCGTTTTCAACAACCCGAAGATTGAGGTTGTCTGGGACTCGGCTGTTACTGCCGTTCACGGTGAGAGCAACCTCGAGTCGATCACCCTGACCAACACCAAGGACGGTTCTGAGCGTCAGCTGGCTGTTCAGGGCCTGTTCATCGCTATTGGCTCCGACCCTCGCGTGGAGCTGGTACGTGATCAGCTGGAGATTACCGAGAACCACACCATCGCGGTTCAGGGTCGTTCCTCGAAGACTTCCGTTCCCGGCGTTTTTGCTGCCGGTGACGTGATTGACCCGACCTACCGCCAGGCAATTATTGCCGCCGGTTCCGGTGCTGTTGCCGCTCTGGACGCGCAGCACTACCTCGAAAACCTCTAAACTATTCGTATTACTCGCAGGGGAATCCACCCCGTGTCAGAAAGGAGCACTCCGTGAGCAGTGCACAGCAGGCAACTGATGCCACTTTTGACGAACTGGTTCTGAAGAACGACAAGCCCGTTATCGTGGACTTCTGGGCTGAATGGTGCGGCCCCTGCCGCATGGTTGCCCCCGTGATTGACGAGATCGCTGGCGAGTACGCCGGTCAGGTCGACGTGGTCAAGGTGGATGTTGAGGCAAATGGTGATACCGCCATGAAGTACGGCATTACCTCTATTCCCGCCATCTACCTTTTCAAGGGTGGCGAGGTCGTCAAGAAGACCGTAGGCGCTAAGGCGAAGTCCGCTCTGCTGGCTGAGTTTTCCGAGCACCTGGGCTAATCTTTCGAGAAGCTAAAGAAAAACCCTCGGTGATGTTTCACGTGAAACATCACCGAGGGTTTTTTGTATATACAACTGATTTCAGTTGCTAAATATTGTTTTAGGTGAAAATCTAGCCCGAGAAATCAGAATCCAAAACGCGGATAATACGGTTCAGATCCTCAACATTCGCAAACTCGATGGTCATCTTACCCTTGCGGGCCCCCAGCGAAATCTTCACCGAAGTATCGAGCTTGTCAGCAAAAGCCTCCGCAATATAGTCCAGGCGCTCACGGTGCTTCTGAGGCTGAGGAGCCTTACGCTCCTTCACCTCCGCTGCGCCGGATGCGTGGTTCACCAGCTCCTCAGTCGCACGAACCGACAGCCCCTCGTTCACAATCTTCTGCGCGAGAGTCTCAATCTGAGCCTGGTCAGTCAGAGCCAGCAGGGCACGAGCATGACCAGCGGAGAGAATGCCCGCCGCAACGCGACGCTGCACCAGAGCCGGCAGCTTCAGCAGACGAATCGTATTCGAAATCTGGGGGCGAGAACGACCAATGCGCTTAGCCAACTGCTCCTGAGTAGTGTCGAACTCCTCCATAAGCTGCTGATATGCCGCAGCCTCTTCAATGGGGTTCAGCTGGCTGCGGTGCAGGTTCTCCAGCAGGGCATCACGGAGCAGATCGCTGTCTTCAGTCTCACGAACAATCGCCGGGATGGTACTCAGACCAGCCGCCTGAGTTGCGCGCCAGCGACGCTCACCCATGACCAGCTCATACTTTTCGGCGCCGTTTTCGCGCGAGGGACGCACGACAATCGGCTGCAGAACGCCAATCTCACGTACCGAGTGGATGAGCTCTTCCATGTCCTGCTCATCAAAGTCGGTTCGGGGCTGCTTACGGTTCGGATGGATATCGCGAACGTTCAGCTCAGCAAACTGGGCGCCGGGAACCGGAACCAGACCGCTCTGCTCTTCGGAAGCGGACTGCGGGGTGGAGACGTCTTCACCAAAGAAGAAGTCCACCGGGCGGCGGGTCAGGGTGGTATTACGCAGTGCCGCACCCATGTCCACGCGGGGTTTCTTCTTCGATGTTTCACGTGAAACATCCTGCGAGGAGGCGGGAGTTTCGACCTTCTCCTCTACCTTCCGGGCTTCAGCAGGCTTTTCCTGAGCGGGCGCAGCTTCAACGGGCTTATCTTCTGCAGACTCAGATTTAGCGCTCTTGCGCTGCTTCTCCGGCTTAGCCTCGTGAGCCATTTCGAAGAGGCCGTCAGTCATCGGCTCTTCAATCGGAGCAGATGCCTTCTTGGGTGCAGTCTTTACGGCGGCAGTCTTTTCGGATGCCTTCGCCTCAGCATTACCAGAATTCTTCGTACTCTGAGGGATCAGTGCCCCCAGGCCACGACCCAAGCCGCGTCGCTTTTCAGCCATCGTTACTCCTTAGGACTCCCGGACGAGCCCGCTCATTTTTTCTTCATCATCTAGTGTAAACGAAATAAGCACTCGAAAGCAGGAGTGAAAACTGCACGGCGCATTATCCGAAATATTCCTGATAATTAATTTACCAAGGCTGTTTTCTAGAGTTTAATCCAGAAAATATCGCATAAAATGAACCCTTTTGAATTATCAAGAGACAATTCAAAAGGGCCCATTTCAAAAGATTTAGATTATGCGGATCGGCGCGAGAGTTCCTGCGCCGCCTCGCGGTAGGCGCGAGCGCCAGTCGACGAAGAATCGTAGGTGATGACGGTCTGCTGATAGCTGGGGGCCTCAGAGATACGAACCGAGCGAGGAATCTTCACGCTCAGAGTCTCCTCCGGGAAGTGCTCGCGCACCTCCTCTGCCACCTGGAACGCCAGGTTGGTGCGGGCATCGTACATGGTCAGCAGAATCGTGCTGATGCGCAGCTTAGAGTTCAGATGCTTCTGAATCATCTGAATATTCTTCAGCAGCTGACTCAGGCCTTCCAGAGCGTAGTACTCGCACTGGATCGGAATCAAAATTTCTTCTGCCGCGACGAAGGCATTGACGGTCAGCAGGCCGAGGCTCGGTGGGCAGTCGATGAAGACATAGTCTAGGCGTTCCATGCCCTGCTTCTCGCGCCATTCGGTGTAGTCCATCAGGGCGTTCTTGAGGCGAGTCTCGCGCGCCACCAGGGAGACCAGCTCGATCTCCGCGCCCGCGAGGTCGATATTGGCAGGGGCACAGAACAGGCCGGGCATATCGGGACATTCCTGAACAATTTCAGAAAGCGGCTTATCCTCAATCAGGACGTTGTAGACGCTGGGAACATCCACGCCGTGCTCAATGCCCAGTGCGGTCGAGGCGTTACCCTGCGGGTCGTTATCGATCACCAGGACGTTGAGCCCAGCCTCCGCGAGCGCAGCTGCGAGGTTCACGGCGGTACTGGTTTTACCCACGCCACCCTTCTGGTTCGACACGGTGAAGACACGCGTATGCACAGGCTTGGGGAGCAAATCTGCAACAGATTTCTGAGCTTGAGGAGTCATCGGGTGCCTTCCATATTCCGGGTGGTGTGTCTACGGTGATGCGTCTTCTAGTGCCTCGCGCGTGGCAATACTCTGCGGCATGTGCGCGTGAGGAGGATTCAGCCTCCACTCCCCCACCGTTCACTCATACCAGCATGTTTCACGTGAAACATGCTCCGTGAGGTGGTGAAGCCTGCAGTGTTTCACGTGAAACATTGGCGCCACCTGAATGGTTTATGAAGGGCTCAGGGCCCTTAGTGAACCGGCAAGCTTTGATGCGGAAGAGTCTAAGGTTTCAATCCTTCCTTAAGGGTACCCGGCATCAGGTCAATACTCCACGCGAGAGGTCATTCTATGTACTCTGCGGATGCAATTGCCATACACGCCCCGCAAGCTGGCGCACAAAAAATGGGCGGTACCGTGCAAGCTGTGCATAGTCACTAGCTCAGGCGGTACCGCCCATTCAGGACAAAACCTTTAGAGGCGAACTCGAACCACCGTCGTCGGCTCTTCCAGCAGATCGCCGCCGGCGGTGAGAATCTCGGTCTCACGCGCACCGTAACGGTTCAGCTTCTTCTTCGCCTTAGTAATCTCCTCCGCGGCGCTACGACCCTTCAGGGCCAGCAGCTCACCGGTGCCGCGCAGAATCGGCAGAGTGATGTCCAGCAGGCCCACCAGAGCGGACACAGCGCGTGCAGTCACCACATCGGCCTCCACGGCACCCACAGCCTGCTCAGCACGCGAGCGCAGCACGGTCACGTTCTCCAGGCCCAGATCCTCAACAACCTCATTCAGCCAAATCACGCGGCGCTCCAGAGGCTCAATCAGAGTCAGCTTCAAATCCGGGCGGGCAATTGCCAGGCACAGGCCGGGCAGGCCGGCACCAGAGCCAACATCAGCCACCGACGCGTTCGGCGCAATGTACTCCTGCACCACGGCACAGTTCAGCACGTGGCGAGCCCACAGGCGCGGCACCTCACGCGGACCAATCAGGCCACGCTCAATACCGGTCGTCGCCAAGTGCTGCACGTAGCGCTCGGCCAGAGGCAGGCGCTCACCGAACACAGCCTCCGCAGCGGCGCGCTCGCTCTCATTGAGAGCAACCATCGAAGTCTCCATACTAGGCTCCTACCTCGGGAAGAGAAATCACCACGTGACGGCGGGGACCCTCGCCCTCAGACTCACTGTACAGGCCAGCAGCAGCCACCACATCGTGCACGACCTTACGCTCGTACGGGCTCAGTGGCTTCATGTGCTCATCACGACCGGTAGCGCGCACCTTCTCAATCGCCTCAGCAGCAATCTTCTCCAGCTGCTCACGACGCTCAGCACGGTAGCCGGCAATGTCCAGAATCAGGCGGGAACGGGTGCCGTTACCAGCCAGGACGGAGAGGCGCACCAGCTCCTGCAGAGCCTCCAGAACCTCGCCGTGGCGACCAACCAGGTGGCGCAGTTCCTCATTGTCATCATCGTCATTGACGACCGACAGGTAGATGCGGTTATTGCGCACCTCAATATCAATGTCGCCGTCCATATCGACAATATCGAGGAGCTCCTCGAGGTAGTCAGCGGCAATATCGCCTTCCTCATCGATGTCCTCAAAATCGTCTTCTTCGCCCTCAAGGGGCTCCTCTACCAGCTGCTCCTCAATGAGCTGCTCGTCCTCATATTCCATAGCTTCAGTCACAATAATCCTCGGGATGTTCGGAGGGGTGTCCTAGGGGTAAAAAGTATCTCATACACGGCGCCGGGCCCGCGCCAACAACGGCGAGAACCCGGCCCGAATCACGGAAGAAAACTACTTCTTTCCGTTCTGCTTATTGCGTTGCTGCTTCTGGCGCTTCTTGCCAACCGGCTGCTGACGCTGACCCGCAGCAGCACGCTCACGAGCCTCCTGCAGCTCCTTCTCGTGCTGCTCACGGGTCTTACCAATCGGGGGCAGGCCCTTCGCCGCACGGCGAGCATTCAGCTCACGCTCCGCCTGAGAACCGGGGGTCGGGTTATTGCGGATAACCCACCACTGCTGACCCAGCGACCACAGATTCGACACGGTCCAGTAGTACATAACACCCAGCGGGAAGTTAATACCGGAAACAGCGAAGATAATCGGGAAGATGTACATGATCATCTGCTGCTGACGGAACATCGGAGAGTTCAGAGCCGCCTCCGACATGTTCTTCACACTCAGCTGCTTCTGAATGTAGAACTGGGTCGCACTCATCAGAACAATCATGATGACCGCCTGAACAACGGTCGCGGTGGTGTCACCAGCGCCCGGGTGCAGCATGGTCGCGAACAGCTGCGCACCAAAAATCTGCGAGTCGTTGAACTGGTGCACCAGATCAGCCGGCAGCATGAGCACGCTCTCGTTACTCTGCGCCGCGGTGGGAACGCCCATCAGCACCTGGTACAGACCGAAGAAGATCGGCATCTGAGCCAGAATCGGCAGGCAGGAGGCGAAGGGGTTCGTACCGTGCTTACGGTACATTTCCATCTGCTCCTGAGCCATCGCCTGGCGGGAGAGCTGGTCCTTCTTGCCCTTGTACTTCTCCTGCAGCTTCGCCATATCGCCCTGCATCGCGGTCATACCGCGCATAGCCTTAATCTGCTTGACGAACAGCGGAATGGTCAGGGTACGCATCACCAGGGTCAGGAAGATAATGCACAGAACCCAAGTCAGGCCGGACGCCGGGTCCATACCCAGCGAAGTGAAAAGAGTGTGGAACAGCCACAGGACCACGGAGACGATCCATTTAAACGGCCAAAGAATCAAATCAAAAATATTCACGCGGGAATACTCCTTAAGGACTCGGCTAAGTCATTGTGTGGGAGGCGCCGCCTACTCAGGGCGGGCGTCACCACCGGTGTGAGGGGTGTAAAGATGGGGGTGGTTGAGCAGAATAATTTTCGGTTCTGCTCCGGGAGCGAAAGTACGCTTCCCCTCCGGGACTGGGTCGATACCTCCGGTCGCCCAGGGAACACACCGCAGAATACGGCGCACCGTCAGGGAAAGCCCACCCATCGCACCGTGGGTGGTCAGCGCCTCCAGAGCGTAGGCTGAGCAGGTCGGGTAGTAGCGGCACACATCCCCGTAGAGGGGGGAGACGACCTTGCGGTAGGCCTTCATACACGCAATCAGCAGGTTCTGCGGTAGAACGTAGAGAGCCTGCAGGAAAGTTTCAGGCCTCACGAATTCGTTAGGTGCTAGTGCCAGTAGCTCGTCGGGGCCCAGAGTCTCGGCAGATGCGCTATAGGTGCCGCTGTGATGCGCGTGGAAGCGTTCTTCACAGCGGTCACGCTGGGAACGACTCACGGCTTCTCCTTACTCTGAGGCAGGTCGAACTTAGCGAACGCAGCCTCGAGTGCCGATTCGTAGTCGCGACGCAGCTGATCCCAGCTGGCGCTCGCGGAGGCGGGAAGCGCTCGCACAGCAATGGCGTAGCCTTCCGGATGCGCGGCGCAGGTGAGCGCGGCAAGTTCACGCAACCGGCGCTTGACCAGGTTGCGTGTGACTGCGTTGCCCACCGCCTTCGACACAATGAAACCTACCTGGGTTGTTTTTCCAGGATTTTTCGCCGTAGATACAACGATGTTCCGACGTCCTGTACGGATGCCGGAACGGAAGGCGTGGGAGAATTCTGTGCTGGTGCGCATACGGTGCCGTTGAGGCAGCACGTGTTCCCCTTTACGTAGTGTGGGAGATTCGGCTCATGTGGTGAGCTGACCTCCGCGTGTATTTCACGCTTAATGATAGTTCGCCCGCCGATGCGTGTGCATCGGCGGGCGAACTATATGCCGTGATTAGGCCGAGAGCTTTGCGCGGCCCTTACCGCGGCGGTTCGACAGAATCGCGCGGCCTGCACGGGTACGCATACGCAGACGGAAGCCGTGCTTCTTGGCGCGACGGCGGTTGTTCGGCTGGAAAGTACGCTTGCTCATACTTTGTCTCCTTGATTTTTGCGGTTCGTGCCCTCACGGGGTATCGGAACCGTACGCTTCTTGGTGCACGGAGGTACCGCGACTATTCGCAGTAGGCGGTGCACACACAACAGCACAACTTTAGAAGAGTGGAGGGCGTAAATCAAGTTCTTGGCGCTTTTTTCCGCGTGATTCCGGGCTCGTTTGTAGTGTGGAGGCGGTGGTTGCGGCGGGTGTGCAGGGTGTGGAGACACTACTGACTCAGGGGGCGTAAACCTGGGGATATTCGTGGCGGTACGATATCCACCGCGGTGTATATCCTCCTAAAATTTCTACCACTCCTGAGTTATCCACAGTCACGCACCACCGGACTGTTCCGCTAAATATCAAGGAAGAAACCCTGTTGTGCACTTAAATCCACCGCTTATCCACTTCTGTAATTACAAGTTTTCCACCGTGTGGAAAACTCTTGTGGATAACTTTCTCCCCCTGTGTATTAAGCGGGTAGAATCTTAATGACCTCGCGGTGGTTTCCGGCATGATTTCTTTACTGCACCACCGCTTCACATCGAGTGAAAGTAAAGAATTCCATGACCGACTCCCTTCAGGCGCGCTGGGCGCATCTGCTCTCCATTCTTGCCGCCGATCCGGCGGTGACGGCACGTCAACGCGGTTTCGTGAATCTTGCGCAGCCTCAGGGACTGATGGGTTCTTCTCGCCTCATCATTGAGGTGCCGAATAAGCTCACCCGTGCGGTCTTCGAGGAGCAGATTAGTGCTTCGTTCCGTGCGGCTCTGCACGAGGCTTTCGGTCCGTCGACCACCGCGCTTTTCGATGTGAATGAGTCGATGATTCCGGTTGAACCTGCAAGTCAGGACGTTTTCCAGGGTGAGCGTGAGGTGCCTGTTGAGCACCAGCCCGCCCCTTCGGCAGCGACGAATTCTGCACATCCCGAGGCGCCCGCCGGCTCGCGTGCTTTTGAGTACTACACGGAGCCGCATCCGGGTCCTGACCACTACGAGGTGCCCGCTGATGAGCAGGTCACCCGCCCCTCCCTGCACGATTTGGAGGCGGAGCGTGCCGGATTCCCCTCCGCACAGCAGCCCGCTCCGGCTGCTTCTGCTGCTCCGGCTGCGGGTGTGCCGGCGCCTCGCGAACACCCGGCACCCTCTTTCGTTCCGGACGCCCCGGCGGTACCGCAGGCTCAGCAGGTGCATCCGCATGAAGACCCGGAAAACGCGCCGACTTGGGATAGCTCTGCCCGACTGAACCCGAACTACACCTTCGACACCTTCGTGATTGGTCAGTCCAACCGCTTTGCGCACGCGAGCGCTTTCGCGGTGGCGGAGCAGCCCGGCATTGTTTACAACCCGCTGTTCATCTACGGCGGTTCGGGTCTGGGTAAGACCCACCTGCTGCACGCGATCGGCCACTACACCAAGTACCTGTACCCGAATTTGCGGGTGCGCTACGTGAATTCCGAGGAGTTCACGAATGACTTCATTAACTCGATTCGTGACGATGAGGGTTCGTCGTTCAAGCAGATTTACCGCAATGTTGACGTTCTTCTGATTGACGATATCCAGTTTTTGGCGGGTAAAGAGGCGACGATGGAGGAGTTCTTCCATACGTTTAACGCACTGTATAACCACCAGAAGCAGATCGTGATTACTTCTGATTTGCCGCCGAAGCAACTGACCGGTTTTGCTGAGCGTATGCGTTCGCGTTTCGGGTCGGGCCTGAATGTGGATGTGCAGCCTCCGGAGCTGGAGACTCGTATCGCGATTCTGCGGAAGAAGGCTCAGAACGAGATTTTGCCGGTGCGCGATGACGTCATGGAATACATTGCTTCCCATGTCACGGCCAATATTCGCGAGTTGGAGGGTGCTCTGATTCGTGCGAGCGCTGCTGCCTCGATGAAGAAGCCGCCGGAGCCCATTACCCTGGCTGAGGCTGAGACCTATCTGAAGGATTTGCTCTCTGATACCGGTGGTGCGGAGATTACGTCGGCGCTGGTTTTGGCGACGGTGGCGAAGTATTTTGATGTGTCCATTGAGGATATGCAGTCGAAGTCGCGCACCCGTACGCTCACGAATGCGCGTCAGGTGGCGATGTATCTTCTGCGTGAGCTGACCGAGATGTCTCTGCCGCGTATTGGCAATGATTTGGGTGGCCGCGACCATACGACGGTGATGCACGCGGTGCGTAAGGTGAGCGCGCAGATGGCGGAGCGTCAGACGATTTTCAATCAGGTGACTGAGCTGACGAATTTGATCCGCCAGGAGCAGCGCGCCGCCGGCTAGATGTGCTTTTGTCCCTGTTCCGTAGCTTATTTTGCGCCTTGACTAGGTGTTTTATGGGCTTCGGGGCGGGAGTTTCATGCTGGATTCAAGGATTTTATCGACTCGAAAAAGTGGATTTTCGGGGTGTGGATAAGCTGTGCTTTAACTCATGCGTTCGTGTGGACGTTAAGTGCATGAATATTCAAAAGGTGTGGAATCAAGGAAATGCATAAATATCCATTCACAATGCATCCTCAGCACCGGATGGATTCTTCCACTTAATGTCCACAGGCTACTTCCGCGTCATTGCAGGCAAGGAAGGGGTTTTCCACCGTTTCCACAAGCGTTAACAATACTACTGTACTTAAAGAAAAAATCCTCCC
>ERZ772961.1067-NODE-1067-length-10318-cov-2.964046_pt1 | contig 10318 bp, 14 predicted proteins | sample MGYA00580677_ERZ772961 | MGnify/ENA primary metagenome ERZ772961 (study PRJEB29015, sample SAMEA2738088) | human oral metagenome | biome: human oral; feature: human-associated habitat; material: saliva | place: China | collected 2227 ... | reverse complement strand
ACGATAAGAACAGAGCCTCTTCCCCACGCCCAGGGTTGAAATTTGAACGACCAGCGTTTCTGATGATATAACAAAGTTGTTCAACATCTAGTTTAAACTCTTCACTAGCATTATTAAATGTAGTGGTAGCCAGTTCAATAGCATTTGCTTTAAAAGCATTGTTATAACAAAAGCGTACAACGTCTTCTGGAAGTTTTTTTAACAATTCGTCTGGAACATCTAAACCATTGATATAGCTTTGAAGAGCTTCTTTAACTTCTCGTCCAAAATATACTTTCTCAAGAGACATTTGCTTTCCTTTACGAACTACGGTAATGTAGTTATCTTCAAAATCAATATCTGAAATATCAATCCCAACCAACTCTGAAATACGAAGTCCTGTACCTAAAAAGAGAATGATAATCGCATAGTCTCTTTGTACGTTTTTCTCTTTTAAGATAGCTTCTTCTGGAGCAATGTCAACAGGCACGCTTTCATAGATAGGTTCTCCATCATTTGTAAACTTACCTGTTTTTTCTTTTTGTAATTTCTTGCTGTTGCTGAGGATTCCTTCTAACAAAGTTTTTGTCTGTTCTGAGGTTAGATAAACAATTTCCTTTGATTCAGCTTTTGGATAGGCATAATCTCTTAAAGGGTTGTGGTTCATGTTGCGATAAGCGTTAAAATACTTGTAGAGCGTCGCTAGTGACGATAATCTACGCTTAATGGAAGTGTTTGATAAATTAGCCACCTTTCCTAAATAACGCTCATATTCTTTGATTTGAGCCGTTTCTAGGCTAGACCAAAAAGAATCATCCACGTCTGTTAATTCTATATCAGTCAATAGTGAAGTATTCTCTTTCACATAGTTTAAAAACTGACCAATATCTCTGACGTAGGATAGTAGAGTATTATCAGATTTAGAAACTTCATTCACGCGCACAAAAGAGGCAATTTCTTCTGGTAGATTTTCTAAAAGGTTGTTGATTAGTTTATCATTTTTTCGTTGCGTTTCTCTTCGATAATCTAAAGCCATACCTTCCTCCTTTACTTCGGTTTGTAGTACATTTCTTTAGGGAGAGTCTTTTTAACTTCATGATAATGTAAGACATGAACCCCAGTTTCGTAGAGAGCTTTTGCTACTTCAGGATAGAAGTCGTTGATATAATACTCTCCCTCATATTCCATTACATAGACATCTTCAAGATTAAGATTTGGAACTTTATATCCTTTGATAAGTTTCAGCAATTCTGTACCATGTTGAATGACTTCATCATAATACTTTTCTGTAATTGAATCCTCGGTCAAAAGTGTGTGAAGATACCCTTGATGGATAAATAAATGACATTCTTGACAAATACCAACAAACTCTTGGAAAGTATAAAGATGCTTATTGTGATTTACATGATAAACTTCATGTGTATGAATCCAATCTTGCGTCCTCATAGTGTGAGCCACATAACGCCCACAGATTTCGCAATGATGGTCAGCACGAGCCTGAACTTCAGCTTTAACCTTCTTAAAAGCAGCTTCACCCATAATTTCTCTAGGAGCGACCCCAAAAATTGTGTAATGGAGGATTGGCTTTGCTAATAAGGGAATGTTCTCAAATACTGGGTTTGTAAAGTACATATTACTCTCCTTTAAGATAATTTTCTAATTCATCCAACTCTTCGTCAGTCAAACCAAGAGTAGTAGAGGGGATAATTGTTTTAATTGCAGGTGCTTGCCCTTTTAGTTCGTTATATGCTCCGCCAACTCTCAACATATCATCACAAAAGATAATGGTAGCATCAGGGTGTTCATTTACAAAATTAACAATCCCAATAGTTTTAGACCATTCGTTTGACCTATCGACTTTAGTGTTCACATCCAGCCACCCCCAATCAACATCAATCAACTGGTTTAAGCATAGGGAGTCGTCGGCACGAAGGCTTGCCCATAAAACCGTAGCACTATACTTCTCAGATAGTTCTTTAATTCGTTTAAGAGTAGATAGTTTGATATGAGCTAAGACTTTATCAACCCAAACGAAGTTATCTGGATTTTCCAGTCTTTCTAAAAGAGGGACTTCATCTGTCCCAACTGTTCCGTTTACATCTAATAGAATATATTTATTCACTAGCTTTTCCTTCCTGTGTATGTGAAAATTGGCTGAGGAGAATCAGGAGGGGTAGTTTCTTTGAATAATTTGCTACTTTTAAGAGCGTTGACTACAAAAACCACATTCTTTTTGAAATACTCGCCCTTTCCGTAAACAACATTCGTCCGAAACCTACCTTCTGATAGCTTATCCATGACGCAACAAACCATGTCAGCATCCTCATAAGGCTGTATGCTTGCAGGCATTTTCCCATACTGCCATAGATAATAATCAATAACACAATTTGTTATTAAAGTCTGTTTATCGTTCATTCAAAAATATCCTTTTCATAGGTTCTTTTTTTCAGAAAAAGAAAAAGTTTCATCTAACATCTTTTGACAAATTTGCTTTACGTCTTTAATAACAAAAGGGATATTTGTAACCATTTCTAGTTCAAAACTTGCAGTAGGTTTTGAAATAATAATTGGAAAAGGAGAAGTATGAGAAGTTTTGTTTTTACAACTAATAACAAAATCTCTATCACAGGAAATCCTCATGATAGTATAATCTGCCTTGTTCTTTTTGAGTAAAATTTTAAAAATGTTAGAGCTGTATCTTACAAAAGCAAGATAAAATTGTTCATCCCTTGTATTGCAAACTTCTGTTTTTAATACAATAAAATCTTTATCTTCAGCAAAAAGAGATTCGACAGCTTTTTTATTGAAAACCATATCTATTACACCTTTTTGATAACGTATTTGCTAGTATAAGAACCGTAGTCAATAACCGTTGCATCTTCTCTGGTAATTATGCGAAGATAAGGAGCAGTAATCTTTCTCTTTGCTAAATCACTTTTCATTACTTCCATTAGTTGTTCATAACTTTCTCCAGTAGCTACTAAAGTTGACCGACCTCTGTTTTTTAATGTCTGCCCTTGAACAAATAATAATTCATACATAATTTCTCACTCTCCTATTCAAAATGTTTAGTTTTCTAACAAGTTGATAACCTTAGCCTTTTCCCAAACATCTTCTGAAAGAGTTGGAACTTTTTGAATATCTTCCCATTCATCAAAAGGAATGACATAAAGACCAAATTTTTCTACTTCTTCTTTATTATTGTTTACATAAATATATTTATGTTCAGAATCAGGTTTTCGTGTATCAATAGTTTCCATAACACTAATGAGTTTTTCTCTAGATTCTATAATATTCTCTTTTCCCTCTAGAGTTTCTGCATCTTCTATGTGTTGATGATACAATTTTAGGTAGTTGTCACTATGAGCAAAGAGCAAAACAGCAGATTTTTCTCTTGGAATTGGAATTGATTCAACAAAATCAGAAGGAGTGAGGGGAGTGTTAGAATCAGAAAACGCTCTAAGTTTCTCAAGCTTTTCAATTTCAGAATCAATCTCAGACTCGATTTGTTCTAACATGAATATTCTAATGACTCGTTCGTTTGGATAATCAAAAGCATGTTCTTCTTGAACTCTTTTAGAATAATGTAATTCAAAATCTAACAAAACAAAGAAAACAGGTAGAGAAGAGATTATATAAAAGAAGAGCAGAGGTTTAGAAAACTCTTGAGGTAAAAATCCAAGGATAATCGGAGGAATTAGTGCATTTGAGATAGCGTAACTCGCATAAACAACTGGGATAAGTATTTTCCGATAAAAATTTGAATAAGTTGAGTATGATTGAATAAAACCTACTCTTTTAAGATTATTTGATACAAGATTAAAAGTCAATGCTAACCACAAAGCTAGCACAATCAGTCTGATAGCTAATTCGTTCATAATTTTCCTTTCTTTAGAGGGAGTTTTCTAGGTTATAAAGTTTCCTTGCATCTCTTGCTGCCGAGCGAGCAAAAGATTCAAGCAGGAGTGTTTGAGTTCCTATTGGAAGCTTTCTTTTTCTGCATTTTTTGACAATTTGAAGCTTGTCAATGTCATCAACAGTTATGACTCCGATAGAGTGGTTTTCTAATTTCCCTAAGAACCAACGCTGTGATTCAACTTGTTTATACAAATCACTAGGCAGAACTAAGAAGTTCCTATGCCCTAGAAAGCTAAGGCGTGCAGAGGATTTTAAATCATCTATCGAGGACTTAATTTCGTAACAAGTAATCTCACCGTCAGATGTTATTGTCATATAATCTACAAATTCCTCCTCTCCTGTAAGGAACTCTCTTGTTTTGAGAGTACCCATTTTAACTTCACGACATCCACTAACACCTAGTTTGTCAGTATGTTTAAAAATGAGATATTCAATTTTTTTAGTTAAGCTAGATTTCATTTTTCTTCATAAGCCTCCCAAATGTCCCACACTTCGTCAGTAAGAGTAGGTGGAGAAATCTCCTCTAATTCTTCGTCGAAATGATAGGTCATAAATTTTTCATAATCAGCAAGAGAAGTAGCTGTAATAAAGAAACAATCATACATCTCGTTTGAGAGAGCATCTTCGAACATTTGTAGTCTTGAGAAACCATGAATAGTATCTTCTTGTTCTTTTAGCAGAGAAATAATATCAGGTAAATTTTCTTTTTGAATGACATATCCATCAAAAGAAGAAAGTAGTGCCATGTATTCCGAAGGAGTATCCATATCCTTTTTCTCTAAATCCCAACATTTTGGTTTTGTTAGGCTAGGAAACGTTCCAAAATATTTTTGCTCCAGATAATTCCATGCAGGAAAGCAAGCTAAGTGGCTGTTTTGGTATGTTTTTAGTTCAATGAGTTCGTTTTTTGAAGTTACTCCATAGAGCGTTGAGTAAGACATTATTTTCCCTTTCTTAGAGGTGATTTGTTATTTAGATATTAACGCCAATTACTTTTTTGAAGTATTCTAAAGCTTTGTCGCTACTTATTTTTTCTGGAACGTAGCGGTATAACTCAATTGAATTTTCTTTCAGCTCGAAATCACAAAATGAGTCACTTTCTACATTTTCCTCTTTTTTATTCTTAACCATTCTAAATTCGACAGATATTGTTGCTGCGGAAGATTTTAATATTCCTTGACCAACATCATCATTTCCTAATTCAGCAACATAAAAACAAAATAACTGATTCATAGTCATACTCTTACTTAAAACAATATTATATCCATCCAATAATAAAGAGGCTTCAAATGGAGCTTTAGATTCCAGTGCCTTACTTAACATCTCTTTAATCTCTTTGGTATTGATAAGAGTAGATAATCCGCTAACAAATGTTTTCTCCACCTCTTTATTAACTTTTTCTTGTTCTAATAATTCAACAAGAGTAGCAGAATTATAACGAGGTTCATATCCAACTAACTCGATTAAACAATTTAGAACATCAGATTCGCTAACATCATCCTCTGAAAAAGCTAAGACTTTAGCGCTCAAAGCACCAGATTGAGTAGAGATAAATGCTTGAAATTTATACAACTTTTTCTCTTTTTCAGCTTGTTCTTTGTTATAAAAAATGCTAAATTCATAAGTATCATCAAAAACTATTAGTTCAGAATTCTTACAAGGAGCTAATATTGCAAAAAGGTTTTCGTTATCATAGCAGGCTGAAAAACTTAGAGCTAGGGAGCTTCTAATGTAAGCTGTGATTTTATCATTACTCAATAAAATGTTTAGTCTTTTTTCGAGATTTTCAATCTTTTCTTTGTGGATGATGTCATCTCGGTGTTTTTTCAATTGTTGTTTTAGTGTGGTATTTGTATTCATCTTAATAACCTTTTCTATTTATTTTTTACAAATGTTGCTTCCAAAAGTACCTATCGCCTTTAAAAAAGGCAATTCTTTGTCCATTTTCACCATCTTTGATAGAGCTTTCTTTATGGTTAGATACGAAATCTAAGATACTATCTTCATAAAGAGAAAATAACACCTCTCCATCATCTACATTGTCAAAAAAGCCATCTTCAACAAAAGAATAGTTCTTATGTTTTACAATGAACAAGCCAATATTTTGAGCAATCCGTTTTGCGATTTTATTAAAATCTGATATTTTATAAAAAATGAAAAGCTCCTTTATAAGTTCTTTATTCTGATTGTGAATCATTATATAATCAAAATCCTTCAAAATATCACAAGCAAACTCCGAAAAAAACTCCATTACAAACAGAAAAATCGAATAATCGTCAATAGTTGTAGATAAAGAGCGTCGTAGAATCGTTTCTCGTTGAACTTCTTCGAAAATATCTGGACTACCTGCGTATAAAAAATTAAAGAGAGTATATAAATTAAACCATCCAGTTTTTTCAAATTCAACATTGTCTTTTTGTTGAAGGTTAAGAGTAGAAGAAGAAGTCACTAGTAAATCAAAAGCGTTAAGATATTCAGTAGTTAATCTTTTTGCAAAGTTTCTCGCTTCATACTTTTCGCTTTTATGTAGTTTAAAACTTGGGTTCTTTAAAATATATTCAACGGCATCATCCAAAAAAGAAGATTCGTAATAAAAACGATTAGAACGTTTTTCTCTTTTGGCATTTAGGACGCTTGCTGCCTTTAAGACTGCATTTTGCATTTGAACGTCAGACGGTGGAGCATATCCTTGGTCTTCGTACAAGGGATTTAGTTTTTTAGCTATATCACGCCAACTTACTGTAAATGATGAATTTGTCATTTTGGACTCCTTTTTATTGTTTTTTGTCAGTGTTTACAATAGATTCTTCTAAAATTTTTACTCGTAAGGTTTCTACATTCTTTTTCGCAAAAGATTTCACTTTTCTTTGATTGATTGTAGGAGTGAAAGGAAGAGTTACATCCAATAGGTTTTCTTGAAGGATTATATTTACAATTTCATTAAAGTCTTCAATTTTGTAGTATCTCGTCCGAACCCCATATAATCCTTTTATAATAATAAATGAGTCGAATTGTTTTTTTAATACTCTGTGCATCCTTTGGCAATGAGGTCTAGCGATTTTTGATAAATTTTGCACATAATGTTTTTTAGAAAGAATATGTTCTTTTTCTAAAAGTCTTTTATATTTAGTAAAAGTTTCGAAGTCTTTTGATGTGAATAATCTGTATAAGTCAGGAAGTTTAAAGAATACTTGCAACTTCCCATTGTATTCTATAACTAAAACATCTAAATGTTCTAAAAGCTTGTGAGTGTCAGGGATATTTTCTTTAGACATAAGCCCTCCTTTATTATCTCTATTTTACCATAGCAGTAGTAAAAAGTCAATTCTAATTTCGCATAACTATAATTATGCGAAGTTGATAGTAGATTAAAAAACACCACGAGAAATGGTGTTGTTCTTGTTATCATTCTTCTTTTAATTGTAACAGACTTTGTTTAACAACAATTGTTTTTGGTTTTTGCATCCCTTTAGCAATACCGTCTATTTTTTCTAAATTTTTTACTAGGTTTTGCATCCCTTTTGTAAAAGGATGTTTGTTGTTTGTTAGGTCATCACCATAGATTCTCTGGTTCATACTTTATCTCTTTCTTTTTAATAAAGGTTCACTTATTTCTTGTTGACATCTTACAAGAATGTGGTATAATACAAGAAGTCGGCTAACACAGCTCTTATGAGCGTTGGGAAATATTTCTATATTTGCCTCGATAAAGACCTTCGGTATTACTACCGAGGGTCTTTTGGTTTTATTACTCCTTCCATTCTAATGATTCGATTATAACATAACACTATATTGTGAACAAGTAAAAAAATGCTCACAAATCATCTTCTTTTGCTGTTTTTCAAAAAGGTAATCCATTGTTCATATAAGAAAAGTGCATTTTAACACTTCAACCTCATTGCAAACGTTGATATAATCATATTCATGAAAATAAGAATAACCTAAAATTTAAAAAATATAAACTGCAAACACAAAAAAGATTTTTGTAAAGTTAAAATTCTTTATATCGTTTTATATTAGAAGAAAAGAGGTTTTCTTCTTTTTTTGCTGTTTTTCAAAAAGCTAAATCTGTATATTATAAGAAAAGTGCATTTTAAAGCTTTACAACCTTTCTAAACCTTGATATAATCGTATTTATGAAAGATAAAAATAACCTCAATTTAAAAAATATAAATTACAGCTACTTTAAGGATTTCCTTGATTCAAAAAACAATAATCTTCTCCTTCGTAATGAATTTGTGGAGTCTTATTTATGCACCAGTAAATTCAAAAAAAGTTCTTTTTCTGAATCAATTTCTAAGTATGTTTTCGCTTATGATGAACAGCGCTTTTTGGATTTTGAAGAATACAAAAAAATAGAAAAAACAACAATCGAAGATTTATCACCCCTTGAAAAATTTACAGATTATATTCGACTTCATGAAGACAAAATTTCTCCGTTAAAATTCCTAGTTATTGAACTATTTTCAACTTTTTTAACATTAAAGACTTTTGAAATTAAAGAATTTTATCATTATGATGGGAATCATGGATGGCGAATTTCTTTGGAATTAAAAAATGAGCAGATATTTCATTACAATACGCTTGACCTTGTTCATCTAAAAAAAGAGCATTACAAAGATGTCAAGCTAGGATTCAAAGGTTTTGGCGCAACTGGAACAAAAGAATCTATTTTTCATGGATTGCCTTTGTTTTATATGGTAGAGGATTTTGAAAGAGAAAAACACATAGACCTTCCTACTACTATCAGCTACGGAGATTTGCTAAGAGCGCAAAGAGACGGATTATCTAAAAAAGATATTATTAGTAAACATCTAAAAAACGCTAAAAAACTAGAGAATATTGTAAATGTCAATAAATTTTCTCTCACTGAAAGCTACACTTTAATAAAAGCAGCAACCGAATTTGATGAACGCACTTTTGTTAATTTTGTAAAATGGTTTAGAGAAAAAGGACGTTATATTTCTCCTTCCAAAAGTACCCCCTACTCCTTTAAATACTATCGAATGTTTTTTATTTGTGTCTTCATTTTGGATAGTATTGGAGAATATGAAGATTTGGCTGAAAAATACGAAACAATTGAACGAGCAGACCTTTACCATGTTGCAAGAGACTATGTTAGAATGTGTCGAGATAGACGAAGGAAATTAAATATCAATTTTACATCAAAGAGAAAATTAGAAGAAAAACATGAACGCTTATATGTTTCTATTAAGAATAAAGAACTCAGAGATGAAAATGTAAATATTCCTTTTGAAATTCACAAAGATTTTAAACCTTTGGTCAAAGCTATTAAAAAACGAGACAACCCCTTCAAATATCTTTCAAGACCTATCTCTCTTATTATGGAAGGCGATAAAATGCACCACTGTGTCGGAGGTTATGTCCATTCTGTTCGTTCAGGTAAATGTGTTATTGCAACTATCAACCTTGATAAAATTCACTACACCTTGGAAATCAGAGCTGTTGTAAAAGATAATGAAGTTGCAGGCTATCATCTTGCACAAATGCAATCAGCTTTCAATGGTGGTATTAAAAAGAAAGAACATGAAGAATTTGTTATTACATTCTTGAATAATATTAAGTTACCAAAATAAAAAAGAGGGAATCCCTCTTTTTTAGTCTGTCATCTCTTCATTAAAACTTTCGTCTTCGTTGACTGCTTCCAGTTGCTCTTCCTCGATTTCTTTAAACGTCAGCAAGACTTGTTTGTTATCGCGGATAGATTTGAAGAACGTGATAGCTTCTTCTGACAAGTGATAAGCGTTCTTGATAAACGATTCTTTGATAACGATGTTCTTTTTGTGCAATTTCTGAACGATTTTTTGAACCGTCAGATATGATAATCCTAGTCTATCTGCGATTACTTGATTACCCAAAGTGTAGACTTTTCTTTTTTCAATCTCTGTTGTTTCGTCATAAACGAAGCAAAGAATTTTGGCTGCAAAATCTTCTGTCATGCCGTAGACTAACAAGAACTGACGTACTGCAAGCTCACGAATTAGTTTTTTATCTGTTGATGAAAAAGTGAGGTCTGCGATAAGCGGTTCATGAATAGCTTTTTCACGTTTCGCAAAATAGACTTTCCCTTCCACGTCATAGATTGCGCCCTTTCGTCCGCCTTTCTTTTTAGCTTGCGAAACCTTTTGTTCTTCTACCTTATTTTCTTGAGGGACTTCTATTTCTACTGCTTTCTCTTCCGTTTCATTAGTTGGCTTATGTTCGGTTATTGTATTAGCTAAAACTGGTTCTTTTAAATCTTTATTTTTACTAAAGTTACTTAGAAGTTTATTTTTGATTATTTCAAATTTCATAACTTATCCTCTTTTTATTTGTAGGTAAATACATGTATTACAATTTATTTTTTTAATTCTAACAAAGTTAATTGTAGCATAATATTGAATTTTTACAAGTTTTCACA
>ERZ772961.1066-NODE-1066-length-10321-cov-9.729690_pt1 | contig 10321 bp, 9 predicted proteins | sample MGYA00580677_ERZ772961 | MGnify/ENA primary metagenome ERZ772961 (study PRJEB29015, sample SAMEA2738088) | human oral metagenome | biome: human oral; feature: human-associated habitat; material: saliva | place: China | collected 2227 ... | reverse complement strand
CCAAGGTGCTGCGCGGCCTCGTCGATGACCTGCGAGTGCAGGCCTTCGATGGCCCTCGTGAACCCGGAACCGACGGAGCCGATCCGGGGGTGACCGGCCATTCGGACCTGCCCCAGCTGGAGGGTGCTAACGCAGCGCTGCGAACCCTCGGCGTTGACCTTGAGATTGCCGCCGCGTGTGAGGGTTCGGACCTGGTGCACTCCCACACGTGGTACGCCAACTTCGCGGGCCACGTCGCCTCGCTCCTCGGCGACATCCCACACGTCATCTCCGCCCATTCCCTTGAACCTCTGCGCCCCTGGAAGGCCGAGCAGCTCGGCGGTGGCTACCGCCTCTCCTCCTACGTGGAGAAGACCGCTTACGAGGCTGCCAGCGCTATTGTCGCCGTCTCCAACGGCATGCGCGACGATATTCTGCGCTGCTACCCGTCTGTTGATCCCGAGCGCGTGCACGTGATCCACAATGGTATTGACCTGAACAAGTGGCATGCGCCCGAGGGTGAGGCCGGTGACGAGCTGCGCGCTCGCGTGCTGGCCGAGCACGGTATCGACCCGACCCGCCGCACCGTTGTCTTCGTCGGTCGCATCACCCGCCAGAAGGGCCTGCCCTACTTCCTACGTGCCGCCCGCTTGCTGCCCGATGACGTCCAGCTCGTACTATGCGCCGGTGCCCCTGACACCCCTGAGATCGCTGCTGAGGTGGAGGCCTTGGTCGCTGAGCTACGCGCCACTCGCACCGGCGTCGTGCTCATCTCCGAGATGCTCCCGCAGCCCGAGGTTGCGGCAATCCTCTCCGCCGCTCAGGTCTTCATCACCCCGTCGGTTTACGAGCCCCTCGGCATCGTCAACCTGGAGGCGATGGCGCTCGGCCTGCCCGTCGTCGGTACCGCGACCGGCGGTATCCCCGACGTCATCGTCGATGGCGAGACCGGCTACCTGGTCCCCATCGAACAGGTGCAGGACGGCACTGGTACCCCGCTTGACCCGGAGACCTTCGAGCGCGACATGGCTGACCGTCTCGTCCGCGTCCTGGATGATCCCGAGCTGGGCCGCCGCATGGGCGAGGCAGGCCTCGTGCGCGCGCGCGAACACTTCTCCTGGGAAGCTATCGGCGTCAAGACCGCTGATCTGTACCGTTCGCTCGTCTGAGACGCGCGTGGTGTCCAACACGACTAGGCTAGATGCATGACTTACGTCCTAAATCTCTCTCATGTGTCACTTCAACGAGGAGACACACAGATCCTGTCCGACGTCTCGTGGTCGACGCGTCCGCGCCAGCATTGGGTCATCGTCGGTCCCAACGGAGCGGGCAAAACGACCCTCGCTCGCGTTGCCTCTGGCCGGGTCTCGCCCAATTCGGGCGAGGTGAGCGTGTCTGACACAGATCTCGCGAACGCGGATCCCGCTGAGGTGGCGACGCGCATCGGGCTGGCCTCGGCTGCCGTGGCAGCGAAGATCGTCCCCACGCAGTCGGTGTTGGACACCGTGCGCAGCGCGGCCTGGGGCCTCTCTGTTGCTCACGACGAGGAATACGAGGAGGTCGACGACCAGCGCGCGAGCGCGCTCATGGAGATCTTCGGCGTCGCCCACCTCGCCCAGCGCGAATTCTCCACGCTGTCGGAGGGTGAAGCGCAGCGCGTGCTTCTCGCGCGCGCACTCATGACCGACCCGGAGGTGCTCGTTCTCGACGAACCCACCTCCGGTCTCGACCTGGGAGCTCGTGAGTTGCTCATTGCCGCGCTTTCTGAGATCATAAAGGGTTCGAAATCTCCGCAGATCGTCCTGGTGACCCACCAGATCGAGGAGATTCCTGACGGCGTGACGCACTGCGCGATCATGTCGCAGGGGCAGATTACTCATCAGGGTCCCATCGAGGACATACTGACGGGTGTCAATCTGTCGCAGGTCTATGGCATGCCGTTGCTCGCCGGTCGCACCGATGGTCGCTGGTGGGCGCGCGGTGTGACCGAGTAAGAGAGGCAGAGCGATGAGTACCTGGTGGTTGTGGATTTTGGCGGCCCTTGTGTCCGGCATTATCGAGGTCATGAGCGTGAGCTTCGTGTTCCTGATGCTCGCGATTGGTGCTCTCGCCGCCGGTATTGCGGCAGCATGTGGCGCGAATCTGATGGTTCAGTTGATCGTCTTCATTGTCGTGTCTGTTGCTCTCCTGGTTGTGTTGCGTCCCTTCTTGAAGGGACGGATCGAACGGTCGAACAACTACGTTCCCAGCAACACGGACCGCCTGATCGGCAAGAGTGGTTACGTCACCGAGACAGTGGGCGAGCGTCATGGACGCATCCAGTTTTCTGGCGGTGAATGGAGCGCGCGAACCGAAGGACCGGAGCTGCCCGCTGGTACTGAGGTGCGCGTTGATCGTATTGATGGTGCGACCGCCGTTGTCAGTGCTCTCAGCCTGACGCAGCAGCCTCTTGCCCAGCCGCCTGCGGGTCCCGTCTACCGATAGGCTCGACCTGTCGGCTTCGAAGTATGAGAAGTATGAAAGGAAAGATACATTGAGGTCAGCAGAACTCATCGGCAACGTCGCGGTTATCGTGATCCTTGCCTTCGTTATCTTTGTTGTTGTGTCGCTTGTCCGTGCAGTTCGGATCGTTCCGCAGTCGCAGGCGTACGTCGTTGAGCGTTTGGGACGTTTCCAGGCCGTGATGAAGGGGGGTTTCCACCTCCTCGTTCCTTTCGTGGATCGCGTCGCCGCTCGTATCGACCTGCGCGAGCAGGTTGCGAACTTCCCGCCTCAGCCTGTCATTACCGCCGACCAGGCGATGGTGTCGATTGACTCCGTCATCTACTTTCAGATTACGGATCCGCGCAGTGCTACCTATGAGGTGGCCAACTTCCTACAGGCAATCGAACAGCTGACTGCGACGACCCTGCGTAACCTGATTGGCTCCCTCGATCTGGAGCAGACCCAGACCTCGCGCGAGTCGATCAACAAGCAGCTGCGCGGCGTCCTCGACGAGGCCACGGGTCCGTGGGGTATCCGCGTGACCCGCGTGGAGCTCAAGTCCATCGAGCCGCCGCCGCGAGTCCTGGCTGCCATGGAGCAGCAGATCACGGCGGAGCGCACCAAACGAGCGACGATTCTGACGGCTGAGGCTGAGCGTGAGGCGCAGATCAAGAAGGCCGAGGGCGCCAAGCAGGCCGCCGTTCTGGCCGCTTCCGCACAGCAGGAGGCTCAGGTGCTGCAGGCTAAGGGCCAGAAGGAAGCCCTGATTCTGCAGGCCGAGGGTGCTCGCCAAGCGCAGATCCTGCGCGCGCAGGGTGAGGCCGAGGCGATCCAGACGGTCTTCTCCGCAATCAACGCGGGCAAGGCCACCCCGGAGCTGCTCTCCTACAAGTACCTGGAGATGCTGCCGAAGATCGCGGATGGACAGGCGTCCAAGCTGTGGATGGTTCCGTCCGATCTGACCGGCGCACTGGAATCCATCTCGAAGGGTTTCAGTCTGGGCAAGTAGACTGGAGCCTATGCCGGGCCGACCGCAGTCCCTGCGGTCGGCCCGTCGTCTATTCAAGGGGAGGACACCGGTGGATTCGCATCAGGATCACGTGTTGCGCGAGGTGGCGCAGAAGAACATCCGTTTCATCAGGCTGTGGTTTACGGACGTTGCTGGCGTCCTGAAGTCGATTTCGATTGACCCGGGCGAGCTGGAGGACGCTTTCGCTGAGGGCATCGGTTTCGACGGCTCGGCTGTCGAGGGCCTCACCCGCGTGTTTGAGTCCGACATGCTGCTCATGCCCGATGCCTCGACCTTTCAGCTATTGCCCTGGCGTTCCAACGAGGATCCCGTCGCGCGCATGTTCTGCGACGTCCTCATGCCCGATGGCCGCTCGGCACCCTCGGATCCGCGCGGCGTTCTCGAGCGCGTTGTCGAGCGCGCCGCCGACGCGGGCTTCCGCGTCATGATGCACCCCGAGATCGAGTTCTACCTGCTGCGCCAGCCCGTCACCCCCGAGCGCATGGTGCCCGTCGATCAGGCGGGCTATTTCGACCACGTCGCGCGCGGGGATTCTAATGATTTCCGGCGACGCGCGGTGCGCATGCTGGAGGACATGGGGATTCCCGTCGAGTTCTCTCATCACGAGGGAGGCCCCGGCCAGAATGAGATCGACCTGCGTGCGGTGGACCCGGTGCGCGCGGCCGACAACATCATGACAGCTCGTACGGTCATCGAGGAGGTGGCCCTGCGCGAGGAGTTGGTCGCCACCTTCATGCCGAAGCCCTTTATCGAGCACCCGGGGTCTGGCATGCACACGCATCTCTCGCTCTTCGAGGGTGAGGAGAACGCGTTCTTCTCGCCGTCAGGTCAGTACCGGCTTTCCATGACGGGGCGCCGCTTCATCGCGGGCCTGCTCGCGCACGCCCGCGAGATCGCGGCGATTACGAATCAGCATGTCAACTCCTACAAGCGCCTGTGGGGCGGGGGAGAGGCCCCCTCCTATGTGTGCTGGGGCCACCTGAATCGTTCCGCTCTCGTGCGCGTGCCGCTCTACAAGCCGAAGAAGAGCGCGTCGGCGCGCATCGAGTACCGCGCTCCCGACCCGAGCGCGAACCCCTACTTGGCTTTCGCCGTCATGATCGCGGCCGGCCTGGACGGCATCGAGAAGAAGCTGGAACTCATGCCGGAGGCCGAGGACAACGTGTGGGATCTGTCGGATCGCGAGCGCCAGGTGATGGGTATCCTCGCCCTGCCAGCCTCCCTGTCGGATGCAGTGCGCGAGATGAAGAAGTCGGAGCTCGTGGCCTCCACGCTGGGCGAACAGGTCTTCGACTACGTTATCCGCAACAAGCGCAAGGAATGGACGGAGTACCGCCAGCAGATCACGCGTCAGGAACTCGAGCAATTCCTGAAGGTTGTTCCCCGGTGACCCCCGACGATCTGCGGGTCGCCGGCTTCCTCGACGCGCGCCGGGCCCTGTCGTTCCTGGAGGAACTGCCTGCGGGGCAGTCGTGGGTGGGGGATCTGAGCGCGTCGGCCGATCCCGACCAGGCCCTGCTGCAGGCGGTGCGTCTGCGCGAGGCGGACCCCGGCCTCGTCGATGCGCTGAGCCGAGATGAGCGCGCTCGTCGTCGCGTGTGCGCGATCTTGGGTGGGAGCCAGTGGTTGGGTGATTACGTCATCGCCGATCCTGCGCGCGCGGCCGCGATCAACGAGGACCCGGGCGATCCTCGAAATGTCTTGTACGAGGCCGTGGGAGCCCGCACTGTCGGGCGCGGCGTGTGGGTGGCCGCGTGGGAGGCCACCGCCGACGACTTGCGCGCCGCCTACCGGCGCGTGCTGCTACATCTGGCCGCCGACGACCTGACGAGCGGCAGCCCCGAGGACATCATGCCGAGTGTGGGGGCGCGCATCGCAGACCTGGTGGACGCCACTCTCGACGCGGGCCTGGCCCTGGCCCGCCGCGACGTCGACCCTGAGGGCACCGTCCCCTTCGCGATCATCGCCATGGGCAAGACGGGCGCGCGCGAACTCAACTACATCTCCGACGTGGATGTCATCTACGTGGCCGAGGCGGGGGAAGACGGGGACGAACGAAGCGCCCTGGAGAAAGCAACCCGCCTGGCCTCAGCCACGGCCTCGGCGTGCTCGGGGCCGGGAACGCAGGCACCGCTGTGGACCGTGGACGCGAACCTGCGGCCCGAGGGGCGCAACGGCGTCCTCGTACGCACGATTGAGTCCTACCGACAGTACTGGGACAAGTGGGCGCAGACCTGGGAGTTCCAGGCTCTGCTCAAGGCACGCGCGTGCGCGGGCGACCCAGAGCTGGGGCGCGCCTTCGAGGAGGCGGCGCAGCCCTACGTGTGGAGCGCGTCAGCACGCGAGGGTTTCGTGGAGGCCGCGCGCGCGATGCGCCGCCGCGTCGAAGACAACATTTCCCGCTCCCACGCCTCACGCGAACTGAAGCTTGGGCGCGGCGGACTACGCGACGTCGAGTTCACCGTGCAGCTGCTTCAGCTGGTTCACGGACGTACCGATGCCTTCCTGCGGGTGCGCTCCACCTTGGATGCCATCGAGGCGCTGCGCGAGGGCGGCTATATCGCCCGATCCGACGCCGACCAGTTGTCCTCCTGCTACCGCTTCCTGCGCGCCGTCGAGCACCGCACGCAGCTGCCGCGCATGCGCCGCAACCACCTGATTCCCGACAAGGACAGCGACCTGCGCGTCCTCGGGCGGGCCATGGACCCGGTGCGTTACCCCGACGCCGACGCGATCCGCTCGGCCATCGACGACGTGCGCGCTGATGTGCGCGCCCTGCATGAGGACGTGTTTTACCGGCCGATCATCGCGGCTACCGCATCCCTCAGCGCGGATGAGGCTTCCCTGCACGCTGAGGGCGCGCGCGACCGACTGGCCGCCATCGGCTATCGAGATCCCGTCGGCGCCCTCACGCACATCGCGGCCCTCACCCAGGGCACGAGCCGTCGCGCCGCGATCCAACGCCACCTCCTGCCCGTATTCATCTCGTGGCTGGCAAACGGTGCTGACCCTGACATGGGCCTGCTCAACTTCCGCGTCCTGTCCGAGGACATTGGGGAGTCGCACTGGTATCTGGCGCTCTTGCGCGACTCGGGGGTGGCCGCCCGCAGACTGATGACGATGCTGCCAAACTCTCGGTGGATCGCCGACGCGCTGGCCAAGCGGCCCGAGGCCGTGGCGTGGCTGGACGACGACGCGGAGCTGGCACCGCGCGAGCCGCAGCGGCTCACCCGAGAAGTCGTCGCTCTCATCGACCGCCACGAGGACGCGACGGAAGCAGCCGCTCGCGTGCGCGCGGTGCGCACCCGCGAGCTGACGCGCGCCGCAATGAGCGACCTACTCGGTGGAGTTGACCCGCGCGGGCATGCCATTGCCGACGCGACGGACGCCGCACTGCTCGGAGCCCTCGCGATTGCGGGGCGGGAGGAAGCCGAGCGGTGGGGGAGCGAGCGCGCCCACGTCGCCTTCGTGGCGATGGGGCGCTACGGCGGGCGCGAGTGCTCTTATGCCTCCGACGCCGACGTCATTGCCTTGCATGAACCTGTGGGTGGTGCCTCCGACTCCGAGGCCGCGGCCAGCGCCACTGCGATCGTTAATCGAGTCAAGAAGCTTCTCGGTTCGGCGACCAGTCAGCTTGGTATCGTCGTCGACCTCGACCTGCGCCCCGAGGGGAAGAATGGCCCGATGAGCCGCACCATCGCCTCGCACGAGGAGTACGCGCAGCGCTGGGCCTCCACGTGGGAGCGCCAGGCGGCCGTGCGCGCCCGTCCCATCGGATCGAGCGACCTCGATGAGCGCGCCCGCGCCCTGTTTGAATCCATGGCCTACCGGGAGGTGAGTGAGTCGGAGGTGCGTGACATCCGACTGCTCAAGGCCCGCATGGAAAACGAGCGTCTGCCGCGCGGCAGCGAGCCCGCCCGGCACGTCAAGCTCGGCCCCGGCGGACTCTCCGACGTCGAGTGGACGATTCAGCTCATTCAGATGCGCCACGGTGCGCGCCTCCCTGCCCTGCGGACCCCCTCCACGACGCAAGCCATTGCGGTCGCGCGCGACGCGGGGCTGCTGGCCGCACCCGATGCTGAGATCCTCCTGAACGCCTGGGACCTGGCCACGCGTATTCGCGCCGGTAACACCTTGGCGACCGGGCGCATGAGCGGTGTGAAGCTCGACGTTGTGCCACGTGATAGCGCGGAGCTGAGCGCGCTTGCCGCTATCCTCGGGTACGGGAGCGGTGGGCTAACCGCCCTCGAAGAAGACTGGTTGCGCGCAGCACGACAGGCGCGCAACGTGATGGAACGAGCTTTCTGGGAGCAGCAGTGAAGATTGTGCTGGTACGGCACGGACAGACCCCCGCCAACCGACTGGGGGCCCTCGACACGGTCCGCCCCGGCCTCGGCCTGACCGAGGAGGGCCTGGCTCAGGCGCGCCGCCTCGCGGATCGCTGGGAATCCGAGGTTGCGCCTCCTCCCACCGTTATCGCCCTGTCCGGTCTGTATCGCACGCGCCTGACGGCCGCGCCGCTGGCTGCGCGCTACGGGCTGACGCCGCTCGTCTGTCCGGGGATTCGCGAGCTGCGCTCGGGTGACCTGGAGATGGCCTCAGACCCCGCCTCGCAGATGGAGTACGTGCGCACGACCCTGTCGTGGTGCGCGGGGGACGTGGACAACCGGATGCCGGGCGGGGAGAGCGGGCGCGAGGCCCTGGCTCGTTCCCTGGAGACCGTGCGCCGCGTGGGACTGGCGGCTCGCGAGCAGGCGGGGGAGGACGCCGTCGCCGTCTTCGTCATCCACGGTGCGCTCACGCGCCTGCTGGCCACCTGGCTGTCGGCCGAAATTGACGAGTCCCTCGTGTCAAAGCACTTCATGTCGAACACGGGGACGACCACCTTCGAGTGGGCTCCCGGTTTCGCCCCGGCCTTGGCCTCCGAGCTGGCCAAAGGCCTGCATGCCCTGACCTGGAACGACCGCCCGCTCGATCAGTGGGCCTGAGGCTGGTTCTCGTCGCCTGACGGTCCGGCGGCGGGTGCCACGAAGGGGGAGACCTCGTAGGGGAACGAGCGGTACTTGAAGTAGCCCTCCAGGTAGGACAGATGCTCCTCGCACGCCAGCCATGTCTTCGTGCGGGCGCGGTGGATCGCCGGATTACGCCAGTCGATCCGATAGATCGCGGCGTTCGTGCATTCGCGTGCCGAGCAGATACCCGACGCGCTTTCGACTCCCAGAGCCATGGTGTCCTCCCGATGCGGTTACGCTTGGAAGTATGCCAACCCTCGTCCTCGTTCGCCACGCGCAAGCCGCTTACAACTACCCCGACCGCGCCCGCCCCCTCACCGACGCCGGACGCGACCAAGCCGCGCGCCTCGGTGTCACCCTCGCCCGCGAGGTCGGTGCCTTCGATGTCGCCGTCTCCTCCGACGCGCAGCGCGCCTCGGTGTCACCCTCGCCCGCGAGGTCGGTGCCTTCGATGTCGCCGTCTCCTCCGACGCGCAGCGCGCCCGCGAAACCTTCGCAGCGATCCTCGCGTGCGCAGGCGCCGACGAGTCATGGCACGACCGCTCCATCTACGACGGCGGCGAGGAGGAGATCATCGAGCTGGCCCGCACCTTCACCGGCGAGGCCGGCCTGATCGTCGGGCACGAGCCCGTCATCTCCTATGCCGGATACATCCTCGCCCGCCAAGAGGACCGAGGGGTAACCGACAGAGGAGTGCCCACCGCCACCGCCCTCGTCCTCTCCTTCGAGGGTGCGTGGGAGAATCTCGCGCCCGGAACGTGCGCCATGCGGGTCTTCTACACCCCGCCCACCCGATAGGTGATGTGTCCCGGGGAGGCGGCCACGGCCTCGTCCCCGATCCTGTGACGGTGTTTACGTTTGTCCACGTGAGTGCCACACACATAGGGACGGTGCGCCTCAACGCGATAGAATATGCCGGTATCTATCCACCCAACAGGGAGAAGTGATGTCGGGACACTCTAAGTGGGCGACCACTAAGCACAAGAAGGCCGCCATTGACGCCAAGCGCGGCAAGCTCTTCGCGCGCCTCATCAAGAACATCGAGGTTGCAGCTCGCACGGGCGGCGGCGACCCCGCTGGTAACCCGACGCTGTACGACGCCATCCAGAAGGCGAAGAAGAACTCCGTTCCCGCCGACAACATCGACCGCGCCGTCAAGCGTGGCTCCGGTGCCGAGGCCGGTGGCGCCAACTACGAGACCATCATGTACGAGGGCTACGGCCCCAACGGTGTTGCGTTCCTCGTCGAGTGTCTGACAGACAACCGCAACCGCGCCGCCTCCGACGTGCGCCTGGGCTTCACCCGCCACGGCGGTTCCCTGGCCGATCCCGGTTCGGTTTCCTACCTGTTCTCCCGTCGCGGCGTCGTCGAGGTGCCTGCAGCCGACGGCGTGGACGAGGAATCCATCATGATGGCCGTCCTCGATGCCGGTGCCGAAGAGGTTGAGGACGCCGGCGATCTCTTCGTCATCGAATCCGACCCCAAGGACGTCGTCGCCGTGCGCAGCGCGCTGCAGGACGCCGGCATCGACTACGATTCCGCCGAAGTTCAGTTCGTTGCCTCCACCGAGGTCGAGCTCGATCTCGAGGGTGCCCTCAAGGTCAACAAGCTCATCGATGTCCTCGAGGACTCCGACGACGTGCAGAACATCTACACAAACATGTCCCTCTCGGACGAGGTTCGTGCCCAGCTGGAAGAGCAGGAGTGACCATGAGCGAGAGCATCGCGAAGCGCGAGGTCGGTACCCCGCAGGTTAAGCGTGGCATGGCCCAGATGCTCAAGGGCGGCGTCATCATGGACGTCGTCACCCCCGAGC
>ERZ772961.1063-NODE-1063-length-10337-cov-8.830286_pt1 | contig 10337 bp, 8 predicted proteins | sample MGYA00580677_ERZ772961 | MGnify/ENA primary metagenome ERZ772961 (study PRJEB29015, sample SAMEA2738088) | human oral metagenome | biome: human oral; feature: human-associated habitat; material: saliva | place: China | collected 2227 ... | reverse complement strand
GCGAGCCATTGGCTCGCCCCTCCAGCGTTTACCTATTCCAATCAAAGAACCTGTGCAGCCAACACAGGTATGGGTGAACGCCCGTGACCCCTCGTCACGGGCGTTCACCACAGCATGTTGCGCGCAGCCCCTGTGGGGCAACGGAACCGAGGGTTACAGAAGCTCTTGTGCCAAGTCGAGCGGGGTTCCGAAACGGTGGTTCGTGATCGAGACCGCCTGCTCGCGCAGGAAGGGCAGCAGCTCCGCATGCGGGCACGACGTCACGTCACCCGTGTACAGCGCGACGTCGGGGCTTCCCAAGCTCGCACGGCTTGCATGCGCCCAGCGCTGTGCCGATGTCTCGTCACGCGGGCCAAGGACGCGCACGCGCATCCCCAGGCCACCCGAGTTCGCCACCATCGACAGGCGCGACTCCCACGAGCTCGCATCCTCGACAGTCACCTCAATGTCCAAGGACTCCAGCAGCTCCAGCACGGGCTGGGGCAGTGTGTCGGCGACCGACAATCCGATGGGGCCACCGGCGAGGAGGCCGGCTGCCAGGACACGAACAGTATCTACCAGCGGCGTTCCGCTGCCCGCTCGCACCAGAACCGGTGTGGGACGGTAGCGCAGGACGTTACGCTCACACGCCATGCCGGTCACGTCACGATTCACCCCGTAATCACAGGCCCAGGCGGCCGCGTCTGCGCGAACGGCACGGGTCAGCTCGGCCGCTTCGTCCTCGCTCAGATGTGGCGCGACAGCTCCGCTTAGGGCGAGCACACTCGGGGCAAGAGTCTCAGCGTTCGCGGCTTCCACCGCAGCGGTGGCACCGCGGTCCGACTCGATGTCGCCCAGACCCAACAGGTACGAGGGGCCACCGGCCTTCGTGGTCGATCCGATGGCCGAGCGCTTCCACCCACCAAAGGGCTGGCGGCGCACGATAGCGCCGGTGATGCCGCGGTTGACGTAGAGGTTACCGGCCTCGATACCCTCCAGCCACGTGGCCAGCTCGGCACTATCGAGGGTGTGGAGGCCCGACGTCAGTCCGTAGTCGACCTCGTTAACGGCGTCGATTGCATCCTCGAGGGTATCCACGCGCATCACGCCGAGGACGGGTGCGAAGTACTCGGTCAGGTGGAATTCGCTGCCGGGCACCACGCCCGCACGGATACCGGGGGTCCACAGCCCATCACCCAGGTACCGGGGCTTGAGCACCCAGTGCTCGCCCTCCCCCAGAGTCGTCAGGCCTCGCACCGCCTTCTCGTCGTCGGGCACGACGACGGGACCGACCTGAGAGTCCAGAGACGACGGCAGGCCGACGCGCAGCGAGGCTGCCGCATCCACAAGCTGGCGCGCAATACGCGAGGAGCGTCCCGCCGAGCCAACGAGGATCAGCAGTGAGGACGCCGAGCACTTCTGTCCCGCGTGCGCGAAAGCCGAGTGGACGATGTCGCGCACCGCTAGATCGGGGTCGGCCGAGGGGGTAACGATGATGGCGTTCTTGCCACTCGTCTCACCCAGCAGGTGCATGTCGGGCTTCCAGGAGCGGAACAGACGCGCCGTGTCATAGGAGCCGGTCAAGATGACGCGGTCGACACCCTCGTGCGTGACCAGATGGCGCGAGACATCCCCGTCGTCGAGCGGGGCGAGGGCCACGAGCTCGCGGGGAAGCCCGGCCTCGTGGAAGGCCGCAACAAGCTCCGCGGCGCAGCGCTTGGCCGGCGGGGCCGGCTTGAGAATGACGGAGCTGCCCGCCGCCAGAGCAGCTGCGACGCCGCCCACCGGAATGGCCACGGGGAAGTTCCAGGGCGAGGCGACGACAGTGACGTCCACGGGCACAAAACGCGCCCCCGACATGTACGCCTCATCGGCGAGCTGCAACGACGCATTCGCGTAGTGATGGCAGAAGTCGATCGCTTCGCTCACCTCAGGATCGGCCTGATCGATAGTCTTGCCGGCCTCGGATCCGGCAACCTCGATGAGCTCGCCCCGGCGCGCGGCAAGAACATCGCCGACGCGATGCAGCGCGGCTGCGCGCTCCTCGGGGGTCAGGGCCTGCCAGTCACGTGCCGCCTTGGCGCTGGCCTTGATGAGACCATCGATCGCCTCGCTCGAGGACAGCGCCTGCTCGCCAGCGCGTACGGCCTCGACACCCCGCGTCGAGGTGGGGATGGCCGCAGCGATGTCGCGTGCCCACTGGCGGTTAGCAGCCAGAGCGGGATCGGAGTCCGCTTCGGAGGCAAATGGACGACGCGCGCGCTCGGCAAGGCTCCCCCGCTCAGCGCCCACCCCTGCCTCGCGCTCGGCCAGACGGTCCTGGACACGGTTGGGAACGGGCAGCGGCGCGTCCGGATCAACGTCGGACAGCGCGGCGAGGAAGCGGTCGCGCTCACGGGCGAAGACATCCTCGTTTGTGGCGATGTCGAAGACCCCGGACATGAAGTTCTCGGGTGCGGCGTTCTCCTCGAGGCGGCGCACCAGGTAGGAAATGGCGACGTCGAACTCACGAGGATTAACGACCGGGACGTAGAGAAGGAGGGAACCAACGTCGCGGCGCACAACCTCTTGAATGCCGGTAGCCATGCCGGAGAGCATCTCGAATTCAACGCTGTCTTCGACGCCGCGCGCGGCGCGCAGCTCATAGGCGAAGGCAATATCAAAGACGTTCTGTCCGGCCACACCCAGTCGGATCGCACGGGTACGCTCGGGCGTCATCGCCCAGCTCAGCATCCGCTTGTAGTTGGTGTCGGTAGCCTGCTTGGACGGCCACGTCGTCAGCTCCCAGCCGTGAATCTCGGCGTCCACCCTCTCCATGGACAGGTTCGCGCCCTTGACGATGCGGACCTTAATACGCGAACCCCCCGCGTCCACGCGTGCCCGTGCCCACTCCTGGAGACGCTGGAGGGCACCGAGCGAATCGGGCAGGTAGGCCTGGAGGACAATACCGGCCTCGTAGCCGCGCATATCCGGCTGATCGAGGATGGCCGTGAACACCGCGATCGTCAGGTCGAGGTCCTTGTAATCCTCCATGTCGAGGTTCAGGAAGGTCCCGTTGTCGCGAGCGAGGCGGTAGAGCGGCAGGAGGGCGCTCACGCCGTGGTCGACGACCTCCTCGAAGCCCCACGGGTTGTGGGGGCCGGTCACCGCGGAGACCTTGATGGACACGTAGTCGACATCTTCACGGGTCACGAGGCGCGAGACCTCAGCCAGGCGATGGGCCGCTTCCTTTTCGCCAAGCACAGCCTCACCGAGGAGGTTGACGTTCAGGCGGTGACCGCCCTTGCGCAGGCGCGCGAGCGCGGGGCCGAGGCCCTTGTCGGTCGCGTCAACAACGAGGTCGCCGACGATCTCGCGGAACACTCGGCGCGCAGTGGCTGTCACCGTGCGCGGGGCGAGGAGCGATGCTGTCGAGCCGAGGCCCATCGCCGCAGCCAGGGCCGGGGGCAGGAAGTTCTTGCGGCCGGCCGACAGGCGCTTCATGGCCGCGCTGGCGACGTCCAGGTCCGCGGGACGCACGACGTCGTCGACGAATCGAGTGGTGAAGGTTAGACCATCCGGATCGGCGAGGATACGGGACAGGAGCTTGGCCGAGCGCGGCGTGGGCTCATGGGCTGACTCGTCGGCCCACCGGCGCGCGCGTAGAATTGCGCGCTCCCCCAGCGCCCACAGGTCATCGGGGCAGCGTCGAGCGTTGGAATCGTGGTGGGACGGGGTGGGAACAGCAGTGTTCGCCATGCGTAGACCTCCAGGCGTGGATGTGCGACGGTTTATCGGCCTCGCGTGGAGCGTCAACGCTGGACACGCTCAGCACAACTCCCGACGTTGTGAAGGATGCTGGTTTGTCCATCGTAACGCGCGTCAGGCTTACCTGGGCGGGCATCACGGAACGTCGACACGATCCATCAAGGGACCTAAGCCCCAAATCACGCGAAACGCCTACAAAGTCAGATTCTACGTGTCGCTTCTCACATAAGCGTCATCGCCCGACACGACGGCCTCCCCACCTCACTCGGAGCGAATGAGCCACCGCTCCTTCATGTCAACGGCGACGCCAGCCATGACCTCGTGCATGTTGAGCGCACGACCACCGTCCGCGCGCGAGCAGAGCCACTGGACCTGAAGTCCATCCGATATCGCCACGAGGCGGCGCGCGATCTGCTCACTCGGAGCATCCTCACGCACCTCGCCCGTGGTCTTGCCATGCTCGAAAGCCTCAACCAGGTAGGAAATCGCACCGATCAGGTGCTCGCGGAACCAGGGGTGTGCCTGATGCTTCGAATCAATGACGGCGGCCGACATCGCCGTGTAGAGTGCAACCCCGTCGGGGTGACGCTGGTTGTGCGCCACCATGTCCACCCAGGCGTCCAGCGCAGCCTCGGCCCCCTCCTCGGGGCGCGGGAGTCGGCTGACGATGCGGCGATCACGCTCGTCCAGGACTGCCGCGAGCAGCTGATCCTTCGAGGAGTAGTGATGCAGGAGCCCCGCCTTCGAAATATCGGAGGCGCGCGCGATGTCTGCAAGCGAGGTTGCCACGTAGCCCTGTGTCGAAAAGAGGGTGAGTGCCTCCGACAGGATGCGCGCCTTCTTATCTTCGCTACCGGCCTTCGGACGGCCTGGCCGACGGGCGCTCGTTGCCTTAGCATCGTTGCTCATGCGGGCTGCTCCATGTTCAGTGTGACAGAGTTACCAACAACCCATCATAGCGTGCAACCGCCTATGCGTCACCGAGTATGCGAACTTCTTTCGCCGAGTCCGCATACCCGGTGCGTCGATAGCCTCATTCGAGGCCTTACTATCAGAATCGAACATCGAACTGGGGCTTGCCCGACGCGTCCAACTCGAGCGCGCCATCCTTGTCGGTCTTCACCGTCGCGGTCACGCGAGACGTCACGTCACGCTGTTTCTCCCAACTCTCCATGCCCTGGATCGTGAACGTCGCCTCGCCGGTGTAGACACCGCTGTCGTCCGTCCTCGCCTTCATGGCCGTAGGCATCGTCTTGACCTGCAGCAGGGCCAGGGTCCGGGACTGAACCGCGCTCGGGCATGCCGTGTCGATGTTGCCCGGGACGGTCGCGCACGAGTTCGTCAGCGCAGCCGCAGCCTCGAGCGCAGCGGCAGCCATCTTGTCGTTAAAGGTGCCCCTGAGCTCAACCGTTCCACCGTAGTAGGAGCTGTCGTACCCCGTTGCTGCCTTCACCGACATGGTCTTGGGTGCAGCGTCAATGTACTCACCCGTCTCCTCCGGGGTGAAGGTGTAGACGCCCGGGTAGAGCACGATGAAGTTGCTCGGGGCTTCCTTCAGCGTCGCGACCGATATCTTTTCGCCGCCGATCGAGAAGTGCGTGACATTGTCAGCCAGCACGTCCACATGAGAGAGCAACGCATCCTGGATCTTCCAGTTCTTCAGCAGACCAAAAGTCTTCTTCGCCTCACTGACGCGGAACAACCGGGTGAAGCGTTCGCCGTCGAGGCGCATCGTTGCCCTCACCACACGCTCCTTCGAGTGCTCGGCATCGTCCGCGCTCACGTCCTCAACCTCGATGCGAGCACTCGCCGAGGCCATGACCTCGTCGGAGAGGAAGCCTCGCTGATCGTTGGGCAGCCCCGGATCGACCATTGCCGTCGCAGCGCTGGCCTTGCCGTCCGCGAGCAGATCAAGGTACTGGCGAACCTTCGCCTCGGGCGTGCGCGTCCAGTTCGCGATCGTCAGAGACACGGCCGCAACAACCCCGAGAACAACGAGGGCAACAACGCCCACGACGATGCGCTTGATGCGACGGCGGCTCTTGTCCGACATCGGCGTAAAGGTCACGCCCGTCTGCGGGACTGCGACAGCCGGAGCGACCACATTCTGGGGGCTCGGTGCGGGCGGAGGCGTCGGGGGCTGGGAAGGGGCCGGGGGCGGGGGCACCACACCCTGATTCGCATCGTAGTGCTGCTCAGACATCTCTCACTCCTCACTGTTTCGCGCGCCGATGGGCAGGCGCCGCGGTATCGCCCTCGAGGTTGGCCACACCGAAATCGCTAAATTTTCTCACACGGTATTTATTTCATCAACTGAATAATTGATGCACGAACGCATGGAAAACGCACGCGTGTCATCCCACCATGAGAAGGCGACGCCCCACCAAGGTTCCCCCGCCTGCACAAGGAGGTTTCGCGGCAGATTCAGCGCTTCTGCATCGTCACGGTGATACTCGGTTTCCCGTCGATATCAACCTCCGGAATACCGTCCGCATTCATGATGACCGTCGCTTTTACGCGGACCGTCAGGTCGTGCGCCGAGCCGTCCTGATAACGGAAGACGGCGTCTTCAAGCTCGTATGTTCCATCATCACTGGCGCTAGTCAGCGTCTGCGGTGAGCTCAGCAGCTCAATCCCAGTCACCGCTGAGGACCGCAGCTCAACTGGGCAGGAGGGACGCATGTTTGTCCCGAGTGTCGCGCAGTCCTGTAGGTTCTTGTGCGCAACGCGAAGGACATCGCCCCGCAAAGAACTCGCCAGTTGCCCGTTGAAGGACACGGATGTCGTCTCATAGGACGAGGCATGTGATCCGTTCTCCACAACCACCTGAGTTGCTTGAGCATTCACGTACGGTCCAAGGCCTTCCGGCTGGAAGGTGTAGACGCCCGGGAAGAACAGATATTCGACCGGAGAAGAGTCGGAAGAACCGGCGTTTGCTGACACGCCACCGACGCTAAAGGAAGGAACGCGTACACCAGAAACGGGAACCTTGACGAACAAGCCATCACGTATCTTCCAGACAGACGAGTCGCCTTTTTCCTTATGCCGTCGCTCCAGGGAGAAGGTATGAGTAAAACGGTCGCCATTGAGGCGCAGCGTTGCCGTCACTTCCTTCGTATCGATGCCTCCACCGCCATAGGTCGGCTTACTGACCGATTCGACGACAATCCGAGATGAGGCGGCCGTTAGTACCTCGTTCGTCAAAAACAGACGCTGTTCGTTCGGGATGCCCGGGTCGACCATCGCCAGCGCGCCCGCCGCATCCCCCTCGGCCAGGAAGCTGAGATACCGACGCACCTCACCATCGGGGGTTCCTTCGACGCGCTCGATCACCCACACAACCGGCATGAGAGCGAAGCTGAGGGCGAAGAGAGCAACGATTCCGACAAATGTGTTCGCCTTCTTGCGGCGCTTGGGCTCCATTCCCCGATACGCTGCAAACAACATTCCGGCGGCCCCAAGGTTGGGCCCACTGTTGGGCACAGCTCCGGGAACGCCGAACTGCGGTACCGCCTTCTTCCTCCACATTGAGAAGCCCCTACATCCTCGGTAACTACTTCGTAGGGGTAGCGTACGTCATCGTGCCCCACTGCACAATAAGCGAGACCGCTGAGGCGTTCGGAGTGCCTATTTCTTGTTGACGGTGAAGCGCACCGAGGTATTCTCAGCCGGGGAAGTCCCCGTGCCATCCATGATGACCGCTTGCTGAGGCGCAGCCTGATCTCCTTGCGCCAGGCCTTCCGCCGTGAACGTGTACACGCCGGGGAAGATCCTCAATTCCCTGGATCCACTTGTGAGGGGAATGGCGTCGGCACCGCTGCCCATCACGCTGACACCCGGCACCTGGTAACCGGAGATGTGGATGGTCACCAGAAGATCATCAAACAAATACCATTCCGTCGGCTGATCCTTCGTCGGCTTATGGTGATAGACGGTGAAATCGTGGGTGAAACGCTCGCCATTCAAGCTCATCGTCGCACGCACCGTCGCACGAGAAGCCGCACGCCACTTGCTCGTGAGGCTTTCGACCGATTCGACGACGATACGAGACTCAGCCGCGCCCAGCACCTCGTTCGTCACGAGCGGGAGCTCGTCGTCCACGAGCGGCGCCGTCAGCATAGCCCGCGCCGACTCTGCGTCACCCTCGGACAGGTAGGTCAGGTATTGGCGCACGGTGTCTTCGGGATTTGTACGCGGCACATCCATCAGATAGAACACGCCGAACACGAACAAGCCGAAGATAACCACGAGGATGACTCGCACCTTGGTATCAGCCTTGCGCTGCTTCGTCGATACGACAGGAGGCGGCGCCGAGGACCATCCTCCGACAGGCTGCCCCGGTTCACCCACATGCATCGCGTTCATCGCGTCCTCTTTCCCAATGCTCCGCTATGAGATCTCAGTTATCTGCGTCGTCGTTCGGATCAACAACGGGCAACGCCTTCGTCGGCGGCACGCATGCATCACCCTGCAGCGCGGGCAGGGACAGGCCAGCAGTCGCCGGAATCTCCTCCGACGACTCCGCGAGCTTGCGCGCCACGCGCGACATCGGTCGAGACGAGGCCGGGGTGCCCTCAGTCAACGCGGTCATCCTGATGTACTCCAATCGTTGGTCGTCACGCCGCTTCACTTCCCCGTCTATCAACAAAGACTCCAGCGGCCCACATCACACTAGTCTACGGAATCTGCCGAAAAATGATCCCACGCCCCGCGCAGGACCGCGCCATCCATCATCGCCCGCGGTTCCTCCTCGGCCAGGCACGCGCGCACCGAACCGACGACGCGGAAGCCGTCAGGCAGCTGCGCATCCGGCGGGAAAACGGCGATCATGCCATGTTCCTCTCCCCCTTGCAGGACCCACCGCACGGGATCGACTGCGCAGACGCGGGCTGCGGGAGCCAGGTAAGACGCCTCAGCCTCGATGGCGTCACGATCAAACTCGATGACGACTCCCGAGGCCTTGGCGATGCGCGCCGCGTCCGTTGCGGGCCCGTCCGACAGGTCCATCATGGCGCGAGCGCCCGCAGCCGCGGCGGCCACGCCAGAGCCGAGCGGAGGCCTCGGGGCACGATAAGTCTCAATGAAGGGCGCCAGATCCCCCAGCTGCTCAGCTCCTCGTGACGAGGGATCGACGTGCCCGCCTTCCAGGAGATCGAGGCCCGCGTAGGAGTATCCAAGGGTGCCGCTGACCGCGACGACGTCTCCGGGGCGCGCGCCGTCACGGCGCACCACCGGGCCCGGGCAATAGCCGAAGGCCGTGATCGAAATGACGAGCTTCTCCCCCGCACTCAGGTCTCCGCCCACCACACCGGCTCCGACCTCGCGCGCGCGGTCCCCCATGCCTCGAACAACGTCCAGGAAAACGTCCGCGTCCATGTCACGCGGAGCCACCACCGAGGCGACGAGGGCCGAGGGGCGTCCGCCCATCGCGTCGATATCCGCGAGGTTTTGAGCGGCAACGCGCGCGCCGACCTCGTAACCGGTCGACCACGACAGGTGGAAATGCTGATCCTCCACCATGACGTCCGTCGTCACGATGAATGATCCTTCGGGAGCCGCAACCTGGGCACAGTCGTCGCCGATGCCGATCATCGTGCGCTCGCCGCGCGGGAAAGACTCGCGGAAATGAGACACCAACTGTGCCTCGGATAGCTCAGCTAACTTCATAGGAACCAGACTAGTCGCGGGCGCAGCTGCGCGCCGCGAAGGCACCTCAGTTTTCGACGCCTCGCACAGTCTGGGATGCAAAGAGGCAGGTCGCAGCCGCGCTGGCAACGTTCAAGGATTCCGCGTCCCCCGTCATGGGAATGGACACGAGGGCGTCGCACAGGCGCATCTCGTCGCCCGACAGGCCGCGTGCCTCGTTGCCGAACACCCACGCGTGCGACTGGGACAGGCGCGAGCGCGCCGACACGCCCTGCACAAGGAGGTCAGAGAGACTGATCGAACCGGCGCCACCGCTGGTGCCCAGCAGGGCCGCGCTGCGACCGTGAATAAGCGCGCGGACGTCAGCAAAGGACGGGACCACGCACACGGGAATGTGGAAGACGGAGCCGGCACTGGAGCGAACGACTTTCGGGCTCGCGGCGTCCACCGTGCCTGCGACGGCCACGACGCCGACCGCACCGAATGCGTCGGCCGTACGGATGATCGTGCCGACGTTGCCGGGGTCGCGCCCCTGAGCGAGCACGACGATCGTCTCACCAACGCTCGGCTCGGGCATCTCACGGGAAATCGCATCGAATGAGGCAACCGCGCAGATGCCCTGCGAGTCCCCCGACAGGGCCACGGACACCTCGGCGGTCACCGGGTGCACCCAGCGCGTCGCGCGCCGGGCGGCTTCCACGACGTCCGCATGGGTGTCCCACGCGTCCTCGCGCACGTACACATCACGCACCGCATCCGGTCGGTGCAGGGCTAGTTCGCGCACTGCCTGAGGGCCCTCAACGAGCATCAGACCCGAGCGCGAACGCGCCGAGCGCCCGACCAGACCCGACACCCTACGCACGCGATCGGCGCGGGGATTATCGAGAACGGTCAGGCGCTCGGCGAAAAAGCTCACCTATCAGGCCTTGGGGGCGTTGATGTCGGCGGGCAGCGCGTCCTTGGCG
>ERZ772961.1054-NODE-1054-length-10378-cov-2.624721_pt1 | contig 10378 bp, 7 predicted proteins | sample MGYA00580677_ERZ772961 | MGnify/ENA primary metagenome ERZ772961 (study PRJEB29015, sample SAMEA2738088) | human oral metagenome | biome: human oral; feature: human-associated habitat; material: saliva | place: China | collected 2227 ... | reverse complement strand
AGGCCCAGCTGTTTCTGGGTGCCGGTAGCGTTATGCACGCCATGAACGACCAGGTCAACATGCGTCGCTTCGGTAACCTGCGCACCGCCATGAAGATCACCTGGATCACCATGGGTATCGGCTGGATCGCCATCCTTGGTTTGCCGCCTTTCTCCGGCTTCTTCTCCAAGGACAAGATCATTGAGGCCGCTTTTGTGGGTGAAGGTGTGCGCCCGTGGATCCTGGGTTCCATTGCTCTGATTGGCGCCGGAATTACCGCTTTCTACATGTCGCGTCTGTTCTTCATGATTTTCCACGGCAAGGCCCGCTGGACTACTGAAGCTGACCTGGAAGGCCCGGTGCACCCGCACGAGTCCAGCCCCTGGATGACCGTCCCCATGATCATCTTGTCGGTGTTCTCGGTGGGGCTAGGTGGCGCGCTCAGCTACGGTGACGCCTTCACTAACTGGCTCACCCCGGTAGTTGGCCACCACGAGCACGGCGAGCCGGTTTTGGCTATTCCGGTGATCATGGCTGCCACCTTGATCCTGGTAGTGGCCGGTGTGGCTCTGGCTTGGGTGATGTATGTGCGTCGCCCGGTAGCCACTGTGGTTCAGCCTTCCAACGTTCTGGTTGAAGCTGCACGTCACGACCTATACCAAGACAACCTCAATGAGGCTGTGGCCATGCGCCCGGGTAAGGCCCTGGCTGATGGTGCTGACCGCTCTGACCGTTACGTCATCGACGGCGTCATTGGAGCCCTGGTGGCCACGGTTAAGGGTTCTGGTAAGGCCGTTACTGCCGCTCAAAACGGTTACGCGCGTTCCTACGCCGCTTACATGCTGGTGGGGGTTGTCGCCTTGTTGATAGCCCTCGTCGCCGCCCAAATTTGACGGGAAGATGTAAATGTACACGTCAGTAATTAACGCTTCATTCCCGGTGCTTTCCATCGCGGCGGCAGTGCCCATGCTGGGTGCGCTCCTACTGTGGTTAGTGCCTGCAACCCGCCGCCAGGCTAAGCTCCTGGGCATGGTGTTCTCGCTGGTAACCCTAGGTTTAGCTGGTCACATGCTGGCCAACTATGACTACTCGGCTACCGACAAGCTACAGTTCGCCCAGTCCGGCAGCTGGATCCCCGTGTTCGGGGTGAGCTGGTCGCTGGCGCTAAGCCCGATCTCGCTGGCCATGGTGGTGCTAGCCCTGGCCCTAGTGCCGCTGGTGCTTATCGCCGCTCGCTCTGATGTAAGCGAAGCTCAGCTGGGCGGTTTCACCGGACACGTACTGGCTCTGGAATCGTTCATTGTGGTGATTTTCAGCGCCCAGGACCTATTCGTCTTCTACCTGGCTTTCGAAGCCATGCTGATCCCGATCTACTTCCTGATCGGTAACTACGGCGGCCCCCAGCGTCGTCGTGCAGCTATGAAGTTCCTGCTTTACTCGCTGGCCGGGGGACTGGTCATGCTGGTGGCGGTAGCTATCGTGGGTGTGCACGCCTACGGCAACCCCGAGGGCTTCACCTTCACCCAGATGGCTGCCACCTACAAGGAGCTAGGCCAGAGCGAACGCACCATCATGTTCATCTGCCTGCTGGTGCCGTTCATTATCAAGGCCCCCATGGTGCCGCTGCACACTTGGCTGCCTGACACCGCCGAGCAGGCCACCCCGGGTACCTCCGTGCTGCTGATCGGCGTACTGGACAAGATCGGTACCTACGGCATGATCGTTATGTGTGTGCCGCTGCTTACCAGCGACATGCACTGGGTCTCGCTGACCATGATGAGCCTGGCGATTGTGGCCATTATTTACGGTGGTTTGGCCGCCATTGTGCAAGACCACCTGTACCGCCTGATTTCCTACACCTCGGTAAGCCACTTTGGTTTCATGGTGCTAGGTATTTTCGGCGGCTCGGTTGCTGGGGCCAGCGGCGCCATGGTTTACATGGTGGCTCACGGCCTGTCGATCGCGGGCCTGTACCTGATCTCTGGGTTCCTGGTGCGTCGCACCGGCACCGCGCGCCTGTCTGAGATGGGCGGTATTGCCGGCACCTTCCTGTTTAGCGCCCTAGCCTCAATTGCGCTGCCGGGCCTGAGCGGGTTTGTACCTGAGTGGCTGGTGCTCACCGGTACCTTCTCGGTCTCGACGGCGGCCGGCCTGTTCGCCCTGCTGGGTGTGGTTATTGCGGCTCTGTACGCGCTATGGCCCTACCAGAAGGTGTTTACCGGTGCGCCCAAGGAAAAGTATGTGGGTATCGGTGACCTGAACAAGAGCGAAAAGCTGCTGGTCACCCCGCTGCTGATCGCCATGCTGGCGCTGGGTCTATTCACTGCACCGCTAACTAACTTGCTAGCCGAACAAGCCGAGCTGATTAGTGCCTACACTGGCCAGCCCGAGCAGGTTTCGGCAGTCCTGTCCCAGGGAGGGGAAGCCAAGTGAACGAAACTGCTGCTACCGCAGCCCAATTTAACTGGGCTGCCTTGGCCCCCGCACTAGCGGTGGCGTTAACCGCAGTCCTCGGGGTGCTGGTTGAGGCCTTAGTGCCGCGCGCTTGGCGCCCCACCACCCAGCGAGTACTGGCTGTGGCCGGTATCGCGGTGGCGATTGTGCTGGCCACGGTACGTTGGCTAGACACCCTCACCCCCACCAAAGAGGTGGTTAACCAGGTAAACGTGGGTCAGCTTGATTTAAGCTCAGTGGCTTACGGGTCTATCGCCCCGGGCCTGGTGGAGGACCGCTTCTCGCAGGCAGCCTTCCTGATCTTGCTGGTGATTGGCCTGCTCAGCGTGTTCTTGCTGGCCGACCGTACTAGTGCTCGCGACGGCGCTATTGCCGCCCAGGCCGCTGACCGTCCCGGTAGCGCTGAGGAAGCCCAGTCCCTGCACTTGGGTTGGCAGACCACTGAGGTTTACCCGCTGACTTTGCTGAGTCTAAGCGGCATGATGCTGTTTGCTAACGTAAACAACCTGGCGGCACTGTTTGTGGTGCTGGAGATTATCTCCCTGCCCCTGTATGTGCTTAGCGCCACCGCCCGCCACCGTCGTCTGCTCAGCCAGGAAGCTGCCCTTAAGTACTTTATTTTGGGTGCTTTTGCCTCGGGTTTCCTACTGTTTGGTTCTGCGCTGCTTTACGGCGTCTACGGTGTGCTGGACTACGGCCTGCTAGCTAAGGGCATGACTCGCTGGGCCCAGGTGGGTGCCCCCGGCCTGCTGGTGCCGGTGGGTGTGATCTTGATTGTGGTTGGTTTGCTGTTCAAGATTGCGGCAGTGCCCTTCCACTCTTGGAGCCCGGACGTATACCAGGGTGCCCCCACCCCGGTTACCGCCTTCATGGCTAGCGGGGTTAAGGCTGCCGCCTTCTTCGCCCTGTGCCGTTTCGCTTTCTCTGCTGGGCTGTACCCGCTGTTCTCTAAGGCGGCCACCAGCCAGGTGCTGTACTGGTCGCTGTGGGTAATCGCGATTGCCACCATGGTGGTAGGTACCGTCGGTGGTGTACTGCAAAAAGACATCAAGCGTATGTTGGCCTACTCGGCTATCTCGCACGCCGGCTTCATGCTGATCGCCATTATTGGGGCCCAGGCGGTTTCACTGACCGCGATCGCCCTGTACTCGCTGGTTTACGGCCTGGCTACCATCGCCGCCTTCGGCGTGGTCAGCCTGGTGCGCCGCAACCACAACGGCATCAGCGCTGAAGCTAACGAGATTGCTAGCTACGCCGGTTTGGGTAAGACCAACCCGATGCTGGCTGCCGCTATGGCCCTGGCGCTGCTGTCCTTCGCCGGTATCCCGCTGACCGCCGGTTTTGTGGGTAAGTTCCAGCTGTTTGTTACTGCCGCCTCGGGTAACACCCTGTGGCTGGTTGTGGCCGCAGTGGTGTGCTCGGCAATCACCGCTTTCTACTATGTGCGAGTTATCTCCAACATGTTCTTCCACAAGCCCGCCCAGGGCGTGGAGGTTGTAGTTAGCGACGGCTTTGCCTTGGTAGCTATCTTCGCGGCAGTGGTTGGCACTATCTTCCTGGGCGTATACCCGCAACCGGTTATGCACTGGCTTAGCCAGGTAGCCGTTATGCTGGTGCCGTGAGTAACGCATTGCAGTTAGACGTTCCCGAGCTAGAGGAAATTATTGTTCCTCAGCTTGATGAGGTAGAGGCGCGGCTGATGGAGGTAGTCTCCAACGCCGACGAGACCATCAACCCGCCTACCTCACACCTAGCTGCCGCTGGTGGCAAGCGGCTGCGTCCCATGCTGGTGCTGCTTACAGCCCAGTTAGGTGACGCCGCCGCAGCCTGCTCCCAGCAGGTGCATGATGCGGCTGTGGCCGTGGAGCTAACCCATATCGCCACCTTGTACCACGACGACGTTATGGACGACGCCCCTAAGCGTCGCGGGGCGCCGTCGGCACAGATGGTGTGGGGTAACTCAGCCGCGATCCTAACCGGCGACGTTCTGGTGGCACGCGCCTCCCAGATGGTGGCCGCGCTGGGGCCTGACGCGGTGCTGGCGCACGCGCGCACGTTTGAGCGCCTATGCACCGGCCAGCTGCATGAGACCCTGCCGCGCCCTGAGGACGTGGATCCGGTGAATCACTACATTCAGGTGCTAGCTGATAAGACCGGGTCGCTAATTGCCCTGTGTGGGCTTTACGGCACCATGCTTACTGGCGCGGGCACTAAAGCCCAGCAAATTGTGGAGCTTTACGGTGAAAAGATCGGGGTGGCTTTCCAGCTTGCCGACGACGTCATCGATATTTGCTCTGACTCAGAAACCACTGGTAAAACCCCCGGCACTGACCTGCTGGAAGGGGTAGACACCATGCCGGTGCTGCTGCTGCGTCAGCGTTTGGCTTCCGGTGAGCTTGACAGCGCTGGCCAGGCCATCTTGTCGCTGCTGTCTACCGGTAACTTGCAGCGCCAGCAGGTGCTTAGCGATGTGGTGCAGCGGCTGCGTAACCACCCGGTTACCGCCGAGACTCGCGCTATGGCTGGGGCTTGGTGTGATGAAGCGGTAGCAGCCCTGTCTGGTTTGGACGACGCCGTCGTCGAAGCTACCCGCACCCGCCTGAAAGCTGAGGGCTTAAGCGAGGCTGAAGTGACCCAGGGAGTTGAAAGCGCCCGTAGCCGCGCCCAGCTGGTACGTAGCGGCCTGGAGGACTTCGCCCGCCTACTGGTGGATCGCGCCGCCTGAAGTATTTTGGTGTTTTAACACTTAGCACAACGGCTCACTAAAGGGCCGCGTTGACCACAAAACTACCCTCGCCAGCGGCGGGGGTAGTTTTCTTGGGGTAGCCTTAGAAGCGCTTGCTGAGGGTGGGCAGTGCGCTAACCGTGAAGCTTGCCCCTACTTCCTAATCTCCGTTTATTCTTGAGGAAAATCGTGACCGCTCTAAACGTTGCAGTGATTGGTGCTGGCCCGGCCGGCATCTACGCCTCGGACATCCTGTCTAAGTCAGGCTTGGACGTTAACATTGACCTGTTCGAGCGCCTGCCTGCACCCTACGGGCTGGTACGTTACGGCGTGGCTCCCGACCACCCGCGTATCAAGCAGATCATTGTGGCGCTATACAAGATTTTGCAGCGCGGCGACATTCGCCTGATCGGTAACGTGGAAGTTGGCCGCGACGTGAGCGTAGCTGAACTACACGAACACTATGACGCCATTATTTTCTCCACCGGCGCTGACACTGACGCACCCCTAAACATTCCCGGCGCTGACGCCCCTGAATGCTATGGCGGCGCTGACTTTGTTTCCTGGTATGACGGTCATCCCGACCACCCGCGCACCTGGCCGCTAGAGGCTAAAGAAGTAGCCGTGCTGGGTGTAGGTAACGTGGGCCTAGACATTTCCCGCGTGCTAGCTAAGCACGCTGAGGACCTGATGGTCACCGAAATCCCTGAGAACGTGGCCGAAATTCTTAAAACCAACCCCTGCACTGACGTGCACGTCTTTGGTCGCCGTGGCCCGGCCCAGGTTAAGTTCACCCCCCTGGAGCTGCGCGAGCTAGGTAAGCAGCGTGACGTGGATGTGCTGGTGGATGAGGCTGACTTTGAGTACGACGCCGGCAGTGAGGCTGCGCTCAAGTCCTCCAACCAGCAGCGTCAGGTAGTTAAGGCGCTTGAGGGCTACGCCATGCAGGAGCCTGAGGACCTAACCGCCTCGCACCGCATTCACATTCACCTGTTCCAGTCTCCCGCCGAGGTACTTACCGACGAGGCTGGTCACGTGGTGGGTTTGCGCACTGAGCGCACCCGTCTAACCGGTGACGGCTCGGTGGAGGGCACCGGCGTGTTCACTGACTGGCCGGTGCAGGCTGTTTACCGCGCCATTGGTTACGCCTCCAGCCCGATTGAGGGTATGCCTTTTGACTCTAAGCGCCACGTGATTCCTAACGAGGGTGGCCGCGTGCTGGGTGAGGATGGCAAGCCGTTGACCGGTATGTACGCCACCGGCTGGATTCGCCGTGGTCCGATTGGTTTGATTGGCTCCACCAAGTCTGACGCCCAGGAAACCATTACTAACTTGGTGGCTGACGCTAACGCTGGGCTGCTGCACGCCACCACCGACGCCGTAGGGCACGACGCCATGATTGCGCTGCTCTCTAGCCGCGACATCCCCTTCACCACCTGGGAGGGTTGGGAGCTGCTAGACGCCTACGAGCGTCAGCTAGGTGAGGACTTTGGCGAGCTGCCTAACGGTAAGACCCGTGAGCGCATCAAGGTAGTTAACCGCCACGCCATGGCTGACATTTCGCGCGGTAAGCAGGCTCCGCAGGACCTAATCGGTCAGCCTGACACCGACCGCGTGCCTGAGCGTGTAGCCCACCGCCTACCGGCTCAGGACTGAAAGCTAAGCATAAACGGCATTGTCTAGGCGCGGGCGCTAGCCTGACGCAATAGTGACCAGGGGTGAAGGCCGCAGCTAGGCTGCGGCCTTCACGCCTGTTTATCCTGGTTTAACGCTTTAAGCTGGTTTGCACGCCAGCTTGGTTTAGCGCTTTAAGCTGGGTTTGCACGCCAGCTTGGTCTAGCGCTTTAGCGTTGACGCGGACCCTCTAGATCAGGGTTAGTTAATCCTCTAGGTCAGGGTTAGTTAATTCAGGGGCGCTAAAACTCCTGATTTGGGCAGCCTCACTGGCAATTGGGCTGGGGCTGGTGAGAGTGTTGCCAAGGTTTTCTAGGCCCTTGGCGGTGCTTAGTAGATTCTTCTCAATTGAATTCACCGTCTTGTTATAGGTTTGCACGCTGCGGCGCAGGCTGGCGCCTAAATCATCCATATAGCGAGCCACCGTACCCAGGCGCTTATACAAGGTGGAGCCGATAGCCAGCAGCTGACGGGCGTCGTCGTTAATGGCGTTTTGCATCCAGGCATCAGCAACCGTACGGGCCACTGCCAACAGCGAGATAGGGGTGGTTAGCAGCACCCCGTTAGCCAGGGCGTATTCAAGTAGGCTGGCATCAACCTCCAAGGCGGCGCTAAGCACCGCTTCAGCGGGGATGAACATAATGGTGAACTGGGGGCCCTGGCCTAGCTGCTCGGGGTAGTTACGGCGGATGAGCTCATTAATGTGTGAACGTACCGCAGCAGCGTGATCGGACAGGTAAGAGTTAGCTGCGTCCTGATCGCCTTTAGCGCTCGCATCAGCGCCGCGCAGGAAGGCATCCAGTGGGGCTTTAGCGTCAATGGCCAAGAATTCCCCACCGGGCAGCAAAATCGTGGCGTCTGGGCGCGCAGAGCCGTTAGTGGGGGAAGGGGCCGCGTTTAAAGAGCCAGTGCGGTTTTGTTTACGTAAAGTGGATACGCTTTTTTGTAGCTCAAAATCGATATGCTCGCTCATCCCGCCCAGCTCCAGGACCCGGCGCAGCTCCATCTCACCCCACATGCCGCGTGCTGAACGTGAACGCAGCGCCGATTCCAGGGAGGCGGTGGAGGCCCGTAGCTGCTCCTGTACAGCGTCTGAAGCTCGCAGGCGCTCAGCAATTATCGCGTTTTGTTTGGAGCGCTGCAGCTCCATTTGCTCCACCCGCAAGGCCATGTGCTCCAGCTGCTCGCGCACCGGCTCAAGGGCGGTGAGCACCGCGCCATCTTGGCGGGCCCGCTGCTGGGCCTCCAAAGTGCGTTGCTGTTCAGTACGCTACTGCTGCTCCAGGGCCTGTGCGCGGGCACTAGCCCCGGCGGCGTCGGCCTTAATACGAGCCACCTCCCCACCGTTAGCTGCCAGGCGGGCTGCGCGGGCCGTGGCCAGGGCCCAACCCAACGCAGTACCAAGTGTGATACCCAACAACAAAAGAGCAATTGCGTTAACGATACTCATAATTTCCTACTATCCCAGGTCTATACCCCGCAGAAAGCCGCCATTTTTGCGCACGTAGCCACGTCGTCGTTACTAACTGAAGTAAAGCCTTATATACGATGTGGGCTATAAGTCACGGAAAACTAGCAACACGCTATGAGCGATACATGTTACCGTTTTGTTGTAAAGCTGGATCGTAATCTTGGAGTCGTTTTGGAATACCGCGCGGGTACTGTGCAGGATCTGGATGTTTTGGCCCGCATTGGTGCGGATGCCTTCTCAGACTACCCCCTGTTTCGGCTGACAGAGCCGGAACTACGGCCGGGTGTAACCTTCGACCAATTTCACTTCGCCTTGCACCGCATGCTGGTGAAAATTTTCCTTAAGCGCGAATCTGTGCTGGTGGCTTGTGAAGACGGTAAGCCGCGTGGTTATGCGCTACTGCAAAAGCAAGAAATGCCTTTTTTGCCGTATCTGCTTAATGGCGGTGTAGGCCTACTAAAGTACATCCCGCTAAAGCCGCTACTAGAATTCCTTACCCTTACCGACGCAGCCGACCAGCACGTAAAACTAAACACCCACTATGACTGGTTCCTGGAAGTTATTGCAGTGCACCCCGAACATCAGGGACGCGGCATCGGTACCGGCATGTTGGATGTAGGTATCGCCAAGTTTGTAAAGGCCACCGGCGGCTCTAACTACGCCTTTGTTACCAACACTGCCAAGAACGCCCGTTTCTATGACCACAACGGCTGTCGTGAGCTGGCCGTAAGCCACCTGGACTACCGAGGCCAGGAAATCAACGTGTGGGCTTTCAAGAAGGAACTGGACAAGAAGAAGGCCAAGCCCGCCAAGGACACAAAAGCCGGCGCCAAGGACGCCAAGGTTGCCGATGAGGCCAAGCCCGCCAAGAACGCTGAGGAAACCGGCAAGTAATCAAAGCGGGCCGCAAACCCGCTAAACTAGGCGCGTGGCTCTAACTATCGGAATTGTGGGACTGCCCAACGTAGGCAAGTCCACCCTATTCAATGCGCTTACCCGCGCAACCGTCCTGGCGGCTAACTACCCCTTTGCGACCATCGAACCCAACGTGGGTATTGTGCCGCTTCCCGACGCGCGCCTGGATAAACTGGCGCAGATTTTCGGTAGTGAGCGCATTTTACCCGCTACGGTGTCTTTCGTTGACATTGCCGGAATTGTGCGCGGCGCTAGCGAAGGTGAAGGCCTGGGCAACCAGTTCCTGGCCAACATTCGTGAAGCTGACGCGATCTGCATGGTCACCCGCGCTTTTGACGACCCGGACGTGGTGCACGTAGACGGCAAAGTTGAACCGTCGTCAGACATCGAAACTATTTCCACCGAGCTGGTGTTGGCTGACATTCAGACCCTGGAAAAGGCCATCCCGCGCCTGGAGAAGGAAGTGCGCGGCAAAAAGACCGATCCCGCCGTGCTGCAAACCGCTAAGGATGCTTTGAAGGTGCTTGAGGAAGGCACCATGCTTTCTGCCGGCGCTAAGGCAGCCGGGCTGGATACAGACATTTTGCGCACCTTCCAGCTGATGACTACTAAGCCGTTCATTTACGTTTTCAACATGGACGACGCCGGTATGCACGATGAGGCTAAGCAGGCTCAGCTGCGTGAACTGGTCGCTCCCGCCGAGGCCATCTTCCTAGACGCCCAGTTTGAAAGTGAACTGGTGGAGCTAGAGCCGGCCGAGGCCGCCGAGATGCTAGCCGACAATGGCCAGGCCGAGTCTGGTCTAGACCAGCTGGCCCGCGTGGGCTTTAAGACCCTGGGCCTGCAAACCTACCTGACCGCTGGCCCCAAGGAGGCGCGCGCCTGGACTATCCACCAGGGTTGGACTGCGCCGCAGGCTGCCGGCGTGATCCACACCGATTTTGAGCGCGGCTTCATTAAGGCTGAGATTGTCTCCTTTGACGACTTGGTGGAGTATGGCTCTGTAGCTGAGGCCCGCGCCCACGGCAAGGTGCGCATGGAAGGCAAAGACTACGTTATGGCCGACGGCGACGTAGTTGAGTTCAGGTTTAATGTTTAATCATTTCTGAACGAGGCAGTGGCCGGGTCGCGCGAGGGCGTGGCCCGGCTTTGCTGTTGGT
>ERZ772961.1053-NODE-1053-length-10390-cov-4.589840_pt1 | contig 10390 bp, 4 predicted proteins | sample MGYA00580677_ERZ772961 | MGnify/ENA primary metagenome ERZ772961 (study PRJEB29015, sample SAMEA2738088) | human oral metagenome | biome: human oral; feature: human-associated habitat; material: saliva | place: China | collected 2227 ... | reverse complement strand
CACTTCCTGCCAATCAGAAGACAAAGCAACTTCATCATAAGTCAGAGGAATAGGGGATGTTTCTACGCTATCATGAACTGTAAAATAAAGCAGGTACTCTGCCAATAAAGGAGCTTTATGAACTGCTAATTTCTCCTCAAAAGCAGGTGCAGCCTCATAGCTGACATAGCCCACCACATAATATCCCTGTTCTTGGTAGCTTTCCACTTGTGCCAGCAAGTTTGCCACTTCTGATAAATCTCTCGTTTTTAACTCTTTGATGGGCTGGATAAAGGTGTATCTCTCCCCCAAAGCCCTAAAATCAATCACTGTTTTTCTATGCATATCTTAAGTATAGCACAAAAAGGCAGATGCAGCTTAAGCTGATCCACCTTTTTAGTCATTTCGACTTTATAACGATGCTTTGGCAAATAAATTTCCAGAGAATCCATCTGATTTTTGAAGGAGCTGTTTGTAAACCTTCCATTTAAGATCCTCAGTATTTTTATAATGATTCTTTATATTTGGATTTTCCATGCTATCTAGGTCTTTTTGAACAGCTTCATCAAATAAGGACTTCAACTCAGCATAAGTAGAGATAGATCTGCCATTGATTTCGATTGTAGTAAAGCCGTTTTGAGCTTTGTCATAGACTTCTTTATACCAATGTTTCTTCCATGCTTCAAGAGTATCAAATTGGCCATCAGAGACTTTCTTGATAATGAAGTCATCACCCAACAACCCTTTGTTTTCCTTGTTGGCTTCCGCCTTATATTTGTTTGAAGCGTAACCAATAAATCCGTTAAGATAACCATAGTATCCCCACATACGGAAAGCATTATGTTTAAATGAAATCGAACCAACTGTACTCTTGCTAGTATTACCACCAAAGATACCCGACATCATATTTACGGTTTGGTAAGCACTGTCAAAACCTTCCGAACGATAACGTCCATTCCCTGGCATACCATGTTTTGTAACAAAGTTATGATCAACCAATTGATCAATGCTCGTAATCGTCAATTTCTTCTCATTATCCGTTAAATCACGTAATTTATCCCATTGATGTGGCTCGCCTTTCAGATTGTTTCGCTCAGCGTTCGTACGCCATTCTCGGTCCATCTTTTTGAACCACTTGCTGTTGTCGTTCAAGTGTTTTCCAATAACTGCATCTGCTTCTAGATGATCCAGCATCATCAGAGCCTCGTTATAGTTCTTCATATAGTGATCAATTTCTTCACGGTTCTTTAACTTGTTTGGATCATAATTGTAGATTTGATTGCCATCATTCTGACGTTCATAAGCCATGTTCAAACCTAAGGCACCGTATTCACCATTTGGATTTGTCAACGATGGTGACTGGAGCATACCTTGCGCAAAGGACTCTAAGTCCGTCCCTTCACGATGATACCAACCACCATAGTAAGCCATACGATCATTCACATGAGTCGTTTCATGCGTAAAGGCCAATGTACCAAAATCACTTATCAACTCTGTCATAACAAAGTAGACAGCATCTTGCTGATTTGGAGCGGCAAAGATATAAGCGTAAGCACCATATCCATACTGATAACCATGATATTTATGGATCCGTCCAAAGAACTCTCGAATCGGAGCATAATCTGGTTTCCCATCCTTGTGACCATATCGGTTTGCCCAACCGATACCCGGCGCATCATGATTGTCCCAAACAGGTGTAGGAACACTATTTTCACTCTTGAGGAGCTTATTACGTACATTATCAGCAGCTAATTTTGACCAAAAGTCTAAGTAGTTCACCTGCTCTTTTGCTCTCTTATTGATTTCACTCTTGAAGGCTTCACGAGCCTCCTCAGTATTTTTACCATATTTTTCAAAAGCACTAAAAGAAATGGTATTATAGGTCGAAATCATGAAGAGATGCGAGTTCTTCAAGTTTAATAGAGGCAAAATCATCCGACCATGCACGCCATTATTAATCCCTTCATACAGACGATACTTCTTATGAACAAAATCGGGGTTCAATGATGGCTGTTCTACCACATAAGCATTCTTTTCAATTGCCTTTTTAAACCAAACATTCATATCGGTTTCATTTGTAAACAATTTCATGTTATATGTTAGAAACTCATGAAGGCTTCCTTTACCTGTAGCACCTGCAATCACTCGATTATACGCATCTTGGGATTGGTCGCCCTTAAGATTGTTCTCTTTTGATCCGATAGTGATCAAGCGATCTAAGACATTCACGTTCTTACCATAAAAATCTGGTTTAAACATCATAATATCTTTGATCGACAATCCATCATATTTAATGGCATAGTATTGGTTCAAATAAGCAAGCCCCATCATAATGTTGGCCTTATTGTCTTCAACTTTCTTAATGAAAGCACGTTGAGCTGCTTCATCATCATTTAGTTGATGATCTTCATTTTCAACAATTTGTTTCACCAAGTTTCCAAGATTTTGTTTTACTTCAGCAAAACTTTCTTCTAAGAATAAATCGCGAATGTAACCATTTTTTCGTTCATCCGTGTTTTCTTGCGGTTTGTTCCGCTTGTCCATAAGAGCGCGCACTTCAGGAGAAATCAACTCCACACTGGATAATGTTTCTTTTGCCTTTGCAATCAAACCAGCACGATCTTTCACTAGCACATTTGGCGTATAAACAATATTCTGGTTGGTCACTTCGTACTCTTTGACTTGTTTTACATCAGAGTCAGCTTTGGCAGTAACGGCCGATTCTTCTTTGGTACCATCAGCATAGTGAATCATGATCTGATCAATAGCTGACAAGTCTGTTACAAACTGCCCATTTTTCAAACCAGTAACAGAAAGGACTTCTTTGGTCACCAATTTTGAACTAGCATCTAGTTTATTAGCTTGATTGACAATCCACTCCTTATTATAGAATGGTTGTAATTTTTCAATATTGCGATAGGCAAGTTCGCGGTCAGCTCTATAGTCTTGAATGGCCTTGTACTCGTCTTCACGGTGTGTCAAACGGTTTAATTTATCTACAATAGGCTCATTGATTTCATACTCATGCGCTGTGATTCCCAGAGCAGCAATTTTCTTGTCTGCTTCTTCTTGCGAAATAGACTTAATACGATGCTGTTGTTTAGAATATCTATATGAAGATTTTCCTTCACTCACACCAGTAACAACAAAGTTTCTGTTCAAGCGGTCACCTGTCCAATAAGGATCATCATCAATATCAGATGAGCCATAGAAAATCTCACCGTTCTTAACTTTCATCATTGAAACAGTGTCTTCAACGGAACCCAAGGCATTTGTACTGCCTACAACACCACCCGCGCTAATCGGTTCTCTCACATCGATAGTGCCTTTAGCTACAGATTTTTTAATGGCTCCGTCCCGATAAACTGCATGGTTGTCCCCACCATTTTGTGACCAATAGGCGATACCAGCAACTTTCGCTTTATTACCCGTTATTTGTGCATCAACATAGGCCTTCTCAACAGAACCCTTCCAGTTTTCTCCAACAATTCCAGCAAGAAAGGCGCCTTGGTTCCCACCAGCATGAAGCTTACCAATGAATGCCACATTTGTTAATCTACCGTTATTATCAATTTTATTGATCAAACCTGATACGTCATTATTTCCAACAACTATACCCGTTACTTTCACATTATTGATCGTTGTGTTTTTTATAACAGCAGCCAAGGGAGCAACTCTATTGGCCCATGGCATATGAATGTTTACCTTACCAAGGTTAAGGTCATGGATGTGGGCGCCTTCGGTATCACCTAATAGTGGACGTTCCAAGTTATGAATCGTATACTGTTGACCGTCTACACTTGATAGCTTGCCTCGGAATTTCGTCGTTACATATGATTTACCAGCTGCAGGAACATTGACCGCATTCAAGTCCGCACCAATTTTAAATTCACCAGACGGATTGACCTGCATAGCCTTTACAAGTTCATTGAAATCGTAGTATACATTCTCCTCATGAGTTTTTGGTTTGGCAAAATAATGGACGTATTCTTCACTGAGCTGGTTACCATCTGTATGCTGAACGAGGTCAGGCGCTTTGGCAGTGACCTTATAAAGTGTTTTCCCATCAACTGTCACTTCTTCAATTTTGTCAATCGCAAGACGCGTCATCTTATTATCACGTGTAGCAATTTTTAGATAGTAAGGTCTTACATCACTTGGAACAGAGGTTAAGAAGCTACTATCCGTTTCCACGCCATTGTCGTCAACACTTATGAGGCTTGTTTCTTTTATATTTTTAACTTCGACCTTTTTTAAATCAATTCTCAGTGGTTCTTCTTTGAGAATTTCTTCCTCATTTCCTTCACCACGATCATAAACCATTTTTGTTTCGAGTTTATAATCCTTGTAATACTGCAAATCTGTTAGAGTTGCAGTCAAGTTATTCGGTGAAACCGTCATGGTTTTGACAACTTCGTTGCCTTTTTTCAGGGTTAAAGTGATCGATTTAATCGCTGCCTTACTTGGATTTTCCAGATTATAGTAAATCTGAGATGAGCGTTTCAAATCCTGAATATCAACCCTTGAAAAAGTCAACACTGGCTTTTCGAAGTTTTTGGTACCTAGTTTAACAATACGGTTTTGGGCTAACTCAATGACCTGTTCAAGAATTTCAGGCGCTTCCTGCGTCTTGATTCCTTTGATGGTCTTGTAGGTTTTGATAACCTTTTTCTGACCGTCTTTTCCTTCTTGGACCGTAACTTTATCGCCCTTTTTCAGTTGCGCGTCTTCTTCGACTATCTCCTTAAACGGAATTTTTTCAAGACTTTCTTCTACAAGAGTTCCTTCTATTGGTTTCGTACCATGACTTATTTTTTTAGTGACTGGTTCTTTGATGACAGTGGTTGTTGTATTTAAAACTTGGTCAGTCTCAACACCTTCGACAGTTTTATAAGTCGTTTTGGTAACTTGGATTCCTTTTTCACCGTTTTGAACCACTGTTTCTTCGTCAGTGTACTTTGTAGGATCATCAATGATTTCCGTCTGGTAATCAATCTCTGCGATTGTGTCTTTAGTAATTGTTCCTTCAGTTACTGTATATTCTGAAAGGTCCTCTTGAACAAGGGAGTCACCTTCCTTGCCGGGTTCTTGTGTACCTTTGCTCTCAAGTTTCCCAGTATACGTTGGCAAACTATCTTGAATTAGTGATTGACCTTCCTTACCAGTTTCCTGAGTACCTTTGCCTTCAAGTTTTTCAGTATAGGCTAGCAAACTATCTTGAACAAGGGAGTCACCTTCCTTACCAGTTTCCTGGGTACCCTTACTTTCAAGCTTTTCAGTGTAGGCTGGCAAACTATCTTGAATTAGAGATTCGCCTTCTTTTCCAGATTCCTGAGTGCCTTTACTTTCAAGCTTTTCAGTGTAGGCTGGCAAACTATCTTGGACAAGGGATTGACCTTCCTTACCAGTTTCCTGAGTCCCTTTGCTTTCAAGCTTTCCAGTATAGGCTGGTAAACTATCTTGGACAAGGGAATCGCCTTCTTTACCGGATTCCTGAGTACCCTTGCTCTCAAGTTTTTCAGTATAGGCTGGTAAACTATCTTGGACAAGGGAATCACCTTCTTGACCAGACTCTTGTGTACCTTTGCTCTCAAGTTTTCCAGTATATTCTGCCCGAGGCTCTTGAACTAAGGATTCACCCTCTTTTCCAGCTTCCTGAGTACCCTTACTCTCAAGCTTTTCAGTATAGGCTGGCAAACTATCTTGGACAAGGGAATCGCCTTCTTTACCTACTTCTTGAGTGCCCTTGCTTTCAAGTTTTCCAGTATACGCTGGCAAACTATCTTGAATTAGAGATTGACCCTCTTTGTCTTCTTCTTGAGTGCCTTTGCTTTCAAGTTTTTCAGTATAGGCTGGCAAACTATCTTGAACAAGGGATTCACCTTCTTTACCAGACTCCTGAGTACCCTTGCTTTCAAGTTTTCCAGTATACGCTGGCAAACTATCTTGATCGAGGAGCTTCCCTTTTTTAGAAAAACTAGCTACTTTTATGTCAGTTCCTTTAAAATAACCAATATACTCATATCCTCCAATATCGATCACACCTTTCGCTAGTTCTTCATTTGAGGAGGCCGAGATCGTTTGATTGTAAGAAAGTAATTCTTTATTCTCAAAGGCAAAAGTAGCAAAAGGAATGAAGTTGCTGACACCAAGAGAACCAATCAAAAGCACTCCAAGAACTTTCTGACGCTGTTTTTTAGACACCAAAAAAACAGCTAAAGATGCTGTTGCAAGACCAAGACCTGCTAAAGCAAATTCTTTACTTCCTGTATAGGGAAGTTGTTGACTGTTAGTTGCTTTCTTGCGATAAACTACATAAATAATATCTTCATCATGAAATTCTGTAGGAACTTCATGATGAATCAAGGCTTTTTCAGACTCGGTTAATTCTTGCTCTGCCAGATAACGGTAATGGACTGAATTCACTTCAGCTAATTCATCTGCTTGGACTTTACCAGTTAATAACAAGCTGGCACCAACAAGAAAGGCCCCGATTGCTACAGGACCAACTCCAACAGTCAATTTACGAATAGAATACTTTAGGTTTTTTTGAAACTGTTCTTTTCTCTTTTTCATTCTCATATCTTTCTAATAGAATCTTGTGGATACTGGGCACGCGCACCCCCGATTAGCTTTGGACGACTAGCTAGAGCTGTTACATGGGCATGACCAATCTCACGCAAAACTGGTCGAATCGGAACCTGCACATGCTTGACATGCATGCCAATTGCGGTATCTCCGATATCCAATCCCGCATGAGCCTTGATGAACTCCACTTCAACAGGGTTCTTCATAAACTTAAAGGCAGCTAGCTGACCCGAACCTCCCGCATGAAGAGTAGGTAGGACACTGACGATTTCCAGACCAAATTGCTCCGCCACTTGACGTTCAACGACCAGGGCCCGATTGACGTGTTCACAGCCTTGAACAGCTAGGTGAATTCCTTTTTCCTCTAGGATATCTAGGATGGTTTTCACAATGATTTCGCCAATTTCTTGGCTGGAATCCTTGCCGATTTGCCCACCTAAAACCTCACTAGACGAGAGTCCAAGGACAAAGAGAGCCCCCTCACGCAATCCAGCCTTTTCCAAAACATCTTCAATTACCTGCTGTGTTTCTGTTTTAATTCTACTTTTGTCCATCACTCTTAACCTCATTTTTCTCCTACTATCATATCTTTTTTTACTGATTTTATCAAGGCGAACTAATCACTCAGAGTTGACAATGCAAAAACTTAAAAATGAATTTTCTTTTAGTAACAAAGTAAAGAGTCTGGGACCAGAATGCTTTTCAAAAAAGTAACAACTAAAATGACCTGTCCCCTAAAAAAGTTAAATAGAAGATTTAGCTTTTTTAGCGGAGCAGGACAAATCTCCAGCGATGCTTATGTTATCTGAGTTTGAACATAGTGTGCAATGACATCTGATGTGTACTGGGCTGTGCCAAGTCCAAACTTGTCAATATTTTCCTTAAACTCTGGGTTATAGACGTAGCCTTTACCGATATGGCCGAATACTTCAATAGAGCAATCAAATCCATAAGTACGAATAGCTTGTAAGAGTTTGGCTGCTTCTTCTTGGTTTTCGGCTGCTGTTTCAGGCAGACCAGCTTGAAGGTTTTGTGCCAAGGCTTGAAAAACTTGGTTGAAGGCGGCTGTGGCCTCGTCTTCGCGACCTTTTTGGCGTTCAAGCGCTTGTCCCATGACTTCTTGACCATATTTCTCTACCGCCTCTTGGTGGTATTTTTGATTGTCTTGATAGCTAAATCCAGTAAATTTTTCCTCAATCGTCATTTTTCTTTCTCCTTTTTGTTCTTGAATGGTTTTTTGCAAGGTAGAAATCAAGGTATCCAGACGTTGTCTTTCTTGAGTCAAATAATCTAACTGTTTGGCCAAATGGGGCAATAAGTTAGACTTTTCTTCGGCTAAGAGTTCTGCTATTTGATCTAAGGAAAATCCTAGATACTTGTAGTAGAGAATCACCTGTAATCGTTCTAAATCTTCTTGACTGTATGTCCGATAACCATTTTCAGATTTCACAGGGACTAGAAGTCCTATCTTATCATAGTGGTGCAAGGTCTTGATAGAGACACCTGAGAGCTGTGCAGCTTCTTTGATATGATACATGATTTCCTCCTTACACTGGATAGTATATACCCTCCCCTTAGGTCAGAGTCAAGAATTAACATAAAAAAAGTTTTATTTCAGAAAAAAGGCTTGAGTAGTTCCATAGCGTTTTACTCAAACCCTTTGTTTTTATGGATGACTCACGATCAATTCTAAACCTTGCCCTTCCAAATTCCAAGATTCAACATCACTTGGCAAAATAAAGTGGCTCCCTTTTTGAATAGGATAATCCTGACCCTCTACCGTCACTTTTCCTTCTCCGACTAAGACGCTCAATAAGCTATAATCAGCTGTCTTTTCAAAGTCCACTTTTCCTGTAATTTCCCACTTGTAAACGGTAAAGAAATCACTGGCAACCAAGGTGGTCATTCGAAGATCGTCGATCACAACTGTATCTGGATGGCTATTTGCTGGCTCACCAATGTTTAAGACATCAATGGATTTTTCAAGGTGAAGCTCCCGCAAGTTTCCTTGATCATCCTTGCGGTCAAAGTCATAGACACGGTAGGTTGTATCACTAGACTGTTGCGTTTCAAGGATCAAGATTCCGGAACCAATCGCATGCATGGTCCCACTTGGTACATAGAAGAAATCTCCAGCCTTAACAGGTACTTTGGTCAGCAAGGCATCCCAGTTTTTATCTTCGATTTGCTGGCGGAGTTCTTCCTTTGACTTAGCATTGTGGCCATAGATAATCTCTGAACCTTCATCAGCAGCAATGACATACCAGCACTCGGTTTTTCCGAGTTCGCCTTCATGCTCTAAGCCGTATGCATCGTCTGGGTGCACTTGCACACTAAGCCAATCATTGGCATCCAAAATTTTCGTCAATAAGGGAAAAACTGGTTCTTTACGATTACCAAATAATTCCCGGTGTCCTTGATAGAGCTGGTCCAAGCCCATTCCCTGGTAAGGACCATTGGCTACTCTAGACACACCATGAGGATGGGCAGAGATGGCCCAAAATTCTCCGACATGGTCACTTGGAATGTCGTAACCAAACTCTTCTTTCAGACGAGTTCCCCCCCAGATTTTTTCCTGCATGACTGAATGTAAAAATATTGGTTGTCCCATAATATCCCCCTCGCATTTCATGCTTCCATTATACATAAAAAAGAAATATTTCGAAAGCCCTTTCTACTATTTCCCTTTCTCGCCAGGATTAGCTTTTTCGTGTATAATGGAAAAGATGACACTAAAAGAAAAGATTATCCAACTAGCCCATTCAATCGGGATTTCAAAAATTGGATTTACCACTGCTGATGACTTCGCTTATTTGGAAAAATCACTCCGCCTAGCTGTTGAGGAAGGACGGAATTCCGGATTTGAGCATAAAAATATTGAAGAGCGCATCCAACCTAAATTAAGTCTCTCCTCTGCTAAGACGATCATCTCCATTGCTGTTGCCTATCCCCATAAACTCAAGCAGCAGCCTCAAAAAACAGCCTATAAAAGAGGAAAATTCACACCCAACAGTTGGGGGTTGGACTACCATTATGTCCTACAAGACAAGCTTGATCGCTTAGCTGCTGGAATTGAAGAAATGACGCAAGATTTTGAGTACAAAGGGATGGTCGATACCGGAGCCTTGGTGGACACGGCCGTTGCCCAGCGAGCAGGGATCGGTTTTATCGGAAAAAACGGCTTGGTCATTTCAAAAGAATATGGTTCCTATATGTTTTTGGGGGAATTGATTACCAATCTTGAGATCGAACCAGATCAGCCTGTCGACTATGGTTGTGGGGACTGTCGACGGTGTTTAGATGCTTGTCCAACCTCCTGTTTAATCGGGGATGGTTCTATGAATGCCAAGCGCTGTTTGTCCTTCCAGACTCAAGACAAAGGCATGATGGATCTAGAATTCCGTAAAAAAATCAAAACGGTGATCTACGGTTGTGACATCTGTCAGATTTCCTGCCCTTATAACAAAGGGCTGGATAATCCCTTGGCTACAGAAATCAATCCTGACCTTTCTCATCCAGAGTTGATCCCCTTTTTAGAGCTGTCAAATGGCCAATTCAAAGAAAAATTTGGCAGTGTTGCTGGCAGTTGGCGAGGCAAAAACATCCTCCAGCGAAACGCCATTATCGCACTCGCCAATGCCCATGATCGATCTGCCATCCCTAAGCTTTTATCGATCATTGAGACTTCACAAAATCAGATCCATATTGCAACGGCCATATGGTCTTTAGGCCAACTCGTACGTGAAGTCACACCTGATCTCATTCAACTCTTAATGCAGATAAAGAATCCTTCTAAGGATATTATCGAGGAGCGAGCAGCCTT
>ERZ772961.1052-NODE-1052-length-10400-cov-2.467666_pt1 | contig 10400 bp, 7 predicted proteins | sample MGYA00580677_ERZ772961 | MGnify/ENA primary metagenome ERZ772961 (study PRJEB29015, sample SAMEA2738088) | human oral metagenome | biome: human oral; feature: human-associated habitat; material: saliva | place: China | collected 2227 ... | reverse complement strand
TTCTTTTTTATAATCTCCACCTTTAACATGAATAGATGGTTTTAAACAGGCAATTAATTCTTCTGGTGTAATGCCTAATTTATCGGCATTAAGCATAATTGGTGTACCGTGTGCATCATCTGCACAAACAAAATGAATTTTATTGCCACGCATACGTTGGAAACGTACCCAAATATCCGCTTGAATATGTTCTAACATGTGGCCTAAATGAATGGCCCCATTTGCATAAGGTAATGCGCAAGTGACTAAAATTTTACGAGGTTGAGTTGTCATTATTTTCTCTTATTCTTTTGCAAAAATTGCGAGTATGTTACCCGATTAGTGTGATTTTTTCTAGTTTAGTTATACTTTTAGCTTAACATTTGAGGTGTAAAAGGAGTAAAATATCCCTGACAAATTTACTCTACTACCTACTACTATTAAAGGAATATTATGGCAACTGCTTTTTCTGAAAATTTAACGGCAGAACAACAATCTCAGGTTCTGCAACTTTTCCAACAATTTCAACACCCAACGTTACAAAAAGACTTAATCGAATTAAAGACTTTGAAGAAAGTTGAAAAAGGCGGTGACGTATTACGTATTGAATTACAATTGCCTTTTGCATGGAACACTGGCGTGGAGCAAGTGAAACAACAGCTTTCTGATGCGTTATTAAAAGCGACTGATAGCAAAGAAATCAAATGGGCGGTGAATTATCAAATCGCTACTTTAAAACGTGCAAATAATCAACCCGCTGTAAAAGGCGTGAAAAACATCATCGCGGTGACTTCAGGTAAAGGCGGGGTTGGGAAATCTTCTGTTTCGGTTAACCTTGCGCTTGCTTTACAAGCTCAAGGTGCTCGTGTGGGTATTTTAGATGCGGATATTTATGGTCCATCTGTTCCGCATATGTTAGGTGTCCCACATCAACGCCCAACTTCACCAGATAACCAACACATCACCCCGATTAAAGCACACGGTCTATCTGCAAACTCGATCGGTTTCTTAATGGATGAAGATAATGCAACCATTTGGCGTGGTCCAATGGCAAGTAGTGCATTAAGTCAGCTTTTAAATGAAACATTATGGGATAGTTTAGATTACTTAGTGATCGATATGCCACCGGGTACGGGTGATATCCAATTAACGCTTTCACAACAAATTCCTGTAACTGGGGCAGTTGTGGTTACAACACCACAAGACATCGCGTTATTAGATGCGGTGAAAGGTGTATCGATGTTTGAACGTGTATCTGTGCCAGTGTTAGGTATTGTGGAAAATATGTCTATGCATATTTGTAGCAATTGCGGACACCACGAAGCGATTTTCGGCACGGGTGGTGCAGAAAAAATGGCACAAAAATACAATGTGAAAGTATTAGGCCAGTTACCATTGAATATCCAAGTTCGTCAAGATTTGGATGTAGGTAAACCAACTGTGGTTGCAGCACCAGACAGTGAAATTGCGAAATCTTTCTTAGATTTAGCAGAGAAAGTGTCAACTGAGCTTTACTGGCAAGGTTCTGTGATTCCAAGCGAGATTTTATTCCGCGAAGTGAAATAATCACAAAAACATCATAAAAATTAACCGCACTTTAGGTCATCCAAAGTGCGGTTATTTTTTTAGCGAAATTTGCTTATTTTAAATGATCCGCATCATTCATTTTCTCAACGCGAAAACCGTTCTCATCGTCATAATGTACAACACTAATTGAGGTATTAATGAGCGATACCGATTTATCTTCATCGCGGTGATTTTGCCAGGTTGCGCCGTTTAACAAGGCAAGCAATAAACGCAAGGTATGGCCATGCGACACAATAAGAATATTACCTTGATCGTGGATCTTAATAATATCCTGTAATGCTTTCATGGCACGTTCGCCTAATTGTTCAAACGTTTCTCCACCGTTTACTTGAGCTTTGTAATTGGCTGGATCTTTAATGAGTTGTTTAAATTCAGGGTGTTCTCTTAGCGTATCGACAACTTTGCCTTCCCAAGAACCAAAATACTGTTCGTTTAAACCTTGGTGATGGAAAAGGGGAATATCACGTTCACCAATAATATGAGAGGCGGTCGCGATAGTGCGGTTTAATACGCTGGAATAAGCAGCAATGAAAGGAATATGATTAAGTGCCACACCTGTTTTTTTCGCACCATTAACGCCTTCTTCAGTTAAAGGGGAATCGCCATGACCTTGCATTAAACCTTCTGTATTCCAAACGGTTTTACCGTGGCGAATGAAATAAAAAGTCAGTTGTTTTTTCATTTTTCATGTCCATAAAAAAGATTAAGGAAGCCGAAACTTCCTTAATCATGATTTTAACGGGAGTAATAACCTGCCATTGAACTATATACGGCATTTTCTGCTTGAATGATGTTGTATTTCGCATTCAAGATAGAAAGTTGAGAGCTTTTCTCTGTGTTTGCTGCTGCAAGCCATTCACGTAATTCAGATACTCCGGCATTGTAACGATCACGATAGTATTTGGTGATACGTTGGTTATAGCTGTGTGTTTTTTGCAAGTTAGCAAAGGCACTTTGTGCTTGTGTATAGGCGAAGTAGTTGGTATCTACATCATTTAAGGCTTTAGTGATGCTTTGCTCATAGTTTAAACGTGCGGTTTCATAATCTGCTTCAGAGATTTTCACGTTCCATTTTACGGTATTCCAGTTGAGGAATGGTAGGCTAATGCCGATTAAACCTGTACCAACTGGATTGTGCAATGCGTTACCGACTTTAGTACCACTTGATGTTAAGCTGCCGCCTAAAGTGACTTCAGGGAACCAGCCTTTTTCAGTTGCTTTTGCATTTTTGAATGCACTGCTTAAGCGATATTGATAGCCTTTCACATCAGGACGATTCGCAATCACAGAAACTGGCACATTTAAATTTACGCCCACATTTTTCACATTAAGAATGTGTGGGAAGTTGATATTTAATGCTTCTTCTGGTTTTAAGTTCAGTAAGTTACGTAAAGTTTGTTCTGCTGTTTTACGTTGTGTTTGATAGTTGATCAAGTTGTTACGTGCGTTCAATACCGCTTGTTGTGCTTGATCTACACTTGCGCTGTCCGCAACACCTTGAGATAAACGACGTTGCATAATGTTGCTGATATCGTTGTAGTATTTAATGCTTTCTTGCGTGGTGCTGATCGCGTCATTCAAGTAGGCAATTTGATAATAGGTTGTCACAACAGAGTTGATGAGTGACAGTTTCGTTGCTTCTAAATCTTCAGCCGTTGCTTTGTGTGACCATTCTGCGGCATCTGCAGTATCTGCTAAACGTTGCCATAAATCTAATGTATAACTCACATTTAATGCACCTTGATGGCTTACTGTAGAGCTGCCACCTGTTTTCACATTTTTACTTGCAGAAGATTGGGTTGAACCGCTAAATGCTGGAATTAAATTTGCGCCTGCAAGGTTTGCATTATATAGAGCACGGTTTACGGCGACAGACGCTTTGGCTAAATCTTTGTTGTTGACTAATGCTTGTTCTACCACACGATTTAATTGTGAATCATTGTAAAGCGCCCACCAGTTTTCTTTTACATTAAATTGTTTGGTAATTTCCGCATAATTTTGGTAATCCTGCTGGCTCGCTTTATAAGAATCACCGATGTTAGCACAACCTGCTAGAGCAGTTGCCATCGCGATTGCTAAGGTTAATTTTTTCATTTTTAACATGGATTTTTCCTTTCTTTTTCAATTAAAGTGCGGTCAAAAATTAGTAAGAATTTTAACCGTTCTTTTGTGTTTTACAAAATTTCTTTATTCTCAAGCAAGGGCGGTAATTGGATCTAATTGTGCTGCGCGTTTTGCCGGCATATAACCGAAGATCACACCAATCAGGGTAGAGAAGACCACCGCTGCAACAATTGAGCCTGTTGAGAATGCCATCGTAAAGTCAGTCATAAATACGTTAAATAGCAGACCTATTAAACCTGAAAGCAGAATACCCGTCACACCGCCAATTAAACAAATCAGCACGGCTTCAATTAAAAATTGTTGCAGAATATTGAATTGTCTTGCCCCAATAGCCATGCGCACACCAATCTCTTTAGTTCGCTCTGTCACTGAAACCAACATAATATTCATTACACCAATACCACCAACGATTAATGAAATAAAGGCGATAGAGGAAATGAGTAATTTCATCGTGCCTGTTGTGCTTTCAATAGTTTGTTTAATGGTATCGCTATTCATGATGAAGAAATCTTTTTTACCATGACGCATGGTGAGCAATTCAGTAATTCCTTTTTCAGCAACAGTCGTATTGACGGAATCATCTACTTTTACGGTAATCGAACCAATTTTTTTGCTGCCCGAAATACGATTCATCACGGTGGTGTAAGGTGCATACAGATTAAGTGAACTGCTTGCTCCGCCCATTTGTTTATCAGATACCACGCCAATAATACGTAGTGGACGTTTATTAAACATCACAATTTTGCCGATGGGATTTTCATCAGGGAAAATCGACTTTTTCGCACTTTCATCGATTAAGGCTACTTGATTGTTATCAGCAACATCTTGAGCAGAAAATAAATTACCGGATTTTAGTTTTAATCCATCTACATCAAAATATTGTTCGCCTACACCTTTTAAACTGGTCGAGGAGAAAGTTTGGTTACCATAAATTAATGTGCCACTTGATGAGCTATTTGGCGTGACGCTTTGTACATAGCTTTGTTGGTTTAAGGCAGTGGCATCATTAATCGTAAGATTTTGCATCTGTTCAGCACGACGATCACCAAAGCCGGTACCATTAAAGATGGTCATGGTACTTGTACCAATGCCTTTAATGTTAGCCAAGATTTTTTGTTGTGAACCGTTTCCCAATGCCACAACGGAAACCACAGATGTAATCCCGATAATAATCCCGAGCATGGTTAAAAGAGAACGCATTTTGTGGGCAATAATCGCACTCACCGACATACGAAAGGCTTCGACAAATTGATCTTTGCTGAACCCAAAGTGCGGTTTAGATTTAGTTGGATTTTCGACCGCACTTTTTACCGCTTCTTTTTGCGTATCGCCAATGATTTGGCCGTCTTTAATTTCAATTACGCGATTCGCACTGGCGGCAATTTCTCGGTCGTGGGTTACCATAATAATGGTGTGGCCTTCTGCGTGTAATTGGCGCAGAATTTCCATCACATTTTGACCGCTTTGTGAATCCAATGCACCAGTGGGTTCATCGGCTAAAATAATTTCACCGCCATTCATCAACGCACGCGCAATACTCACACGTTGTTGCTGACCACCAGAAAGCTGGCTTGGTTTATTTTGCCATTTATCACCTAAGCCCAATTTTTCTAAAAGTTGTTTTGCACGAGAAAGACGTTTTTCTTGCGACATTCCTGCATAAATAGCAGGCAAGGCGACGTTTTCTGCTGCGGTCAAGCTCGACAATAAGTTATAGCGTTGGAAAATAAAGCCGAATTTTTGGCTACGTAAATCTGAAAGCTGATCTTTGCTTAATTCAATGGTTTCTTTGCCATTGATTTTGTAAGAGCCACTGGTTGCCGTATCCAAGCATCCGATGATATTCATCAAGGTTGATTTACCCGAACCGGATTGCCCAATAATCGCGACGAAATCGCCTTTTTCAATGTTTAAAGAGATATTCTTTAAAATATGAACACGATTTTCGCCTTCACCGAAGTAACGGTTGAGATCCTTAATTTCAATAATATTCATTAATTTTCTACCGCACTTTTAGAACATTCTTGGCCCACGAGGCATAGAGCCAACTTGTTCACCATTCGCGACTTGCGACACAATGACTTTTTCACCTTCGTTTAAACCCGATTTAATTTCAGTTTGGAAATCATTTTGAACACCGGTTTCAACTTCACGCTGTTCAGGCTGATTTTTGTCATTCAATACATTTACAAAGCTTTTGCCATCACGTTTTTGAATAGCCATATTGGAAACCAATAACACATCTTTCGCGTTGGCAATTTTGATGTTGTTTTCTGTCGTCATTCCGATGCGTAAAGTACGATCAGGGTTATCAATCAAAACATTGGCGTAATAGTAGATCGCACTGGTCGTTGAGCTGCTACTTGAACTTGTCGAAGATGATGTTGAAGAACTATCACTTGTCGTGGTATTGGCTGGATCAACAGAGTCAATGACAGAGTGATACACGGTTTGGCTATCCGATAAAATAGTAAAACTCACTTCTTGACCTGCTTTAACTTTGGTAATGTCGCCTTCTGAAATTTCAGGTTTAATTTTCATTTTGCTTAAATCGGCAATGGTCACAATTGTTGGTGTCGTTTGGTTGGCATTAACGGTTTGACCTTCTGAAACAGGCACAGAAATAACGGTACCGTCCATTGGGGCGGTGATTTTGGTGTAGCCCACATTGGTTTCTGCGGTATTCACTTCAATTTCAGCTTGTTTGATATTGGCTTCAATGGCTTCCATTTCAGCTTTCGCATTATCAAGGGTGCTTTTAGCCGTATTCACACTATCTAAAGACGTCGCTTTTTGTGTATAAAGTTTTGATAAGCGGTTATAGCTTGAAAGGGCAACATCATAAGCGGTTTTCTTCGCTTTTAATTGTGCTTGATAGCTAACTAATGCCGCCTTTTTGGTATTTAAGGTATTAATTTGGGTGGTGGAATCAATATCAGCGATCATTTCGCCTTTTTTGATTTCTTGCCCTAACTGGACATAGAGTTTGGTTATTTTACCTGAAGCTTGGGCGCCGACATCAACTTTATTCACGCTTTCAACTGAACCAGAAGCGACAACTGTTTTTTCAACATTGCCACGTGTAACCGATTCGGTCAGATAAGTCGTTTCTTGTTTGCTATTGCTAGAGGAAAAATAATAAGCCGCACCAGCAGCAATGAGTAATCCGAGTAAAATAAAAAAGCGTTTTTTCATAAAGACTTTGTCATCCTAAATAAAAATGAACGTTTGTTCAGTGGGAGTGTATTCTAAAGGTAAACTTTTCAGTTTGCACGAAAAATCTTCAAATTAGACCTAAAAATCCTAAAAAATTCAGTATTAAATTAATGAAAGTGCGGTTAGTTTTGGGATCAAATTCACAACGCCTGACTTTTCGTATAGAATGGGGAAATTATTTTCAATTTATTGAGAAATTTATGAGCAATACAGAACACACTCTAGAAAATGCGGAAAATACCCGCACACACAATTTCATTACTCAAATTATTGATGAAGATTTAGCTTCGGGTAAACACAAAAGTGTTCATACTCGTTTTCCGCCTGAGCCAAATGGCTATTTGCATATTGGCCACGCTAAATCGATTTGCTTAAACTTCGGCTTAGCAAAAGAATATAACGGTTTATGTAACCTACGTTTTGACGATACCAACCCAGTGAAAGAAGATGTGGAATATGTGGATTCCATTAAAGCCGATGTGGAATGGTTAGGCTTTAAATGGGAAGGCGAACCGCGTTATGCGTCTGATTACTTCGATGCACTTTATGGCTATGCGATTGAGTTGATCGAAAAAGGTTTAGCGTATGTGGATGAACTTTCTCCAGACGAAATGCGCGAATATCGCGGTACCTTAACCGAGCCAGGTAAAAACAGCCCATATCGTGATCGTAGTGTCGAAGAAAACCTCGCGTTATTTGAAAGAATGAAAAACGGTGAGTTTGCCGAAGGTACATTAAGTCTTCGTGCGAAAATCGACATGGCTTCACCATTCATGGTCATGCGTGATCCCGTGCTTTATCGTATTAAATTTGCCAGCCATCACCAAACTGGTGACAAATGGTGCATTTACCCAATGTACGATTTCACTCACTGTATCTCTGATGCGATTGAGCGTATTACACACTCTCTATGTACATTAGAGTTCCAAGATAACCGTCGTTTATATGACTGGGTGTTGGAAAATATTAGTATTGAACGTCCATTACCGCATCAATATGAATTCTCACGTTTAAATTTAGAAGGTACGTTAACGTCTAAACGTAAATTATTGAAATTAGTGAATGAAGGGGTTGTGGATGGTTGGAACGATCCGCGTATGCCAACCATTTCAGGTTTACGTCGTCGCGGTTATACACCGGCTTCATTACGTGAATTCTGCCGTCGTATCGGTGTGACTAAACAAGATAACGTCGTAGAGTATTCTGCACTTGAAGCCTGCATTCGTGAAGATTTAAACGAAAATGCGCCACGCGCAATGGCGGTGATTAATCCTGTTCGTGTTGTGATTGAAAACTTTGAAGGCGAAGAAACCTTAACGGCACCAAATCACCCAAATCGTCCTGAATTAGGTGAGCGTCAATTACCATTTACAAAAGAGCTTTATATTGATCGTGCAGACTTCCGTGAAGAAGCGAACAAACAATATAAACGTTTAGTATTAGGTAAAGAAGTGCGTTTACGTAACGCTTACGTGATTAAAGCTGAACGTGTCGAAAAAGATGCAAATGGCGAAATCACCACGATCTTCTGTACTTACGATCCTGAAACGTTAGGTAAAAATCCAGCAGATGGTCGCAAAGTAAAAGGGGTAATTCACTGGGTATCTGCAGTACATAATCACCCAGCAGAGTTCCGTTTATATGAACGTCTCTTCACCGTACCAAACCCTGGTGCAGCAGATGAAATCGAAAGCGTGTTAAATCCAACCTCTTTAGTGGTAAAACACGGTTTTGTAGAACAAAGCCTCGCAAATGCGGAACCAGAAAAAGGTTACCAATTTGAACGCGAAGGTTATTTCTGTGCGGATAACAAAGATAGCCGCCCAGAGCACTTAGTGTTTAACTTAACCGTAAGCTTAAAAGAAGGCTTCTAATTCTAAACAACAAAGTGCGGTCAAAAATCACGTAAATTTTGACCGCACTTTTTTATTGGTTTCACTATGCAATTTGAATCTCATTTTTGGCAAAAAAAATCGCTCCTTGAAATGACGGAATCCGAATGGGAAGCCTTATGTGATGGCTGCGGAAAATGCTGTTATCGAAAATACATTCAAGGGCGAGGCAAGCGAGAAAAACTTTACTACACGCGTATTGCTTGCAATCTATTAGATGTAGAAACAGGAAAGTGTCGTAATTATTCTGAACGTTTTAAAATCGAAAGTGATTGCACGAAATTAACCAAAAAGAATTTGCCTGATTTTGGTTGGCTGCCGAATACCTGTGCGTATCGTTTATTGTATGAGGGGAAACCTTTGCCCGAATGGCATCCATTAGTCAGTGGCGATCCTGATTCTGTTAAAAAAGCAGGTGTTTTAATTCAAGATGGCGTGCATGAAGAAGATGTCATTGATTGGTTTGAATTTGTCATTGAAACCGAATAATTCTGATTTAGGTGCTTTTTTATTCTCTTCAAACTTCGTTTTTTGATTTAGGTCACAATTTGCGAGATTGGCAATTGTATTTCAACTGTGCTTACCTATAATACTTAATAAGTATTATGTAGATATATTATCAGGTGTATGCAAATGACCTCATCCATTAAACAATCCGCTGAAAAACTTGGCATTTCACTTTCCCATTATGATATTGACGGGCATTTAATTTATGCATCGCCCAGTTCTATTGATTATTTTATCGAGCAGTTGCAATTTCCGCCGAATACTGGTCAAAATCAACTGTTCCAAGATGTAATATGTGCCTTTGAAAACGAACCGATTCAGTATGATTTAACCGCGTTTTCTTCTCCTCCTGATGCTTCTTTGCGTTATCAATTGCTTGACGAGCAAAACCAAATTCAGTTTGAAAAAACAATTCCATATTCAACCGCACTTTCGTTGCCTGCTTTGCCTTTTGGCTATTATCGTTTGGTGATTTTTATCGCCCAACAAACTTTCTCGGTTCAAATTTTGGTTTCACCAAGAACAGCGTATCAACCGCCTTTATTAGAACAACAAAAAGCCTGGGGTGTGAATGTTCAGCTTTATAGCCTACGTTCAAAACATAACTGGGGTATTGGTGACTTTTCAGATTTAGCGTATTTGATTGAGAAAAGTGCTGAGCATGGCGCAGATTTTGTCGGAATTAACCCGTTACATTTACTTTATCCATCCGTACCAGAATGGGCGAGCCCTTATAGCTCTTCCTCTCGTCGTTGGTTGAACTTTATTTATCTTGATGTAACGGCATTGCCAGAATTTAAATTGGCAAAATCGGTACAAAATTGGGTTAACTCTGCGGATATCGCCAACTTAATTCAATCTTTACGCGATCAAGATACGGTAAATTACAGTGCAGTAACTGAATTAAAACTAACCGCACTTGAGCAACTCTTTGCCTTTAGTCAACGCAGTAAATCTGCCGCAATTATCAAACGTCGTGAAGCGTTTGAGGCTTATCAAAAAGAGCAAGGCGAGGCATTGGTTTTACAAGGCTTGTTTAATGTTTTAGACAAAATTGAACATGCTGATCAACAAGCTGAAGAAAATACTATTGGT
>ERZ772961.1047-NODE-1047-length-10431-cov-4.996916_pt1 | contig 10431 bp, 4 predicted proteins | sample MGYA00580677_ERZ772961 | MGnify/ENA primary metagenome ERZ772961 (study PRJEB29015, sample SAMEA2738088) | human oral metagenome | biome: human oral; feature: human-associated habitat; material: saliva | place: China | collected 2227 ... | reverse complement strand
GTTATGTAAGTACAAATGGTAACCGCGTTCTCACTACAGATGAAGTGACAGGTAAGTCAGGTGAAGCCATTGCCTACAGCACAACAAGTCAAATCACAGAATTCAAGAAACAAGGCTACAAACTTGTTAGCGATGAATTCACAGCAGGTGGTGCGAAGGTTTATGATTATGATACAGCACGTGACCAAGTCTACACTGTAACCCTTTCAGAACGTGTTGAACGTGTAACACCGAAAGATCCTAAACCACAACCAGAAACTCCAGTCAATCCAGGACAACCCAACACACCGAATTGGCCACGTACTGTTGAGAGAATGGAGAAATTGACTCAAACAATAACTCGTCGTATTAACTTCCGTTACCTCAAAAATGGAAAAGCTGCATATGGAACGATTGATCAACATATCAGTTATGAAAGAAATACTCTTGTGAATTTGGTTTCTGGTGATATCAATTATGAACAATGGAAGATTACTGCTATTAAGAACCAAGATGTTGTGGCTCCAGTAGCATCTCAGCCATCAGTTACGAATAGTGCTGAATCAAGAGTTGCAAGATCATCTAGAAGCAGACGAGCGTTGTCAGAAGCAGATTCATCCGTGAATGCAGTGTTCAAAGCTGTACGAACTCCTGTTACACCAAAATTTTATGCTACTGTAAATAAAGTAGGAACAATGGAGGTTAATCCAAATTCTCCTCAAGATACAGAAGTTAATGTTGACTTGAAAGAAATGGGACGCATTGTAGCAGTCAATAATAAAGGACAATATATCAATGAACAAGGAGAGGTTGTACAAAACATTGAAGACGCTCTCTATAAGTACTATGATAATGATCCAAACGATGCAACAAAAGCAGCGGAAACAAAAATTCCTGAGGCTCCAAAATTCCATGTATTAAATAATACGCAACCAACTGCTTGGGGCTATAACATTGTTGACAAGACAATTGAACCAAATGATGAATCAGATCCTGATCGCATCGGAAAAGATACCTTTGTAACATATAATGAAATTATCGATCCAGTATCCAAGGAAACAAACCAAACGGTAAGTTTTACTGGTGCAGGTTCTGCAACTCCTAAAGATAATGTGCAAAATGACTTTGTCTTCAAGGGATCATATAATGAAGCGACTAAAGAAACAACTTGGGAAAACAAGAACCATACCTATGGAACAGTTAAAGTACCAGTTGTGACAGGGTATTTTGCTGATAAAGCAGAAGCTGGTGGCAAGACAGTTACGCCAGATTTACCAAAAGCAACAGATACAGTTACATATAAAGTTTTGGGTAAAATCATTCCAGTAGATGCTTCTGGAAATGTGATTGTAAATGCTCCTCAACCACAATACCTGAATGATGCAAATGATCCTCGTAAAGCTAGAGAAACAGCAGTACCTGAAATTGTAGGCTACAAACCAGAGCGTACAAGTGTTACACCTGAAAATCCAGGTGAAGATACAAAAGTAACTTACGTCAAGACAGAACAAGTTGCAGTTGTTCGTTACATAGATGTTGATAACAAGGATGAAGTCGTTCATACAGACAATATTACTGGTAAATCAGGAGAAAAGATTGCCTATACGACAGAAACTGTTTTGAAATCGTTGTTTGAAAAAGGGTACTTATTACAGGAAGATGGTTTCCCTGCAGATGCAACTTTTGATACAGATGAAACAAAAGTTCAAGAATATACAGTTCTATTGAAACATAAAATCACTGTTAAAAAAGATGCTCCAAAAGTTGTGGAAAGAACGATTCATTATGTATTTGAAGATGGTACAAAAGCAAGTGAAGATCACCATGATCAAGTAAGCTTTTCACGTATGTTAAGCATTGATAATGTAACAGGTAAGACTACAAGTACATCTTGGGTTTCTGAAGATGGAGTGACAAGTTTTGACGAAGTGGTATCTCCAAGCATTGCAGGATACAATCCTGATCTTGCTAAAGTAGATTCGGTTCAAGGAATTACAGCAGAAACTGAAAATCAGGTTGTAACTGTAACTTATAGAAATGTTCAACCAATTCCACAAGTTACCCCAACTCCAACTCCAATTCCGACTCCAACCCCAACGCCACAAGTTACGCCAGATCCAGTACCGACCCCAACTCCGGTTCCAACGTCCACTCCGGCTCCACATGTGCCGTCAGAAATTCCAAACCAAATTCCAATTGCTAGAGAGAATGAAAAAGAACTTCCTAAAACTGCAGGTCACTCTTCTGGTATGGCTCAAGTTCTAGGAGTACTTGGTCTAATTACTGGATTTAGTTTAGTTGGAAAAGTAAAAAGAGATGAATAAAATCAAAACAAAACTCTAGACAACAAAATATTGGAAGTGTAGTGTTTTAGGGAGTGAGAATGTATGTCAATACAACATCAATTCCACTCCCTTTTTTATCATAAAAAGTTAGAGAGAAAAAATATGTATTCAAGAGTAAAACGGAATCAAATGAATAAGGTAAACAAGTATTCCATTAGAAAATCAAGTTTTGGTGCAGTATCTGTTGCTGTAGCTGCCTTGATGGTTTTTGGTACTTATTCAGGTGTGAGTGCGGATGAACAGAAAGTAGATTCACATAGAACTGAAAAAGAAGAACAAAAAGTCTCTGAAAAACCAGACGATACCAAGCAAAAGAAATCTGAGGGAAAAATAGCAGAATTATCTTCAACTCTTCAAGCTCCGGTTTTGGAAAAAGAAGAATTAGATATCAATGCCTTTCTTAAGAAGGAAGCAGAATCTAAGGTAGCATCTGAGACAAAAACTTCTGACTCAAAAGAATTCACTTCTAAGGAAATTAAGTCTAGTGAAGAAAAAACTACCTCACCTACTTCAAGTGAGAATATAAAAGAAGAAAAATCAGTTGAACAAACTACCTTGGAACAGGTTGTATCAGAAGCAGAAATTTTAAATCAGGTTGCTGTTCGTTATGCCCAAGAAGCAGATCGTCAAGCTGAAGAAAAAGCCTTGGTTCAAGAAGCTGTTAAGGCAGCAACAATTCAGATTTTACAATCAAAAGCCTTGTTGAAAGATTCATCTGTTAGTATAGAAAATCTTAAGACTCAATTAAATCAACTGTATTCAGCTATTGAAACAGTTTATATTGAGTTGCAACGTGCAGGACACGGCAAGAAAATTAGCGCTAATCTATCGCCAACTCAAACACAGGATGTAGCTATCGATAATGGAAATATTATTGCCAGTGGTACAATTGACATGGCCGACCGTGTAACTTCAACAGGTATTGCTGATTATCGCTTCCAATTAAAATTTAAAAATGGTGCCTATCATAAAGGGGATATCTTTACAATTGGTTTGAAGGAATTGCCACAAGATAATAATCTTCCTCAAAAATTGGTTGCTGAAGGCAAAGTTTTTGCAGAACGTGTGAGTCTGGTTCAGAAAAATGATAATGCCAAAGCTGGAAGCCTTTCATATTGGGCTTCACGTGGAGATCGTGATGTTGCTCTGGACACAAAAGAATCATGGGATTTAGTTGACAAAGGAAGTCATATTGAAGCAACATACCGTTTCACTGACGAAATTGAACGCTTAGACGATGTCACTTTTGAACTTCAATACAGAGGTGGAATTCGTTATCCTCGAGTGAACGCGGATAAGTCTGTAACTGGTGTTATTTCAGTCAATGGTCAAAATGTAGTCACTAAGAATTACACTGTGATTAAAACAGATATCGGAGCACCTAAAGTTTATGATACACCTACTACAGCTAACTTCACAGGTGATGTGATGTTGGACGATGATGGTAGTATCAAGACATATAACAGCACTCTTCGTATCGGGACATGGAAATCAAACTTTAGTGCAGGGACTCGTTTCACCGTTCGAATCAATGATACAGAATTCAATAAGTTTGCTACAGTAGGTGAATTTATTGAACGTGGTGCCCACAATGTCGAAATGACAAATACTAGCCCTGATACATCAAGAACAAGAGTAAATCGCCATAATGTTATTTTGGAAGCACCTCGTGAAGAACCAGGACAACATGCAAAATTTAAAATTCTTAAGGCTGCTGATAATGAATTAACCTTTGAACTCGTTTCTGGAAAGATGTTGGCTGGCAGAACCTATGTATTACGTACAAAAGACTTTGGAGTTGACCGTGTTCCAACAGGTCATACAGTTGATTATCTGAATGAAGCTAAAAATGGTTTTAAATCGAATGTCCCTGGGACATTGACTGTTGTTGATGCCAAAGGTAAAAATCTTACAGACCAATACGAACAAGCTGCTGATTCTGACTGGAAAATTGTCAACCCAGATATGGTTAAAACAGGTGGACACCTTGTCTATGGAGATGTAGCGGTCCGCTTTGTTGATACTCAAGGAAAAATGCTCCTTCCTGCCATTGCAGCGGTGGAAAATGGAGGTATTCTTCAAGATAAATTTACTACCGTAAGACCATCTACCAAAATTGATACTAGCTATGTAGCTACTTTGGAGAGAAATACAACTGAGACAGAAGTTCAAGACAACAAGGGAATTCAAACAACATCTATCACAGCACCTTATCTATTACATTCACCAAATGGTAAATATTATGTCTTCAAAGAGTACGCACAGAATGATCGTTTTTATAGCAATACTAAGACATCTGGTACGATTACACGAGCTCAAGCTAACGTGGTAGCTGTGTACGAAGAAGCTAAATTTGGTAAAGTTGATATTCAGTATCGTGATAAAACAAGTCAAGCTATTTTAGAAACATTCAATACACCACATGATAAGAGTACAAAACTCATTAACTTGTTGGGGAACAACTATGATGTGACTGCTAAAGTTCCTGAGCGTTTTGAAAAAGATGGTGTGGTATATGTCTTGTCACAAACACCTGCTAATAGTAAGGGGCATTTGACACAGGCTGATATCAATGTTGTTTATGATTATATTGCTCAACAAAAGGCGCATGTTAAATACCTTAATCAAACAGAAACAAGTCCTAAAGTTTTAGGAAATGTGGACAGTGTAGTTGGTCTTCCAGGTGAAACAATTGCTTATAATTCAAAAAATCGTATCAATCAATACTTAAAACAAGGATATGAATTAGTACATGATGGCTTCGCAAATGCTAATGATAAACGCTTCGACAGTGATAAACAAACTGATCAAGTATTCTCAGTTCAATTAATTGAAAAAGTTGTGACTGTAACAGCAGATGATCCGAAACCAATTGCTGGAAATCCATTAGTAGCAGGAGACGCATTGACACCTGTTTGGCCTAAATCTGTTGAAAACATAGGTACACTGAGAAAAATGACCAAGCAGACGATTCACTATAAATATCAAAAAAATGGTAAACAAGCTTTCAAAGATGTAGTTCGTTCTGTAGTTTTTGAAAGAGTAGCGAGAGTTAACCTTGTTACAGGTGCAGTAACTTATGATAATTGGAAAATTACAAGAATTGATGATAAGCCAGTAGCCTCAGTGGATACGACTGTTCATAAACCAAATGTTACTCCACAAGGGGTGACAACTATTGCAGCAACTCCTTCTAGTCTGGGGAATGGAATTTCACTCAAACCAGTTTTGACTGTTCCAAATCCAGTTGTGGCATCATCACCAATTGTTGTAAAACCTGTTGCGCCAGTTAAACCAGTTGTGTCAACTCCGGCTAAGCCAGCACCTGTAGTTCAACCAAAACCAGTAGCTCCAGTTAAACCAACAATACCGGTCAAACCAGTGGTATCGACACCAGTAACACCGGCTCCTGTGGTCACACCACAACCAGTTGCTCCAGCTACACCACCAACAACATCGGTCAAACCAGTAGCACCGGTCAAACCAGTAGTATCTACTCCAGCTACACCAACACCAGATGTTCAACCAAAACCGGTAGCGACTACTGATTCAAAACTTAGCTTAACTCCAGCTGAAGCCTTGGCTTCAATTAAACCAACAGATTTTTCTTCGCAAACATCTGTTAATAAGAAAACAGAGACAACACCTGTTCCTGGTGGAACTGCTACGACTACAACGACAACGACTACCACTGTTACCTCAAATGCGGCAACAGCAGGTCCAACAACACCAATTGTCACTATTACAACAAATGAAACTGAAACTCATTCAGAAGTGACAAGTGTCATTCATACAGGAACTACGAGCCACACGCATGTAGTTGGAGTCGTTTCAAAACCAAACGTAATTGTTACCCATCCAAAACCAAGTGTTCAGCCTAAACCGCATTTAACGAGACCTCATCATAGACCAGTACACCATGTTCCTTCACGTCCAGGTAAACAAGTTAAATTAGTCAGAACTGGACCAGGAAGTCGTAGTCATGCTAGAAGACATCGCTAAATAAAAAAGTGTCAATACAGATTTAACAAGTAGGATAGTACTAAATAGCACAAAAAATGAGCAACTTTTAATTTAAAGTTGCTCATTTTTATATTAAGGACTTCTTAAAATTCTCTATTTTTTACTGAATTGCTGCGATCAAGTCTTTAGCTTGTTTTTCAAGTGAGTTTAGGATGGTTTCGTCAAGAACCAATTTTCCGTCTGCCCAAGCAGAGTCATTAACACGTGCAGCCGTGAAATCACCAACGACTTGTGTACGGATAAATGGCAAGAGGTCTTTGTAGATAGCGAAAAGTTGATCGTGACCTGCATTGGCTACAGATGATACTGTGACAAACTTGTCTTGAAGGGCAGAAGCGCCACGTGTATCAGACAAGTCAAGGGCACGAGATAGCCAGTCAAGCAAGTTTTTCACTGTTCCAGGGATAGAGAAGTTGTAGACTGGAGAGAAGATCCAGATAGCATCCGCAGCGAGAACCGCTTCACGAGCAGCCGCTACAGCTGGGTGAGTTGGAACTTCCAAATCTTGGCTGAAGAGAGGAAGGGATGAATAATCAAGGTAGCTAACTTCCGCTTTACCAGCAAGTGCTTTCTCAGCTTCGAGTGCCATTTGGTGGTTGAAAGAACCTTGGCGTAGGGATCCGACGATAAATAATACTTTTTTAGACATGATGTGTCTCCTTTTTCTTAAATTTCCGAGAACTCTCTCGATGTTATAAAATATATTACAACAAAACAAAGGGACTTGCAAGAAATCTGCTCAGAGTTTATTTGAAAATTATAAAATTACAGAAGCTCTAGTCAGTTGTCACTGGAAAAGTAAGAACTGTTTCTCTTAGATTACGGGTTTCATTTGATTTTCGAAGAGTATTCCTATATTCTCTTGTAATATGATGACATAAGTGCTAAAATAAACAAGAAAACTCGCAATAGAAACCGCAGAACAGCTATTTTCCGGTATCATTTCATAAACAATTAAACGAAAATAATGGCATTTTAAGAATGCTTCTCAAAGGGGTGGAGATCATGTAAGACACAGATTAACAAGTGACGGACAAAAGAAATAATAATAATACACTTGTTAAAGGAGAAAAAATGTTAATAAGAAATTATCGGAAAAATATTGGCCTGATGGCCGGAGTTGAGTTTTTTGCTTTTTTAGGGATTACCAGTTTTTGGATTCTCTTTCTCAGTCAAAACGGAATGTCTCTTTGGCAGATTGGCCTTCTGGAAAGTATCTTTCATGCGACCAGTCTTCTCTGTGAAATTCCATCTGGAATGTTGGCTGATCGTTATTCCTATAAGACCAACCTTTATTTAAGTCGAATAGCAGGGATTGTGTCTTCTATTCTCATGTTGGCTGGGCAGGGAAATTTTTGGATTTATGCACTAGCTATGGCTGTAAGTGCCTTGTCTTATAATTTTGATTCAGGAACAAGCGCAGCAATGGTCTATGACTCGGCTGTAGAGGCTGGACTAAAGGAGCGTTATCTATCCATTTCAAGTTTCATATCAGGAGTGTCAGAAGGAACCCAGTCTTTGGGGACAGTGCTAGCAGGATTTTTTGTTCATGGTCAATTGCACCTGACCTACTATATCATGATTGCCACTTCTATCATAGTTCTTTTCCTGATTTGGATGCTGAAAGAGCCCAGTGTCAAAGTAGAAAAAGCTGATAGTGTGACCATGAAACAGATTATTTGGACTGTTAAGGATGAGTTGAAGAGAAATCCCATGCTTTTAAACTGGATGATTTTATCTCAGATTGTCGGAACACTCATGTATATGTTTTATTTTTACTATCAAAATCAGTTGCCAGATTTAAGTAGTTGGCAAATTTCAGCAGTTATGCTACTTGGAAGTCTCTTGAATATCCTCGCAATCTATCTAGCAAGTAAAATTGGAAAGAAATATGCTGCCTTGAAGCTTTTTCCTATTCTCGTCCTGCTGACTGGAGTCACCTATATGCTGTCCTACTTTGGAACACCTCTAATCTATATTCTGATTTATTTGATTAGTAATGCTCTGCATGCTCTTTTTAAGCCGATTTTTGACAATGATTTGCAAGAGCGCCTTCCAAGTGAAGTAAGGGCAACCATGCTGAGTGTCTATTCTATGATGTTTAGCCTAAGTATGATTGTGTTCTTTCCGCTGACAGGCTGGTTGATTGACAATTTAGGCTTTGTGCTAACATTTCTTTATCTAGGATTATTTTTAGTCATGATTAGCCTTCTACTGCCTGTATTTTTAGGAAAAATGGCTAAAAGAATAGATGATAAAATAATTCCATAGATTAAAGGAGCTTCTAAAAACTTGAGTGTCAAACTCAGGTTTTTTAATAGGTTGATTTTGGAGCTGTCTTTACTTCTCTTGCTCGGTTTTAAACAAGAAAAATCGGTTTACTTTGAAGGGAGAAATAGAATTGGTTTCTTATACTCAATGAAAATCAAAGAGCAAACTAGGAAGCAAGCCGCAGACAGTACTTGGGTACGGCAAGGCGACGCTGACAAAGTTTGAATTGGATTTTCGCAGAGTATTCTTATATTCACTTGTAATAAAGCCTAATAGATGGTAAAATAGACGAGTGAAAAAAAGACAAAACAAAGCAAAAAATAATCTACTGTGGCAGTATGGTCTAGGGATGACGATTTTGTTTGTGGTTATCAGTGCTTCCTTTCTGTATCTGGTTTCTCTTGGCATGAGACCCTATCAAACAGCTAAAAGTGAAGGAGAAAAATTAGCTCAGCAGTATGCAGGATTAGAGCAGGCTGATCAGGTTGATTTATACAATGGCTTGGAATCCTATTACAGCGTTCTTGGTCGTAATAAACAGCAAGAAGCACTTGCTGTCCTGATCGGAAAAGATGACCATAAGATTTACGTTTATCAGCTAAATCAGGGTGTTTCACAAGAAAAAGCAGAAGCTGTTTCTAAGGAAAAAGGAGCTGGCGAGATTGACAAGATTACCTTTGGCCGTTATCAAGACAAGCCAATCTGGGAAGTCAAGTCAGGCTCTGATTTTTATCTAGTAGATTTTGAAACAGGAGCATTGGTCAATAAGGAGGGCCTATGAAACTATCCAACCGTGTTTTAGAAATGGAAGAAAGTGTCACTCTAGCTAGTGATGCGAGAGCAAAAAATTTAAAAGCTCAAGGTAAGGATGTCCTTTTCTTGACCTTGGGACAACCAGATTTTCACACTCCTGAAAATATTCAGGATGCAGCAGTTAAAGCTATTCGAGAAGGACAGGCTTCCTTCTATACAGTAGCCTCAGGTCTACCAGAATTAAAAGCTGCAGTGAATACCTACTTCGAGCGCTACTATGGCTATTCTGTCGCAAGTAACGAGGTTACCTTTGCCACAGGTGCCAAGTTCTCTCTCTATACTTTCTTTATGGCTGTAATCAATCCTTTAGATGAGGTTATTATTCCAACTCCATACTGGGTTAGTTATGGAGACCAGGTCAAGATGGCAGAAGGGATTCCAGTCTTTGTTCAAGCTAAAGAAGACAATGATTTTAAAGTCACGGTGGATCAACTAGAACTAGTTAGGACAGATAAGACAAAGGTTTTGGTTCTCAATTCACCATCTAATCCGACTGGTATGATTTATACTCGTGAAGAATTACTAGCTATCGGAAATTGGGCAGTTGAGCATGACATTTTGATCTTAGCAGATGATATATACGGTCGCCTTGTTTATAATGGAAATGAATTTGTTCCAATCTCAAGTCTATCAGAAGCAATTCGTAAGCAAACCATTGTTATCAACGGTGTATCTAAGGCCTATGCCATGACGGGTTGGCGAGTTGGTTATGCGGTAGGTAATCCTGAAATCATTGCAGCTATGAGTAAATTGACAGGACAAACAACTTCAAATTTGACATCTGTTTCTCAATATGCGGCTATTGAAGCCTTAACAGGACCACAGGATTCTGTTGATATCATGCGTCAAGCTTTTGAGGAGCGTCTCAATACCATTTATCCGCTATTATGTGAGGTCCCTGGTTTTGAAGTCGTTAAGCCACAAGGAGCCTTCTATCTCTTTCCAAATGTAAAAAAAGCCATGGAGATGAAAGGTTATACGGATGTGACTGACTTTACAA
>ERZ772961.1046-NODE-1046-length-10434-cov-2.696117_pt1 | contig 10434 bp, 6 predicted proteins | sample MGYA00580677_ERZ772961 | MGnify/ENA primary metagenome ERZ772961 (study PRJEB29015, sample SAMEA2738088) | human oral metagenome | biome: human oral; feature: human-associated habitat; material: saliva | place: China | collected 2227 ... | reverse complement strand
GGCTGGCGGCCGTGGCCGGGGTCCAGGTCAGCTGGCCGGGATGGCTTATGGCCTCGGTGGTTCCGGGGCTGATCGGGGTCATCGCCGTCCCGCTGGTCATCTATCGGCTCAACCGGCCGGAGATTCGGCGCACGCCCAACGCCTCCGCGATGGCCTCACGCGAGCTGCGGCGGCTCGGGCCGGTGACGGCTCACGAGTGGACGACGCTCGCGGTCTTCGTGTGCATGATCGTCCTGTGGGTCATTGGCGACTCGTTCATGAGCGCGACCACGGTGGCACTGCTCGGGCTGGGGGCGCTGCTGCTGACAGGGGCGCTCACGTGGGAGCAGATGAAGGCGGAGAAGTCGGCCTGGGACACACTCACCTGCTTCGCGGCCCTCGTCATGATGGGCACCGCGCTCAACGACCTCGGTTTCATCGGTTGGCTGGGCGAGCACGTAGGCGGCATGATGGGCGGGTTGGGGACGATTACCGCCTTCGCTGCTCTGACGGGTGTGTACGCGCTGACCCACTACCTGTTCGCCTCAGGGACGGCACACACGGCGTCGATGTTCTCGGTGTTCCTCGGGGTGGGGCTGGCGCTGGGGCTGCCCGGCGTTCCGCTGACCGTGCTGCTGGGCGCGATCCCGACCCTCATGGGGTGCCTTACCCACTACGGCAACGGGCCGGCGCCGCTGTACTTCGGGTCCGGATACGTCGAACTCGGGGCGTGGTGGAGGACGGGGCTCGTCTTGGGCGTCGTGCACATGGCCATCTGGCTCGTGGCCGGGCCAATTTGGTGGAATGTCATCGGGGTCTGGTGAGCCGGGCCGCCGAGGGGCGACCACGGTCGATCTCGGCGACATCATTTTCTGCCAACGAAATCCAGGTAGAGGCTGTGTCCAGTGCTGTCGTTCGCAACCTGCCCGAAACAACACACCAGGACCTCAAGGCCTATGCCCAGCTGCACGGCCGCAGCACGGAGGCAGAAATACGCCACATCCTTGGCAATGCAGCGGCTCAGGACCACAAGCCACGACTGGGCTCCTTACTCACGTCAATCAGGGACGAGATCGTCGGCGTGGACCTCGACCCAGCACGAGACCGTTCCCCGGACAACCCGATTGACCTGTCATGACTATCGATACTGATGTCATCTGACCCACTGAGGATTCACTCCAACATCATCACCCTGGACGCCCCGTCACTCTCGCTGAGGAGCCGTCACCAGAGCAGCCGATGACCTCCTTGAGGGGCTCTGTGTCCAGATCTGCCACAAAGAGGTTCAGGCGCCGTTCACTGAGCAGCAGGAACCGCAGAATTGCGCGGTTCTGTATTTTCTATCCGAGACTCACAGCAGCCTTTGTGGCAGATTTGGACACTCCCCAGCACTCCACGGCCTTCAGCACATCCGGAACGACCTGATGCGCGTAGACATCCTTCCTCGTGAAGCGCAGTGGCAGGAAACCACGGGCAACAAGCCGGCGGTCGCGCCATCGGTCGAGGCCGAACTGGTACTCGTCGCAGTGGTAGGTGTAGCCGTCCAGCTCCACGACCACCCATCCCTCAACCACCAGGTCCACCTCGCCGACGCCCTCGATCTCCACCCCGTCCTCGAAACTCAGTCCTGCAGCCTCGAGGTCCATTCGCGCCAGCGTCTCCAACGGGGAACGAGCCCGGTCGCTGGCGCGATCGAGTCGCGCAAGCGCCCGAGCCGAGCCGGGGCCGCGAAGCAGGCTGCGAACCTGTTCAGCAGTGACCCGCTCATCGTGAAGTGCTGCGTCAAGAGCAATGAGCGGAGAGTCGTCCTGGACGTGGCAGCGCAGAAAACGCGCCAGAGCCTCAGGAAGTGCCTGTACGGGGAAACAAGTCGGAGATGCTGAGCCCTGGCTCCGATCGACATGGATAACCTCACGTCCCACGGCTGCGAATCGTCCGCTGTCCGAAACCACGAGGTGAACCTGCTCAGATCCTTCTGCAAACGGAAGATCGTAGTAGCGCATGGCTGCCTGGCAGCTGAGGAGCCCACCGTGAATGCGAGCCAGAACGACGGCACGTTCAGCACCTGGAAGACTGACGACACCGTGCTCATGGGCGATGAGCTCACCGGTTCTCACAAGCGAGGCGACATGACGGCGCTGGGTGCGAGTCAACTCAAGATCCCGAATGCGCACTGCGCCATAGCAGCCACGAACAACGGTGAGAAGATCAGCGTCCATGGCGTTCATGGAGCCCATTGCCGCTCACCGGCGGAATGGACGCAACACCTTGCCGGAGCCCTGTGGACAACCGTCGCAGCCATCAGACTGTGGCCCCCGGGCTGCAAGGGCATCGCGCGAAAGACGGGGCAGGATCACCCCGAGCCGCGATCGTTCGCCAGGAGTATCTCGGGCCTCTCGGCCGGTAAGGGCTCCTCGAGGAGCGCTCACCGGCATCACAGTCACCACACTCGCCCGACTCGGAGATTGCCTACCCGCATTGCGGGTAGACGCCCCGCCCTGCTCGATGGCCGACATTCTTTTGTCGGGCTGGCCCGACATGAGTTGACTGGCTGGCTGGATCGTCCCGGTGAGATCGCCAGGACAGCCTGGTTCCATGAGCATCGCAGCCTCTCCAGTCCCCCGTCCCCAGCTGCCCTCACAGCAGCTCAGGCCCGTATCTCCCACCCGGCCGCCACGCAGCCTCCTCCCCCGCTGGGCCTGCGCGGTCCTGGCCGCCTGCCTGGCTCTGGTGGTCTTCGCCGCCGGACCGCACGCACCGAAGGCCGACACCTCCTCCATCACCGGCGACAAGGACCTGGCCAAGCAGGTCATCAGCCTTCTGCCCGACGACTACCAGGCCCGCGGCATCCACGTCTCCGTCATCACCGCCGAGGGCGCCCGCCACGCCGGCATCGGCACCGCCGCCTCCGGCCAGCAGTACACGTCCACCACTCCCATGGAGATCGGCTCGATCACCAAGACCTTCACCGGCCAGCTCCTGGCCGATGCCATCGCGCGTGGCGAGGTCAAGGCCAGCGACCCGCTGTCCACCCACCTGCCCGAGCTCGCCGGTACCCCGGCGGGCGAAGCCACCCTGGAGGAGGTCGCCTCGCACCGCTCCGGTCTCCCAAGCATCCCCACGCAGGATGAGAGCAGGTGGGTGCTGCGAGCAAACATCCTGGGGCTCAACCCCTTCACCGACAGCACCGACCAGCTCATCGACAGCGCCCGCGCCACCACGATGGGCAAGCGCGGCGAGTTCATCTACTCCAACCTGGGCATCTCGCTGCTGGGTGAGGCGCTCACGCGCGCCGCCGGGGCCGAGTCCTGGAAGTCCTACATCACGGAGCGGCTCTTCGCGCCCCTAGGCATGAAGCACACGACCCTCACCTCCGGCCAGGCGGACATTCCCGACGGCGCCATCCACGGCGTCCAGGCCAACGGGCGCCGAGGCCAGTCGGTCAGCGGTTCTGGCTTCAACCCGGCCGGCGCCGGCGTGTGGAGCACCCCGGAGGACATGACCCACTACGCCCAGGCGGTCCTTACCGGCACAGCCCCCGGAGGTGACAGCCCCCAGGAGCCGCGGTGGCCGGCCGAGGTCATGGACGGAATCAAGCTGCCGGGAGAGAAGGTCGGCTACACCTGGTACACCGACGTCGTCGACGGGCACACGATCATCAACCACGGCGGCACCACGATGGAGTACATGACGCATCTGGCCATCGACAAGGAGTCGGGCAAGGCCGTCATGGTCTACACCGACCAGAACAATGATGGGACCGCCTCCGCGCTCGCCACGGCGCTCCTGACCGACGGCCAGAAGATCTCGACGGCGCGCATGCCGATGACTGCCGACACGCTGCCCCAAACCGCGATCCTCGGGGCCTTCACCATCCTGGCACTGGTCATGGGTCTGTACACGGCCGCCCGTGCGGCGAGCGCACCCAGCCGCATGGCGGAGGCCTGCCGCGTGTCCGCGATCCTCGCCTGCCTGGCAGCAGCCGCCGCCAGCGGGCCCTGGACGTCCCTGCCGACCTGGATCCTGGCGGTGGCGGCACTGCCCGGCATGTACGGCACTGTCCGGGGAATCACGTTGTGGCCGGATCTGCCCACGCTGCCGCGTCGCCGAGCCTGGCTCGGCTGGATGCAGGTGGGGCTGACTCTCACCTTCGTTGCCCTCTGCCTGATCGTCGGCTGGCCCAAGGCCTGAACCGGCCAGCTCGGTGCTTTCTCAACCGTTGCCCTCCCCCAGGTGGTGGAGCCGAGCCCCGCCCGCTTCCACCTGGAGACCACCAGATTCGACCTCTCGACCGATCAACACGTCATTTTCGAGTTCCTAGATTCCTTGCCATGACTACTCACCGTTTCTCCGTACCCGATCTCGCCCGGCGCCTACTGGCCCCGATCGCCGCCCTGCTGGGGCTGGTGGCGGGCCTGAGCGTCCTCATCCTGCCCTCCCCCGCACCGACCACCGCCGACCCGACCACGTTCTCCGCCGAGCGCGCCATGGCCTCCATCAACCGGCTCGCCGACGAGCCCCACAGCGTCCTGCGCCGCGAGGCGCACGACCGGGCGCGCGACGACGTCATCGGCATGTTCGCCGACCTGGGCTACACCACCGACGTGCACTCCGACCCGATGTTCGACCTCAGTAATCCGGAGGATAAGGAGCTCTTCGAGAGTTTCACCACCGAGCAGCAGGCAACGCTCAAGGACGCGCCGGCCGACACGATCGTCGTCGACGTGCCGGGGAAGTCCGAGCGCACCATGGCGCTCATGGCCCACTACGACTCGGCCACGGTCGAGGCGGACGAGAACGGCAGGGCACACCACACCTCCGGGACCTCCCACGGGGCTGCCGACGACGGCTACGGCGTGGCCGCCATCGTCGAGACGCTCCGGGCTCTCAAGGCCGAGGGGCGCCAGCCGGAGAACTCGCTGAAGATCGTCATCACCGACGGCGAGGAGATTGGCTTCATCGGCGCCCGCAACGAGATGCGCTACCACCGCGCCGACTACGAGAACGTCGACCTCGTCCTCAACCTCGAGGCGCGGGGCATGAGCGGCCCGGCATTCATGTTCGAGACCTCCCCGAACAACAGCGCCGTCGCCGGCTACTTCCTCAACCACGTGAAGCAGCCCGTGAGCAGCTCGCTGCTCCCCTCGCTGTATGCGCGCATGCCCAACGGCACCGACATGACGACCGTCATCCCCGAGGGCTTCACGGTGCTCAACATCGCGGCGATCGGAGAGGCCGACCACTACCACCACGCCACCGACGCCCCACGCTACGTCAACCACTCGACCCTCCAGCACTACGGCGACCAAGTCCTCGGCCTCACGCGGGCCTGGGCCTTCGAGGGGCATGCCCCCACGCTGACGGCTAACGGTGACCTCCACTTCTTCCAGCTGTGGCGGGGACTGACGGTGCGCTACCCGGCGGCGGTCGGGACGGGGCTGGGGTGCCTGGCCGTCATCGCCGCGCTCGGCATCGTTGCGGTGCGGGCACGGTCGCTGCGCTGGAAGCGGGTCCTGGGGAGCATCTGGGGCCTGACGTGGCGATCCGCACTCGCCTCCGCCGCGGCGGGGCTGGTGCAGCTCGGGGCCATGGCGATGAAGTGGGCGCCGGAGAGCGGACTCGGACCGAACCCGCTACTGCCGTGGATGTTCGCCGGCGGGGCCCTCATCGGGGCCGGGCTCACGGCGCACTTCGTAGTGCGGCGCTGGAAGGAGGGGCTCGGACAGGAGACCCTCGCCGCAGTGCTGCTCCTGCTGGCAGCCGCCTGCGTCCCGCTCATGGTGCTGTTGCCCGGCGCTGCCTACGTCCTGGTCCTCCCCACGCTCACCCTGGCGCTGACCGCCCTGGCGCCACAGCGGATGCGGCCGGTGGCCGGGGCCCTGGCGGCCTTCATCATGGTGGTGATCTTCGCACCCACGGTTTTGCTCATCCACGAGCTGCTCAGCCTCAGCGCGGTGTGGGTGACCGTGTTCTTCGCGATCGTGCCGGTGGCGCCGCTGACGCTCGTGCTCCTGCAGGCAGGTTCCCGACGCACCCAGCGCACCACCGCGCGGACCAGCAGCAGACCTGACGCCGCTCTCGACAGCGCTGCAGGTCCGGCCACCGCGACGGCCTAGGACGGCGCAGCCGCGAGCACGCCCACCGTACGGCCGTGGCCTGCCGCGTGCCGAAAGGTATGGACGCGTCAACCTCCCGGAGGACGAAAACGGACCTCGTCCGTTTTCCTCCGGGAGGTCAATATCATCTACCTGGGGGCCGCAAACCGGCGCCTCCAAGATCCTCCCGATGGTCGAGGAAACCGACACCGCCGCGCCTTTAACGTCGCAAGTGTCCGGGCGCCGCGGGGGCGCAGCCCGGGCGAAACCTACCAGCGGGAATGAGTCGGACACGAGGCATCGCGCCGCCCGCGGCCACCTCTGCCCGCGGCAGGTAGAGACCGAAGACGTTCCAGCCCCCAAGGAGCAGAAGCCCTATGAAACCGATACCCCTCACCGCGCGGAAGGCGGGCGCGGTCCTGGCAGCACTGATGCTGTCGACCGCCCTGACGGCCTGCCAACCACAGGCCTCCGCCGCCAGCACCACACCACCCACATCCGCACCCACGCCCACCGCCCCTGCCAGCGGTTCCAGCGACGGTTCCCAGAGCGACATTCCCCGAGGGCTGGAGAACTTCTACAGCCAGAGCATCGACTGGCAGGATTGCCCGGACGGCGCCCCTTTCAAATGCGGGACGGTCACCGTCCCCCTGGACTACGAGCACCCGGATGGCCGCACCATCACGATCGCCCTGAAGAAGCTCCCCGCCTCCGACGGCAACGCCGAGCACGGCTCCCTGTTCACCAACCCAGGAGGCCCCGGCGCCAGCGGCATTGAGACGGTGAAGGACCCGGCCGCTATGCCCGAGGAGCTTCGCGGCGCTTACGACATCATCGGATTCGATCCTCGCGGCGTGGGGCAGTCCACCCCGATCACCTGCTGGACCGACGACGAGATCAAGCAGTCCCTGACAGCCCCTGACGACGGCAGCACCAACCCAATGAAGCCGCTTAAAGGCGTCACCTCCAAGAACGTTCCGGCCCAGGACAAGATCGACCGGGGCGCGGCCAACGCCGCCAGATGCGCCCAGCACTCCGAGGTCCCCGAGCTGCTCGACCACGTCGGCACCCGCAATGTCGCCCGCGACCTGGACATCCTGCGCGCCACCAACGGCAACACGAAGCTGAACTACCTGGGCACCTCCTACGGGACCCATATCGGAGCCATCTACGCCGACCTCTTCCCCGGCCACGTCGGACGCACCGTCCTGAACGCGGCCATGAACCCGTCGCGGTACCGGACCGACAGCGACGCCGAGGTAGTAGCTTTCAAGGAAGGTGCCCTGCGGCAGTACGTCGAACACTGCCGGACTCAGAATGGCTGCCCCCTGACCGGCTCCACGGACGAGGCGATCGCCCAGCTGACGACCTTCGTGGACGGCCTGGACAAGAATCCCCTCACCGCCCCGGGCTCCAATGTCACCGTCAACACGGAAAACGCCACCGCCATCGTCCAGCAGTACGCCGTCGAGAAACCGGACTGGGAGGCACTGACCGCCATGCTCACCCCGGCCATGAACGAGCGTGACGGCACCCTCATGGTGAAAGCAAAGCAGAGCGTGCCCGACCTGTCGCCGAATACGACAGTCGAGGAGGCGGTCAGCAGCGCCAACAGCGAGGTCATGTTCGGCGCGGTCATCTGCAACGACTACCCGGACACGGGCGGCACCGCCTCCGACTGGGACGCTCAGGCAGCCGCCGAGAAGAAGAGCTACCCCTTCTTCGGCGGCACCTCGAACGCTATGGAGGCCTACTGCCGCGGCTGGGGACACCGGGGACAGACCCCACCCCAGGAGACCCATGCCAAGGGATCTGCCCCGATCCTCGTCATCGGAACCACAGGAGACTCCCGAACCCTCTACCCCTGGGCCCAGAGCCTCACCGACCAGCTGGACAACGGCCACCTGCTCACCGTCAAGGGCTACGGCCATGGCGCCTCCGGCAGCTGTGCCGGCGCCGCCATGATCGACTTCCTCGTCAACGGAACCGTCCCGGCAGAGGGAACCACCTGCGACGCCGGCCCCCAATAGGCCGTCGGCGGAGCCGAGGGCTGACGGACAGCACCGCACGTGCGACACTTCGGGGCCTCGGGCTCACTCCTGGCGAGTGGTCCGAGGTCCCAGTCTGTTGGGCGGGAGTGGGTGTCGCCGGGCCAGCGTCGGCAGGTTCAGCGAGCGACGTCGTCGACGGCGCACTCGGCCACGGCGACGGCGAGCTGGACCCGGTTGGTGACGCCGAACTTGTCCAGCAGGGCGGAGACGTGGGTCTTGACGGTGCTGGCGCCGACGACGAGCTCCTCGGCGATCTCGCCGTTACCCAGGCCCTGCGCCACGAGCAGGGCGACCTGGCGCTCCCGGTCGGTGACGGTCTCGGGGAAGGCGCGGCGCTCCGGGGTGACCTCGACGGCCGTTTCAACGAGCCGGTCCAGGACGGAGCCGGAGAAGGCCCGCTGGCCGTCGGCGGCGGCGTGCACGGCGCGGAAGATGATCTCGGGGGCGCTGTCCTTGAGGAGGAAGCCGGTGGCGCCGGCGTGCAGAGCGGCGGAGACCATCGCGTCGGTGTCGAAGGCGGTCAGCACGAGGACCTTGGTATCAGGGCAGTCGGCGGCGATCTGGGCGGTGGCCCAGACGCCGTCAGTGCCGGGCATGTGCAGGTCCATGAGGACGACGTCGGGGCGCAGACTGCGCGCCGCGTCGTAGCCGCTGCGCCCGTCGGAACCCTCGCCGAGGACCGTGACGCCGGAGTCGCTCTCCAGGATGAGACGCAAGGCGGCGCGCACGAGAGCGTCGTCGTCAACGATGACAACACGTACACGGCGCTGCGGTGAGTCCATGCCGATTCCTTTGCTTGTTCAACTACCTGGGAGGCTACTGTACGTCGGGGCGGGCGGGGACGGCAGCCATGACGATGAACTGCTTTGTGCGCTGCGAGACGTGCAGCTCGCCACCGAGAAGCCGCAGCCGCTCGCGCAGACCCTCCAGGCCCAGGCCGCCGCCGGGCGCCGTCGGCCGAGGCGTGGACGGGCAGTCGTTGACGCACCGCACCACGAGGGCTGCGCCGTCGTCGCCGGGACCGTCGGAAGCCTCGACCTCGCAGTCGAGGTGAACCACACCGCCGGCTCCGTGGCGACGGGCGTTGGTGAGCAGCTCCTCGATGGTGCGCTGGACCGCGTGCCGGCTGCGGGCGTCGGCGGCCTCGAAGGACTCCGCCCAGGACCCGGCCAGGTGCAGGTCGATCTCCTGGCCGGCCTCCCGTTCATGGGCGAGGACCTCCTCGACGTCGGACCAGGTGGCGCGGGCGCCGTCGGCGGAGCCGTCGTCGTGCAGGACGGCGAGAATCTGGCGTAGCTCGCGTCCGGAGTCGGCGGCGAGGGTGTGGATGCTGCCCGCGATCTTACGGACGCTGCCCAGATCCAGGTCGGTGCGGGTCTGGAGCGCGCCGGCGTGGAGGGAGACCAAGGAGAGGCGGTGGGCAAGGGAATCGTGCATCTCGCGGGAGATGCGGGCGCGTTCCTCGGCGCGGCTCTGGGCGATGCGCGCCTCCTGCGTGGTGCGGATGAGGCGGGCCTCGCGGGAGGCTGAGCGCAGCAGCTCCTCGCGGGCCTGCAGGTTGACGCCCAGCACAACGCAGACGATGCAGATCGGGAGAATACCCACTGCGTATGTAGCAGCGAGTACCAACGCGCCCTCTTCGCGACTCGGACTGAGGAACGGAGCCAGGGCCACGCCCATGATCATGGCAGCCACCACGACCGGTATCGCTTTCATCCCTTTACGCATGCCGATAACAGTCGCAGCCACATAAGCCGCCACCTGCTGCCAAGAGGGGATGAGCCCCAGGAAGACGATAAGGATCGACAACGACAGGCGGGGTCCTCTGAGAACCGGGATGAGGAGGAGAAGACAGGTCAGGGAGATGAGGACGTGTCCGGCATACATCACCTGCCAGCGGTCCAGGCCCGGCACGACCGTGGAGCCGCCTTCCAGCTTGAGGTACGCCATCAGGGCGAGCAGCGTCTGCGCCACGGTGATCGAGGCGGTGCCGCTCCAGACGAGGATCTGCACCTTGCGGGCGTGCGCGCTGGAGGAGACGGGGGCGTCGGACATGGGCCGACCCTACTGAGGGCGCCTGCGCGGGAGCCTCCCCCAGGTGGGGGAGGCCGTTCCTCATCGTCAGCCGCGCGCGGTTGTGGGGTGGGTGTCGCGTTCGCCCTCTCTACCCCTCGAACGGGTCAAGTCTCTTGGTGTGGTGTTCTTCCGGTCAGGTGGTGATGGCGGGCAGGGCGGCGCGGCCGCTGGCGCTGGCGCCGGTGCTGTTGTCGGCCTGGAGTATGTCGGTCAGGCGGCGCAGTGAGGTCTGG
>ERZ772961.1043-NODE-1043-length-10444-cov-3.914814_pt1 | contig 10444 bp, 8 predicted proteins | sample MGYA00580677_ERZ772961 | MGnify/ENA primary metagenome ERZ772961 (study PRJEB29015, sample SAMEA2738088) | human oral metagenome | biome: human oral; feature: human-associated habitat; material: saliva | place: China | collected 2227 ... | reverse complement strand
TAGAAACCATTATTGAGTTTTTATCAAAAAGAAATTTTGTATTGAATCGTAAATTAATCTATCAAAATCAAGTGAAAGAAATTTCGTTTTCCTATAATGGGTTAAATGTTGATATAATTTTGTTTGACCGAGTAGACGATAATGTGATTTCTACGACCATGATTTGGTACGGAATGAATGCCTTAAATAAACCTGTAGATATTGAAGCTTTTTATTATGAACTTCCAATGGAAGAGTTGGAACAAGTAAGCTTTATGGATGCAACAACGTATGTGCCAACAAATCCAGTGGATTATCTAAAAGGATATTATGGAGAAGATTATCTAATTCCTAACACGAATTATGATTGGAGACAAAATCCAATTTACGTACCAGTAGATACTGCTGGAGCAAGTGTTGAATTGATTTAAACAACGAAAGAGAGTGTAAAATGAGTAAAAATAACATTAAAGTGAATGCTATTGCAAGTACTTTAGTGCGAATACTAAATATCATTTTTCCATTATTAACAGGGCCTTATTTAACAAGAATTTTAGATCCCGAGTTATTTGGAGAATTTAATAAGGTAAACTCTTTAGCGGCGTGGTTCATACCTTTTGCTGCTTTTGGTGTGTACAATTATGGAATTCGCTTGGTAAGTGGAGTTCGTGAACATAAAGAAAAAGCTTCGTATAATTTTTCTTTATTATTTTATGCAAGTATTGTTAGTTCAGTAACTGTCACTTTGATATACGTCATTTATATTTGGCTGGCAAATCCAAATAATATGTTGCTATATGTGATCTTTATTTTCCAGATTATTGTTCAATTTTTATATGTAGAATGGATGGCAGAAGCATTCGAAAGTTACAATTTTATTCTATATAAAACATTGTTTGTTCGGGTGTTTATGTTAGGTTCTATTTTTATGTTTGTTAAAAATAGTGAGGATATCATTCCATATGCATTAATTATGACAATCGCTAACTTTTTAAATTACTTTACGAGTTATCTTTATATTCGAAGAAAAGTGAAATTAGTGCGTGTACCGTTAAAAGAACTTTTAGGTATCTTTAAACCACTATTCTCGATGTTACTATTAGCTAATGCCAATATGCTCTATACAGTGCTGGATAGATTGTTTTTATCTTCTCTAAAAGATAACCTCTTTATTAGCTATTATACTATCTCATTAAATTTATCGACGATGATTACTGGGGTAGTGGTTTCAATTATTATCGTGAGTATTCCACGTCTTGCAAAATATAATGCAGAAGAAGCTTTTGAACAATATAAAGATTTACAGACTAAAACGAGTCGATTATTTTTATTCCTTGTAGTGCCAATTGCAATTGGTCTTGCATGTGTGAGTCAGTCTGTTATCTACTTATATGCTGGGCCTAAATATATTTTAGCAGTCCCAACGATGATTATCTGTTCAATTCGAATCTTAACTTGGACATTAGATACGATTTTTGCAAACCAAGTAATCTTTCTTAAGGGACACGAATTAAGTCTAACGAGAATTTATTTTACTGGTGGATTTTGTAATCTATTTTTAAATAGCATTCTTTTCTTTACAGGGGTAGATAAACCAGAGTATTATATTTTGACCACTGTATTAGCGGAAATTGTGGTATTAGTATTAGAAGTTAAATTTATTCGAGATCGTTCTTTATATGATATTCGATCAGTTAAAAAGTACTTTATTCGATACACGATAGCATCTCTACCATTTATCGCAATAAAGTTAGCAGTTGATTATTTAATTCCGTTTGAATTTAATATGTCAAAAGCTTTCTTGATGAATACTGGATTGGTCATTGTAGGTTGTGTAATCTATTATGCATTATTTGCTATTGTATCAGGAGATATTAAAAAAGTAATTAAACTTTAATATTTATTCATTAAGATGTTACTGGGAACTTTATAACAGAAAAAAAGACCGATTGGAAAATCCAATCGGTCTTTCATTTTATTTATAATTCATTGCAGTTAAGGCTACTTGTAAGATGATAGCGCCTAGTGTACCGATTAACATTAATACGGCTACAACACGTGTAATTTTTTCAACTGTTGAAAGATTACGTTTTTTCTTTGCCAACAAAATCGCTCCTTTTTTCTTTGCTCGGTAATAGTTTACCGTAAATCGGCGTGAATTACTAGAGTTAAATGTTAAAAGGTTTTCTAAGAGTGAAAATGGTTGAAATGAAAAAGAGAGTAAGTAAAAGAAAAGCATTCAAATACCTTTCAAAAAGGAGTGATTTTTGATAACATAGATGTGTTAAATAAAACAAATTGGAGGAAGTTTCATGTCAAAACAACAAATTGGTGTCGTGGGTATGGCTGTTATGGGACGTAACTTGGCTTTAAACATTGAAAGCCGTGGTTATAGCGTTTCAATCTACAACCGTACAACTTCAAAAACAGACGAAGTGATTGCGTTACATCCAGACAAAAAATTAGTTCCAACATACTCTGTTGAAGAATTTGTAGAGTCTTTAGAAAAACCAAGAAGAATTTTATTAATGGTTAAAGCTGGTGAAGCAACAGATAAGACAATTCAAAGTTTACTTCCACACTTAGATAAAGGCGATATTTTAATCGATGGAGGAAATACATTCTTCCGCGATACAATGCGTCGTAATGAAGAGCTAGCAAACTCAGGAATCAACTTCATCGGAACAGGTGTATCTGGTGGGGAAGAAGGAGCCTTAAAAGGACCTTCAATCATGCCTGGTGGACAAAAAGATGCATACGATTTAGTAGCACCTATTTTAGAAGAAATCGCTGCTAAAGCAGACGATGGCGCTCCATGTGTGACTTACATTGGACCAAATGGAGCAGGTCACTACGTAAAAATGGTTCATAACGGAATCGAATATGGTGACATGCAATTAATCGCTGAAAGTTACGATATCCTACGTCGTGTAGGTGGATTATCTGTAGAAGAATGCGCTGAAGTGTTCAAAGAATGGAACCAAGGCGAATTAGATAGCTACTTAATCGAAATCACAGCAGATATTTTAACGAAGAAAGATCCTGAAACAGGTCGTCCAATGGTTGACGTAATCATGGATACTGCTGGAAACAAAGGTACTGGTAAATGGGCTTCACAAAGCGCATTAGACTTAGGGGTGCCACTTCCATTAATTACTGAATCTGTATTTGCACGTTTCGTCTCAACATTGAAAGATGAACGTGTTGCAGCAAGTAAAGAATTAGCAGCAACTAAGATTCCTGAATTAACAAATTCAGAACGTCAAGCCTTAATCGAACAAGTTCGTAAAGGATTATACTTCTCTAAAATTATGAGTTACGCGCAAGGATTTGCTCAAATGCGTGTAGCAAGTGAAGAGTTCAATTGGGACTTAAACTACGGCGAAATCGCTAAAATCTTCCGTGCTGGATGTATCATCCGTGCGCAATTCTTACAAAAGATTACAGATGCGTTCGAACGTGATCCTCAATTGAAAAACTTATTATTAGATAAGTACTTCTTATATGTAACAGAATCTTACCAAGATGCAGTTCGTGATGTTGTTGTAACGGCTGTTCGTGCTGGTATTCCAGTTCCAACATTCTCAAGTGCATTAGCTTACTATGATGCATACCGTTCAGAAACATTACCTGCAAACTTAATTCAAGCTCAACGTGACTACTTCGGTGCACATACTTACAACCGTGTAGACAAACCAGGAACATTCCACTTCGAATGGGCTCAAGAAAAAGAGATTGAACAATAATTATAAATGACGAAGTCCTAGCCAACGCGGCTAGGGCTTTTTAGTTATTAGAATAGTGTATTTATAATATAAAACCTAAATTTCTATTGATTAGAATAACGTTTTCATCTATAATCATAATATGATTATTAGGGGGGAGTTTACTCGTGAAATTTTTAAAAATTATTTTTTCTTTAGTCGCACTTTTAGTATCTGGTTTCGTTCCAATGGGCAATGCGGTTAACGCGGAGGAGATTTATTTTAGAAGATGTTCAGAGGCTTGGGCGGCAGGTTATGGAGATATTGTAAAAGGAGAGCCCGGTTATGCATTACATCTCGACAGAGATAGAGACGGCATTGCGTGCGAAATTTTAAATTCTGGAGGAACATATCATTCTAGAAGGGCAGACGGGAAGCCGTTAAACAAAGTAAAACCGACGTATTGGGAAGAAGTTGACAGTAAATGGAATTACTATGAAAACTATGTAATGGTAACTGGTTGGAAAAAAATCAGTGGTATTTGGTATTATTTTAATGCATCGGGTGTAATGCAAACAGGATGGCAACAATTCGGAGCTACTTGGTACTATTTTAATTCATCAGGTGCTATGCAAACGGGATGGAAACAAATCAGTAATGCATGGTATTACTTTGATAGTAATGGATATATGCAGACAGGTTGGAAAAAAATCAGTGGTGCTTGGTACTACTTCAATAATTCTGGTGCGATGATTACAGGATTGCAAACAATTGGAAATCAACGTTACATCTTCAGCTCATCAGGAATCATGCAAACGGGTTGGAGACAAGTGAATGGCAACTGGTATTATTTGGATAGTAATGGGTATGTACAAACAGGTTGGAAACAAATTAGTGGTGTTTGGTATTTCTTAAATGGATCAGGTGTTATGGAAACAGGCCTAAAAGAAATCGCTGGAACTAAGTATTTCTTTACTGATAGTGGAGCAATGCAAACAGGTTGGAAATGGTTAGCTGGTAGCTATCACTTTTTCAAGAGTAACGGAGCAATGCAAACTGGATGGTATCAAGAGAATAACAAATGGTATTATCTTGATGAAAATGGCAGAATGGTAACTGGATTTTATAGAGTTCATCAATCAGATTACTATTTTGAACAATCAGGAATCATGCAAACAGGTTGGAAATCAATTAATAATAATTGGTATTTCTTCAATCCGTCTGGAGCGCTATTGAAAGACTCTGTTACTCCTGATGGTTATCCTGTAGATAAAGATGGTATTTGGAGAGTCGTGGTTGAAACTACTACTGAAAGTTCGACATCTGAAACAACAGAAACCACGGAAAGTGAAACTACTTCAGTTGAAACAACGGTTATTCCCGATGAAAAACATGAAGTTCAACCAGAAACAACCTCTTTACTAACTACGGAATCATCACTCTAATATAAAAATAGTTTAAAGGACTAAACTGCTAGACGGTTTAGTCTTTTTTATTATTCAATTTGAAAATTTACTTATAAGTTAATTTTCATTATAAAATAAGCGGAAATTTCATTAAATTCTGTTAAGAAACTTATGAATATGGTATGATAAATCTGTTAGGGAAGAATAGAGAAGGGAGTTTCCAAATGCCAGCGAATCAACGTATTTTAATTATTGAAGATGAAAAGAATTTAAGTCGTTTTGTGGAATTAGAATTAAAGCATGAAGGCTATGAGACAAAAGTATGTGCAGATGGCCGTAGCGGATTACAAGCAGCCATTGATGAGCATTGGGATGCTATTTTATTAGATTTAATGTTACCAGAAATGAATGGATTAGAAGTCGTTCGTCGTCTTCGTCAAGTCAAACAAACACCAGTCATCATTATGACGGCACGCGATTCAGTGATGGACCGTGTTGCAGGTCTCGATCAAGGGGCAGATGACTATGTCGTGAAGCCTTTTGAAATCGAAGAAATTCTAGCAAGACTTCGTGCGCTCTTTAGACGTCTACAAATGGAAGAACAATCTCGTGTTGTGAAACAAACAAGAGTGGAGTATCGCGATCTTGTGATTGAAGTGGAAAACCGTGTTGTTCGTCGTGCGGGAGAAGTCATTGATTTAACGAAGAAGGAGTATGAATTACTTTTATTACTCATGGAAAATATTGATATCGTCCTTTCACGTGAAGTGTTATTAAAAGAAGTTTGGGGTTATAAGAACGAGGTCGAGACAAATGTGATTGACGTGTATGTTCGTTATATCCGTAATAAAATCGACATTCCAGGAAGAGAAAGTTATATCCAAACCGTTCGTGGAACAGGTTATGTCATGAGAAGCTGAGGAGCTACATATGAATGATCAAAATCAACATAAGTCAGTAGCGAAAAAATGGTGGTGGGTGATGTCAGCCACCATTTTTGGCTTATTAGCTGTTTTGACTGCTATTTTAATTGAAGGACAAATAATCGGACTGCGAGAAAATGAGAAAAATCAGACAGTGGTGTATGCGCAAGTTGTAGCAGATTTACTCTCTGTAAAAACTGAAAAGTTGACGACAGAGGATATTCTAGCAGTTTTAAATAAGGCAGAACAATATGAATTAGATCAAAATCTAGTTTATAAGAAGAATAGTAGTTTATATCCGATGAATGAAGAAGTGAATATTCGCGTCTTTGACACCAGTAGAGAGCTGTTATTCCAGACACAAAAATGGCAAGACACCCCACAAGTGTCGGGTAAATTAGAAACACAATTCGTGACACTGTCTACAGGCGAGGAAAGTGTACAGGTCATGATGCCAATTTTATCTAGAAATACTCGTGTGTTAATTGGACATCTGCAAGTGACCAATCGTATGGCAAAACTTGTAGAGTTGAAAAAACAATTACGTTTCTTATTTTTTCAATTGATTGTGATGGAAGGAATTGTCTCGATTGGACTCGCTTATTTCATTTCGCGACTCATATCAAAACCAATTGAAGAAATTCACGATATTATTGCGTCTATTAACGAGGAAAATATTGAAACCAAACGTCTCATTGTTCCGAAGAAGAATGATGAGTTTGCGATTGTTTCTCAACAATTTAACGAGTTGCTAGATAAGATTAGTTTCTATATTGCGCAACAAAAACATTTCGTAGAAGATGTATCGCATGAATTGAGAACGCCTGTAGCCATTGTAGAAGGCCACCTGAAGCTTTTAAACCGTTGGGGAAAAGATGACCCAGAAGTGTTGGAAGAATCGCTCACGGCTTCTTTATCAGAGATTCAGCGCATGAAGACATTAGTACAAGAGATGCTTGACTTATCTCGTGCACCGCAAGTAAGAGAACAGTATAAAGATGCAACTACTGAAGTCGTAGCGACATTAGAACAAATTGTGACGAATTTCAAGGTGCTTTATCCAGATTTTACTTTTATTGCTGATATTGATACCAAGAAGGAAATTATTTCTCCAATTTATCGCAATCATTTTGAGCAAGTCATTATTATCCTGCTGGATAATGCGGTGAAGTACTCAACAAACCGCAAAGAAATTATTGTCAGTCTTTCACCAACCACTGAAGCGGTCGAAATCGGAATTCAAGATTTTGGGATGGGGTTAAGTGAAGAAGATAAGAAAAAAGTCTTTTCACGTTTCTATCGTGTAGATAAAGCTCGTTCAAGAGAACGCGGTGGGAATGGATTAGGATTATCCATTGCGAAAGAATTGATTGAAGGGTATAACGGGAAGATAAGCGTGACTTCTAGATTGAATCAAGGGTCCTTGTTCAAAGTAAAACTACCAATAAATTAAAATAAGACGCTCCTTTTCTTTTGAAGAGGAGCGTTTTATAGTTTACATTTCTACACTTATAACTTACACTAGAAAGGTAGTTATTTATTGTTAAGGCAGGCCTATGGACTTGCATATTTTATTCAAGGAGGACAACTCATGCGCGAACAACATGTACTCATTACACTGTTTGGAGCAACAGGCGATTTAGCTCACCGTAAGCTTTATCCAGCGTTATTCCGTTTATTCCAAAAAGGATTTATCAAAAATCATTTTGCAGTGATTGGGACAGCACGTAGAGAGTGGACTGATGAGTATTTCAGAGATGTTATCAAACAATCTGTTCAGTCATTAGTGAAATCGGAAGAAGAATTAAACCAATTCCTTTCTCATTTCTATTATCAACCTCATAACGTTACTGACACACATCATTATGTCGTATTAAAAGAACTTTCAGAGAAATTAGATGCGAAGTATCAAATCGAAGGTAATCGTGTCTTCTATTTAGCCATGGCACCAACTTTCTTTGGAACGATTACAGAACATTTAAAAGCAGAAGGCTTAATTACTGAAAAAGGCTATAACCGACTTATTATCGAGAAACCATTCGGGAAAGATTACGCATCTGCAGAAGAATTAAACAATCAACTTCGTCAATCATTCGAAGAAAAACAAATCTATCGTATCGATCACTACTTAGGGAAAGAAATGATTCAAAACATTTCTGCGGTACGTTTTGCCAACCGTGTATTTGAAGCGTTATGGAATAAAGAGAATATCGACCATATTCAAATTTCGCTTTTAGAACAAGTGAGTGTTGAAGAACGTGGGGGTTACTACGATACAAGTGGTGCATTACGGGATATGGTCCAAAACCATGTTTTACAAATTCTTGCTCTAGTAGCGATGGAACCACCCGTTTCATTTGGAGATGTTCGTAAAAACAAGATTAAAGTGTTAGAACAACTTCGCCCTTATACAACAGCCGAAGAAGTGAACGAAAATTTCGTACGTGGGCAATATGGCCCTTCTGTAGACGGTTTAAAACCTGGTTACCGTGAAGATGCCAATGTGGCTGATGATTCCAATATGGAAACATATGTCGCTGGTAAAGTATTTATCGATAATGAACGTTGGGAAGGCGTTCCTTTCTATGTTCGAACAGGTAAGAGTCTGCATTCAAAAGAAACGATTATTGATGTTGTCTTTAAAGAAGCAAGCTCCCCATTATTCTGTGGAATCGATGGTTGTCCATCAAACCGTATTTCGATTCATATTACACCTCGTGAAGGTTTCTGCTTTGTGATTAATTCGAAAGCCGTTGGAAATACCATCGCGCTTCAAACAAGTCACTTGGAGAAAATCTTTGATGAGAACTTCGCGATGAGCAGTCCAGAAGCGTATGAGCGTTTAATTCTTGACTGTATCGAAGGCGATATGACGAACTTCACGCATTGGGAAGAAGTAGCGGCTTCTTGGAAATATGTAGACAGTATTCGCCAAACATGGGATAGTGAAATTGCAGCTGAGTTTCCTAACTATGCTGCAGGAAGCAAAGGTCCACAATCAGGTTACGATTTAATTGAACGCGATGGCCGCAAGTGGGTTGACCGCGACTAATGAAACATTGCAAAGACTAGGTGAAAACCTAGTCTTTTTTATTTCTAAAGTGAAGAAAACATAAAATTCACTCCATTAGAAGCGAAGGAAATGTTTTAAACGAAATTCCTAAAAAGCCGAGGATTTCTTATAGTAGCAGTAACGTGAAAAACATCGAAAGAGAATTATGCGGAGTAGGGAGATAACCCGTACTCCGCGTTTGAATCTTCGAAGGTGAGAGACGAACGGCTCGAACCGATGTAACGTTACCGCTACTATAAAAAGAAATCCGTAAGGATTTTTAGGAATCGTTATTTTACCGATTATATGAATCATTTCCTTCGCGCAACTCCGTTTTCTTGAAAAGCCTGCTCTTTTTCTGTAAACTGTTCTCTATATAGGAGGCGCACATGACGATTAGAGACTTTATACAATTAAGTATTTTAAAACCAAATAAAATTTGGACAATTTTACAAAATCCACTGAAGAAAATAAAAGGAATCTTTTTCCTACTTGTATTACTTGTTTCGATTCCTGGATTTATTCGTGCCGGAAAAGATATAGGAAGTATTAATACGAACCTAGAGATTGTGGCTAAACAGTTTCCAGAACTCTCGATTCAAGATGGTAAGTTGTCGGCGGGAGACAATACGGGATTTGTTTACCGTTCGGATGTATTTAATATCGTCTTCGACCCTAGTGGGAAGTCAACGGATAATGATGTGACGTCTGAATCTAGTCAAGGGATTCCATCCATCGGGATTTTACAAGACCATATTGTTGTAGACACCATCATTAATACCTCAAAATTTTCTTATGAAGGCTTAAACGGCTTTAATAAATCAAATGTAGAGCAGTTTATTCAAGAGTTCCAATCAAAATTGTGGATGGTATTTATCGGTGTTATGTTATTCGGCTTTGTTTATAATACGATTGTCGTTTATATTTTAATGATTATCATCAGCTTCGTCGTACGATTATTAACGGCGTTGTTTATGAGAGCCTACATTCAAATGCATCCAACCGTATCGAAACAATTAACGATCGCTGCTATGTTCCTACCAGCAACCATCTATATGGTGATTGGCGTGTTAGGAATCGGCGGAGGAGTAGGGATGTTTATGTACCTACTAGTAACATCTACCTTCAACTGGCTCCTTGGAATGCGAGAATTCATCGATCAGCAAAATAAAAACAAATAAAAATTAACTCTTAGAAACTATAAGTAAGTAGTTCCTAAGAGTTTTTCTTTTGCCCAAATTCTGAAAATTATCATATATGATAATTTGTACTGACCCCAAAAAGTTAGACGATTAATTTAAGCAAAGGATTTAGTTCTGTATTGCACAGGACTAAGTCCTTTTAATTTTACTTTGATTCGTTTGTTGTTGTAATAATCAA
>ERZ772961.1037-NODE-1037-length-10475-cov-3.152111_pt1 | contig 10475 bp, 10 predicted proteins | sample MGYA00580677_ERZ772961 | MGnify/ENA primary metagenome ERZ772961 (study PRJEB29015, sample SAMEA2738088) | human oral metagenome | biome: human oral; feature: human-associated habitat; material: saliva | place: China | collected 2227 ... | reverse complement strand
GTCTTGGCGACGACATCCTTGATCGGCATGGAGTCAACGAGGACGTCGTAGATCGAGGCACTGTCCTCATCATGCTCCACCCCCAGTGCAGTGGAGGCATTACCTTGAGAGTCAGCATCGATGAGTAGAACGTGCAACCCACCTTCAGCTAAAGCCGCCGCAAGATTCACCGCGGTCGACGTCTTTCCAACGCCGCCTTTCTGATTGGCGACTGCGATGACACGAGTCCGCTCGGGATGTGGGAACTCTCCACCCGCTACCTCGTCTAGAGCGAGGTGCTCGGCCTGGAGCTGATCGAAGATAGACGATCCGGACAAACCTGCTTCTCCTCGGACGGCGACCCAACGGCCCGAGCCAGTCGGGCAGTTACGAGTCTACGCGAGCAGGCCGATCCTCACGCGTTACACCGAACGCGCGCCGTATCTCACCGGTTCTTCGGGCGGCGAATCTCAACGACGGCTGTCGTTTCGTCGCCGGGAGTAACAACCTCGTGAACTACAGCAACTGATAACTTTGCCTTTTTAATCACGTACTTGGCGTCATCGACCTCGTCCTGCGCCCGCATGCCCTTGAGTGCGAGCAGAGCACCCCCCGGCCGGAGCAACGGCGCGGTCAGTCGTACGAGCTTGGACAGGTTCGCCACCGCGCGAGCCGTGACCACGTCATAGCGGTCCTTGATCTCCTCGGCCCGAGCCCTCCTGATGGTGACGTTGTCCAGATCCAGTTCCTCAACGACGTCGGAGAGCCACTGGGTACGGCGCTCCATCGTCTCAATGAGCGTGACATCAAGATCAGGACGCAGCAGGGCGACGACGATACCGGGAAAACCGGCCCCGGAGCCGACGTCGGCCACACTTCCCCGAGCCGGCAGGAAGGGGACCACGGCGGCCGAGTTGACAATATGCCGGCTCCACAGACGGGGAAGCTCACGCGGCCCCACCAGGCCGCGCAGCTCACCCTCCTCAGCGAGCATCTGCGCGAAGTGCTCCGCGGCGGAGAAGGAGACCCCGAAGATCTCCCGCATCTCCGGCGTCGGCTCCTCCACCTGGGCCCGCTGCTCCTCGCTCATACTCAAGCCTGCTCGCCGACGGGCTCGGCACCGATCTCTTCGGTGTCATCGACGTCGTCGACTTCCTCGTCCTCCACCTCATCGGCCGGCAGGACCACGACGTAGCGGTGCGGCTCGGCACCCTCTGACTCCGAGATCAGACCGGCCGAGGCGACGACGTCGTGGCACACCTTGCGCTCGAAGGGGTTCATCGGCTCCAGGCTGACGGACTCGCCGGTGGTGAGCACCTTGGTGACGGCCTCCTGGGCGACCTTGGTCAGCTCGGTTCGACGATCCGCGCGGTAGCCGTTGATGTCCAGCATGAGCCGCGAACGGTTGCCTGTGCGCGCCTGGACCGCCAGACGGGTCAGCTCCTGAACCGCCTCGAGGACCTCCCCGTTGCGTCCGACGAGGTCGTCGAGCTCGCGCTCGTCACCCTCCTCGGAGGCGAGCACGGCAATCGAGGCGCGCCCGTGGTCAATGTCGATGTCAATGTCGCCGCCCAGGTCGGCGATGTCGAGAAGCTCCTCGAGGTAGTCGGCACCGATCTCGCCCTCCTCCTCGAGGCGCGAGACGGTGTTGCTCACAGGCTGACCTGCGGGCTGGCGGGAGGAGTCGTTGCTGTGCTGCTCACTCATCATGTCATCCGTATCTGTCATGGGAACCGGGTTGTCTCACCGCTGAACACGTTTCAGCGGTTGCGCTTCTTCTTGGCCTGAACCTTGCGTCGGGCCGCCGCCTCACGGCGCTGACGGGCTCGGCGCTCGTAACGACGTCGAGCGATCTCCTCATCGCTGAGGCCACCACTCTTGGAGGATGCAGATCCGTCGGAGTCACTCGCATCCTCGCCGGCATCCTGGTCGGCGTCGGAGGGACCACCGACGCCACTGCGGGACTCGTCCTGTCCGCCGGACTTCTTCTGCCGGTTCTTACGCACCGGCTGCACCCGCTGACCACCGGTGCGCCCCTCGGCCTCGGCCTTGGCGACCGCCTCGGCTCGCTCCTCCTCCTCCAAGGAGGGCAGGCCCTTGCGGGCGCGCTTGGCATTGATCCGGGCGCGGTACTTCTTCTCCGCCTCACTTCCAGGCGCCGGCATGTTGCGGATGGTGAAGAACTGCTGGCCCATGGTCCACAGGTTGGAGACGACCCAGTAGACGAGCACACCGATCTGGAAGTTGACACCGGAGACGGCGAAGATCACCGGCATCACGTACATCATCATCCGCTGGGATCGGATCATGGGGTTGTCGGAGTTGAGGGACTCCGCCGACATGTTCTTCATCGACAGCTGCGCCATGGTGTACCACTGCGTCACCGACATGATGACGATCATCGCCACCGTGACGATCTTGACCTGCGTGTCGGTGCTGCTCATGAAGGACGAGGACAGGCTCGCGCCGAAGACGCTGGAGGCCTGGACCTGCTTGGCCAACTCCTGGGTGAGCGGTCCGATCGAGGGGCGGCCGTAGCTTCCGCCTGCCACGGCACCCAGCGAAGCCAGAACCCGGAACAAGGCGAAGAAGATCGGCATCTGCACCAGGATCGGCAAGCAGGAGGCCATGGGATTGGTCCCGTGCTTGCGGTAGAGCGCCATCATCTCTTCGTTCATGCGCTGGCGCGACTCGGGATCCTTCTTGCCCTTGTACTTGGCCTGGAGCGCCTGCATCTCCGGCTGAAGGAGCTGCATTCCACGAGACGCGCGGATCTGCTTGACGAAGAGCGGCATGATGAGCAACCGCACCACGATCGTCAGACCGATGATGGACAGCACCCAGGCAATCCCCGGCCCATCGGGGAATCCGACGAGGATCAGGGCCTTGTGGATCGTGACCATGACCCAGGCCACGGCCACCTTGAGGGGCCATAGCAACGTGTCCATCCGTACTCCTTGTATAAGGGCTCTTGTGGGGAACCGGTATCAGTGCGGGCTCAGCGCGCGGCCGGAATGACGCCGGCTGGCTGAGAGGAACGGTCAGGATTCCTCAACCCTGAACCTCGGAACATCATGGGGGTGGTGGTAGCGCCAGCGTCCCTTGTCCGGGACATGGTCGACTCCACCGGGGGTCAATGGGTTGCATCGCAGCAGACGCCAGATGGCCAGCAGCGTGCCCTTGACTGGACCGTGCACCTCCACCGCGGTAACGGCGTAGGCGGAACAGGTTGGGTAGTACCGGCACGACGCCGGCAGTGCCGGAGAGATGAAGCGCTGATAGAGATGCACTGGAGCCAGAAAGGCTCGCGTTAACCATCCACTCATCGCTCACTCATCACCATTCCGCGCGGTTCACCGCCGCGACCCCTGTGCCTGACGCTCACGACACCGGGTCAGGAGCCGATCCAGATCCTTCCCCAGGATGCTGCTGTCGGCACCGTCGGCACCCGCCAGTCCACGAATGACGACACGGGCACCCGGCTCGAGCGCACCGATCCGCTGCGCCATCAGAGCTCTCACACGACGCTTGACCCGGTTGCGGTGCGTTGCCAGCGGGATCTGTTTCTTGGGCACAACGACGCCGACGAGAGCCGGGGAATCATCCCCTCTCCCGCCGGCGTGGTAGTGAACGACCAGCCTGCGGTTCCCGCAACGCGTACCTCGACGAATCGCGGAGGTGAAGTCCTCACCCCGCGTCAACCGGTGCGCCGCGCCGAGCACCTCAGGCGGCGAGACGAGCGCGACCCTTGCGGCGTCGCGAAGCAAGGACAGCGCGACCTGCGCGGGTGGACATGCGCTTGCGGAAGCCGTGCACCTTGGCACGACGACGGTTGTTCGGCTGATAGGTCCGCTTGCTCACGGGCTTAACTCCTGCTTGAGGTGATCGGAACAGTGCATCGCGAGGTTCGCGGCACTGTCGCTCGTGCGGCTGCCCCATGGATCGGGACCTGACTCCGCGCGAACGTCTGCAACAGCCTACGTTTGGCCCTCTTGCCGGTCAAACGGATGCGGCCGACTGTGACCGATGACGTCTCCACACCTCGTCCACACGTCTTCCACAGTCGGGCACGCCCATGTCCACCGTTGTGGGAAGCAGGCTGTCCACAGCCTTGCGGATATGTGGATAACTCGCCGACCTGTGAGCATCTTCTCATCAGGCCCGCAATTGCCTACACAACTGTCATTCGGCAACCTAGTGCCGCGTGATCCGGACCTGACAATCCTAGTAATTCCAGAGTTTATCCTGAATAGAACCTGTGAGTCATTACTCTCCTTGTCCCCAGATGTGGACAAGGCTGTGGAGAAACAGCATGATGGGACGCCCGGTCAAGACCGTCCGGTTCGCCAGGTCCACAGATCCTTGTCATCATCGACGCAGTGTCCTGGCCGACACCGGTCAGGTTGTCCTCACCGGGTTCATCATCCATGCCGATCAGGAGTCCGTCGTGCCCGACGCCGCCAACACCAAATGGCTCTCAGCCCTCGAGGTGCTCTCCAGCTCCGGGGAGCTGGGCCAGGGCAAGATGTCCATGATTCGCATGACTCATCTCATCGACGTCGATGGCACTCTCGTTCTCGTCGTCGGATCGGCCTTCGCCAAGGACATCGTCGAGCAGGCCCGCGGTCCTATCAGTGCCGCCGTCACCCAGGTCTGGGGACGGCCCATGCCCATCGAGGTCACGGTCGACACCTCCTCGGAGGTCTCGCGAGCACCCATGCCTCCCGTGGCTCCAGAGCCCGTCAACCTGACCACCGTCTCATCGTCACCTTCGCCGTCACATTTACTGTCGGGGTCATCCTCTGTCTCGGTCCCACTCGCGCCAACCGGCCCCGCCCCCGCTGATGGCTCCGCTGTACCCGCCTACGGTCAGTCGATCGGGGAACCGCCGACCCACTCGGCTTCCGCTCCTTCGCCGGCACCCCGGTCCCAGGCCCCCGCCGCCTCGGCCTCCTCACCGACGTCTGGCTCACTGCCGGCCATGTCGGGATTTCCCGGTGCCTACAGCCCCGGAACCGCCGGCCCGCAAAGCGCAAGCGGACTGCTCACTCCGACGGCGGCCAATGACGTCTCCCAACTCAATCCGCGCTACACCTTCGACACCTATGTCACCGGCTCGTCCAACAGGTTCGCCCACGCCACGGCCCTGGCGGTCGCCGAAGCCCCGGCGAGGGCCTACAACCCCCTGTTCATCTACGGAGGCTCCGGACTGGGCAAGACCCATCTGCTACACGCCATCGGCCACTACTCCCAGACACTCAACCCCGGAATCCGCGTCAAGTACGTCAACTCCGAGGTCTTCGTCTCCGACTTCATCGCCTGCGTACGCGACGGAAACCAAGATGACGGGCGCATGGAGGGGTTCAAGCGCCGCTATCGGGAAGTCGATATTCTTCTGGTTGACGACATCCAGTTCCTTCAGGGCAAGGAATCAACCCTCGAGGAGTTCTTCCACACCTTCAACTCCCTGCACTCATCAGGCAAGCAGGTCGTTCTCACCTCCGACCAGCCGCCCAAGGCCCTAGGAGGACTCGACGAACGCCTGCGCTCCCGCTTCGAGTGGGGCCTGCTGGCCGATGTCCAGCCCCCGGACCTGGAGACCCGCATCGCGATCCTCTCCCGCAAGGGCACCGCCGAGGGCCTCGACCTGCCCTTCGACGTCCTGGAGTACATCGCCTCGCGCATCACCACCAATATCCGCGAGCTCGAGGGCGCGCTCATCCGAGTCACGGCCTTCGCCTCACTCAACAAGCAGCCGGTCGACCAGACCCTCGCGGAAATGGTTCTCAAGGACATCATCTCCGATCCCGAGGGCCAGGAGATCACCACCTCCCTCATCATGGGGCAAACCGCCGACTACTTCGGCATCACCATCGACGACCTGTGCTCGGCCAACCGTTCACGCACGATGGTCTCGGCCCGCCACATCGCCATGTACCTGTGCCGTGAGCTCACCGATCTGTCCCTGCCCAAGATCGGCCGGGAGTTCGGCGGGCGCGATCACACCACGGTGATGAGCGCCGACAAGAAGATCCGCACCCTCATGGCCGAGCGGCGCTCCACCTTCAACCAGGTCACCGAGCTGACCAGCCGCATCAAGCAGGCCGCCCAGTCACCCTCCTGACCTGACGACGCACTGTCCCCAACGACGTCGTCGCACGAGCGGTCGGGTACACGCGCTCTCGGCTACCATCCGCGCCGCTCGTTCCTCGCGGCGCTCCCGCCAGACCCGCCACGCCTTCGAGTACCTGTACCCGACCGCATCCAACGCTGCTGTGGACGGTGCTGAGGACGGCACGTGGAGGAGCGAGCGTGTCGCTGTGGAGGTCGATCACCCTCTCTGTGGAATGACATGGGTGTCATTTACTCTCTCCACCGAGACCCTCGTGCGCTCACCAGAACCACCCACGTGTCGTTCCCCAGTGAGATCGGCGTTATGACAGCGAAAGGTCCTGTTATCCCCAGCATCCACACGTGCTACTACACCTACAAACCAAGATGACAGGAATCGCGAAGCACGTTCGGCCAACGGGGCCGGTCCGATCCCCGACGGCATTGTCATTCAGGGAGACTCATGGGATGAGAATGGGTGATCGCTGGTGACGGAAGCGATTGCCACGGTCTACCGTCTACACTCTCGACCCAGGACTGCGCTGCGAGCAACGTGGTTCCTGTATGACGACCTGCCGGCGACCTGCCGGCACGAATGTTTGCTATTCGGCTCATTGGCGCCACGACGCCCCATTGACCGACCTACCACGATTGACGGAGGCACCTACCGTGAAGCTCAGGGTTGACCGAGACATCCTTGCCGAAGCCGTCACCTGGACTGCACGGTCCGTGCCCGCCCGCCCACCGGTGCCGGTACTGGCCGGAGTGAGGCTGGAGGCCAAGGGTTCCAGCCTGATCCTGGCCTCCTTCGATTACGAGGTCTCAGCGCACTGCGAGGTGGCCGCCGATGTCGAGGAGGATGGCGTCGTCCTCGTCTCCGGAAGACTTCTGGCCGATATCGCCAAGGCCCTGCCGAACAAGCCCGTCGACCTAGAGGTCGATGGCAACAAGGTAGCCGTCTCCTGCGGCTCGGCCCGTTTCTCGCTGGCCGCGATGGCCGCCGACGACTACCCGGCACTACCCGTCATGCCCGCCGTCGCCGGAACGATCGATGCCCACGACCTGGCCCGCGCCGTCGCCCAGGTCTCCATCGCAGCCTCCCGCGACGACACCCTGCCCCTGCTCACCAGCGTCCAGATGGAGGTCAAGGGCAGCTCCCTGGTGCTCATGGCCACCGACCGCTACCGCCTGGCCATGCGGGAGCTGACCTGGTCGCCGTCCAACACCGAGCTGTCCACCACGGCCCTGCTCAAGGCCCGCACCCTGTCCGACGTCGCCAAGTCCCTGACCTCCTCGGGTGACGTGACCGTGGCCCTCAGCAGCGAGTCGGCCGCCTCCAGCCTCATCGGCTTCGAGGCCGGCGGCAGGCGCACCACCTCTCTGCTCACTGACGGCGACTACCCGCCGGTGCGCCGGCTCTTCCCGGAGTCCACCTCGATCCACGCCACCGTGGGCACCGACGAGCTCATGGCCGCCGTGCGCCGCGTCAGCCTCGTCGCGGACCGCTCCACCCCCATCCACATGTCCTTCACCCAGGGCAACCTGGAGCTCGACGCCGGACAGGGCGACGACGCCCAGGCCACTGAACAGCTCGTCGCCCATCTCGAGGGTGACGACATCTCCACCGCTTTCAACCCCGGATACCTCCTCGACGGCCTGGGCGCACTCAATCAGCCCTACGTCCGACTGGATTTCACTCACGCCTCCAAGCCGGCGGTACTCACGGGCATGGACTCCATCGGAGGCACCGAGGACTCCACCTTCCGCTACCTGCTCATGCCGATCCGCTTCGGAGCCTGAGACTCAACGGTGCATGTACGTCTCTGACCTCTCCCTGGACGACTTCCGCTCCTACCACAACCTCGTTCTGTCCTTGGAGCCCGGCCCCAGCGCCTTCGTCGGCTCCAACGGGCAGGGTAAGACCAACCTGATCGAGGCGATCGTCTACCTGGCCACGCTCTCCTCCCACCGGATCGGGGCCGACACCGCCCTGGTGCGACGCGCGGTGCCGGGACAGAGCCAGCCGGCTGGTGCCGTTGTCCGCGCCCGAACCGTCCACGGTGAGAGACCCAGTGTCCTGGAGATCGAGATCATCGCCGGCAAGGCGAATCGGGCCCGCCTTAACCGGGGCAGCTGCCGGCCCCGGGACCTGCTTGGAGTGCTGCGCGCTGTTGTCTTCGCTCCGGAGGATCTGTCCCTGGTGCGCGCAGAGCCGGGGGTGCGTCGAGCGTTCCTCGACAACCTCGTGGTCACCCTGCGTCCGAGCCTGGCCGGGGTGCGCAACGAGCACGACAAGATCCTCGCCCAGCGCGCCAGCCTTCTGAAGTCCGCGCGCGCCGCCCGCTCATCGACTGCCTCGATGCTCTCCACCCTGGAGGTCTGGGACGCCCAGCTCGCCACTGCGGCCGCCCGGCTCATTGCTGCCCGGGTCGATGTCATGCGGCGTCTGCGCCCCTGGGTGGCCGCCGCTTACGAGACCGTCTCGGGCAGTTCCGGGGAGCGTTCGCGCGCCCAGATCGCCTACCGTTCGAGCCTGTTGACTCATGAGGGGATCCCGGAACCCGATCCTCATGACGAGGCGGCCTGGCTCGCCGGTGAGGAGACGCTTCTGGACGAGACCGTCGTCACCACACGCCTGGAGAGCGCCATGGGCGAGCTCCACGCCCGCGAGATCGACCGCGGCGCGAACCTCATCGGGGCGCACCGCGACGACCTCTCCCTGTTCCTCACCGGCCTGCCCGCCCGCGGATTCGCCTCCCACGGCGAGCAGTGGTCCCTGGCCCTGGCGCTGCGCCTGGCCTCCTACGACATGCTGCGCACCGACGTCGACGCCTACGGCGGGGACGGCGAGCCCGTCCTCATCCTCGATGACGTTTTCGCCTCACTTGATGAGCAACGCCGACGCGCCCTGGCCCGCATGGTCGCCGGGGCCCAGCAGGTCCTGTTGACCGCGGCCGTCGACGACGACGTCCCCGACGAGCTCGCCGGTGCCCGGTACCGGGTGGCCGACGGCGAGGTCGCCCGTGGCTGAGCGCCTCCGGCCCACAGGTGAAGGATCCACTGGCGCGGACGGTGGATCCGGTCGGGGATCCGGAACGGCCCCCGGCACCTTGCCCGACGTGCTGGCCCAGCGGGCACTGACCCGGCAGCGGGCTCAGGCCTGGGAGAAGGGAGACAGCCGGGTTCCGGCCCGTAGACTGCGTGAGCCGGCCGGTGGTTCCAACGGGGTCGGTGGTGCGGAGCAGACGGCGCCTTGGGACCAGCGTCGTGAGCTGGCCCGGGCACTGGGACAGAACCCGGATGACCCGGCCGATCGCGGCCCCGGGCTGGCACGCGGTCGAGACCGGCCCGGCCCCACGCCCTTCGATCCCCGCACTGGTCAGCGGGAGCTGCGCCGTATGGTGGCCGACAACGGTTGGGCCGGAAAGCTCGCGGTGGCCGGCGTCGTCGCCCGGTGGCAGGCCATTGTGGGCGATCAGATCGCCGAGCACTGCACTATCGAGTCCTTCGAGGCCGGTCGCATCACCCTGCGTGCCTCGTCGTCGAGCTGGGCCCAGCAGCTGCGGCTCCTTCAGCCGACCATCGAGGCCCGGATCATCGAGGCCCTGCGCTCGGGTCCCGGAGGACGCCAGGCGGGGGGCATCAGTACCGGTGATGGCGTGGAGCTGCGGATCCTGGGACCGGCCGGCCCATCCTGGAAGCGTCGGGGCGTCGGCCTGCGAGGTACCCGCGGACCACGCGATACATACGGCTAGCGGTACCATCTCCAGTGCACCAGTCGCCGGGCGTCGTCGGAAAGATCTGGGACGGACACGAGACACTGCACGGTTCGGTGACCTGCATGTAACAGAGGTGACCACGGGCACGCTCTCAGCGACCCTCAGCACAGCGGGTTGAGTATCCATCTACGCTAGAATGCGGTGAAACCGCCCAGGTGCGCCCAGGACCGTCCTGATGTACCCACCTACGTGTGCGCATGATCCTCCTCAGGATCGTCGCGTGAAGGGCCCGGACGGAGACATCGGACCACTGAGGTCCCGATGCGCACAGATTGAGGAGCAACTGACACGTGTCTGACCAGGACGCCACTGTGAATCATGATTACGGAGCCTCGGACATCACCGTCCTCGAAGGGCTCGAAGCGGTCCGGAAGCGCCCCGGTATGTACATCGGTTCCACCGGTGAGCGCGGCCTGCACCACCTCGTCTACGAGGTTGTCGACAACTCCGTCGACGAGGCCCTGGCCGGATACTGCGACCACATTGAGATCACCATCCTGGCCGACGGCGGCGTACGCGTCAGCGACAACGGGCGCGGCATCCCGGTCGATGAGCACCCCACCGAGCACAAGCCCACCGTCGAGGTCGTCATGACGATCCTGCACG
>ERZ772961.1036-NODE-1036-length-10496-cov-4.010344_pt1 | contig 10496 bp, 6 predicted proteins | sample MGYA00580677_ERZ772961 | MGnify/ENA primary metagenome ERZ772961 (study PRJEB29015, sample SAMEA2738088) | human oral metagenome | biome: human oral; feature: human-associated habitat; material: saliva | place: China | collected 2227 ... | reverse complement strand
AACTATTATAGGAGTACATTTGACCATTAAATGAAAAAGAGAGCATTATGCCCCCTTTCAGGAGTACATTTGACCATTAAGCCGAACTTCATGCGGTAGACCATCTCTATGCCGAGATTATCTTGCGTCAATATTCTTGCTTTTTCTGCGCTAATTCCTTCGTAGTGCGGCTCTGTCACGACGTTGCCTTGTTCGTCGACCTTGGTGAAGATTTGCATGCCGATGATTTTCTCCTTGGTCGATTGGACTTTTTCTTGGATGGCAGCGTTCGCTTTGGGGTCGCTTACAGTCGTTGACAAGTCTTCAATTTGCGACATGAAGGTGAAGATGCCGTTCTCTTTCGAAATGGGAGTTTTCTTTGTTTTCACCTTGTTGGTGAAAGTGATGGGTTCCCCAAAGAAATTCGTTTCAGTAACTGAAGTGGTCGTGTAGACCATTGGTTGACCAATTTTCGGTGCAAAGCGATAGGTGACTTTGTCTTGAGTGCACCCGAGGAGTGCCCAACAGCTGATGAAGAAGTAGCTGATGAATTGTTTCATAAGGGAGTTTTTCGTGAGGCAATTTGTATTTGTGGCTAAAGCTCAAGATGATTTTCGTTCGCAAAGATAATGTTTTGCGGAAAAACAATCTCTGCTCTTGTTTTTTGCAAATGAAAAATCCCGCTCAGGACTTTTGGTGCTGAGCGGGATGAATGTTCTATATAAGGGTGCAACTCGAATTGGGAGGAAACGACCGAGTGAGTTGCACCACTTGTTTTGCTTAGACAGAGATGTCGAGAATCTCGAGTTGGATGACGCCGCGGGGCGTTTGTGCATCGACCACGTCGCCGACCTTGTGGCCGAGAAGGGCTTGAGCGATGGGCGTGGTGCTCGAAATTTTACCGGCACGGAGATCAGCTTCGCTTTCCGAAACGATGGTGTACTTCATTTTGGCGCCGACCTTCACGTTCTTCATCTCAACGGTGGAGAGAATCTGCACGATGTCGGTGCGGAGTTTGGAAGTGTCGATAATCTTGGCTGCGGCGATGGTGGCTTTGAGTTCGTTGATCTTGTTTTCGAGAATAGCCTGTGCTTCTTTGGCGGCGTCGTATTCCGCGTTCTCGGAGAGGTCGCCTTTGTCGCGAGCTTCAGCGATGGCGGCCGAGGCGGCCGGGCGGTCGATTTGCTCCATACGGCGGAGCTGGGTCACGAGGTTATCGTAACCCTCTTGGGTCATGTATGCCATGGTGTTGATTTTCTTTTTTATGGATTGGGAAAGTGGGGGCAGCGGCATCAGTTGTCGCCGCCTTCGTGCTGCGTTGTGCCGTTGCCTTCGTTGTTGCGTCCGGGTTTGCGGCGACGTGCTCCGCCGCGGCGGCGACGGTTGTTGCGACGTGCGGCCAGTTGCTCGGTGGGCGACTCAGCGTCGAGGGCTTCGTCGGCGTTCTCCGGCGCTTCGGCAAGTTCGCTGTGTGCACGTTCCACAGCGCGGCGGTGGGCTTCTTCGCGCTGTTTGCGCTCAGCCTTTTCGGCACGTCGGCTTTGTTCGGCCGGGGGCAGCGTGGTGTTGGTGTAACCGGCCGCATTTTGCGCCTTGTTCTGACGGCGTGCACGCTTCTTCTGTTGCTCTGTGCGCGGTGCGGGCGTTTCCGTAAGCTCGATTTCGATCAGCTCGCTTTCGGTGGGCGCGACTTCGGCATCGAGGGGCGATGCCTCGAACGGCTCAACCTCAGGTGCGGTCACGCTGGATACCTCTTCTGCGCGTGTTTCGCTGTGGGGAGCGGTCACGGGCACTTCGGAAGTACGCGGTTCGGACTGCGCCGTGTTGGCGGTCGTGTGTTGCTCTTCCACTTCGCGTGTCGAGGTTTGTACGGACGTTTCTTGTGTTGCGCTCACGGCTTCGGCCGGAAGTTCCATAGGAGCGAAAACGGCCGTCTGTTCTGCGGGGGCAGACTTTTCGACTGCTGCCGGTGTTTCCGTACCTTGCGCTTCGATCCGGTCAGATTGGGGCAGGATGTTGGGCGTGTCGGGCAGCGATTGGTCGGTGGCGCGAGTCGATGCAACCTGCGGTTGAGGCGCTGTCGTGGCAGCTTCAGCTGTGGCGGGGACCGTAACCTGCGGAGCGGACGCGGGGTCGGTGGTTACTTCTGCAACGGCTTCCACAACTTGCGGTGTCTCAACGGCGGGTGCCTCTTGCACGACGGGAGCCGGTTTGTGCTGCGGCGCAGGAACTTCCACTTTCGGTTGTTCTACGCGCTCAGGAGCCGGTGCGGGTTGCACCTCGGCTTCCTTCGGTTGCGCGGATTCGTTGCGCTTTTCCGTGGACTGATGGTCAGCCACCGGCGCCTTCTTGGCGTGATCGTCGTTGTTGCGTTCGGCGGATTGGCGACGTTCTTCACGCCCCTCACGTTCTTTGCGCGCTTCAGCGTTTTTGTTTCTGCGCTCTTTGCGCTCCGTGTTGCGCTCAGTTTGATGCTTGGGCGTTTCTTCGCTTTGTTCGTTGCGTGCCTCGTTGCGTTCATTGCGCTGTTCGCCGCGGTTTTTGCCGTTGCGGCGCTCAGCGTTCTTTTCTTCGCGGTTGTCCTTTTGACGTTCGTTGCGCTTTTCGTTGCGTTCGCCGCGATGGTCTTTGCGGTTGCGTTCGCCGCGGCCTTGTTCCTTGCGACCGCTGTTGCCTTCGCTTTGTTCTTGGGCGATTTCCGCTTCGATTTCGTCAATTTTGGGGAGCACGAAAAACTCTTCGGCACCCATTGCTGTGCGCTTTTCCTTCGCGCGGAAGACGCCATCGAGGAATTGGGGTTCGCGGCGGAGTTTGGTCAACGCGTCTTTGGCCGCAGCCTGATGGCTTTCTTTCTTGGAATAGCCTTTGCCCTCGCCGGCATAGAGTCCTTCGATAACGACGGTGGTGAGGAAGGAGGGGCCGTTGGCTTTGTCGTGGTCGGCGGCGGTGTCTTTGAATTCGAGACGGATGCGGTTTTTCTGGCTCCATTCGAGGAGCTTGCTCTTGAAGTTCACTTCTTTGCTCGCCACAGATTCGAGATCGAGGACGGCGCCGATGATGCGTTTTTCGACGAAGCGGAAGGCGTAGTGAAAACCTCGGTCGAGGTAGATGGCACCCATGAGTGCTTCGAAGGAGTTGCCGCCGAGGTAGGAGTTGTGGGTGCGGCTGTGGGTTTGGCTCTGAATGAGTCGATCGATGTGCAATTCCTTGGCGAGACGGCCAAGTGATTCGCGCGATACGATCTTAGAGCGCGTGTTGGTGAGGAAACCTTCGCGCTTGTTGGGGAAGTGTCGGTAGACGATGTGGCTGACCACGGTTTCGAGGACGGCATCGCCGAGAAATTCGAGGCGCTCGTTGTTGAGCGGTTTGTTGCCGAGTTTCTTGGAACGATACTCTTGCGACTTATGGGCGAAGGCCGTGCGATAGAGATCGATGTTATGAGGGCAGAAGCCCATGATGTCGTAGAGAGCGGAGCGAAACTCTCGGTCTTTGGAGAAGAAGAGTTTGGCTCGGTCGAATAGATTTTTCATAATGGGAGGGGAGGACGGGCGAACTCATCGCGACGAGGGCGCGAAAAATAGTTTTGTACGCTTGGTCATTACGGGTGTAACAACCAAGCGTACAATCGCTATGTTTCGTGTGTTCCCTCGTGGGGATGTGTTGCATTCAGTCTTCTCAGGCTTGATACTTCTTGACGATGCAGCAGGCATTGTGTCCGCCGAATCCGAAAGTGTTGGAGAGCGCTGCACGTACGGTGCGTTGCTGAGCCTTGTTGAAGGTGAAGTTCATGTTGTAGTCGATGTTTTCGTCGCGGTCGTCCTCATCGTGGTTGATGGTAGGCGGCACGATGTCGTTCTTCACCGAAAGGCAGCAAACGATGGCTTCAACAGCACCGGCGGCTCCGAGGAGGTGACCGGTCATCGACTTGGTGGAAGAGATGTTGAGTTTGTAGGCGTGATCACCGAAGAGTTGCGTGATGGCTTTCGCCTCCGAAACGTCACCGACGGGCGTGGACGTACCGTGCACGTTGATGTAGTCGATGTCTTCGGGTTGGAGACCGGCGTCTTCGAGTGCGCGCTGCATCACGAGTTTCGCGCCGAGACCTTCGGGGTGCGAAGCCGTGAGGTGGTGCGCATCGGCGCTCATACCGGCACCGGCGAGTTCGCAATAGATCTTCGCGCCGCGAGCCTTGGCGTGTTCGAGTTCTTCGAGCACGAGGATACCGGCCCCTTCACCCATCACGAAACCGTCGCGGCTCTTGCTGAAGGGACGGCTGGCGCGTTGGGGATCGTCGTTGCGGGTAGAGAGGGCGTGCATGGCATTGAAGCCACCGAGTCCGCCGGGCGAAATGGCAGCTTCAGCACCACCGGTGATGATGGCGTTCGCCTTGCCGAGGCGAATGAGGTTGAAAGCGTCGGCAATGGCGTTGGTAGAAGACGCGCAGGCCGAAGTGGTGGTATAGTTGGGACCATGGAATCCGTACATGATCGAAATCTGTCCGGAAGCGATGTCGGCGATCATCTTGGGGATGAAGAAGGGGTTGAATCGCGGACCTTTCTCTTCTTGAGTCAAGGCGTATTCGCTGATTTGTTCTTCGAAGGTATGGATACCGCCGATGCCCACTCCGAGTACCACGCCGATGTTGTCTTTGTCGACCGTTTCGAGGTCCAGACCGCTGTCTTGTACAGCTTGCATTGCCGCCACGACTGCATATTGTTCATAGAGATCCATTTTGCGAATCTCTTTGCGGTCAATGAAATCTGCTGCCTTGAAGTCTTTCACTTCGCAGGCAAAGTGCGTTTTGAACCGTGAAGCGTCGAAGCTTTGGATAGGTGCTGCGCCGCTAACGCCGTTAATGAGGCTGTTCCACGTGGCTTCGAGGGTGTTGCCGACGGGGGTGATGGCACCGAGACCGGTGACGACTACTCTTTTGAGTTCCATAGGGTGCGGGGATTAGTGGGAGATGCGTGAGATGCTACGCTGAAATGTGCTAATGCACAAGGTGCCGCCGAGGGGGTACCGTAGCGCATTAGCACATTTGCGGAGAGATGACACTTGGGCCACCTCTTAGAGCGCAGGCAAGATTACTCGGCGTGTGCTTCGATGTAAGCAATAGCGTCGCCTACGGTAGAGAGCTTCTCAGATTCCTCTTCGGGGATCGTGATGCCGAATTCCTTTTCGAGATCCATCATGAGCTCTACAGTTTCGAGCGAGTCAGCACCGAGATCGTTGGTGAAGCTGGCTTCTTCGCGCACGTCGGCTGCGTCAACGCTGAGCTTCTCTACGATGATAGCCTTTACTTTTTCTGCAATTTCAGACATTGTTGTTGTTATTTTGATGATTAGAAATTAGTCATTTCTGAGGTTACGGCTGCAAAAGTAGTGGTATTTCTTCAAACCGGCAAAGGTTTCGCCTATAAAAAGCGCCATTTTTGCGCATTTGCGTGCGTTTTGTGCATGTTTCTGAGCGCGAAATGCCCTTTTTCGAGTCTTTTCGGTTCATCCTCCCCATGGCGTGAAGCGGCAATCTAACCTTAGGTAAAGTGATTGCCGTACGCTAAACTTTGAAAGTACGAAGGGGGAGGAGAAACCGGTGGACTTTCTTGCCAAAGTTGCGCGCTTTCGGTGAAAAGGAGTCCGTTTTCAGATAGCCGTCGTCTGCGCCGCCGCAACCGCTCGGCCGCCTTCTCGCGCGCGCGTTACGCGCACTCAGCGAGTTTTCGTTTTTCTGCCTTCACCGCGTGCTTTTTCGCTTGCAATCGATTGATAGTAAGTGGTTTGTGTGTGAAGATATCACTTCGTGAATGCGCGTTAAAATTCTTTGTAAGGACTTGGTGCACAGTGTGTTGCGGGTGAAGGCAAGAGGGTGCGCTTTTCGGCTTGCTGCCTTCACCCTCCCGCCGTCGTGTCACGGGGCAATTTGCTCCGTCGTTTTTGTCGTGTGACCCACTGTTCACAGGCGGCGTCGAGGTGAAGGTAGCTGCCTTCACACTTAAACCATTGAACCATAGCGAGATAGATGGTTTTCGGCGAATGGTGAAGCCTTCACACGCAAGGTGCTTGTTTTCAGTGAGATACGGCCGTAAAGTGAAGAGGTGAAGGCAAAAAAACGAAAAACGCCTGACGCGCGCGTACACGCGCGCGCGTTGGGGTGGTTGAGAAGAGGGCAGGTGTACTTTCGAACAAGTGGCTTCTGCTCATGGCGGCAAATGTCGGAAGCGTCTCCACGTTTCCGCGAAACGAGAACTTTCGCCCTTAGGAGCCGGTGATGATTTTGCGGATGTCGTTGAGTTTGTTGAGTGCCTCGACCGGGGTGAGGTTGTTGACGTCGAGATGGAGAATTTCGTCGCGCACGGCTTCGAGCACCGGGTCGTCGAGTTGGAAGAACGAGAGTTGTGTGCCGCTGTTTCCGTTGTCGGTGTGATTGTTTTCCGCCGATGCAGGAAGCACTTGTCGGTTGTCGGCATTGTTTGTCTCGAGTTGGTGGAGAATGGTTTCGGCGCGTTGCACAATACTGTTGGGCATACCGGCCAAACGCGCTACATGGATACCGAACGAGTGTTCCGAACCGCCGCGCGCCAGTTTGCGGAGAAAAACAATGCGGTGGTCCACTTCGCGCACCGAAACATTGTAGTTCTTGATGCGCGAGAAACGCTCTTCCATGTCGTTCAACTCGTGATAGTGGGTGGCAAAGAGGGTACGGGCGTGCATTTTCGGCCGTTCGTGAAGATGCTCCACAATGCTCCACGCGATGGAGATGCCGTCGTAGGTCGAGGTGCCGCGTCCCAGTTCGTCGAAGAGTACCAAACTGCGCTGCGTGATGTTGTTCATGATGTTCGCCGCCTCGCTCATTTCGACCATGAAGGTACTTTCGCCCACCGAGATATTGTCCGAAGCCCCCACGCGGGTGAAAATCTTGTCGACCACCCCCACACGTGCCGAGTCGGCCGGGACGAACGAACCGATTTGCGCCATCAGTGTGATGAGCGCCGTTTGGCGGAGCAGCGCACTCTTACCTGCCATGTTCGGGCCGGTGATGATGATGATTTGTTGCTGCTCGGTGTCGAGCAATACATCGTTCGGCACATATTCTTCGCCCGGCGGCATGAGGGTTTCGATTACGGGATGGCGTCCGGCCTTGATGTCGAGCACTTCGCTCTCGTCCACCACCGGACGCACATAGCGTTGTGCCATGGCCAAGCGGGCAAAGGAGTGATAGACGTCCAACTCGGCCAAAGCCTGTGCATTGCGTTGGAGTGCCACGATGTGTTCGGCGGCCGCTGCCACGAGTTCGCCGTAGAGACGCGTCTCGAGCACCAAAATTTTGTCTTCCGCGCCGAGAATTTTTTCCTCGTATTCCTTCAGTTCCTGCGTGATGTAGCGTTCCGCATTGACGAGCGTCTGTTTGCGAATCCACTCCGGCGGTACGAACTCCTTATACGTGTTGCGTACCTCCATATAGTAGCCGAAGACGTTGTTGAATCCGATCTTCAAACTCTGAATGCCGGTGCGTGCGATCTCGCGTTCTTGGATTTGGAGCAGATAGTCCTTGCCGGAGGTTTGAATGTTTCGCAGTTCGTCGAGCTGCGCGTTCACCCCGTCGGCAATCACCTGCCCTTTGTTCACCGTCAGCGGCGGATCGTTGCGCAGTTCGCGCTCGATGCGTTGGCGCAGGGTGGTGCAGGCATCCAGTTGTTCGCCGATGTGGCGAATACTTTCCTGCGCCGATTGCTTGCAAGCGTTTTTCAGCACCACCACCGTCTCCAGTGCGCAGCGCAGTTGCTGCATCTCGCGAGGGTTGATGCGACCCGTTGCCACCTTCGACACGATGCGTTCCAAGTCGCCCACTTTGCCGAGCTCCATTTCGCAGAGTTCGCGGAATTCCGGTTCGCGGAAAAAGTGCTCCACACTGTCCAGTCGGCGCTCGATGTCTTGCACCGACCGCAGCGGGAAGAGCATCCATCGGCGCATCAAGCGGGCTCCCATGGGCGAAAGCGTGCGGTCGAGCACGGAGAGCAGCGAAGTGCCGTCGCCGTGGTTGGTCGAAATCAGTTCGAGATTGCGAATCGTGAACTTGTCGAGTCGCACATAGCGCTGTTCCTCAATGCGGGTGATGCGGGTGATGTGCTCAATGTGGTGGTGCTGCGTCTGCTCGAGATAAGTGAGAATCGCCCCCGCCGCCGTGGTGGCTGTGTGGAGATGATCGACGCCGAAGCCTTTGAGGTTTTGCACGTCGAAGTGCTTGAGCACCTTGGTACGCGCCGAAGTTTCGGAGAAAGCCCAATCGTCGAGTTCGAAGACGAAATAACGTCCTGAAAACAGTTGTTCGAATTTCCCCTTCTCGCCGCGTTCGATGAGCACCTCTTTCGGCGCAAAGCCCGTCAGCAGTTTGTCGATGTATTCGGAGTCGCCTTCCGCCACGAGATACTCGCCCGTCGAGATGTCGAGGAGCGAGAGCCCCACGTTGGCCGCGCCGAAGTGTAGGGCGGCGAGGAAGTTGTTTTCGCGACTCGACAGCACATTGTCGCCCAAGGCCACACCCGGCGTCACCAACTCCGTGATGCCGCGTTTCACCAACTTCTTGGTGAGTTTCGGATCTTCGAGTTGATCGCAAATCGCCACACGAAAGCCGGCGCGGATGAGTCGCGGCAAGTAGTTGTCGAGCGCATGGTGCGGGAAACCCGCCATCTCCGTGGTGGCGTTCGCCCCTTTTTGGTTGCGTTTCGTCAGCGTGATGCCCAGCACTTGCGAGGCGATGACCGCGTCCTCACAATAGGTTTCGTAAAAGTCGCCGCAGCGAAACAACAGAATCGCGTCGGGGTTCGACGCTTTCATGTCGTGAAACTGCCGCATCATGGGAGTGAGTTCTTCTTTGGCCATAGGGAAAAGTGCGTGGGGATATATAATATAATAAGGAGTAGGGCGTGTCGAGCGCGCCACTTGCAAAGTTACGCATTCTTGTCGAAACGCAAAACCGCCCCGTCCTACGAGAGGACGGGGCGGCGAATCATAAAGTGAGACGTAAAGTCAGCTTATGGCTTATTTTACAACCACCTTCTTACCGTTCACGATGTAGAGACCGGCGGGGAGGTGCTTCGTATCCTTCACGCGTACACCGGAGAGGGTGTAAACAGCGTTCACGAGTTGGCCATTAGCCACAACGCGACCTACAGTGGTGATCGTACCGTTGGTTTCAAGATACTTGTCACCGGTTTCGGTCGTCACAGGCATCTTCGTGAAGTAACCCGAACCGGCAGCAACCGATTCACCTACTTCAGAGAGGAGTACCTTAGAGTGATCAGCGTTGAAGACACCGCTATCCTTGTTCACCTTGGTCGTTTCGAATACGGGAACGAGACCATTGACAGGAGTAGCAGGCGTGCTCACGGGAGCAAGCGTAGCGATCGTCTGTGCCTTAGAGCTGAGGAGGATCACACTTTCATCGTCACCGGCTTCGGGGATGAGCACGTAAGCCTGACCGGCTTCGAGCGTACCCTCGTGCTTCTTGAGCTGGATGCGGTTGTTGGCATCCTGACCGATTACGGTGTAGAAGTGGTTCGCACCGGGATCAGCTGCGATGGGCAGCGTGATGATCTGAGGAACACCCTTCTTGATGGGGAGCGAGAATTCAGCATCGAGAGCGTCTTCAAGCTGTTGCTTAGCTTCCTTGAACGAGAAGGCCGAGTTGTCCTTACCGTTGGCTTCGTTCCAGAGAACGAGGTTCTTCGAACCGGGTTCGGCGTTCACATAGATGTGTTCCTTACCCTGTACGTCAGCCGTGTCAGCCACGAGGTTGAAGCAACCGGGGGTCTTGGCATAGCGGAGGTCGAGCGTGTAGGGGGCCTTGCGGAGGCTCATCACGCGCGTACCCTTCTCTTCCTTCGGAGCGAGGTAGAGACCGGTGTAGAGGTTCTGGTAGGTGTAACCACCGGCCACCTTCGTCAGCTTCCAGTAAGCACCGAGGCGGGTTTCGAAGTCGGGCACATCCTTGTAGGTGCTGCCGTCCTTCATGCGGCCGTCGAGCTTGAGGTAGTTCTGCGTAGAGGGCGTGTTGGCCACTACGCTGTTTCCTTCAACGCTGGCTTCAGAAGACTTGCTCACGATACGGTAGATACCGTCGGCGGGAACATTGAGCTTCTCAGCGAAAGCCTTGTTGGCCGCGTCGAGCTCAGCAAGGAGATCGTTCACCTGAGCCACCGTGGGTTGCTTCGTAGCGGTGATCGCCTTGAGCTTGTTTTCAACCGTTTCGATGGCAGTCTTGTAAGTAGCCTTCGAGCCGGTAGCGTAGTAACCCACTTCTCCGCTTTCTTCGGCAGCAGCTTCGAGTGCCTTCGCAGCAGCGATGGCCTTCGTCACGCGAGTGGGATCGGGGTAGTTCTTGAGGAACTGGTCGTAAGCAGCGCGGAGAGCTTCGATCGAAGCCTTCGTCGCCTTCTGGGTGTTGAGTTCGCCCTTCAACGTAGCGATGGCAGTGGTGAGTGCCGTGCGGTCAGCTTGGGGAACAGCGTCGATGAGCGA
>ERZ772961.1035-NODE-1035-length-10499-cov-8.339908_pt1 | contig 10499 bp, 10 predicted proteins | sample MGYA00580677_ERZ772961 | MGnify/ENA primary metagenome ERZ772961 (study PRJEB29015, sample SAMEA2738088) | human oral metagenome | biome: human oral; feature: human-associated habitat; material: saliva | place: China | collected 2227 ... | reverse complement strand
CCAGGTCGGGGTCGAGAAGGTGCTGGGGCTCCAGCAGAACACTCTTAGCGCTCACGTTGTCTCCTGTGATAGTGAGGGTTACCTAATTGGCACCTTCAAGCATATCCGTCAGCGCTGCAACTGCTGCTGTGGCGTCGGCCCCAGTGGCTTCGATGAGGACCGTCTGACCCTGGCGAATCCCCAGTGCCATGAGGTCCAGGACCGAGCAGCCGTCCGCCCCGTTGACCGTAATCTCTGCGTCGAAGGTGCCTGCCAGGCGCACGAAGGCGGCGGCGGGTCGCGCGTGGAGTCCGACGGGGTCGGCGACCACGGCGGAGCCCGACGCCCTCATGGGCGAGGTCGGCGCCCCCTCCGCGGTCCCGACGATGACCGGGACGCCTTCCTCGTGTGCCACCTGGGAGGGTGGTGCCTCCAGGCGCGGGGCGAGGGATGCGGCCACCTCGGCGACCTGGCTCAGGCTTTCGCCGAGCTGGGCGCGTACGGAGGAGGCGACGGCTCCTTCGACGAGGCAGGTGTCGACGAAGCGCACGCGCTCGGGCTCGTCGCTCATGTCGATGACGGATTCGACGGTCATCGTGGCCGAGCCGAGGTCGGTCAGCACGATGACGCCGCTGCCCTCACCGTCCACGGCCTTCAAGGCAGCCTCAACGGCAGTCTCCACGAGGTCGTAGGAGGTGCCGATGCGGCCGTCGTCGGTGCCCCCGGCGGCCTCAAAGCGCACGTCGGGGGCCATCTGCGCGGCCAGCTCACACACGCCGCGCGCCAGGGCCTCGGAGTGGGAGACGATGACGAAGGAAACGCGCACGCTCATGCCGCGCCAACCTCGCCCGCTGCGCACGCGGCGGCGCGCAGGATGAGGGAGGTGGACACGGCGCCGGGGTCGAGGTGCCCGATGGAGCGCTCCCCCAGGTAGGAGGCGCGTCCCTTCGTGGCCCGCAGGGGTTCCGTAGCGGCTGCTCCGGCCTCGGCGGCGGTGGCGGCGGCCTGGAGGGTGGCGACAGCATCGGCACCGGATTCGGCGGCCGCACGGGCGGCGTCGAGCGCGGGCGTCCACGCGTCCACCATGGTCTTCTCACCCGTGGTGGCCTTGCCTCGGGCCTGGATACCACCCAGCGCACCCTCGATGATGGCAGCGACGCCAGCGGCGTCGAGTTCGCCGTCACCGGCGGCCTTGGATGCGCGCAGGAAGGCGGTCCCGTACAGGGGCCCGGCGGCGCCGCCGACCGTGGACATGAGGGTCTTGGCGACCGTCTTGAGGACCTCGGCGACGCTGGCCGGCTGGGCCTGGCCCAGGGCCTCGACGGCGGCCTTGAATCCGCGGTCCATGTTTTCGCCGTGGTCGCCATCCCCGATGGCTCGGTCCAGGTCCACCAGGTAGTCGCGCTGCTCAGCGACGTCCGCCGCCGCCAGCTCGATCCACCGGCGTGCCCACGCTGCATCTAGGCTCATCGTGTTTCTCCTTGTCCTGCCTCGTTGGTTACTTCCAGGCGACCGTGTTCACGGGCGCGTCGAAGAGCTCGAGCAGCTCCTCGTCGGCGCGCATGAGGGTCACGGAGACGCCGGGCATCTCCAGGCTGGTCACGTAGTTGCCGACCATCTGGCGGGCGATCTCGATGCCGTCCTTCTTCAGGAGGGCGGCCAGGGCGCGGAAGCAGATGTAGAGCTCGGAGACGGGGGTGCCGCCCATGCCGTTGACGAGGGCCACGACGCGCTCGCCTTCGGTCAGGCCCAGGTCTTCGCGCACGCGCTCGTAGAGCTCGGCGACGAGGCTGTTGGCGGGCTCCATGGCACCGCGGCGGTATCCGGGCTCGCCGTGGATGCCGATGCCCAGCTCGATCTCGTCCTCGCCCAGGTCGAAGGAGGGCTTGCCCGCGTGGGGCACGGTGCAGGGGCCTAGTGCCAGGCCCATGGAGCGGGTCTGGTCGTTAACCTTGGTCGCAATGCGGGTGACTTCCTCGAGGGAGTCGCCGCGCTCGGCGGCAGCGCCCGCAATCTTCTCGACGAAGATGGTGCCGGCGACGCCACGGCGACCCGCCGTGTACAGGGAGTCTTCGACGGCCACGTCGTCGTTGACGACGACCGTGGCGACCTGGATGTCCTCCATGTCGGCCAGCTCAGCGGCGGTCTCGAAGTTGAGGACGTCGCCCGTGTAGTTCTTGACGATGTGCAGGACGCCCGCGCCGTGGTCGGCTGCCTTCGTGGCCTCCAGGATCGGGTCGGGGGTAGGCGAGGTGAACACCGCGCCGGGAACGGCCGCATCCAGCATGCCTTCGCCGACGAAGCCGGCGTGGAGGGGTTCGTGTCCGGATCCGCCGCCGGAGACGAGGCCTACCTTGCCCTCGGCCTTGGGGGAGCGGCGGGTGACGAAGTCGGGCGAGTAATGGACATCGACGATGTCGGCGTGGGCCAGGGCGAAACCTTCCAGGGTTTCGCGGACAACGGCGTGGACATCATTGACGAGCTTCTTCATGGTGCCTCCTTGCAATACGCTCATCTTTTCTTGTAGTCGGGACAATCGTGCCACGTTCCACACAAAAACCCAACTGAGGCGGCCGCCACACAGCGACCGCCTCAGCCATGCATCACTTCATCGCGGGGAGTGACCCGCCAGCGCCAGCATCTCCCCGGCCAGCATAACCGAGCCAAACACAAGGATTCCGCTACGATCCGCGGGCTCAGCCCCGGCCTCGGCGATCTCGGCTGCACGATCGACCGCGTCGGCCAGCGACTCGCGCACATCTACCCGGTCGGGTCCGAAGACCTCGCCGGCGATCTGCGCCAGGCGCTCCAGGTTCGCGGCGCGGTCCCCCGGCATCTGGGTGACCACCAGGTGGTCGATGAAGGGCTCGACCTCGGACAGGACGCCTTCGACGTCCTTGTCCCCCATGGCGGAGTAGACGCCCGCGATGCGCGCGAAGGAGAAGGAGGATTCCACGGCCTCGCGCAGGGTGGCCGCACCCGCGGGGTTGTGCGCGGCGTCCACGATGATCGTGGGCGAATGACGCACGACCTGCATGCGTCCCGGGCTGGAGGCGTTCATGAGGCCCTGCTCGACGATGCGACCGTCCAGGCCGCGGCCCCCCATGAAGGCCTCGACGGCCACGAGCGCCGCCGCCGCGTTGTGCGCCTGGTACTGGCCGAACAGCGGGACGAACACGTCCTCGTAGACCGCAGAGGGCGTGCGAATCGTGACCATCTGGCCGCCCACCCCCATCTGACGATCCACGACCTCGAAGTCGCGGCCCTCGACGCGCACGATCGCGTCCACGGAGCGCGCCTGCTCGAGGAGGATGTCGAGGACGTCCTCCTCCTGAGCCATGATGACGACGACCTGGCCGGGCTTGATGATGCCGGCCTTTTCGCGCGCGATCTCTTCGATCGTGGAGCCCAGCCACTTCGTGTGGTCCAGGGCGATAGGCGTGATGACGGCGACGCCGGAGTCGATGACGTTCGTGGCGTCCCAGCGCCCGCCCATGCCGACCTCGACGACGGCCGCGTCGACCGGGTAGTCGGCGAAGGCCGCGTAGGCCATGATCGTGAAGACCTCGAAGAAGGACAGGCGGGGGCCGCCTTCTTCCTGGCTGCGCTCGTCCACCATTCCAACGTAGGGGGCGATGTCATCCCAGGCGCGCACGAAGCCCTCGCGCGTGATCGGCTGGCCCTCCAGCGAGATTCGCTCGCGCACGTCGAGCAGGTGCGGGCTCGTGAAGCGGCCCGTCTTCATACCGAAAGCGGTGAGCAGCGAGTCGATCATGCGCGACGTGGACGTCTTACCGTTCGTACCCGTGATGTGGATCGACGGGTAGGAGCGTTGCGGGTCGCCCAGGATGTCGAGGGCGAGCTTCACGCGGTCCAGCGTGGGGTCGATGTCATGCTCGGGTGCGCGCGCGACGATGGACTCGTAGATCTCCTGCACGCGCGCGTCCAGCGCGACGTCGTCCTCGGCCTTCGCGAGCGCGGCCTCGTGGGAAGCGCGCTCATCGCGTGCCTCGGCGGCGTCGTCGGCGAAGTCCTCGTCCACCTCGCCCTCAATCTCGGCCAGGACGGCAGGGTCGGGGCCCAGCAGCAGGGAGTGCTCGACGAGGGCACGCAGCGCGGCCTCGCGTTCGCTCTCCTCAGCCTCAGGGTCGGTGCCCTCCCCCGCCTCGGTCTCCTCGACCTCGTCGGCCGCTTCCAGGTACGGGATCAGGTCGGCGGGGATGCCGCCTCGCTGATCGTCGTGGGTGGTGTCTTCCCCGAAGAACGATTCGCCTGCCATGTTTCCTCCGCTGCTCGCAGTGTCTCCGCTATTTTACCGGCCCAGGCGCGGCGGGCGGCTTGTTCCGCCGATCACGGCGCGTTTGTGCCCCGACGATCCTCTCATCGACGAGGCCGTGGCTCGAACGGCGGTCCACTGTCCTGACGGGGCGAGTAAGATGGGAGAGAACAAGAGAGAACAAGAAGGAATGAGATATGGAGGGTTCCCGTATGGGTAAGTGGTTCGGCCAAGCAAGCGAGATTGAAGAGCTGCGCACCGAAAACCGCCGACTGAAGGAGCAGGTCGCAACCCTTGAGGCGCGCCTGCGCGCCGCCTACGCAGACGCCGGAATCACGGCTCTGGCCGATCCCTCCTCACCCGTCTCTTCCACCGATTCACTCGCCCCCGCCACGGCCTCGTCCCTGGAAGTGAGCGCCGCCGAAATGGAGTTGCTGGCTACGGGCCCGAAAATCGCGGCAGTCAAGGCATACAAGGATCGCACCGGCGTAAGCCTCACGGCAGCCAAGGCGGCGATTGACGCCGTGCCCGTGCCCACATCCTCGATCGTCTCCACTAGCCTCGAGCTGACGCATGCCGAACGCCAGATGGTGGCCGACGGCCACCCCGTGAGCGCCATCAAGGCATACAGGGACCGAACCGGCGTGGACCTCAGGACCGCCAAGGCCACCATCGACGCGGCCCGCTAGACTCCCAGCCTCCTCTGGTAGGATGCCCCTCACGGCGCGGCATCGCGCGCTTGCAAGCGATAAGGAATTGACATGCTACTCGTCGCAGAAAACGAGAACAACGGCTGGATCCGTTCCACCTTTAACCTGACCTACCGAGTGTCGTGGCCCCAGCTGCTGCTGGCCGTCCACGGCGCATACCCCTACTTTGCCAATCCGCAGGTCCTCGTCGACGACGCGCAAGTGCCCATCTCGCGCCAGACGGACATCCTCTCCATCCCCGAAAACCGCACCATCATGCTGCGCGGCATCTCCACGGTGATCAACGCTCCCCTGATGATCACCTTCCACAACCAGACGCCGACCGTCAACGTCTCCGTCGGCTGCGTGAACGAGGAGTTCCGCAACACCAACTACGAGAAGTTCAACAAGTCGATGTGCCAGCTCATGGACTCCATGGAGATCATGATGCACGTGCCCACCGCCAAGCCCTCCGACGGCGCGGACGCATCGTCAACCACCGCCTGACGTCCAACGCCGACACGCGTAGCAATCACCGACAACACGAGAGGAGCAGTGCCATGTACTTGGAAGGCCAGCACGTCGACAACGGCTGGATCCGTTCGACGTTCACCCTGACGCACCGCGTCTCGTGGGAGCAGATGCTCCAGGCGATCTACGCCGCTTTCGACTACTTCACAGAGATCGTCATCTTCGTCGACGAGAAAAAACACCGCATCACCTCTCGTGACGAGGTGCTCTCGATCCCCGAGTCGTGGAACGTCTCGATCGCCGGAACCTCCCTGGTGTTCAAGGTGCCCATGATCATCTTCTTCTACAACCAGGTGCAGTTCAGCAACGTGCGCCTGCGTTGCGTGAGTGAGGATCTGCGCGGGCTCACCTACGAGCAGTTCAACAAGATGGTCGGCCCGCTCATGAATGCCCTCGAACTGGCGATGTTCCAAGAGCCGGTCACGCCCAGCCAAGCCAAGGAAACAGCTCAGAGCCCGGTGCACCAGGACGCGGGAGCGCCCACCAACGCCTCGCAGAAGCCGGGCGGCGCCCCCGTCAACAGCACGCAGCACAGCGGCGCGGCCAAGCTGGCCGATACCGACCAGCACGCCCAGACGCACAAGGGCGGGGAGACGGCGCAGCACCCCGAGGCGGACAGGCCCCTCGAGGCCTCGCCCCACCCCGAGGCGGCTCAGCGCTCGGTTGCACCGATCCCCGCGCCCCCTCCGCAGCCCGCTGCAACTCCCCCTCAGCGCCACGCCACTCCCCCAATCCCGCCGCCGCCTGCCTGACACCCGCGCGAATTCCCGACGTCACCGAAGAGAATCGAGCCTCCATGCCCACCGAGTCGCCACAGCATCGCACAGACGAAGTCGTGGCCCCCATGAGCGCCATGTTCCCCGTGCGAGCGCCCGGCCCCGGGGACGTGCTGCCCAACGCTGAGGCGGGGCTCGGGAGCCGCTACCGCGCAGGCATGGACGTCACCGTGTACATGGCGGCGCAGATGTCGGACGGCACCGACCCCGAGCTGGTCTCCACGGCCGCGTGGCTGCGCTCGCGATACGCCAAGCCCAAGACGATTTTCCCGCAGTGGCGCTCCGACCGTGACCACGGCGAAGTGCCCGGAACGAACCGGTACTACACCAACAAGCCCGACTTCATCACGGCCTTTGACATCACCGGCCTTGACCACATCGGGCACGTCGGATCACGCCAGTTGACACCGATCATGAACGGCGGGATCTTCCCCTCCGAGTTCCGCTCGGGCCCGCCCGCCAACTTCAACGAGCTCTACCGCCAGTTCCGCTTCACGGAGGCCCCTCTGCCCGAGGACGTCATGATCGAGATCTGTATGCTCGACGAGGACCACGGCTCCTACGGTTACGCGCCCCAGGTACGCATCCTCGAAAAAGCCACCCTGGGCGCATGGGTTCCCATGACGATCGACGAACTCATCACGCAACACATCATCGAAGGAGTATCCGATCATGTTGGAGAAGTTAGAGACGTTGATTGGGAAGCTCTGTTCGGGTACTTCCGTCGCACAAGATGAGTTTCAAAACGGGTACGGCTACGGCTATTCGTTCTCGTCCTACAACACAGACTTCTTCACGGTGTGGGAGATCTCTGGCTACTACCGTTTCAGCTGGTCCGAACGCCACCCCAGCAAGGCCTTCACGATGGATACGCGCAGCGAGCATTTCGCCAGCTACGTGCTGATCACGCAGCTCGGAGCGCTGCGCCGCGCAAACCTGCGTCAGCGTCCCATTGTCCTGCCCGGCGAGGCCCCCAAGGACGGGCGGTGGCGCGTCACGGACACCCCGTGGCCCCGCGTCAAGCGCTACACGCACGCCACGTACCCCGCCCTCAACGTCGAGGCCACCAACAGCCTCGAGCTGCGACAGGTCCTCTTCGCGACGCGATTCTCGCGCGACGATCTGCTCAATTCCTTCATGAAGCAGGACGGCCAGCCCGTGCTCTCACCCTGGCTGTCCTCGAACAAGCCCTACCTCGATCACCTGCGCGAGGCGAACGTCGATCTGCGCTACATCACGTCGCGCTAGTGCTTCGGCACCTACTCGTTCACTCCTGGATTCTGGGCACTCCTCGCGAAGCTTCCTTGCTGTCCATCTGGCGCACTTATACTAATCGAGTAACGTAAGCCGTTTGACATTCATCCCTCGATTAACCCCAGGAGTCGCCCATGCCCGCTTCTCTCTCGCTCAACACCATTCGCGAAAGATGCGTGAAGTTTGCTCACGAGTGGAGCGATTGCGTGGGTGATGAGAAGCAGGAGGGCCATGAGTTCATGCGTGAACTCATGCAGTGCTTCGGTATCACCAAACGCAAAGCTATCTCCTATGAGAGGCGTTCGAACCGAGCGTCGACGGGACGTCAGGGCTATATCGACGCCCTCATCCCGGGCAAGGCGCTCATCGAGATGAAGTCCGCGGGGAAGGATCTCGACAAGGCTGAGGAGCAGGCTCTCGATTACATCCACGATCTCGCCGACGTCGAGACTCCGCGCCTCCTCATCATCAGCGACTTCCGACGCATCCGCATCGTCGATCTCGACAGTGAGATGGCAACTGACGGTTCGGGAGATGCCGGGCGCACGGAGTTTCAAGTCGCCCAACTTCCCGATCACGTCGACGACCTGAAGTTCCTCGCAGGCTACGGCATGGTCCAGGTCGGTTCGCGCGAACAGGAGGAGGCCTCGATTCGGGCCGCCCGCGTCATGGCCGACCTCTACGAGGCCCTGGACGGGTCGGGCTACAGCGATCACGAGGCCTCCATCTTCCTCATCCGCACCCTTTTTTGTCTCTACGGTGACGACGCAGGCCTGTGGGAACGCGACCTGTTCACGGAGTTTCTCGAGACCCGAACTCATGAAGACGGCAGCGACCTCGGCCCACAGCTCGCAGTCCTCTACCAGACGCTGAAAACACCCGTGGAGTGCCGTCAGTCGACCCTGGACGAGCTGACCGCGCGTTTCCCGTACGTCAACGGCGGGATCTTCGAGGAGCAGCTCAACATCCCCATCTTCTCCTCGGCGATGCGTGACGAGCTCATGCGCGCGTGCGCCTTCGACTGGTCGGGAATCAGCCCAGCCGTCTTCGGATCGCTCTTCCAGGCCGTCAAGTCCCCCGAGGCACGCCGCGAGCTGGGCGAGCACTACACCAGCGAGACAAACATCCTCAAGACGCTTGGTCCGCTCTTCCTCGACGAGCTGCGCCAAAAATTCGCAGACCACGTGCATGACACAAAAGAGCTGAAGGCACTTCGCGAAGAGCTCGGGGAACTTCGCATCATGGATCCCGCCTGCGGCTGCGGCAACTTCCTGGTCGTCGCCTACCGCGAACTGCGCAGCTTGGACACCGAGATCCTGGTGCGTATCCGGGAGCTGGAACTCGCCCGCAAGGATAACGACGAGTTCCAGGCCACGATGTTCTTCGACGACCGGGGAGAACATGCTGAGATCATGGTCCAGCTGGATCACTTTTTCGGCATCGAGATCGAGGAGTGGCCAGCACGTATCGCGCAGACCGCCCTGCACCTCGCACATCACCAAGCGAACCGCGAGATGGAGCGTCTCCTCGGCCAGGCCCCTTCGATCCTTCCCCTCAGCACGTCCGCCCACATCACGATCGGCAACGCGCTACGCACGGACTGGACACAGGTGTGTCCGCCCTCCCCCACCGTCAGGATCGTCGGCAATCCGCCGTTTATCGGCCAGCACATGCGATCCGAGCAGCAGACCGATGATCTGCGCTTCGTGTGGGGTGACGCCTACGACGGCTACCTGGACTACGTGACCGGCTGGTTCATCAAGGCTTCCCAGTACTTCCACGATGTTCCGCGAGGCGGTCGTTTCGCCTTCGTCTCGACCAACTCGATCGCGCAGGGCGCACCCGTCGCTTCACTCTTCAGCCCCCTCCTCAAGGGCGGCTGGCGGATTCGCTTCGCCCACCAGACCTTCGCGTGGACCTCCGAGGCACCGGGGGCGGCCGCCGTCCACTGCGTCATCACGGGCTTCGACCGGGGAACGCCGCACGAGAAGGCACGCCCCATGCTCTTCACGTACTCGGATCTCAAGGCACAGCCCGAAGCGCTGCCGGTCAAGCACATCAACCCCTACCTGGTCGAGGGCCCCGACGTCTTCATTGTAGCCCGCAGGCATCCTCTTTCTCCGCGTCTTCCAGAAGTTTGCTTCGGGTCAAAGCCTGCGGACGGCGGCAATCTCATCGTGGAGGTGGAGGACTATCCACAAGTCACGGCCGACCCGATCGCGGCCAAGTACCTGCGTCCCTTCCGTATGGGCCGCGAGGTCGTTCGAGGCCTCGACCGCTGGTGTCTGTGGATGCACACGGAGGATTTCGATCCTCGTGATATTGACCGTAGCCCCACGTTGAAAGAACGAGTGCGAGCATGCGCCATTTTTAGACAAGGCTCAAAGAAGAAGGCAACAGTGGCGGGAGCCCGGACCGCTCACCTCTTCCAAGAGAATCACCAGCCGTCTGAGCCATACGTTGCGATCCCCCGCGTGGTGTCGGAGACGCGACTTTTCTACACGGCAGCGCATCTGAGTGAAGACGTCATCGCTGGCGATCAGCTCTACACTGCCCTTGATCCCGACGGTTTTCTCTTTGGCATCATCAGTTCCTCAATGTTCATCACCTGGCAACGTACAGTCGGTGGAAGGATGAAATCCGACCTGCGTTTCTCGAACAAGATCGTCTGGAACACCCTGCCACTGCCCGAGGTCTCCGACAAGCAGCGCGCCGCCATCATCGAGGCCGGGCAGGGGGTCCTGGATGCTCGCGCGGAGCAGCCGGGCGTCAGCCTCGCCGCCATGTACAACCCGCTCGCGATGGCCCCGAGCCTGCTCAAGGCTCACCGCATCCTCGATCATGCGGTCGACCGGGCTTTCGGCGCGAAGAAGGCCCTGGAAACGAACGAACAGCGCCTCGCGATTCTCTTCAAGCGCTACCAGGAGATGACCGCAACAGAGAGCTGATCGCACGTTTTCGACCGAGGTACCCACGGAGAGACAGGTGGGCGGG
>ERZ772961.1022-NODE-1022-length-10563-cov-3.133422_pt1 | contig 10563 bp, 9 predicted proteins | sample MGYA00580677_ERZ772961 | MGnify/ENA primary metagenome ERZ772961 (study PRJEB29015, sample SAMEA2738088) | human oral metagenome | biome: human oral; feature: human-associated habitat; material: saliva | place: China | collected 2227 ... | reverse complement strand
CTCCGAGAAAAAAACATCGCGCGTTACCAACGAAAAAAGAGTTCGGGTTTTCTCACTTCGTGACGCGCCTCCCTCCCCTTTCTCGCGCCGGTTTGCACAGCGCACCTTGCGTTTTGCGTAGAAAAAACTTCGACTAAACTTGTTCGACACAGAATTATTCGTATATTTGCAGCAAACTACCCAGAGTTCACAGACAATGAAACACAGATTTTTCATATATAGCTTGCTGTGCGCCTTCTTTCTCGCCCTCGGTCTACCGGTGTCGGCCGACAAGAAACGCGGAAAGAACGACGGCCCGGAGTCGCCGAGCATACAAGACAGCAAACTCTATTTTTCCGATCGAGTATTCGCCGCTCCCTCACGCCCGTTCATGCAACGCATCAAGACCGATCCCGTCGATGCGCCGATCGTGGTGACCGGACTGCCCGAAGGGCTGCATTGGAACGCGGATTTGCGCCGCGTGGAAGGTCGTGTGACTGCACCCGGCACTTATCACTATAGCGTGAATTTGATTTTGACCGACCGCGCCGACAGCGCGTTGGTTCCGCACGACGTGACCCTCACCGTCGACGAGCGCTATGCCGCTTCCCGTCCGGTGATGGGCTGGATTTCGTGGAATGTGTTCGAAGGCGACATCTCCGATAAGGTGGTGCGCGCCACGGCCGATCAATTGGATCAGCTCGGACTGAAAGAAGCCGGCTACAACTACCTCATCATCGACGACCTTTGGCACGCTCCGGCGCGCAACAGTGATGGAACACCGAAAGAAGATCCCGCCAAATTCCCCCAGGGCATGAAAGCCGCGGTGGACTATGTGCACAGCAAAGGCTTGAAGTTTGGTATCTACTCCGACGCTGCAGAAAAGACGTGCGCCGGGGCTTTTGGTTCGTATGGTTACGAAAAGACTGACGCCACGCAGTATGCACTTTGGGGCGTCGATTTGCTGAAATATGACTACTGCCACGCACCCACCGAAGTGGGCGAAGCCCTTTCGCGCTACCGCACGATGGGCGAGGCACTGCAAAGTTCCGGCCGTGACATCAAGCTCTACATTTGTGAGTGGGGTGTGCGCGAGCCCTGGAAATGGGGTTCGGAAACCGGTGCGCCGTTATGGCGTTGTACCTACGACACACGCGACTGCTGGAAGGGCAAGCCGGGCGGCATCGGCGTGCTGCAAAGCATCGACCTGATGAAAGACCTGTGGCCGTACGGCGGTGTGCATCGCTACAACGATGCCGACATGATGTGTGTGGCCATTCACGGCACGGGTAAATCCAGCTCGGATCTTTGCCTCACCGGCCCGGGCATGACGCAAGACGAATACCGTACGCAGTTTGCGTTGTGGTGCATGTGGTCTTCGCCGCTCACCCTGTCTTTCGACTTGACGAAGCCCCTCTCTGCCGATGACAAAGCCATCATTACCAACGCCGATCTCATTGCCATCGACCAAGACGCGATGGGACAACAAGCCGAATTCGTCGGTCAGGAAGGTAACATCTACTACTTCATGAAGGATTTGGAAAACGGCGATGTGGCAATTTCAGCCACCAATGTCGGTCCGACTCAGCAGCAGGTGACGTTTGACTTCGCGAAGTTCTCGGCGCTCAACATCAAAGGACGCTATCAAGCGCGCGATTGCCAAGCGCAAAAGACCTTGGAGAACGAGGTGGAAACTGGCTTCACGACCACCGTTCGCTCACACGCCACGGCAGTCTATAGACTGACATTGAAGGGTACAAGCGTTTCGCAGGCTCGCACTTCAGTCGCTTCTCAAGCCAACGCGCTCTACGATCTTTCAGGACGTCGCGCCAACGATGCTGCCCCTCATGGGGTCTACATCCGCGACGGCAAGCGCGTTGTGCTGCCTTGATGCTTCGACGGGGCTCGGTACTTTTGTACCGCCTGCTGCGCCCACAATCAAATAGATGGGGTGATTTCCTTTGCGGGAAATCACCCTTTTTCTTTCCACTTCGCGGCGTTCTTGCCCTCAGTTCGTTGAGAATCAGCGTAAGAATTTGTTTTTTCCGGGAGAAAGTTGTAATTTTGCCCGTGTGATTCGGCATTTCCGCCGTGTCCATTTATAGCGCACCAGCTTATGCAGATTCAAGAAATCGCACGCGCCCTTGAAAATTTCGCTCCGCTGCCCCTGCAGGAAGGCTACGACAATGCCGGCTTGCAGATAGGAATAACAGGGAACGAGTGTTCAGGGGCATTATTGTGTTTAGACGTGACGGAAGCCGTGATCGAAGAGGCTTCTCGCTTAGGCTTTAACCTCATCGTGGCGCACCACCCGCTGCTGTTTCGCGGCGTAAAGTGCGTGAGCGACAGCACGCAGGTGCAACGTTGCATCCGCATGGCCGTGCAACGCGACATCGCAATCTATGCGGCGCACACTAACCTCGACAATGCGCGCGGCGGAGTGAATTTCGAAATCGCAGCGCGACTCGGACTCCAAAAACTCGACTGGCTTTCGCCCATCCCCGGCAAGGATGCGGGTAGCGGACTGGTCGGCGAACTCCCGCAACCCGTTGATACTCAAGACTGGTTGGCTACGGTGAAGCAACAATTTGGCGTCGACGCGCTCCTCTACACTCCGGGACCGAAACGTCAGATTCAGCGCATTGCGCTCTGCGGCGGCGCGGGCGAATTTCTCATCGACCGAGCAGCCGAAGTGGGCGCTGACCTCTATCTGACGGGCGAGATCGGCTATCACCACTTTTTCGGGCACGAAAACGAACTGTGGCTCGCGGCTTTGGGGCACTATCAGAGCGAACGCTTCACGATTGATTTGCTCGAACGCCTCCTTCGCGACAATTTTCCGGATTTGCCCACGGCGCAAACGACCATTTGCACCAACCCGATCCATTATCTCTAAACACGACACACCGCCCCTCCCATTTTTGCTCGCTCCGACGACAACGGAAAGCGGAAAACGGGCGAGGGCTTCCCAACGATTAAACTCCACTATATATATGGCAAGCAAAAAAGAAAATCCCGCCGATTTGTCTGTGGAACAGAAGTTGAAAAACCTCTACCAACTGCAGACCAAACTTTCCGAGATTGACAAAATCAAGACTTTGCGCGGCGAACTTCCTCTCGAAGTGCAAGATTTGGAAGACGAGATCGAAGGACTGACCCACCGTCTCAAGAAGTACGAAGAAGAAATCGAGACGATTAAGGCGGACATCGCTCGCAAGCACGAAGACATCAGCACCGCTCAGGAAATGGTGACGCGCTACGAGAAGCAACTCGACAATGTGAGCAACAACCGCGAATACGATAACCTCACGAAGGAGATCGAATTCCAAGGCTTGGAGATCGAACTGCTGAAAAAGAAGATTCGCGAGGCCGAACGTCTCATCGAACTCAAGCAGGGCGACCTGAACCGCGGCAACGAAACGCTCCACATCCGTCAACAAGACCTCGATTTGAAGCGCACGGAGCTCGACGAAATTGTGTCGGAAACGAAGGCGGAGGAAGAAAAGCTCCGCGAAAAAGCGAAGTCGCTCGAAACGAACATCGAACCGCGCTTGCTCACGGCTTTCAAACGCATCCGCAAGAGTTCGCGCAACGGTTTGGGCATCGTCTATGTGCAGCGTGATGCCTGCGGTGGTTGCTTCAACAAGATTCCGCCCCAGCGTCAGCTCGATATCCGCATGCGCAAGAAGATTATCGTCTGCGAATACTGCGGCCGCATCATGATCGACCCCGAATTGGCCGGTGTGAAAATCGAGGCTCCCGCCGAAGAAAAGCCCAAGCGCCGCACCACGCGTCGGAAAAAGACTGAAGAATAAATTGCGTTCGTCGGTATCGGTGGTGTGTGCTCAACAGTTCACGGCACCGAAACCCGACAACTCGCCCTCTTCGCCCGGCGCAATCGCGCAACCGCCCTTCTGCTCGAACTCGTTCGCATTTCGAGCAGGAGGGCTTTTTGTTTCGGGTAGGCCTTCTTCTGTTGAACACTTAGGCTATGCCTTGATTGCCAAGAGCTTCGAACAGCGCTGCTTCACGGCTGTTACCCTCTCTACCCACTCATCGAAAAAACTCTCTTCTCCCTATGAAATTGCTCCTTTTGGTCGTCGGTCGCACCGTCGACAAGCATCTTTCGACTCTCATCGACGATTACACCGGCCGGATTAAACACTATATGCCGTTTGAGCTCGAGGTGATTCCCGAATTGAAGAATGCGAAATCACTCTCTTTCGAACAACAGAAAGAACGCGAGGGCGAATTGCTCTTGCGCTCGATGAAAGACGGTGACGCCGTTTGGCTGCTCGACGAAGGTGGGCGCGAGTTTCGCTCCATAGAGTTCGCCGCGTTCCTCGATCGTCAGCACAGCAGCGGCGCGCGCCGCTTGGTTTTCGTCGTCGGCGGCCCCTATGGGTTCTCTCCGGCCGTCTATGCGCGCGCCAACGGCAAAATTTCGCTCTCGCGCCTCACCTTTTCCCACCAAATGGTGCGCTTGTTTTTCACCGAGCAACTGTATCGCGCCATGACGATCCTCCGCGGCGAACCTTATCACCACGAATGATTCCCCGGCGCATCTCGTTCCGCCGATGAGTGGTCGGCGTTGCTCTTTTTTCTGTCCCATGAAACACCAAATACGCCTTCATTTTGCCGGTTCTTTGCTGCTATTTCGTGCTTTTCTAATCGGCATTTTCCTCTGTCTCTTACCGTGTTGCGGTGTGCTCTCCAGCTTTGCACAACGGCAGACGGGGCTTTTCCACACTCCACAAAAGCGCGCCGTGCGATTCCGCGCGATGGAGTGGAACGTCGAAAACCTCTACGACACGCTGCACGATGAGGGCTTCGCCGATGAGGAGTTTCTCCCCACTGCCGAACGACGCTGGAACACACCGCGTTACCTCCACAAACAAGCGTCACTCGCCAAAACGATTCTTGCCGCCGGCGGACTGCAACCGGTGGACTTGGTGGCGCTTTGTGAGGTGGAAAATGACAGTGTGGTGCATTTTCTCTGCCACCGTACCCGACTTGCGCGCCTCGGCTACCACTACGTGGTCACGCACAGCGCAGATCGGCGCGGCATCGACGTCGCTCTCCTTTATCAGCCCGAGACTTTTGCGTATTTGCATAGCGAAACGCGCCGCGTGCCCTACGACGCTGCGCGAGAACGTCCGACGCGCGACCTGCTGCACGTGGCGGGGCGGCTGCCTCATGGCGACACTCTCGATGTTTTTGTCGTGCATTTCCCATCGCGCCGCGGAGGGGCTGCAGCCTCCGAGCCTTATCGGTTGCGCGCGGCACAGCTGCTGCGTGAAATGGCCGACAGCATCGCGCATCTGCGCCATCGTCCGCTACTACTGGCTATGGGCGACTTCAACGACGAACCGCAAAACCGTTCTATCCGCGAAGTGCTTTCGCCCACCTTCATTGCGCTCACTCCACATGCCACACCGCTGCCGGCTGAGGGGCACGAAGACATCGCCGGCACGTATTATTTTCGCGGTGAATGGAGTCGGATCGATCAAATGCTCGTTTCGCCGGCGCTACTCTCCTCGGAAATGCCTTTCCACACGTCTATTCGGTCTGTTTTCCTCCTCACTTTCCCACCTTTGTTGGAGCCCTTGGGACGCGGCACGCTCACGAAACCTTTCCGCAGTTACCTCGGTCCTTTCTATCATGGTGGAATCAGTGACCATTTACCGCTTGTGGCGGACTTTTTCTACTAAGACAGAGAGAAACGTGGCCGGACGAGAAAAACGGCTACGCAACAAGGAAATGGGCACAAACGAGTGCTTTAAGTCTATGACGTGAAACCACCGTGCACTTCCCGGAGTCTACGGCGTTCCACACAAAAATTAATGGGACATCCGTCATTACGGTGCCCCATTAACCAACACAAAAACTAAACTAGACTTAACTAAACTATTTTCTCGTTATCATCGCGACAACTACATAGTGCAAATATAGACCTTTTGCCAACATACAGCAAGCAAAAGACGATAAAAACCTCCATTCGCGCCCTATTTTAACTCAAAAGTTGCCGTACAACACAAAAAAAGGCCGAAAAACAGTACAAGATGCTCCGAGCTGCCTCATTTCACGACAATAATTCGCGCTCAATACAGAGATCTGCCGAGAAAAGAGGGCAATCCATCGAGAAATAAGTGGCAATCGTCTGACAAACAAAGCGCGCTTGCTGCAAAATCCGCCGTCTGTTGAGTTACACAAGAACGGTTAGTCGATCTCCGATGCGACAGTGCGCTGCTGCAAATAGGCGTCGGCCAATACCATGGCGGCCATCGCCTCGACAATCGGCACGGCGCGCGGCAACACACAAGGATCGTGGCGGCCTTTGGCATGCACCACCGTCGATTCGCCGGTCTTGGTTATCGTTTGCTGGTCGCGCAGGAAGGTCGCCACCGGTTTGAAAGCCACTCGGAAAACAATATCTTGACCGTTGGAGATGCCGCCTTGAATACCGCCGCTGTGATTGGTCGCCGTGGCGAATCCGGGAACAAATATATCGTTGAGTTGCGATCCTCTCAGGGCGCAACCGGCAAATCCCGCTCCATATTCGAAGCCCTTGGCTGCATTGATGCTCAACATCGCCGCGCCCAACTGCGCGTGGAGTTTGTCGAAGACGGGCGCGCCCCACCCCGGCGGACAGCCGCGCACCACGCATTCCACCACTCCGCCGATGGTGTCGCCCTCGGCACGTACGGCTAAAATCAAACGCTCCATCTCTGCCGCCACTTCGACATCGGGACAGCGCACGGCGTTCGCTTCAATCTGATCGAGGCGTAATTCGTGATAATCTCGATCGAGCACCACATTCCCCACTTGTCGCGTCCAAGCCTTGATGTCCACGCCCAAATCGGCCAAGAGGAGTTTCGCAAAGGCGCCTCCCACCACGCGACTGATGGTTTCGCGTGCTGAACTTCGGCCACCGCCGCGGTGGTCGCGCACTCCATATTTCATTTGATAGGTGAAATCGGCATGCGACGGACGAAACACATCGCGCAAATTATCGTAGTCTACGGAATGTTGCTGCTCGTTGCGCACCACAAATCCAATGGGACAACCGGTTGTACGCCCTTCAAACACGCCCGAAAGCAACTCTACGCGGTCGCCTTCGCTACGCGGGGTCGTGATCCGACTCTGGCCGGGTCGACGACGATCCAATTCGCGCTGAATGTAGTCCACATCCACCTCCACACCGGGAGGCATGCCGTCGATCACGCCGCCCACGGCTGCACCGTGGCTCTCGCCGAAGGTCGTCAGTCGAAAATAATGACCAAACGTATTCATAATCTTCTTTTTTGCTGATCATAAACGATGAGAGCCTTCGCCCTTTTGGTGCGAAAGCTCTCATATATTTTGCGCAGACTCCTCTCGTTCATCAAGTTTGACGTCTTTTCTCTATAGGCCGTTGCCAACAGCTGAACGCAGCTTGACAACTCCTGCAGAGTTAGACGAAAACAGATTCGGGCTTGCCACGATATTTTCATCGCAGGCGCGCCGCCTATCTACACGAAAAGAGCTGTTTTCACAGGCAGTCCTCAGCGACCGCCGCAAGCGCAACCGCCTTCGCCGTGACCATGATCGTGGTCGTGGTGATGATGACCGTGACCGCCGCAGCACTCGTGGTCGTCGCCATGGTGATGATGGCCGTGTCCGCCGCAGCATTCGTGGTCGTCGCCGTGGTCGTGACCACAACCGCAACCTTCGCCCGACATCATGTTGATCATACCCTGAATTTCTTCGGGCGTCGCGTCGCGGGCTGTCACTACCTTACCCACATAGTGGAGGTCGCGACCGGCCAAGGGGTGGTTCAAATCGAGTTTAACGGTGCTTTCCTTCACATCGAGCACCAATCCCTCGAAGCGCATTCCCTCCTCGTTCACGAGGGGCAAAATGGCGCCGGGATAAATTTGCGTTTTGTCGAAACGTCCGTCCACGTGGAACATCTCTTTCGGTACCTCGATCACGTGTTCTTCCTCATAGGGGCCGAAAGCCTCTTCCACGCTCAGCGTGAAGTCGAAACTGTCGCCTTCGTTGAGATCAGCCACCTGCGCTTCGAAAGCGGGGAGGGCGGCCGAAAGACCGGTGATGAATTGGAAAGGATGTGCTTCGGGAGCTTCCTCAAAAATCTCGTGGATACCCTGTTCGTTGTCCGAATAGAGTTTGTAAGCCACGGTGATATAGCGATTCTTTTTGTCTGCCATGTCAGGAGATATAATAATAATGAGTATTTTAGTGAACTATCGAGCATGATCCGTGTAGATCAATGTAATTCGAGTTGGAGTTCCACCGCCAAACGCTGGAACGCCTCGTTGTTTTCGACCATCTGGCGGAAAATGTCGCGCGGCGAATACACGCGCTTCTTCTCGGGAGTAGCCGTACTCACCACAAAAGTCACCACCACATTGTCGTTGCGCAGTTCGCGACGAAGGAAAGCCGTCATCGCCGGCAAGATTTTGTTCAGATGCGCCGCGGCCGCCTCATTTTCCACCACGCCCACCACACGTTGTCCGTCTGCCAACTGCGGCCGAATCATTTTCAAGCGACCGGCATCGGCCAGTTGCACCGGGGGGAGTTCGTTGGCAAAGCGCATCCACTGGTATTCCAGCGCTTCTACGTTGAATGGCTCGTTGCGCGTCACTGTTGTCGGCTGTCCGCCGGCCGTTTCCGGCGCAGCAGCGGGCAATTCCGTGCCGTCGGTCGGCTGTGGTCGTCGAGTGAGCGAAATGGTTTGGAGTTTCGTCGTCGCCAACTGCTGATGAGCCGTGCGCGGCGTGGGTGTTTGTCGCGGCGCAGCAGGAGCCGGCGCCGTCGGGGGATTCACTGCCGGGTGTACTGCCGCGGCATTCGCAGAGGGAGGCGCACTCGTTTTCTGAAGAGGCGCACCGGCCGTCGGTACCTGGACCGCTGCCGGCTTAAAGATGGGGAGAAGTCGCAGCGTAGGGCGACGCCCGGAAGGGGGCACGTCCTCTTGTTGCAAGAGTTGTGCCACTTGGATCAGTGTCAGTTCCACCAACAAGCGCTTGTTGGGTGCGGTGCGGTAGTTGATGTCACAATCGTTGCACAATTTCAGCGCGGCATAGAGGAAGCGCGGCGTGCAACGTGCCGCCTGTTTGGCATAGCGCGCCCTTACACTCTCCGCCACCTCGAGGAGGGGGAGCGTTTGCGCGTCACGGCTCACCAACAGGTCGCGGAAGTGCCCCGCCAAACCACCGATGAAATGCCCCGCCTCGAAACCTTTGCTCAGCACCCCGTCGAGCGTGAGCATCACCTGCGGAATGTCGACGGCCAAGATGCGGTCGGTCACATCGAAATAGTAATCATAGTCCAGCACATTGAGGTTCTCAATCGTCTGGGCGTAGGTAATATTTCCGTTCGTGAACGAAGCCACCTGATCGAAGATCGAAAGCGCATCGCGCATACCGCCGTCGGCTTTTCGCGCGATGACATTAAGCGCCTCCTCTTCATATTTTATCCCCTCGCTCTCCGCCACATGTTTCAGATGCGCCACCGTTTCGGGCACTTCCATGCGGTTGAAGTCATAGATCTGACAACGCGACAGGATGGTGGGCAGAATCTTGTGTTTCTCGGTGGTCGCCAAGATAAAGATGGCGTGTGCGGGCGGTTCCTCGAGTGTTTTGAGAAACGCGTTGAAAGCCGCTTGCGAGAGCATGTGCACCTCGTCGATGATGAACACCTTGTAGCGTCCCACCTGCGGCGGGATTTGCACCTGTTCGATGAGTTCGCGGATGTCGTCGACCGAGTTGTTCGATGCCGCGTCCAACTCATGAATGTTGTACGAGCGTCCTTCGTTGAACGCCACACAACTTTCGCAGCTGTCGCAAGCCTCGCCCGTAGAAGTGGGCGTTAAGCAGTTGATCGTCTTGGCAAAAATGCGCGCCGAAGTTGTTTTACCCACCCCACGAGGGCCGCAAAACAGATAGGCGTGCGCCAATTTTCCGCCGGCAATGGCGTTTTTGAGTGTAGTGGTCAGGGCCTTCTGTCCCACCACCGAGTCGAAACTCGTGGGGCGATATTTGCGGGCCGAAACAATGTAGTCTGACATACTGGTTGTAGGTTTGGAGCAAAGATACAATTATTTTTGCAAATGCGGCGCGCCCATTGCGCCTGTTCACACAAAAAATCGTAGTTTTGCGCCACACCTCGTTCATTGTTTCACCCCGTTTTCTCGACGCGGGCGCGCTCCACTCCCGCCAACTCTCCTCCCTTGCTCGCGCCGGCACACAGAAAATCCTCATTCTTCGCTCATGGAAGCTCTCGACATGCTACTCACCCGGCGCAGCGTCAAGCGTTTTGCGCCCGACTCCCTTCCCTCCGTTGCCGATCTGCAACGCATTGCCGACGCCGGTGCCAACGCCCCGACAGGCCGCGGCCGCCAGTCGCCCTTCATTGTTGTCGTCACCGACCGCACGGTGCGCGACCAACTCTCGCGCCTCAACGCCGAAATCCTCGGTCGCGACGGCGATCCCTTTTACGGCGCTCCTGTTGTCATGGTGGTTTTGGGGCTTAATGGTCAAATGTACTCCTGAAAGGGGGCATAATGCTCTCTTTTTCATA
>ERZ772961.1018-NODE-1018-length-10590-cov-5.301471_pt1 | contig 10590 bp, 8 predicted proteins | sample MGYA00580677_ERZ772961 | MGnify/ENA primary metagenome ERZ772961 (study PRJEB29015, sample SAMEA2738088) | human oral metagenome | biome: human oral; feature: human-associated habitat; material: saliva | place: China | collected 2227 ... | reverse complement strand
AAAACCACTAAACAGTATGTTTAGTGGTTTTTAATTTTTGAAATCAATACTATCGACTTTTGTGATTAGTTTATTATTTATAAACCAAATTAAAGTCAGTGTATAGACTGTATATGTAAAAAATAATAATGAGGATAAAATAGTTATTTTATTATTTTTAAAAATTATAAAATTTAATAAAAGTATAATAAGATAGATAATGCTAAAGGCAAACAATCTAGTCTTATTTTTTTTTATCCAGTTTTCATATTTTAATTTTAATTCGGCTCGTTTTTGTTCTTCAGCAGACATAAATTTTCTCCTAAAAATAATAATTAAATTATAGCAAAATATCAAAAAATAAGCAATTAAATATTAAGTTTGGACTTTTAATAAATAATACGTTTTATTAAGGAATTAGTGTTGATAGATGTAGAAGATATATGTTATAATTAAGTTGTCATATTATGCACTAAAGGAGGCAGTATGTCATATACTAGAGATTATATTTTTGAGAAAATTATAGAAAAACTACCAACATTAAAAATTCATGAAAAAAAAGAAGATGATAGTAGTATTTTTATATTAGAATACAAAAATAATAAAGCAAAAATAGATATTGATAGTTTTGTAAAAAAATTAGGAAATAAAAAGAATAGTCTTAGTGATAAGAAAATTGATGAGTTTGTTTATTACATAGTATCTAATTTTGAAGCCCAGGAAAAAATTTCGACATCAAATTTAAATAAAGAAGATTTGATAGAACATGTTTTTCCTGTAGTAAGGTCTACTAGCTTTAATAAAGATAATAAACAAAACTTAATAAAGCTTAATCATACTAATGAAACAGATATTTATTTAGTATATGATTTTGAAAATGGCTATAAATTTTTAGATAGGAAAGTTACTGAACAGTTACTTGTTTCAGATAAAGAACTCTTTGAGTTCGCTAAAGGTAATTTAGAAAAATTACCGTTGAAATATAATAAAGACACTGTTCAGGGAAATGATTTTTATTTTTTAAACGCTAAAGATGGCTATGATGGGGCTCGTATTTTGAATGAGCAAGTATTAAATTACTTTTATGAAAAAATTGGTTCGGACTTTTATGTAGGGTTGCCACATCAAGATACTTTGATAATAGCGGACGTAAAAAATAAAAAAGGATTAGAGATTTTACAAAAGGTAATGGTTCATTTCTTTGCGGAAGGTTTAGTTCCAATAACAACTATTACTTTTAAATATGATGGTAATAAATTAGAAAGTTACTTCATATTTGTTGAATAATATATAATAGATTTTTAGGAGTAGTTAATTATGTTATTTTTTTACAATAAAAAAATGTTAGGTGAAACATTGTTAATAACTATCAAAGATAGTGAAAATGTTACATATGAAGATAAAAAAAATATAACTCTTATTAAAGATGAGAATGATCATTTAGTAGGATTAAATATTTTTAATGTAGAGAATTTAAAACTTCAAGGTGAAGGAAGTATTGAATTAACAGAAGAACAAAAAGAAGTTCTAGAAAAAAGATTAGAAAAAAATGGAATTAAAATCGATTTAGAAGGAAACAACGATGACTATTTTGTAGTAGGTGAAGTATTAACATGTGAAAAACACCCTGACGCAGACAAGTTAAAAGTAACAACTGTTAAAGTTAGTGAGGATGAAGTTTTACAAATTGTTTGTGGTGCACCAAATGTAGAAGCAGGACAAAAAGTTGTTGTATCACTAATAGGAGCTATGATGCCTAGTGGATTACTTATTAAAAAATCAAAACTTCGTGGTGTAGAATCAAATGGAATGTTATGTTCAAAACGTGAGCTAGGATTACCACAAGAAGAAGCAAGAGGTATTTTAGTATTAGATAATAGTGTTGAAGTAGGAACTAAATTTAAAGATTTAAATTTAAAATAATATTTTAGTAGCAGGTGGTGTAAAGTATGGTAAATTGGAAAAAATGGTTTTTAGAAGAAGATGAAGAAGAAATTTTCCGTGAAGAAGAGGAAAAAGTAGAAAAGAATTCAAAAAAAGAAAATAAGAAAGTTGATAAGTATGTAGACTATACAGACGACGAAGAGTTCGACATTGAGTATTCTCATAAAAAAGAGAAAGTTGAAAGAAAAGTTGAAAAAGATAATGTTGACTATGATTTAGAAGTTGAAGATGTATCAAGTGAGTTTGATATTGAATTCGACGATGAAGAAGAGGAATTTAGTGAGGATAAATCAGCTAAAGAAGTTGGAGTCTTTTCTAAAATAAAAGATTTATTTAGATCTAAAAAAACTGATAACAAAGTAGAAGATTCTGCAGAAGAGGAAGATATCTACGAAGAAGAGCTTTTCGAAGAAGAAGAGGATGATGAAGTAGAAGACTACAAAACGTATTTCGAAAGACAAAAAAGAGAGCGTCAAGAAAGAAATACTGAATTATATGATTCTGAAGAAGAGAAGCCAAAAGAAGAAAAAAGTGCGGGATTCTTTAGTAAGCTTAAAGATAAATTCTTTAGTGTAAGTGATGAAGAAATAGAGCAAGAAGAATTAGATCGTTCGCTTGATGAGTATTATGAAGATGAAGAAGAGGAAGAGCTTTTCGTAAAAGAAAATACTAACAAACATCAAGAAGATGATGAACTAGTAATTGAATATCAAGATGACTATTTCGAAGAAGAATACAAAGGATTTGAAGAAATAGATTTAGAAGAATTCGAAGAAAAAGAAACTAAAGAAACAACAGAAGAAGTAGCGCCTGATTTAGCTACAACACTTAAAAAATTAGGTGTTGAAAATGCAGAGCTAAAAGATGTTGATATTTTTGGAGACAAATCTGGTCGTAGAACTCACCCTACATTAGCTGCAGTTAGAACAAAACGACTAAAACAAGACCATAAGATTGATGATTTAGAAAAAGAAGTTATTTTAGGAAGAGATAATACTGCACTAAAAGAAGAAGTAGCTAGCGTTTATCGTGAAAGACAAAAAGAACAAGAAGAAGTAGAACAACGTGAGTCTAAACACAAAGAAGAACGACAAAAACTTGATAGTGAATTCAATAAATTAGAAAGAAAAGAAGATAAAATAGAAAAAGATAACCCTCTTTATCAACAAAATAAAGAACTTGATGATATTTTTGAAAATATTGAACAAAAAGAAAATCAAGCTAAAATAAAAGAAGTTCCAGAGTTTGAAGTTAGAGAAGTAAAATCTGGTGCAGAACGTCGTGAAAGAGTAAAATACACAAGTGTTAATGATATACTTGGTGGAAATGAAGAACTTTTCGAAGATGATATAGATAGAACTACTAGAAAAACTAGTGTGGAATCTCGCAATAAAGAAGAGGTAGAAGAAGTAGAAACTACTACTGATTATAAAGATGCTGATCTAAGTGATGAGAAAGAAAATGTTACTTTAGATGAACTTATTGAATCAGAAAATATCGAGATAGAAGATGAGAAAGACGAAACAACTAAAGAAATAGAAGAGTTAAATTCTAACCTTGAAGAAATAAAACAAGAAAAAGAAAAACTTGAGAACCTTGAAGAAAAAGAAGAAGACGAGGTAGATTTAGTTGAAGAAGTAGCTAAGATAGAAGATATCGAAGTAGAAGAATATGATGAAATTAAAGAACCTAAGAAAGATAGATTAGAAGGTTATAGTGACTATCATTTAGATGAAGGAGAGATAGTTGAATTAGAAGAACAAAACTATCTAGAAGAAAATACTGATAATGTAAATATCGATAGTTTACTAAAAGATATTACAACAAGTAAAAAACAACAACATGTAGCTAATGATGTTGATAAATTTACAGAAGAAAAAACAGTTCCTTATGAAGTTGTTGAAAAACGTCAAGAAGCAGTAAGGGAAAGAGCTAATACTATTGAAGAAGAAGTTAAGCCAGCTCAAAAAGTAGAAGAGGTTGAACCAGTAACTCAAACGGAGGAAGTAGAAGAAACTACTGGAATTGAATATACTGAAAAACTTTATACTGAAGACGTTTATAGCTACTTTGATAGCGATAAAGGAAATGCATTAGGTGAATATAAAACTATTGACAGAGGATATAGACCGGTAAGCAAAGAGAAAATAGAGAAAAATCAAAAAATACTTGATGCTATTTTTGAAAAATACTCTACAAATACAGTAAATGTTCCAAAAAAATCTGTAGTAAATACTATGATGGAAACAAGTACAATAACACCTAATTCAAGAAGTGTTGGTAAGTTTAAACCATCTCCTGTCTACTCATCAGTCTATGGATCAGGTTCAAAACCATCACCTAAAAAAGAAGAAAGTAAAAAAACTACTAAAAATACTAAAACAAATTCCAATATCTACAAAGAAATAGCTTCACAAGATGAAGCGGTTTGGAATATCGGTACATCAAAAAGAGTTCCAAAAAACAAAGTAAAAAATAAAAAAACTAGAAAATAATATCTAATATATACTAAAAACCAAAAGAGCTTTGAGAAAAAATATCTCAAAGCTCTTTATTTATTATTAAGTTTACTTACTATAATTTCAAAAAGTATAATAGCAACAACGTTTAACATTAGTCGTGAACGAATTTTTTTTCTAGTTTTAGGTGCATCATAAATATTAATAATCTGATCACTAATTTTTGCTAAAGGACTAGCTGTTAAACTAGTAACTGCTAAAACCTTAGTACCATTTTGTTTTGCAGATAAAATACTTTCATTTATTTCTTTAGAAGCACCACCTAGGGAGAATGTGATTATTACATCTTTATCTGTAGAAATTTCAGGAATCCTTTGGATACTATACAATTCAAAGTAGTCATTTGCCCATAAGTCAACTAACTTAAGCTTTCTATTAAAATCAGCTACTACCATATAACTAGATCCACTACCAATACAAAAGATTCTTCTAGCGTTTACTATTGTTTCAGCAAAACTATCAAAATCCTCTTGGTTTAAAATAGACATAGTACGGTTAAATTCGATAGTTAGCTGATCTTTTAACTGGTTAAAATTAGATGACAGGGTTGCCTCTTTGCTCTTTTCTAATTCTTTACTTAGTCTAATATCATAACGTAAGTCGTTAAAAGTGTTATAACCAAGCTTCTTACATGCCCTAATAACAGTAGAAGAAGATACTAGAACCTCTTGTTTAATTTTTTTTAATGTAGTTGTTTCAACAGCAGGTTGTTTCATTACAAAATCTATAACTTGCTGTTCAGATATAGATAACTTATCGTAGTTTTCTTTCAAATTTTCAAAAAACATAGAATACCTCTTAGAGTAAAATTTACTAAAAAATTTATTTTGAATAAATAATATATTGTATAATACCACAAAATTAATAAAAAAGAAAGTGATTACATAGCTGTTTTATAAAGATAGTAAAATTTTACTTTAAAAGTAAAATTTTACAAAATAAGAAATTTTTAAGCAATATTTGAAAATATAAGTTTAGTTCTGTTATAATGTAGTAAAATTAAAATATAGAAGGAGAAAGGTAATGGCAAAGAAAAAAAATAAATTTGTTTCTGCTTTCGAGCAATTCGGTCGTTCGTTCTTATTACCAGTATCTGTACTTCCGGGTGCAGGTATTATTAAAGGTATTGGTACTGCATTTAGTAATACTAATACGTTAAAAATGTTCCCTGCACTAAACAATTCAGTAGTGCAGTTTATTATGAAATTCTTTATCGCATTAGGAGATACAGCTTTTGACAATCTTCCTATAATTTTTGCGGTAGGTGTAGCGGTAGGTCTAGCTAAACGTGAAAAAGGTTCAGCAGCTCTATCAGGTTTATTAGGTTTTATGGTGTTACATTACATACTAAACTTCCTATTAAAATTCAGTGGAAAATTAGTTGATACATCTAAAATGTCAAGTAACGATGCAAAATTAGCATTATCTAATGCCATGCAGACTAAAGTTTTAGGTATTCAAACTATGGACCTTAGTGTATTCGGAGGTATTATAGTAGGTATTGTTGTTTACTTCGTTCATAAGTGGGCAGTTAAAGTACAACTTCCAACAGTAGTTGGATTCTTCAGTGGGCCACGTTTTGTACCGATAGCAACTATGGTAGTTATGGCGGCAGTAGCAAGTGGATTATTCTTCATTTGGCCTCCAATCCAAAAAGGTATCAGTGTACTTTCTGTATTCATTCTTAAATCGGGTCCAATAGGAACGTTCTTATACGGTTTACTAGAGCGTGCTTTACTTCCATTCGGTCTTCACCATGGTCTAAACTGGCCGGTTCGTACTACAGAATTAGGTGGAGCTTGGGAAATTGGTGGAAAACGTGTTGTTGGTACAATCAACGCTTACTTAGCATCACTTGCTGATCCAAATATCAAACACGTTGATCCAAATATCACTCGTTTCAATGGTGGTAAATTCGTTTACTTCATGTTCGGTCTTTCTGGTGCAGCTTATGCAATGTACAAAACAGCTGACGAGAAAAAACGTAAAGTTGTAGGTTCATTACTATTCGCAGCAGCTGGTACTTCATTCTTAACAGGTATCACTGAACCAATCGAATTCACATTCTTATTCGTAGCACCAATTCTTTACATCGTGCACGCATTCTTAGCTGGTTCAGCATTATTCGTAATGCACATGTTAGGTGCTGGGGTTGCTACTCCAACAGGACATGGATTCATTAACTGGGTTATCTACGGTGTTCTTCAAGGGCCAAAAACAAAATGGTGGTTAGTACCACTTGTAGGTATAGTTTACTTCTTTATCTACTATGTTGTGTTCAGATTTATGATTGTTAAATTTGACCTTAAAACACCTGGTCGTGAAGATAGTGATGAAGTTCGTTTATCTAATAAAAACGAAGCTCGTGCTAAATACGGAGTTGAGATTGCAACTATAGGTAAAGAAACTAAAGAAGCTAAAGTTGAAGAAGCTTCAAACGATGAAGTTATGGAGACTGTTCCTAAAACTAAGGAAGGTATTCATAAACAAGCAGTAGCTCTTGTTAAAGCACATGGTGGTCCAGATAATATTGAAGCAGTTGATGCATGTATTACCAGACTAAGAATTAATGTTAAAGATAAGAGCCTAGTTGATCAAAATACAATTACTAAGAAATTAGGAGCTATGGGATTTGCGGAAAGTGATATGCAAATGCAATCAATTTACGGAGCTCATGCTAATGTATTAAAAATGGAAATCCAAGATATGCTTGGTATGGAGGAGTAATTCTTATGAAAAATCTATTTGTTACAGACTTAGATGGTACTTTTGTTAAAAATTCTGTGTCAGTAGCAGAAGATGATTTAAAAGCGTACCATATCGCAAAAAAATATGGTGATTTCTCAGTTGCAACAGGAAGATCTATAACTGAAATAAAATATGTGGAAGATCAAAACAGCCTTGATGTAACACATATGATAGGTTTTAATGGAGCAATAATAACTCAAAAAGATAAAGTATTATTCGAAAAACATATACCAGAAAATGTGGTAGGAGAAATTTTTGGATACTTAAAAAATGCAAAATTGATTTTTGATGCTTTAGATGGGAATCAACGTATTGGGAATTTTCAACATGAAAAGGTAGAAAGACTTTGGAATATGGAACTTATTTGTAAAGAAGATCCATTCCCTTATCTAGAAGGAAAAACTATTTATAAAATAAATGTTCGTCCAAAAGCTGAAAATCTAGAAAGATTCTACACAGATATGAAAGAGAAATTTCCAGAAGTAGAAATCTTCAAATCTGGTTCAACTCGTATGGAAATAACAGCAAAAAATATTTCTAAAGCAAGTGGAATAGAAACGATTAAGTCAGGATACGATCGTGTTATTGCTTTAGGAGATTCAGGTAATGACGTGGATATGTTTGAAAGTGCTGATATTTCGTACTGTATGGACCGTGCTCCAGAGGACGTAAAAGTTAAGGCTACTCACGTGGTTGAAGATTTTGCGGCAGCAATAGCCCATTTTGAAAAACACTATAAATAAATCAAGGAACCGATATTAAGTTATCGGTTCTTTTTACTTTAATATTTCTCAAGTATTTCTTTTCTAACTGCTGAAATTAAGTATAGTGATCCAGTGATTAGGAAAATCTCGTCATTTTCTAAGTTAGGTATTATATTAGCTAATGCATTTTCGTAGTTATCGTATTTTGTAACATGTGTATCACCAAAACTTGCTATTAGATTATCTAAGTTTGATTCTTTGATTTCTATAGGTACTTTTGTTGCTGAGAATTTTGCAGAAATTGTTTTTAATTTTTCTATCATATCTTTGTAATCTTTATCCTCTAGAATACCTAATAATATAGTTAATTTTGAGAATTGTTGTTTATTAAGATATGCGACTAAGCTATCAATACCATCGTTGTTATGAGCTCCGTCTAATAGAATATTTTCTCTTATCCATTCTAAACGTCCAACCCAAACTGACTCAGCTAGAGCTTCTTTTATAATAGAGTTATCTATGTCTATTATTCCACGATCACGTAAGTTGAATAGGGCGCTTAACGCTAAAGATGCATTGTAAACTTGGTGCTCGCCTACCATTTTTGTTGAGTAAGTTTCGTTTTTAAAATTAAAGACATTCCCTCGAGCATTTACTTCTTTAATTTCAATGTCATTAGTATCTAAAATATTAAGTGTTGCATGTTTTTCTTCGCAGATATCTTTAATTACATTAACTACACTATCTTTTGCCGGATACATAAGGACATGGTCATTTTCTTGGATAATTCCACCTTTTTCATAAGCGATTTTCTCAAGACTATCTCCCAAAATAGCAGTATGATCTAAACCAATCTTTGTAATAATTGATAGTTCTTTATTTTTAAAGATATTCGTTCCATCATAACGGCCACCAAGACCTACTTCCATAATAACAAAATCTGTTTTTTGATCTCTAAAGAATAATAAAGCTACACCGGTAATAATTTCAAAAAATGATAGTTTATCACTAGGATCAGGATTGTTTTTATCGTAAGTTTCTTGAACTAGTTTAAATAATCTGTATGCCTCTTTATATGAAATAAATTCGTCATTAACACGAATTCTATCGTTGAAACTAAGCATTCCAGGGCTTGAATAGAAACCAACTCGGTACTTTGTTTTAAGTACGTCTTTAATATAAGAGCTAGTTGAACCTTTACCATTAGTTCCAGCAACATGGATAACTTTAAGGTCTTTTTCAGGATGGTCAAAAAGTTCAAGGATATGCTCCATTCTATGAAGTCCTAGTTTCATACCAGTACGCTCGATTTTATAAGAAGATGTAATAAGTAGTTCTTCGCATACACATTCAATAGCGAAATTAACGACGTTATCTTCATCAAAGGTATGTAGTTTTTCAGCTAGTGTTTCTAAGTCTAATTTATCGAAAAGCTCTAAAATATTATGTTTATCTATTAAATTATTTTCTTTTAAATATTTTTCAAATTTTATTTTACAATTCATAATAAGCTCCACATTTTATAATATACATTTAATTTTATAATGAGAATGCTTAATTGTAAAGGATATAATTTCTATCATTTTGTGATATAATTTAAGTGTATTAAGACAAGAGAAAAAGTATTTAGTAGAGAAGAAAAATTAATATAGATGTTATATGATATTAAAAAATGAATCTAGTGGTCATTATTATAGAGTTAGAAATAATACATGAAAAATTGAGAGAATAAAAGACACAGGTTAAATGATTTTGTAAGAATATGATGGAGAGTAAATAATAGTATTTGTGAGGGTGTAGATATGGATATTAGATTAGAAAATGGAATAAATATAAATAATTCTTTGTTATTATGCGGCTGGTCAAATGAAAAAGGAGAAAAATTCCAAAAACAATGGATGGGAACTAAAATTTCCTATCCATTAGATATAGATAAAATACAAAAAATGGATAATGTATTCTCAATTTTTAACAAAGAAGAGTTTGTAGGTATAATACAAATTATCCGATTTGAAAATAATAATGTTCATATAGGTAGATTTATAATAAATCCTCGAAAAACAGGACAAGGATTTGGAAAAGTAGCGCTGAAAAAGTTTTTGAAGTTTTTATTTAGTGATAAGAATATTGAGAGTGTTTACTTTGGCGGGGGTACTCCAACCTCATTAAATGGTAATGAACTTAAAATGCTTTTGAGTCATCTTGAATATTCATTTAATATCAGGCTTAAAGAAATCGAGACTACCGTTGAGGCAGGTAGACCTGACACTATTGATGAAGAAAAATTAGAAGCTATTAAATCAGCAGGTGTAAATCGAATTAGCATCAATCCTCAATCTATGAATGATGAAACACTCAAAAAAATTGGAAGATCTCACTCAAGCAAAGATATAAGAGCAGCTTTCAGAATAGCGCTTGAGCATGATTTTGAGATTATAAACTCTGATGTTATCGTCGGACTTCCCGGTGAAACAACCAGAGATATTGAAAATACAATACATGAATTAATTAATTTAGGTGCAAATAATATTACCGTACATACTTTATCGGTAAAGAGAGGTTCTAAACTAAAAACCCAAGATCCTGAATACTATTTAAAGGGCATTCAGGAAGTTGAAAAGATGCTTAACACTGCATCTAACATGCTTCATGAGGCTGGCTTTATACCTTACTACGTTTATAGACAAAAGCACCAG
>ERZ772961.1013-NODE-1013-length-10620-cov-2.712920_pt1 | contig 10620 bp, 8 predicted proteins | sample MGYA00580677_ERZ772961 | MGnify/ENA primary metagenome ERZ772961 (study PRJEB29015, sample SAMEA2738088) | human oral metagenome | biome: human oral; feature: human-associated habitat; material: saliva | place: China | collected 2227 ... | reverse complement strand
GTGCGCAGGTGCGTGTAGGTCAGTAATGAGTCCCAGGCGTCGGGCAGGATCCGCCAGGTGGTCGGAACCAGGCGCTGCCACGCCCCGGTGCCCACGAGGAAGGCGACATACACGACGCCGTTGAGTAGCCAGAAGCTCGTGGCTACTCCGTGCCAGGCACGTCCTAACCCGATCTTGGCCCGGCCGGGCAGCGAGATGAGTGGGGAGAGGTCGCGCTGGTCGTCCCGAGCGGTGAAGGCGCCCTCTTCGAGGGGCACCTTGTCCTTGGTGAACCGGATCCACTCGGAGCCGGGCTCGCACTGGTCCTTGAAGTAGAAGCGCGGGTGCGAGGCGATGATCTCGATACCTGAGCGGATGAGGACGCCCATGAGGAGGAAGTTGATGAAGTGGGTGACGCGCAGCCACAGTGGAAAGGTCTCGGTGTCGACGCACTGCTGGGCGACGTCGTTGGCGGTCTGTGCGGCTAGAGGCAGAAGGGACATCGTCGTGCCTAACAAAACGGGATGAAACACTTGCCGTACAAATAATTGTACTGCTGACTATCGGTTTTATGTAGGGCTTTGTGACAGTGTGTTTCGATCAGCTCTGCGGGGTGAGAGTCGTAGCCCAAGAATGCCTTACCTAAATAGCAAAGTATATTGTTGTCAAAATGATCGACACTTCGGTCGTTGGTCGATTCGACGCGTTGAATATATATGGTTAATTTCTGATGAAATGGGGCCGATCGGACGGTGGGTTTGCGGAGTAGTCCCGGATTGCTCCGTAAGTGGACGGTGTGGTGCTTGTACGGTGGCTGCCAGACGCGGAAGACATCCGCCGTCTCCTGAGATACACGGAGGTACTCTCATGTCATCCGCTGCCACGGCTGAGGAGGCGACCTCCCGACGCGCTCGCCTCATTGGCAAGGGGTGGATCCAGGGCGTCGCCCTGGTCATGCTCTTCGGATTCACCGTCATGGGCCTGCTGGCCTATCGCACCTACACCAACTCCATGCCTCAACCGGAGAGGGTTGTCACCGAGAGCGGCGAGACCCTCTTCACGACGCAGGACATCACCGAGGGGCAGAAGCTCTTCCAGGCCAGAGGCCTCATGGAGTACGGCTCCATCCTGGGGCACGGCGGTTACCTCGGCCCCGACTTCACCGCCGAGTACCTCCGCATGGAGGCCACGAGCGTCAAGGAGCAGCTCGCCTCCCAGGGCGTCGACGATCCGGCCGCCGCCACCAAGGAGATGCTGCGGACCAACCGCTACGATCCCTCCACGGGGACCCTGGTGTGGACCGATGAGCAGGTCAAGGCCTACAACGACGCCGTCGGTCACTACACCAAGATGTTCGGGCCCGATGCTCACAGCCATGGTCTTAAACCGGATCTCATCACTGATCCCGTCCAGGTCAAGCAGGTGACGGCCTTCTTCGGCTGGACCGCCTGGGGCTCGTCTGCGCAGCGCCCGGGTCACGACTACTCGTACACGAACAACTGGCCCCCGGAGTCCCTGGTCGGCAACGCGCCCACGGGAGACCTCATGATCTGGTCGGTCCTGTCGCTGATCGTCCTCATCGGCGGAACCGGGGTCATGTTCGCCATCTACGGCCGCTGGAGCCAGAAGATCGGCTGGCACTCGGAGGAGGCCCCGGCCCTGTCCTTCCGACAACCCGAGGAGATCGGACTGACCAAGTCGCAGAGGGTGGTGGCCTGGTACGTCTTCACCATCGCCGCCCTGTTCCTCGTGCAGACGCTCCTGGGCGCCCTGGCCGAGCACTACCGGGCCGACGTGCTGTCCTTCTTCGGCCTCGACCTGGGCAGGCTCCTGCCCTTCTCGCTGGCCCGCACCTGGCACGTTCAGCTCTCCTTGTTCTGGACCGCCATCGGGCTGCTCGCGGCCGGCCTGTTCCTGACGCCTTTCATCGCCAGGCGCGAGCCGAGGAGGCAGCACGTCCTGGTATGGACCCTGTTCATCGCGGCCACGGTCGTCGTCGTTCTGTCCTGCCTGGCCGAGGGGGCCAGCCAGCACGGTCTGAGCTGGGCCAAGGGGCCGCTGTTCTCCCAGCAGTGGGAGTACCTCGACCTGCCCTTCGTCTTCCAGGTCCTGCTCACCGTGGCCCTGTTCGTCTGGGTGTTCATCATCTGGCGCGCCATGCGCCGGCGCCTGAGCAACGAGCACGTGGCCAACATGCCCTGGCTGTTCATGTTCGCCGCGCTGGCGATCCCGGCCTTCTACGCCGTGGGGATGATGGCCCGCACCGGTACCCATGTCACCGTCGCCGAGTTCTGGCGCTTCTGGGTGGTGCACCTGTGGGTCGAGGACTTCCTCGAGCTGTTCACCACCGTCATGGTCGCCTACGTGTTCGTCCTCCTGGGCGTCGTCCGGGAGAGGATCGCGCTGGGCATCATCTTCATGGACATCATCCTGTACTCCGCAGGCGGCGTCATCGGGACCATGCACCACCTCTACTTCTCCGGCACGCCGGTGGAGCACATGGCCCTAGGCGCCTTCTTCTCGGCCGCCGAGGTGATCCCCCTGACCTTCCTGACGGTGGAGGCCTGGGCCTTCATGCAGCTGGGCGCCAACCGTCACGGCAAGGAGGCGGGGCCCTTCCCGCACCGCTGGGCCGTCATGTTCCTCATGGCCGTCGGCTTCTGGAACTTCCTGGGTGCCGGTGTCTTCGGCTTCCTGGTCAACCTGCCCATCGTGTCCTACTACGAGATCGGCACCGCGCTGACGGCCAACCACGCCCACGCCTCCATGATGGGGGTTTACGGCTTCATGGCGCTGGCACTGGGAATGTTCGCCCTGCGCTACCTGGTACCGGTCGACAAGTGGCCCGAGAAGCTCGCCAAGACCTCCTTCTGGAGCCTCAACATCGGCCTGGCCTGGATGTGCTTCGCCACCCTGCTGCCGCTGGGCATCCTCCAGCTGCGCTACTCGGTGGGCACTGGCTACTTCGAGGCCCGCCAGCTCACCTACGTCACCAACTCGGTCAACACGATCATCGAGTGGGGACGGATGCCCGGAGACCTCATCTTCATCATCGGCGGAGTCCTGCCCTACCTCTACATCGCCTTCCTGGGACTGAGGAACTGGCGTCGCGGACGGACGGTGGACACCTTCGCCGAGGACGCCCTCTACGAGGAGATCAAGGGCGGGCGCAAGGCCTGGCGCGGTGAGCGCGCGGAGCTGAACGACTGATGGGCTCACCCGACCTGAGCGTGTGGCTCATCTCCGCCTACGCGCTCATCATGCTGGCCGCCGCGTGGGTCGTGGACGTCCTCGGCTCACGCAGCGCCCGGCACTCGATGTCCTGGCGCCACTCGGACTTCGTCTACCACGACGACGTCGACGGCTGGAGGTGCCACGAGGACCAGTGGCTGTGGCCCACCGCCTTCGACCCGGACAAGCGCGTCATCCGCTACGAGGGAGCTCATGCGGTCTGCGGGCGCTGCCCGTCGAAGGACAGCTGCTCACCGACTCCCGGCCCGCGGGAGATCACCCGGCCCGTTGACCCGTGGCCCTACTCCGACGCCGGACGCTTCCATCGCGGTGTGGGCCTGGTCATCGCCTGCGTCGGCGTCTTCATCCCGCTGCTGCTCATGATGGCCTTTCACGCCGTCGGCGACCTCATCGTCCTGGGCACAACGGCCGTTGTCGTCATTGTCACCGGAGTCCTGCCGCTGGCCCGCCACCTGCGGAGCACTCCTGACAACGCACCGGCACACCTGCCCCACGTCGGCTCCCAGGAGTACCGGGAGGCCGAGGAGTCCCGTCGCTTGACGGCGAGCGCCCCAGCCGGACCCGTGCCGGTGACGATCGGCTCACGCCCCTCGGGCTACCGCTCGGTGCGCGAGGCGGCCGAGGCGATCGCCGCCGCTCAGGCGCGTGCGGCGGCGTCGGGGCGGTCCGTGCACGTCTCCTTCGTCGCCGAGTCCGACGGCGTCGGGAAGGCGGACGGCGGGACTGCCGCCTCCGCAGAGCCCGAGCTGCGCCGTGTCACCGCCCTGCGCACCCGCAGACGAGTACCGGTCGCCGGTGCCGAGCTCGGCTCGGACGGTGTTCGTGATGGTGCCCGTGGTGGAGCTCGACGCTCATGGTCCTCGGCGTGGAACGAGGCCACCGACACCACACGCAGATGATCCGGCCCCAGTTCCTGAGCCGCCTCAACCCGCTTTCCTGAAGGACCCTTCATGACAACCACCACCACCGCCATTGCGGCCTTGGCCGTCCTCGTGCTGCTCGCCCTGGCGCTCTCGCTCAAGATCATCACCCAGTACGAGCGGGGCATCGTCTTCAGGCTGGGGCGCCTGCGGCCCGTCTACGAGCCCGGTCTGCACCTGGTCGTCCCCTTCCTCGAGCGCCTGGTGCGGGTCGATACCCGCGTGGTCACCCTGACCATCCCGCCCCAGGAGGTCATCACGGAGGACAACGTGCCGGCGCGCGTCAACGCCGTCGTCCTGTTCAACGTCACCGACCCGGTCAAAGCCGTCATGGCGGTGGAGAACTACGCGATCGCCACCTCCCAGATCGCGCAGACCACGCTGAGGTCCGTCCTCGGGCGGGTCGACCTGGACACCGTGCTCGCCCACCGCAGCGCCCTGAACGCCGACCTGCGCGACATCATCGAGAAGCTCACCGAGCCCTGGGGCGTGGAGGTCAGCGTCGTCGAGATCAAGGACGTCGAGATCCCCGAGCAGATGCAGAGGGCCATGGCCCGTGGTGCCGAGGCCGAGCGCGAGCGCCGTGCCAAGATCATCAATGCCCGCGGTGAGCTCCAGGCCTCCGAGGAGCTGCGCCAGGCGGCGGACACGCTCTCGAAGTCACCGGCCTCCCTCCAGCTGCGCTACCTGCAGACCCTCCTGGAGCTCGGCGCCGACCAGAACTCCACGGTCGTCTTCCCCCTGCCGATGGACATCATCGGACCGCTCCTGGAGCGCTTCGGTCCCCAGGGCGGCCTGCCGGAGGCTAACGAGGGCGAGGGCGGCGAAGGAGCTGGTGCACCGCGTCACCGATGAAGACGGCGACCGCCGCCCACACCAGGATCATGGCCGCCCATCGGGCCGGCGGGATCCGCTCGTGGAAGGCGCCCCAGGCCAGCAGGAACTGGATGGTTGGGGCGATGTACTGTCCCATCCCGACCACGGACAACGGCACGCGCCTGGTCCCGGCGGCGAAGAGCAGCAGGGGCACGGCCGTGACCGGACCGGCCACCACGAGCAGAGCCATGATCTGCCAGCCCTGGTCGGGGGCCTGCCAGGCCGACTGCCCCTGCCAGGCCAGGCAGCTCAGGTAGGCAAGGGCGATAGGTGCCACGACGGCGCTCTCCACCGTCAGTCCGGTCAGGGCATCCACATCAGGCCCGATCCGCTTCTTGACCAGCCCGTACAGGGCGAAGGAGAAGGCCAGCGCCAGCGAGATCCACGGCAGCGAGCCCTGGAGCACCACCAGGAGCGCGACGGCGGCGCTCGCCAGCACGATCGAGACCCGGTGGACGGGGCGCAGCCGCTCGCGCAGGACCAGCGAGGCCAGGGCCACCGTTACCAACGGGTTGATGAAGTAGCCCAGGGCGGCGTCGGCCGTGCGTGCGGTGTTGACGCCGTAGACGTAGACGAGCCAGTTGACCGAGACCAGGAGTCCGCAGACGGTCAGCGCCCCCAGCAGTCGGGGCGTGCGGCAGACGCGGGCAAGGCTCGCCCAACGGCGGCGCGCGGCGATGAGCGCCAGGCAGGTGCCCAGGGTCCACATGATCCGGTGACCGATGATCTCCACACTGCCGGCCGCGGACAACAGGTGGAAGTAGAGAGGGAAGACGCCCCACAGGGTGTAGCAGCCGATGACCAGGGCCATCCCGGTACCGTCGAGCGCCCCGGAGGCCGACGCCGGCCCTCGGGCGCCTGCCGGAGAGCCCGGCGTCGCGGAGGGTTCCGAGGAGGATGCACTGGGGGAGGAGCTCATTGTGATCTGTTCCTGATCCGTTCGCGCTCGGGGATGGCGGCGGTGACCGCGTCGCCGCTCCACGTAGCATAGTGAGGCGCACTGGACCGCCTCGGAAGGGCTCGCTCTTTCGCGGGCGAGGACGGCGCGCCGATCGGTCCCGATCGCTCAGCCCCGGGCCTCACAGGCCCGGCCCCCGCACGTGAAGGAGCCCCGCCATGGCCGACGCCGCCCGCGCCCGCAAGGTCGCCGACCGCATTCATGAGACCGTCGCCCGCCTCCTTCAGGGGCGTATCAAGGATCCGCGCCTGGGCTTCGTCACCGTCACCGACGTCCGTGTCACCGGCGACCTGCAGCAGGCGACCATCTTCTACACCGTCTACGGCAGCGACGAGGAGCGCGAGGAGACGGCCAAGGCACTGCGCTCGGCCAAGGGCCTCATCCGCTCAGAGGTCGGCAAGGCCCTGGGGATCCGTCTCACCCCGTCCCTGACCTTCCAGCTCGACGCCCTGCCCACGACCGCCAAGACCCTCGAGGACGCCCTGGCCCAGGCCCGGGTGCGCGACGCCCAGATCGCCAAGGCCGCCGAGGGCGCCACCTATGCGGGAGAGGCCGACCCCTACCGCCACGACGACGACACGGGCGAGGCCGACGACGATGATGAGCAGACGGCCGATCAGGGGCCGGCTCGGGACGCTGAGGGCCTGTGAGCGTCTCCGATCAGGCCGAGCCGGTGGAGCGGGCCGGTGGCGATAGCGACCACCACCGTGCGTGTCGGCGCCGCCCCGACGTCCCTCGCGGAGCCGTCCCAGCCTCCGACGGGATCCTCCTGGTGGACAAGCCCCAGGGGCTGACCAGCCACGACGTCGTCGGTGCCACGCGGCGCCTGGCCGCCACTCGCAAGGTGGGGCACGCTGGCACCCTCGACCCCATGGCCACCGGCCTGCTGCTCCTGGGCGTCGGACGCGCCACCCGATTCCTCACCTACCTGGTGGGAGCGGACAAGACCTACGCGGCCACCATCCGCCTCGGTCTGGAGACCACTACCGAGGACGCCGAGGGCGAGGTCACCGCAGTCCACGGCTGCCGGATCGACGACCTGTCCGGGGACCGCCTCCAGAAGGCACTGGCCGGCCTGACCGGACAGATCCAGCAGGTGCCCAGCGCCGTCTCGGCCATCAAGGTCGACGGCGTGCGCGCCTACAAACGGGTCCGTGACGGGCAGGACGTCGAGCTGGAGGCCAGGCCCGTCACCATCCACGAGCTGCGGCTGACCGGAGAGCCCCGTCAGGCCGTTGTCGACCTCGCCGGTGCTGTGGCAGGGGGAGTCGCAACGGGCGCCGAGACGGACGGAGCCGGGGACGAGGTCCAGGTCGTGGACCTTGATGTCGTGGTCTCCTGCTCGTCGGGCACGTACGTGCGAGCTCTGGCCCGTGACCTGGGCCAGGCCCTGGGGTGCGGCGCGCACCTGACCGCGCTGCGGCGCACCAGGGTCGGCCCCTTCGACGTCGGTCAGGCCAGCACCCTGATCGAGCTGTCCGAGCAGGTCGAGGCCGACGCCGTCACCCCTGATCCGCGCGGAGCCGCCACAGTCCCGTTGGAGGAGGTGGCCCGGCGCTGCTTCGAGCGGCTCGCCCTTACAGAGCCCGAGGCTCGCGGACTGCGCCACGGTCAGCCGCTCGACGCCGCGGTCCTGGAGCGGGCCGAGGCGCCCGAGGGCCGGTTGGGGGAAGCGGCCTCCAAGGGGATCTCCGGGCAGCGCGTCGTGGCCGGATTCGCTCCCGACGGGCGGCTCGTGGCACTGTTGAGGCATCAAGGCTCGCGCGTGCGTCCGGTGCTGGTCCTCGACCCGGCCTGAGACGGGCTCGGAGTCGAGCCGCCGGCTCGTCCGGCGTGAGCAGACATGATGAGTGCCTTTATCTGAGGAGATCTGATGAGCCAGACCGGTGGGTGCAGCTGCGGATGCGGCGGTCACGCCAAGCAGAGCGAGCGGGACGAGCGGGCGGCCGCTCCCGAGGTTGCCCAGCCCCTGGGTGAGGGCTACCGGCCCCAGCCCGTGCAGACATCCCCGGAGGACGTGGACGCCGTCGCCGTCGCCACAGCGGTGACGACTGCGCTGGGGGCGGCGGCCCCGCAGGGTGTCACTCCCGGACACAAGGCCGGCAACCTCCTGGGCCTGCGCGACGTCTCCGTGTCCGCCTCGAGCGGCGGCGGTTGCGGCTGTGGCGGTCACTGAGCCCGGTGCCGTCACACGCTGCGGCGCTGGAGGGCCTCGGTGACCGTCGTCAGGCGTGAGGGCGCCTCAGCCTCCTCATAGCGCCCCAGGGAGAGGTCCTCCACGATCCGTCCGTCCACGAGCACCAGGACCCGGTCCGCCCGGGCCGCCACCTGGGCGTCGTGGGTGACCATGACGAGAGTCGTTCCCGAGGCGTGCACCTGACCGAGCAGGTCGAGGATCTGCAGCGCGGTGGCTGAGTTGAGCGCGCCGGTGGGCTCGTCGGCGAACACGATTCCGGGATCATTGATCAGGGCCCGGCAGATGCCGGCTCGTTGGAGCTGGCCTCCGGAGACCTCGGTGACGCTGCTGGCGGCCAGCTCGGCGATCCCCATGCGTTCCATGAGCTCCTCTCCGCGCGCCGTGACCTCGGGGCGCGGACGCAGACCCGCAAGGAACCCGGGCAGGATGATGTTGTCCAGCAGGCACAGGGTGGCCATGAGGTGGGCCTGCTGGAAGACGAATCCGAAGCGCGTCAGCCGTAGCGCCGCCAGCTCCTTCTCGCTCAAGGTGGTCATTTCGGTGCCTCCCAGGAGCACTGAGCCGTCAGTGGGCCGGTCCATGCCGCTCAGGCAGTGCAGGAGGGTGGACTTCCCGGATCCGGAGGGGCCCATGATGGCGACGAACTGCCCCTGCTCGATGTCCAGGTCCAGCTTCGTCAGAACGGGGCTCTGGTAGCTCTTCGACAGGCCCCGGGCACTCAGGGCGGGACCCGTGGTCCCGGCCGGTGTCGTGCTCACAGTGTTCAGGCGGGCGTTGGTGGGGATCGAGGTGTTCATCGTTTCTCTCTCATTCGCCGGTGGTCAGAGCAGTGGACAGGGACATGGTGCGAAGGCGTCTGAGTGCCAGGGCGACCGCGCCGATGACGGTGGCCAGCAGCGCACCCGGCAGGAGCAGTCCCACCAGCCACGGGTTGGGGAGAAGCTGAAGATCGGGCGCTCCTCGAGAGGACATGGCAGCCCCGATCGCGGAGGCTCCCAGTGTGAAGGAGCCCAGCAGCCCCAGGGCGATACCGGTCAGGGCCAGGACGCCGAAACGGGTGAGGTACTGGCGGGCGATGGCGCCCCTGGTGCACCCCAGTGCGAGGAGGACGCCCAGCTGGGGCCTCTCCCTCGACACGATCAGGACGGTGAACAGGACGGTGATGAGGAAGGACAGTCCCAGTGCGATGGCGCAGGCCATCATGGTGATGCGGTGAACCTGGGAGCCGGTGGCCCCGAAGAACTGGGAGGCGTACTGGTTCATGCCGATCGCCTGGACGCCCGGGTACTTCTCGTTCAGGTCGCGGGCGAAGGCGCTGGCCTGGTCCGGGGAGTGGGCATCGGCGTAGATGACCTGCCACAGCGCGGGAGCGCCGTCGTCGAAGGTGGCCTTGGCGGTCTTCCCGTTGTTGGTGATGTCCTGGTAGACGCCCGTGACCGTGAGGTCCTTGTCCCCGTCGGCGGTCTGCACGGTGACCGTGGATCCCTCCTTGGCGCCCGTGGCCTCGGCCTGGCTGTAGGACAGGGAGACCTCGTCGTCCGTGGTGGGACCATGTCCGGAGACGTACTTCATGGGGAAGGCCTCATGGTTCCCGATATCGATGATCACCGGCTCCCAGCGGCCGGCGGCCGAGGACATCTTGTAGCTGCGGCGCAGCATGGTGGCGTGCCGGGTGACGCGAGGGTCGGAGTCGATCCTCTTCTCCACAGTGGCCAGGTCTTGGACCCCGGTGCGCACGTCGATGCGCAGATCCGCCTGGCCGACTCCCAGATAGGTGGCGACCTGCGGATTGCTCAGGGTGGTGGAGACATTGGTCGGCAGCACCATGGTGAAGGTGCACAGCGCCAGGACGCCGAGCAGCAGCGCGTTGGAGGGGCGTAGCGCCTCACGCGCGCCGAGCCATACCTGGACCGGAAGACGACGCACGCTACTGAGCCTCCACCGCTGACGGCGCGGGCGCAGAGAGGCGCTGGTGCCGCTGCGCAGGGCCTCGATGGCCGAGATGCGGCCGATGCGCCGCAGAGCCAACCAGGTGAAGCCGATGACTCCGAGTGCCAGAGCCAGAACCGTGAGGATCGGCAGCCCCACGCTCCACAGGGTTGTCGCGGGCCGGCCCAGGTAGAGGGTCGTCGGGGCCTCCAGGGCGGTGGCCAGGGGCTGGCCGGCCACGGAGGCCAGGGCCGCCCCCAGCACTGACAGAGCCAGGTACTTGGCCACGTAGAGGCGGCGTATCCGCCTCAGTGGCGCCCCAATGGCCTTGAGCACGGCGATCTGGGCCAGGTCCGACTCGATGGCCGCCAGCACTGTGTAGCGCAGGGCGAGGATGGCGACCACGGCCAGCACGATCGCCACCACGAGGGCCACGGCCACAATGAGCATGGTGTTCAGGGAATTCGCGAGCTCGATCATCGAGGCGCTGAGGTCCTGGCCGTTGCTGG
>ERZ772961.1010-NODE-1010-length-10640-cov-6.878602_pt1 | contig 10640 bp, 11 predicted proteins | sample MGYA00580677_ERZ772961 | MGnify/ENA primary metagenome ERZ772961 (study PRJEB29015, sample SAMEA2738088) | human oral metagenome | biome: human oral; feature: human-associated habitat; material: saliva | place: China | collected 2227 ... | reverse complement strand
TAGCAAAATTCACACCACTTTTCACACCAAATTCACACCATTATTTTTTAAGATTCCGAAAGGCAATTTCTCCAACAGCCATTGGGATTACATTTGAAGTATTGACATAAGTCTTAGTTGTAATCGTATCACTATGAGTGAGTGCTTCAGAAATAGCTTCCATAGAGGTTCCAGCCTGTTTAGCAAGTGTGGCTCCTGTATGGCGTAATTTGTGCGGTGTAGCGTGTGTCAATTCTTTGTGACGGCGTTTGACTGACTTCATTTTGTTATTGAGATAATCAGAGTGTAAGGGGCTATTTACATTGCCTTTCGTGTCGATATAAGTAAAGACATATTGTTCGTCAGATTGGATAATACCGAATTTTGCCAACTCAGTTTTCTGTTGTTTTTTCCAAGATTGGAGCAAGTCAACAAGTTCAACAGGAATTTGAAAGGTTGTTTTTTTGTTCCCCTTTGTAGATTTTGGATGTTTGTATTTATCTAAAGCTTGGACTAATTGGATTTCTCGTTTCTTAGTATTGATGTGTTTCCATTGTAAGGCGTAGCTCTCTGATTTTCTATCTCCCAAAAAGAAGGTAGTATAGAACAAAACATAGTCTTTAAATAGAATTTTTTCAGTCTCTAAATCCTTTTCAAAAGCTGTAAACCATGCTTGAAGTTCTTCTTGAGATAGATATAAATCTTCATCTTTTTAAGATTCCTGTAGCTTGATTTTCTTAGTGGCTTTGATACGGCTTATAGTTTTTGATAGGCGATTAGTTTCGATATACTCTAATTCTTCTGCCCAGTCAAAGATAGAGTTAACATAGCTCCTGATAACTTTGAAATTTGCATATTCTTCCGCCTTTTGAGTCAATAGATTCAAAACAACTTGTTTGTTTTGATTAAGAAAGTCTATTGAATAGTTTCCCAGTAGAGGAAGGATGTGTTTTCTAAAAGCAATTTCTGTACCAGTTATGGTTGCTTGAGAAGGTGGCTTAGTCGTAGAAGTGGTTTGTCCGGCTTTGTAGGATTCCCACCAAACATTTTTATAAAAGTCAGAAAAGAGTATAGAACCATTATTTTCTAGTAAGGCTGATTCTCCACTAAGAATTTTGTCAATCTTGTTCTGAAGTTCTAGTTCGTATTTTTTTGCTTCACTCCTTGTTTTGAACCGTTTTTCAATCACTTTCTTATCAACGCCTAGGGAAGATTTAACTTCCTCAGGAATGTAGATTCGTAAGCGATAGGTTCCGTTTTTAGTTTTTGTAATTGACATAGTATTCTCCTTTTTAATTGAGCTAGAGAAATACCGTGATTTCATTATAACAAACCACGGTAGAAATGCTACTGATTTTGTAACCAACGATTGATTTCTGTTTTATTAAAACGAACACTTTTCCCAATACGGATAACTGGCAATCCTTTTTTTATCCAAGAATCAAGTGTATTATTGGAGATTCCAAGATAGTCGCAGGTCTGTTGTTTGTTCAAAAATGGACTTTTAATATTTCTATTATCTAGTCGATTTTCAACTTCTCGTTTGATTAAGTCAGCTATCAAAAGCTGAATTTGATGAATCTGTTCATCTGGTAGAATTACTTGCATATTGATTACCTCTTGTATATTTCATAGTATTTTGAGATAATAGCAACAACAGAAGTAGTCGTTGGCTATTTTTGTTGAGTATTTGGGTTATCATTGTTGGTTTGGTCGCTGGCATTGATAACCTTTTTTGGTTTTTCCCATTGCATATTCTTTATAATCTGTTTTACAAGGATATTGGTTGCATCGTTTTGGTCAAATTGCCCAATATTTGAGAACTTGAAAGAATAATGTCTAGGTTCATACCATGGCACTTCGATTTTTGAAGTTAAAGCTGTATGTTTTACGGGAATAGAAAACAGGAACATATCTTCTATCTGAATCAGATAATCAATCCGTCTAACAAATTGTCCAAGGTCTTCTCCATTGTTTCCTTTCGCTTGTTCAAAGAAAGATAGAGGTTCCTTAGTATTTGTAATAATGATGACTTTAGCCGACCCCATTTTGTTGTGATAACGTGCTGATATAGGACTTATCATGTAGGGATCAAGTAACTTTAACCAGTCTGATACGGTCAAACTGTCCCCCTTTATATCATCAAGAAATAGAATATCTTGACCATTGTACTCGTCAAAAGCGTTAGTAGAAGCAGTCACGCAATAATCCCAGTTTTCACCAAATTTTTTAGCGACACTCTGCAAAAGTTTGATTAGTTTTTTGCTATATTGCGTTTTTCCTACACCACTATCGGCATTTATATAGAGAACTGTCTTTTTGAAATTTCCTAGTTCAAGTTCAGCAATTGTCCTAAAGCTTTTTCTTTCTCCTGCTGTATCCAAAGCTTCATTTACTTTTCGCTTATGTTGTCCATAGATAGCGTAATAATCATCCGTGAGCAAAATATTACTTTTGGTAATTTCTCCAGACAATATCTTTTCAATTAACCAATCAATACTAAGGTCTGTTTCCTTAGCTTTTTTGGTTGCACGACCTTTAACCCATGTTTCCATACACCTATGATAAACGCTAGTGTAGTTTTCACCTTTTACAGTTACGACTTCGTCTGGTTTGTATTGATATTTGCTTTCGTCCTTCGCATGGACTAAGTAGGCTAAACAATTATCATATCCGTATCGACCAGACTTTAGTTTTTCTAGATATTGCGGTTCAATCCCGATAGAAAGTGCGAGTTTTGATAATGAAGCACCTTTCTCAAATTTTAATAATGCATGTATGTGTTCAGTTTTATTTTCGATGACATTTTGCATTTTTTCAGAATCCCAAATGGATACTGTATCTTTATCATGCTTAATGATGTACGCCTCTTTGACACTGATATTATCCTCTTCAAGTTTTTGGGTAATCATTTCAAGCAATGGACGACAGTCGCCCTCTTTTGCTTGTTGAAGAGGAGTTTTATAATCAGAAGATAACCAATGTTCTTCTTCCAGTTGTTGTACCACCATTATGGCAGTTAGGTTTGTTTCTTTTTTATTTTTGTTCATTATTAAGAACTCCTTCTTTTAATTATTATTCTAACTATTCTATAGATAAATCAGGAGATTAACTTTATATAAATCGCTCAAACCCTTGATATTCCTAGTTTCCTACGCCTGCACGGCAGTTGACAAGCCCACTGCCGTGCAGGCGTAGGAAAAGTTAGAATTAGTTTTTCTTCATTTCTTCAAGCTGACCGACCTTCTTCGTCAGCTTTGTCATGAATCCATTTGTTAATTCAACAGATTTATCTAGTTGGAAAACAAATAGATTATCTTTCGTCTATTCTTCAAACCACGGCGTTTCATAAAAGTGTGGAACTTCCCATTTTTTACCAGAACTTAAAATCCGAGCTAGTCCCTGACCTTTTCCATAACTTCTTTTAGGCATATCTGCAAAACCAGACATCAAATATTTACGTTCATCAGCAGAATCGGCTGCACCTCCAAGCATAATGACGGCATCGGAACAGTTGACACGAGCCAGGGAGGGTAAAAATCCTTCTTTTGTTGCAAACTGGCTTATAGCAATGATATGAATACCAGCAGAGCCACCAGTCGCAGATAAACGGTTAATTGCAGTAGTCCAGCGAGAGGTGATTTTTAAGCTTTTGTCAACCTTATCAAGAGATTCAAGAGAAGCGTTTAGATTCCCTAGCTCATCAAAGAACAGCCCGATATTCGGCATGTCTTCCATTTCAAGGTACTTCTCTTTATCAGCATCATTTATTTTGGCTAGTCGTTCATCCATCACGGCACACCAATATTCAGCACGTTCGACTATTTTAATAGGGTTTGATTGACCGTTAAATTCTTTTACATATCTATCATACTTAGCAGAATTATATTCGACAACCCAACTTTGTAACAACATTAAACGAGCCATATAACGACCAGCAAGAACGGATTTTCCTGCACGAGTGCGAGCAATGATGCTCAAATGTGGTACAATATCGGAATACCAAACAAGGTCATTAGATAAACGAATAGCATGTTTATTATCATTGATAAACTCTTTCAATAAATCGGATTTATCTTTGACATGAAATCTTTGAGAAGTTAATGTATCTTCTAAATGGAAGATAATGTAACTATCTCCAGCGGTTAATTCAGAATTAACGACCGTAAACCTTTGATATTTACCTGCTAATATCCCTGACACCCGTTGCTCAAATTTTTCACGGTCAGCACGTTCCCAGTTTGCAATATTTTCAATAGCAATGTATCCCTCATTCAAATCATCGTTAATCCACACATGTAGTTCTGGCATTTCATCGCCATAGCGAGTTGAGTTTGAAAGTTTTAGAACATCTGTTATTTGTTTGTCATTGAATAATCGCTTCAATTTTTGGGATAACCTATTGGCTTCATTAGACATGACTGGTATCGAAATAGTTGATACCTCTTCACGTAATGACCAAGTGTACACTAAACATAAGAAGCTAAAGAAGTCTATAATAGCAAAGAATAGCAACAACTTACTCAGATATGGTTTTAATAGTTCTATTGAATAGCTTATGTAGAGTAGCAAACCAGTCATACTAATTGTAACCTCTAGGCTATCAGCCAGAGTTGATAGCCTAGAGGTTTACAATTAGGAGTAGCTTTGATTCTACGATATCTACGGTTACGCATTACGTTGAACCACAGCTACTGAGTCAGCAGCATACCAACCAAGCCCATTTTGAAGAGCACCGCCACGAACATTGTAAAATTTTAAAGTTATACCAAAGTGAGTATCTACTCTGTTTTTGGTTTTGATGGTATACTGTAAATCATTTTTTACATCAGTAATGTTATACTTGTATTTACCATCTTCAGTTTCTTCCGCAGGAGATACCGAATATACAATAAGTTCAGGGATTGTATCTGTTGTATATTCATTGCCGGTTTTATCGCTTACGAATGATTTGATTTGTGTTGATTGTTTTAAAACCTCAGACAAAGGTTTAATCCAAGTTGGTTTTGACATTTTTGGGTCCTCCAATTTTCTAAAATTGTCTAAAAATTCTTTTTAGACGAGTTATCAAGATATATTCGTGAAAAATCTGAAAGATTAATTCACTTGTTAACATAAATTCAATTTCTGAACTATGTTTAATAGATAAAGTTATAAATGATATATCGTTTTTTGAATACCATAACTTTATTAATTCAACAGGGACTTTCTCAAAATACCAATCTTTAGTTTGATATTGGTATGTAACTGTAGAAAGTTTTGTCATACGATACATAAATAAATATCGTAATTCATTTTGAAAGAATTTCTTCAATAGTATTCCTCCTTTCCAATATGATTATAGGTTGTCTTTTTCATCCGCCCTACAATTACATTATACAATAAATTGCAGTATAAGCAACACGAGACGAGACTATATAAAAGAAAAACGTGTTACAAATATTGTATTTTTCAGTTACAAAAACCAATTCTGTTGTAAGCTTTTTTGTAAATAATGATTATTACAATAGTTATAGAATTACATAAAGGAATTTATAGAAAAGGAAATATTATATCTAGCAAGACAAAAAGAATATAAAGAAGTAAAAATGTAATGAACATTTCATGTTTTAAATAATATCATTGTAAACAAGAGCTTCTTCTTTCGATTACATTATAATATAGAACAATACATTTGCAACATATAAAAAGTTGACAAACAAATAAAACGTGTTACAATATATATGTTATAAGTTACATCTTGGACAGATGTTAAGAAAGGAAGTCGAATAATGACAATAACAGAATTTATTGAGTTGCATCAAGCTATTTATAGATTAGAGAGAAATACCTTTAATAAGATTAAAACAAAGGTTTCAAGAGAATTACAAAAAATCCCATCTTGGTTTGAATTGCAAGAAACACAAACTGTGGGAAAAACAACAGCTTATATTTTAGATGAGGAAACTAAAAAAGCATTGACTATAGCAATGAGACCATATTTTCAGAAATTAGCCCGTATTCAAGCAGAGGACTTGAACCAACCCATTAAAGTTACAGAAACTGATATAGAAACAGGTTTTGTTAGAGATAGTAGAACATCTGATGAAGGATATCATTATACAGTTCCGAAAGAAGATAAAATGTATGTTATGATAGAATCGCTTTTTAATGAACGTTTTGAACTAGATGAACATGCTTGGAATGAAGATTATACTACTCATCAAATTTTTATGTCTGATGAAGAAGCAGAGTTGTCGGATAGTGTGGCTATAGCTAGCTATAGATTAAGAAATCCTATCCAAAACTACGTGAAAATAAAAGATTAGATTTAAGAAAAGCACAGAGAAAATATACCTGTGCTTTTCATAATAGAATTATGGTAATGCTTTATTTTATAATAGAGCAGGTTGTACAGATGTTGAAAAGAAAAATTCAATCAGTAGACTCTATTGTTGTTGATGTAGTTAATAGCTAGCCTATAGAAAATAGATTAGACCACATATTAGGTTAAGAAAATCTTAACCTTGAGATTGGAAAAATATTAAGTGAATATACCTCAAAAAGAGGTGTGGAGAGGTGGGAATCGTCCGACTGTAAAGTTTTTTTACAAGTTAAGTATATGGATTATTAGCCTAATTTTACTGTGCCTATAAAGGTTATCAAGGCAATAAAGAGAATTTGAATAATAAAAGGATAAATTGAAAGTAGTTAGAAGAGGAGTAGTAAGAAAAAAGTAAAAACTCGTTCTTTAGCTTCCTTATTGTACATTTACATGGTATACTTAATGTAATAAACATTTTTGATATTAAAGAGATTACTGTATGATGAGTTATTTTTGATTAATCCAAAAAAATATCAAAGTTTTATTTAAGTTATAATCTTATAAAATGGAGGGATTTTATGGCTAATTCGCGTCGAATGCATTTAACAAAAGCAAAAAAAGGTAAGAATGATGAGTTTTATACCCAGTGGTCAGACATAGAAAAAGAAGTGAATGCGTATATTGAGTATAATCCTGATGTTTTTCGTGATAAAATAATTTTACTTCCTGCGGATGACCCTTTTGAGAGTAATTTTTTTAAATTTTTTGCAACTAAATTTAATGAATTTGGAATCAAAAAGTTGATAGCAACTTCATATGCTCCAAGTCCAATTGTCAACACACAATTGAGTTTGTTACCGGAACTAATTCCAGACAAGGAATTTGAAGTATATCTAAATAATCAGATAAAAGAAGCTTACAAGATTGAGTTAACTGAAGTAATTGATGAAGATGGAACTGGTACTGTTAATATTGATGATATTATTAAACGATTACAAAAAGAAAGGGAATTAATTGACTTAGGAAAGGAGAGTAAAATATTATCGTATCTGAAAGGTGATGATAATCCTGATGGGATTAATTCTTTTTCTGCAGGTGACTTTAGAAGTTTGGAAGTAACCGCTCTCCGTGATGAAGCGGATATGATAATTACAAATCCACCTTTTTCTCTTTTCCGTGAATTTTTAAGTTGGATTAACCCACTTGAAAAACAATTTTTGATTATTGGAAATATGAATGCAATCACTTATAAAGAAGTATTTCCTTTAATTAAAGAAAATAAAATTTGGCTAGGTACGGGAATGGGGAGATGGATTTCAGGATTCATTGTACCAGAAACATATGAACTATATGGTAGTGAAGCTAGAGTTGAGAATGGTGCTCGTATTGTTTCAACAAATAATGCTCTTTGGATGACGAATATTGACCATGGGAAGAGGCACCAAGCTCTATCTTTAATGACTATGGAAGATAATATCAAATTTAGTAAACATAGAACTGTAAAAGGGCATGAGTATTCCTCTTATGATAATTTTGATGCAATTGATATTCCCTATTCTGATTCTATTCCAAGTGACTATGAAGGGATAATGGGGGTTCCAATTTCATTTTTAGATAAATATAACCCTGAGCAATTTGAGATTATAGGTTTAGGAAATGGTAGAGAAAACTTCCAGCCTAATAAAGACTATATAAACCCGAAAAAAGTAATGAAAAAGAGTAGAAAAGTTGTTAATGGTGGTGCAATAAATCAAGTTCTAGCAATTAGTAAAGATGAAGAGCCAGATATAAAAGTTACATATTATCAAGCTGATAATGGAAAGTATTTGGTTGCACCGTATGCAAGGGTATTAATCAGAAAGAAGTAAGTGAGTTTCCTAATGAAAACAGAATTAAAGACATATAAAGTTAAAGAAATTGTAGAAGGTTTTGTTTACAGTAGTGTTGAAGGGAAGGGATTATTCGGCCTGTCTGGTAAACTGACTATTCAACCTGAGTATCAAAGAAATTACATATATGCTGATGGTAAAAGAGATGTAGCTTGTATTGATTCCCTACTAAAGGGTTATCCTCTTGGCTTAATTTACTTCAATAAATTAAATGAAGATGAATTGGAAGTTTTAGATGGACAGCAACGAATTACATCCATAGGTAGGTTTGTAAATGGTAAGTTTGCTATAGATTTTAATGGTAATAAACATTATTTTTCAGGTTTAAGTAACGAGCAAAAAGAGTTGATTTTAAATTCAGTGTTACTAGTTTATGAATGTGAGGGCACAGAAGTTGAGATAAAAGAATGGTTTAAAACGATAAATATCGCTGGTGTTCCATTAAATCAACAAGAACTAAGAAATGCTATTTATTCTGGTACTTTTGTAACATTGGCTAAACAAGAGTTTTCTAATTCTCAAAATGCCAATCAACAAAAATGGCAGACATATATAAAAGGTGTACCTAATAGGCAAGAAATTCTAGAAGAAGCTTTAAAATGGGTAAGTAAGGGTAATATCGATGATTATATGTCGAAACATCGTAATGATACAGACATTAATGAATTGAAGACTTATTTTGAGACAGTTATTGATTGGGTATCTAGTGTTTTTGTAAATGTTGAATCAGAAATGCGTGGATTAGAGTGGGGAAGATTGTACGAAGAATATCATAATAATTCGTATAATCCTACCGAAATTGAACAAAGACTATCTGAATTATATGAGGATAGTGATGTTTCAAAGAAATCGGGTATTTATGAATATTTATTAAGTAAAGAAAAACCTGAATTGATAAAATTACTATCAATCCGAGCGTTTACAGAAACAGATAAAAAGTCAAAATATAGAGAACAATCAAACGAAGCTAAAAAATCAAACATCTCAAATTGTCCTGTTTGTAATACAGATATACCGTATGACCACATGACTCATATATGGGCATATGACGAAATGGATGGTGACCATATTGTACCATGGAGTAAAGGCGGAAAAACAGAGCGTAACAATCTTCAAATGTTGTGTAAGCACCACAATAGTTTAAAATCTAATTACTAGGAAAATTATTTCTTGAGACTAATATTATCAATGGAGAAAACTTTTTGGTAAGATATGTTCTAATTCATGTATTTGGAGAGATTTTTACTTATCAAATTATATTAGTTAGATTAGATGAAAATTTGAGTCATAAAAATTTTGAAAGTATTCATTAAAAAAAATCTAAAAATTTTTACTTGACAAAGTGTTGGAAATTAGGTAGTATAGTTAGTGTAGAAAACAACTATAGCTTTTAAGCGTAGCCGAAGAAGTGTTGGTCGGTCTGTTTAGGTCGACAGTTCGTTCTATATATTTAGATAGGCTTAATTGGGTTTTATATATTTTCCGCAAGCAGACAAATAATTAAATATATCGTAGAAAGAGGTGTAAATAGCCTCTTTATTTTTTTGAAGAAAAGGTATAATAGTGTTAAGAAATTTAATCCTTAGTTATAGGGCATTGATAGAAGTTCAATATAAATTTACTTTTAACAAGACTGTTGCAGGTCAAGTACAGCAGCACTATATAATTATAGATTTTAAAGAGGAAAATTTTCATCACCTTGTAGGACTACATAAACTCAAGGGAGTAGATAAAGTTAAGGCTATTGGTACTAGAGGAGCTCAAAAGATTTATGACCAAATTTTAGGGAATCATATTACTTTTTCTGATTTAGATAAAGATACCTTTAAACATAAATCTGCATTTATGGCTAGGGCGACTTCTCTTAGTCTAATTCCTATGATGATGGATAATATAGGTGTTAATCTATTAGGACTATACAAATTTGATAAGACCAAAATTGGTTCAAGTATTGATGCGAAATATTTGTTACACTTTAGAAATAGAGATAAAGAGTTTTATTTTTTGTTTGATAGAAAAAACAAGAGAAAGAATATAGAAGAGTGTTATCCTGTTTCAGTATTTCGAAAAAAAATAAGTGCTGAGTTGGCGTCAGGTCAGACACCAAAACATTATGAAATGAAACAAGAATCTATTAAGTTATTAACAGTTGAAAAAATACAGGGAGGGAATAGCACTGTACTATATCCATAATAGCTCCTTTATTTCAAGGAGCTATTATGAATATAGCTATCGCTACTATGAATGGTGTGAACTTTTTGGTAAAATCTAGCTCAATTCGTGTATTTTTAGTGTAAAATTCACACCATTCAAATGAAAGTTATTCAAATTAGATGAAATTGTTCTTTCTGAAAACGTGAGAAAACATTGATTTTAAGCGCATCTTGAAACGTGTTCAAATAGAAGTGTTTCCAACCAGGCTTGAAAAAGGCCCGTAAAGCGTCACAATTTAGTAAACGTTAAAACTT
>ERZ772961.1007-NODE-1007-length-10662-cov-9.750354_pt1 | contig 10662 bp, 12 predicted proteins | sample MGYA00580677_ERZ772961 | MGnify/ENA primary metagenome ERZ772961 (study PRJEB29015, sample SAMEA2738088) | human oral metagenome | biome: human oral; feature: human-associated habitat; material: saliva | place: China | collected 2227 ... | reverse complement strand
GCGCCATAATCGACGTAGCTTCATTTTTGCTTCAGGGCGTTCACAAACTGCGTTGTAATCTTCCGCATCGAAGGCCCTGGTAAAAGTCCACCGTCCTGCAATCGTTCGACACTCGACAACCTCAAATGTCTGCTCTCTTAATTGCTTAACTACACGTGTAAAGACCTGACTTGTACCGACAATTTTAATACGCTGTTTCCGTTGCTGAGTAATCTCTGCCAGCAAGCCTTCAGGGAATTTTTGCCAGGCACTTGAGTTATATTCATTTTGTATCTCATCGATGGCAAATATAACCCCTTTTAAGCCGTTTCTCAGCTCGAAAAGTTGTTGCCAGCTATTCATAGGCACATCCTCATGAACATAGCCGAAATTGGTACAAATAATCGCTTCAGGATACTTCTTTCTCATACGCTCAAGATATTCAGTCATGGCCATTGTTTTTCCGCCACCCTGACGACCACAATACAAGGTCAGACCGTATTCTCTAAATTCTTTTCCGTTCCTGATACGATGATACAAATCATAAGACAAAGCGCCTATAAAGCTAAAAATCTTCAAATATGCAGGCTTTTCCGAAAGCACCTCAAATTGCTTTCCTCGAATACCTTTTTTTCTCATAAACAATAACCAATGCTAAACAGATAAAACGGGCGCCCGCAAATGCGGGCTTTCCGTTTTATCCTGCCTACCCTTTCTTATTTTTTTAGTTAATAAACGGTATTCGATGAATAATCCAATTTAAACACTTCGTACCGAAAAGCGAAACATAAAACGTAGATATCAACCCTATACAGATAAAAATATCTCTAAAAGGCACAAATGGAGATGCCTCATATAGTATATTCGATACTGCATTTAAAGCTGATACAAAATTATTTACAAATTCAAAAGATGGAAATAAACTTATTAACCACTCTAAAACACTAAAACAAACATCTAAAATTCCTTGTACCATCTTTAATCCTCCGCCACTTTATAGAATTTTCTAGCAAAGAATAAAGCCATCAATACATAAGCTAAAGCCCTAAACACCATTTTAATTGGCTTTGCCAATTTAGTTGCTGTTGCTCCGTCCAAAATAGCATAATTAGAACCCAAAATATTTATACTCATATCGTCTATTGTGTCCTTATCATTAAAATCATACCTTAAAGGAACCATTGTGGGGAATTTTCTTTTGAAAAGTCCATCTAAGCCCCTCATCCGACCTTTTAGCCATGTCTCATCAATCGAAAATGTCCACGTTATAGCCCCTGTAATTGCGTCAGAAATGACTTTAGATAAAGTTTGAAGAAATTCCCATATCTTACTTAAAATGTTTATTATGCCCCCAGGAATAGCTAAAATAGCTTGTAAAATTTTAGCAAGCCAATCCCATAAAGCTTTTAATCCATTTAAAATTGCTCCAGGTATTCCAAGAATTGCATTCAATAACTTTTTAAGCCATTCTATAATCTTATCTAACCATCCAAGACCTGTACCTGCAGCAGTAGTTGCACCACTACCTGCAAGAGTTCCAGTTCCTGCCAATTCACCTGCTCCAGTTAATGAACCAGTACCAGGTATTTCACCAATTCCAAGAGAACCAGCTCCAACCTCAGGAACCGCTGGATTAGCAACCCCTGTACCTGCTCTAATCTTATTTAACTCCCTTAATTGATCATCAGAATAAGTCTTATCTGATACCCTAGGAAGAGCAGGTAAACTCAAAGAAGCCACCTGAGCATCATTTTTAAAAGTTACTCTTTCACTATTTTTAGGAAATGCTGTATCTATATATTTATCAACGCTAGAACTATCAATAGCACCCTGTTTCAGTTTTTCAGTTGATACCGTCATTCTCTCTCCTAAACCAATTTCAGGAACAGAAACAGATTTTACTACAACATTGTTTCCTGGAGGAACATCTAAATAAACGGACCTAGAAACTCCTTTCCCTTTATGAGCAATTGTAGCCGAAAGGTAATTTATTTGACCTTTTTCATTTCGCCCCACATTGTAATCTACACCAGCCGCTCCTATCCCTGAATCAGTAACTGCTCTTAATTTAACTTTAGAGTCCGTCGGTTCTAAATCAACCTTAACAGTTATTTGAGGAACGAGATAATCTCTCCCCTCTTTAAAAGTATCTGAAGAAAATAGCCAATTATATGCCGGCTTTTCCGTTCCAACATACAATGATGCTGTAGGTCCGCCACCAACCATCATTTTAGTTGAATTAGGTCCTATAACCCCTGTATTGGTCAACAAACCGCCTTTATAAACTAATGTACTAGGAACAGTAGCAGTCGAACCTAATCCAGCCCCTACATTCTTAATTGCTTGTTTTAAAGTATCATCAATTTTTACAGATGTTCCTGATACAAATTCTCCAACAGAATGACCCATTTTTTTAAGCTCATCCGCTACTGCACCACCTACAGCTTTAACATCATCCCAATGATCAATAGTATAACCCAACGCAACACAAGCAACTATACCCAATACAACCCAAGGTAAAACTGCAGGGTTTAGACCTCCAAGAAGCAACCCTCCAGACAATGCCCCAGCATCTGCCTTAACTTCTTTAGGCTTAAATGCACTCGTAAAAAGTAATATAACAATACAAAAACAAACCGTTATTTTTTTTATAATTTTTTTCATTTTGCTCCTTATCAAAAAAAGCACCCTTTCGAGTGCTTTTGATTAAAAGAATTTCTTGAGCGTTGATACTGCAAAGCGAACAGCAAGGCTCGCTCCTAACACAGCGGCACCGACTGGCAAGATAGACGGAACTGCCTGCAAAACTGCGTCCTTAACAGGTGCTAAAAGGTCAGCTGTAATCATAGAAAAATCCTCCAAAATTGTTTTTTTTAGGTATAGTTTAACGTCTTTACCCATAGACAAGTTTTTAGAATATAAATTGTTTTAGGAGATGGTATATAAAGAAAAATAAAAGGAGACCAGGAATGACAATCACTCCGTAAAAAGTAATGACATTAGCCTGCATATGGTACAAATCATAATCTTTTTCAACTTTGGAAACTATCTTTTCAATTTTTTCATCAGTCTCGGTTTTCTTACCGTTTTCTTCTGTTAGCTTAGATAGGTTTTTCAATTCTTCTAAAATTTCATCAGAATTCTGTTTTTTCTCTTGATTTTCATCTTGCTTTTTCTTATCAAGTTGCTCTTGTTCCTGTTTATCTTTATCAATGCGCTCATTGAATTTCTTTAATTCGTCATAGACTTTATTAGTCGCTTTTGTTTGCTCATTTAACTTATCAAGTAAACTTTTGTTATATTCTTCAAGACTACCTGATAATTTAGAAAGCTCCTCCGGCTTCATTATGCAGCCACATCAACCGCTTCAACATTTTCAAAACGGTCAAAGGCAACTTTTTTAGTCGCAATATTGACGGTCATGAACATTTCAGCTTTTGCAGGTAATGGATTACGAGCAATCAAAGCATATTGTGCTGATGTAAGGCTATATTTTACAGGCAATAGACCTACAACATTTTCAGGATCTTCATTCACTAAAGGAAGTACCCACACTGTAACGCCTGACACCTGTCGTTGCGTTTTCTCGTCTGTAAAATCATAGGGACGAGCACCCAAAATTAGAACATCATTTTTCATTGTTTTCCTCTTTTCTTTTTTGTTGTTCACTTATATATTCGTAAATACATTTCAAAAAAAAGAAAAAAATCCAAATTTTTTTTGGATTGATTTTAGCCATTATATATTTATTTCACGTTTCATTGACAGTAAGAAACCAGGGACTAAACTTTTAAAATCGTCTGTCGGTCGGTCTAATGCCCCACCAACACGATTTCAAGTTTAATCTGTCCCTGCTTACTGTCCAATGAACTTTCGCGACATAAAACGATTAACTAATTTTATTTTTCAATCTATTACATCTTTTTCTTTTTTTTGCTATACTAGTATCGCTCTCGGTTACCGATTGCGTTCCTATGGTTCGTGAAAGGAGGTGAGCTTATTGCATTACATTTTTGACGTCTTACTTGCTATTATGGCGGAAGTAGCTGCACACTACATCTGCAAGTGGTTAGATAGCAAGGACAAAGACCGAAGCTAGCCCAAGATACCCGTTAATCTGAAAAGAACGTAAAAAAAGCCCTAGAGGACTGCCATCCTCTGGGGCTTTGGTGTGCTATTGCATTACATTTTATAACTCAATTATACCACATTATTCTGTTTTGTTTTACTTTAAATAATAATTTTTACGTTCCCAGTTCCATATTGCTACAATTTCACGACCTGAAGAAGTGCCGTCCTTATCCTCTCCAGTTTGAACAAGGTTACCATCTTCTAAATCATCAAAGTCCAGGTCTTTTTTGATTTCCTTAAACAGCTTACCAAAGCCAATTTGTCTTTTTCGGTGCAATCCTGTCAGCATATCATCTACAATTTGTAGTTTCTCCTGATCCGTGAAATCCGTTTTCTTGTCCGTTACATCAAACGGCTTGACCGGATATTTAGCCGTCTCTAAAATCGCACCTTTTAGCCCTTTGCCTTTATCAGCTTTTACTGCTCTAATATCAACCATTGGAGTATAGTCTAGCTTCATAGCTTTCTGCCAAAGTTCTGTCCACTCCTCCTGGTTTAAATAGTCAGCTTTTGACCTAAAATAGCTTGGCTTAACCATTAGTAAAACGTGCAGATGAGGATGATAGCTGTCTAATTCTTTGGAATAAGTAACCTCTGTCGCTCTTAAAAAACCAATCAGATTTTTATCAACCTTTTTATACTTCATCAGTCTATTGAACCCTCTTAAAATATCCGTCATAGACTGATTAAGTTCTTGACCTGTCACATTTTTGACAGTCAAAGTCAAGAATAGAAAGCGCCCTTTCGGTTGCCTAATCATAGCTTCTTCAACAATTTTACTTGCTTGATATGAGTACTTCATCGACCTTCTCCAGTTGCACAGAGCACACAGCTTATTTTTGCAGAAATAAGACTGATATAGTTTCTTCGTTCCGTCAGACTGCTCAACAAATTTTAGAACTTCAGCACATTGATATACTCGCTCAAATGAACGATAACCCAAAATATCTAACTGTCCTGCCAGTTCAATATTTTTTAATTTGCGTTCTCTCCATTTTCTATCTTTTCCAGTCTTTGATATATCCTGAAATACTTGATTTTTGACTTCTGTCATGTTATAATTTACCTGTAATTACAAAGAAATATAGAAAAAAGTCCTTGCAATTTTCCTAGCTTTTTATAATTTTGATTGAACACCTAAATTATATCAAAAGCTTTCACAAAAAACAAGGCTTTTTTTGTGCCTTAAAACCCAGTAAAATCAAGGGTTTTGACCTATTTTGATACTCTTTTTTCAAAATCTCATTATTTCTATATGTATCAAGATAAGAAGAAACCCCCCTGCGGGGGCTTTCTCAAGGGGCTTTCAGCCCCTTTTTTTAGCCCTTATTTACCGCTTCAGCCATCTTTTGAATTTTGGCATAAGTGTCATATTTTTCTCTAAGTTCTTTCGATTGGACGAAACTTCTTCGCCACAATCGACGTAGCTTCATTTTTGCTTCAGGACGTTCACAAACTGCGTTGTAATCTTCAGCATCGAAAGCCCTGGTAAAAGTCCACCGTCCGCCTATCGTCCTGCACTCGACAACTTCAAACGTCTGTTCCCTCAACTGCTTAACTACTCGAGTAAATACCTGACTTGTACCTACAATTTTTATGCGCTGTTTACGCTGCTGCGTAATCTCTGCTAACAAGCCTTCAGGGAATTTCTGCCAGGCGCTGGAGTTATATTCGTTCTGTATCTCATCGATGGCGAATATAACCCCTTTTAAGCCGTTTCTAAGCTCTAAAAGTTGTTGCCAGCTGTTCATGGGTACATGCTCATGAACATAGCCGAAATTCGTGCAAATAATCGCTTCAGGATACTTCTTTCTCATTCGCTCGAGATATTCAGTCATAGCCATTGTTTTTCCGCCACCCTGTCGCCCACAATACAAGGTCAGACCGTACTCTCTAAACTCTTTGCCGTTCCTGATACGATGATATAAATCATAAAACAAAGCGCCAATAAAACTAAATATTTTCAAATAACCAGGCTTTTCCGAAAGCGACTCGAACCGCTCCCCTCGAATACCTTTTTTAAACATAACAATAACCAATGCTATGCAGAGAAAACGAGCGCCCGCAAATGCGGGCTTTCCGTTTTCTCATGCCTACCCTTTCTTATTTTTTTAGTTAATAAACGGTATTCGATGTATGAGCCAGTTCACACATTTCGTACCGAAAAGCCACACGTAAAAAGACGAAATCAACCCTACACAGATAAAAATATCTCGAATCGGTACAAAGGGTGACGCTTCATACAAGATATTCGCTACTGCGTTCAACGATGATACAAAGTTATTGACGAACTCAAACGATGGAAACAAGCCTATCAACCACTCTAAAATATCAAAACATATACTTAAAATCCCTTGTATCATGTTAGTCCTCCGCCACTTTGTGGAATTTTCTAGCAAAGAATAAAGCCATCAGAACATAAGCTAAAGCTCTGAAAATCATCTTCATTGGCCCAGCTAATTTGGTTGCTGTTGCCCCATTCAAAATCACATAATCAGAACCCAAAATATTTACACTCATATCGCTGATTGTGTCCTTGTCACTAAAATCATAGCGTAAAGGCTGAAAGTTTGGAAACTTTCTTCTGAATTGGCTATTTAGCGCCTCAATTCGACTTTTTAGCCATGTCCCATCAATTCCAAATGCCCACGTCAGAGCGCCTGTAATTGCGTTAGAAATGACTTTAGCAAGACTTTGAAGAAATTCCCATATCTTACTTAAAACACCTATAATGCCCCCAGGAATGGCAAGAATGGCTTGTAGGATTTTAGCGAGCCAATCCCAAAGGGCTTTGAGACCGTCCAAAATAAGACCAGGTATCCCAAGAATAGCGTCTAACAATTTCTTTAGGAAATCTAGTATCTTATCAAGCCAGCCAGTTCCTGCCCCTGTAAGCGTCCCTGTCGCCGTTTGCGCCCCTGTTGCTGTCTGCGCTCCTGTCCCTGCTCGAACCCTTGCAAGTTCGTCCGTCTGCGCTCCTGTCAACGTGTAATCCGATAACGTGCCAATTTGTGGCAAGGTTGCCCCTATAACGTTCGCTTGACTATTAAACGTCACAGTAGTAGACGCTTGAGGGAACGCAACATTTATATACTGTTCTGCAGTTTTAACTTCCATAGCGTTTTGCATCATATTCGCTGTACTTATCTCCTCTCTAACGCTCCCTATACCCAATTCAGGAATAGACACATCTGTAATTGTCACAGGCTTATCCGTTGCCAAGGCCGTCGCAAATTTCGTAACATGTTCACCTCCAGAAACGAAATCAGCAACCTCTTGCGCTGTAATCGTCAAGATCAACTTAGTCAAATTGCCGTTTGCATCTCTGACCTCTTTTTGTGTTCCCAAATTTATCAAGTCAAAATAGGCGACTTTTGCCGTTGTCGGCTCAAATGAGGTAATAACCGTAATAGAGCTTAAAACATACTGATTTACTCCAGTGTAAGAGCTATTCAATGTTTTCCAAGATGATGGAGGAGCAGTACTCAAAAATATATTTGAGTCACCATAAATATTATTAACCACATTATCCGAGTAAGGAAAATCATGGTCTAAGTATTCAAGATATACCGAAGCGTCTAACCTATCCTTAGTATTTAATAGACCTGTTTTGACAAACGTACCACCTGAGTAATCAGCTGTTGGATAATATTTTGCCATGGTTGTTCCTGTTTTTCCGTATGCTTTCAAAACAGCGCTTTTAAACGTATCATCAATTTTTACAGACGTTCCATTTACGAAGCTAGACAAGGCATATCCTGCAAGTCTCAACTCATCAGCTACCGCATTTCCAAAGGCTGCTATATCGTCCCAATTCGTGACCACAAGACCGAGAAGTAAAACGGCAGCAAGTCCGATAATAAGAATAGGCAAAGAAGCCGCACTGGCCCCTGCGCCTGCTAAATAAGTCAAACCACCACCCAGGGTCAGGGCTTCCGCTTTTACCGTCCTGGGCCTCGATGTCGTGAAAATTAAAATCACGATACAAAAACAAGTCATGATTTTTTTTATTATCTTTTTCATTTTCCTCCTTATCAAAAAAAGCACCCTTCCGAGTGCTTTTGATTAAAAGAATTTTTTGAGCGTAGAGACCGCAAAGCGAACGGCTAGACTTGCTCCCAAGACGGCTGCACCTACTGGCAAAATAGATGGAACTGCTTGTAGGACTGCGTCCTTAACTGGTGCCAAAAGTTCTGCTGTAATCATGGTATATCCTCCATTTTTTATTTTTTTAGGTCTAGTTTAACGTCATGACCCACGGACAATTTTTTAGAATATAAATTGTTTGAGGAGGTGGTTTACAAATAAAAATAGGGCGATACCAGGAATTACAATTATTCCAAAGAAAATAATGACTTTTGATTGAAACTGATATACTTCATAGTCTTTCTCGATTTTGGTAACGAGTTGAGCTATTTTTTCATCTGTTTCAGTCTGCTTTCCGTTTTCAGCTGTAACTTTTGATAAATTTTGCAATTCTTCCAAAATAGCTTCAGTTCCTTTCTTGTCTGTCTGCTCTTCTTCTTGTTTCTTTTGCTTTAGTTCTTCTTGCTCCTTTTTTTCTTTATCGATGCGCTCATTAAATTTCTTTAATTCGTCATAGACTTTAGTAGTCGCTTTTGTTTGTTCGTTCAGCTTATCAAGTAAACTCTTGTTATAAGACTCCAGGGCACTTGATAATTTCGCTTCCTCTTCAGGCTTCATTATGCTGCTACGTCAACCGCTTCAATGTTTTCAAAGTGATCAAAAGCAACTTTCTTAGAAGCAATATTGACGGTCATAAACATTTCAGCTTTTGCAGGCAATGGCTTATGAGCAATCAAGGCAAATTGTGCAGAAGTAAGACTATATTTTACAGGTAATAGACCTACTACATTTTCAGGCTCATCATTCACGAGGGGCAAGACCCAAACGGAAACACCAGACACCTGACGGTTTGTTTTCTCGTCAGTGAAATCATAGGGACGAGCGCCTAAAATCAGAACATCATTTTTCATTGTTTACCTCTTTTCTTTTTTGTTCTTCACTATATCTATTCGCAAGACTTAGCCAAAAAAAGAAAAAAATCCAAATTTTTTTTGGATTGATTTAAGCCATTATATATTTATTTCACGGTTTATTGACGACAAGTAACCTGGGACTAAACTTTTAAAGTCGTCTGTCGGTCGGTCTAATGCCCCACCAACACGACTTTTAGTTTAATCTGTCCCAGCTTGTCATCAATAACTTTCGCGACATAAAACGCTCACTGCATATAAAAAAGAGGGTTTCCCCTCTTATCTCAAATAATAGTTTTTCCGTTCCCAGTTCCAAATAGCTACGATTTCTCGACCTGATGAAGTGCTTTCTGTATCGTCTCCAGTTTGAATAAGATTCCCATCCTCCAAGTCGTCAAAGTCCAGGTCTTTTTTGATTTCCTTAAAGAGCTTTCCAAAGCCTATCTGTCTTTTTCGGTGCAGTCCTGTCAGCATATCATCTACAATTTGTAATTTCTCCTGATCTGTAAAATCCGTTTTTTCGTCCGTTACGTCAAACGGTTTTACAGGATATTTTGCTGTTTCCAGTATTGCACCTTTTAACCCTTTGCCTTTATCAGCCTTGACTGCTCGAATATCGACCAGGGGCGTATAATCTAGCTTCATAGCTTTTTGCCAAAGCTCCGTCCACTCCTCCTGGTTTAAATAGTCAGCTTTCGACCTGAAATAACCTGGCTTGACCATCAACAAAACGTGCAAATGAGGGTGATAACTATCCAATTCTTTCGAATAAGTGACTTCAGTAGCCCTTAAGAAACCAATCAAATTTTTATCAATCTTCTTGTACTTCATCAGCCTATTGAACCCTCTTAAAATATCAGTCATGGACTGATTGAGTTCCTGACCTGTCACATTTTTGACGGTCAAGGTCAAAAACAAAAATCGACCTTTTGGCTGCCTAATCATAGCTTCTTCAACGATTTTGCTTGCTTGATATGAATACTTCATAGAGCGCCTCCAGTTACACAGAGCACACAGCTTATTTTTGCAAAAATAGGACTGATATAGTTTTTTCGTTCCGTCAGATTGCTCGACAAATTTCAATACTTCAGCGCATTGATAAACTCGCTCGAATGAACGATAACCTAAAATATCTAACTGACTAGCTAGCTCGATATTTTTTAGTTTTCGTTCTTTCCATTTTCTATCTTTTCCAGTCTTTGATATATCCTGAAATACTTGATTTTTGACTTCTGTCATGTTATAATTTACCTGTAATTACAAAGAAATATAGAAAAAAGTCCTTGCAATTTTCCTAGCTTTTTATAATTTTGATTGAACACCTAAATTATATCAAAAGCTTTCACAAAAAACAAGGCTTTTTTTGTGCCTAAAAAGTCAGTAATATCAAGGGTTTAAGCCTATTTCTATACCTGATTTTCAAAATCTCATTATTTCTATATGTATCAAGATAAGAAGAAAGCCCCCTCCGGGGGGCTTTCTCAAGGGGCTTGCAGCCCCTTTTTTAGCCCTTATTTACCGCTTCAGCCATCTTTTGAATTTTGGCATAAGTGTC
>ERZ772961.1003-NODE-1003-length-10682-cov-6.464101_pt1 | contig 10682 bp, 6 predicted proteins | sample MGYA00580677_ERZ772961 | MGnify/ENA primary metagenome ERZ772961 (study PRJEB29015, sample SAMEA2738088) | human oral metagenome | biome: human oral; feature: human-associated habitat; material: saliva | place: China | collected 2227 ... | reverse complement strand
GGAGGATATTAGAAGCAAGTTATAAAGGTTAATAAATGACAATGCCGTCTGAAAAAGTTTCAGACGGCATTTTTTCTATTTACATATTAAATTTAATATCATATTATCATTGCATGATATCAGTTTGAATTTTTTAGAATTTCAATATGAAACCCCTAATTTACTACGCCCATTCCGCGCAAGATAAACTTGGTAATCTCTTACCTTACGAACATTGGCAAACCTTGCAAAGCCATTCGGTCAATGTTGGGGAAATGGCGACGGAGTTTGCTCGGGTATTCGGTACGCAGGAACAGGCCTGTCAGATGGGAAAGTTGCATGACTTAGGGAAATATTCGGAAGCCTTTAACCGCAGATTACATGGCGGCCCTTTAGTCGATCATACTAATGTTGCAGCGCCATTATATGTACTGCTATCAAAGCTATCTTTACGCACCTGATTCCGTCAATAGCTTTTCAGACGGTCTCTTGTTTACCCAAATTGTCTTTGCTTATTTCAAAAAACTTCATGATCTAAAAGACAAAGAACTGGATGACAAACAAATCCTGAAAATGCACCGCAACGCCAGGCAAGGCCTTTTAAACTATTATTAACAAATTCTGCATGATCGAAAGCTATATGTAGCCACTAATTATTCTGTTTGATATTGAGGCGGGAAACCTTATTAGTAGCCAGCACCATTCCGACCATATCGGCGGATTGTTACGCAAACTGTACGAATCCCCGAAAAGCCTTTGTTACGTTGTATAAAGCAGGGCTCATAGAAGCGATTAACGAAAAAATTTGATAAACATTTTATATGCTAGTTGGGTTGAATTTGTATAATGAAGTGGTAGGGATTTCTTGGGAGAATACGGAGTTTTTGAAAAAGGAGTATTTGGTTTTTAAAGATAACTTTTAATGTATAGAATATTAATTTGATTTTTACCTTTTAAAGACATATTCTTCGTATAGCTTAAAAGAAAATTTGGAGAAAATTAAGGCAATGTCCCAATCTCAACTGACACCACACCAAGCTCGATACTACTCCTGGCTTTTAACCCGTCAAGCCGAGGGCGGCAGTATGGACTCGTTAGCAACAACATTGGTTGATGCCCAAGTCGATTTAAACCCACATCAAGTTGATGCTGCCTTGTTTGCCTGCAAAAATCCTTTGTCAAAAGGTGTAATTTTGGCAGATGAAGTGGGTTTAGGAAAAACCATTGAAGCAGGCTTGGTAATATTGCAGCATTGGGCAGAGCGCAAACGTATAATTCTGATTATCACCCCGGCCAACTTACGCAAACAATGGCATCAAGAGTTGCAGGAAAAATTTGGTTTACAGGGCATAATTTTGGAGGCTAAAAGTTACAATGCCATAAAAAAAACAGGCAGAAACCCTTTTCGTCAAGAAAATCCCGTTATCTGCTCCTATCAATTTGCTAAATCTAAAGCGGATGATATTAAGCAAATTGGATGGGATTTGGTTGTATTAGATGAAGCTCACCGTCTGCGCAATGTTTATAAGAAAAACAATGTTATCGGTAAAACTTTAAAAGAAGCATTGGAAAACGTATCCAGCAAGGTTCTATTAACTGCTACCCCTTTGCAAAATTCTCTGCTTGAACTTTACGGCTTAGTCAGCATGATAGATGACCGTGTTTTTGGCGACTTAGATAGTTTTCGTGTTCAATTCGGTGCAAAGGCCACAGAACAGACCTTATCCCATCTGCGCCAGCGACTCAGCCCTGTTTGCCAACGAACCTTACGCCGCCAAGTACAGGCCTATGTTCCCTACACTCAGCGCCTTGCCATCCTGCAAAAATTTACTCCATCCGACCAAGAGCGAGAATTTTCTCATTTGGTTGCTGAATATCTGCGCCGTCCGAATCTGCAAGCAATGCCAGAAGGGCAACGGCAGCTTATTTCCCTAGTATTGTGGAAACTTTTAGCCTCTAGTAGCCGTGCTATTGCAGGTGCGCTGGATACTATGACCAAACGCCTACAAGGCGTATTGGCGGAATCAACCATGCAGAACCTGGTTGAAACTCTGGACGAAGATTATGAAAGCTTAGATGAAACTGCAGAAGAATGGGAGGAAGAAAACGAATCGAACATTCTGACTGCTGATGAATATCAAGCGATTGCCGATGAAATTGAAGAGCTTAAACATTTTAAACAACTTGCCGAAAACATCCGAGAAGACGCAAAAAGCCGTGCATTATTGACCGCACTTTCCACAGCCTTTGCCAAATTGAAAGAACTTGGTGCGGCGCAAAAAGCCATTATTTTTACCGAATCCAAACGCACCCAAGCCTATCTCTTAGAATGTCTTGCCCAAACCGACTACGCAGGCGAGAATGGTGACGGTATCGTGTTATTCAACGGTACAAACAGTGATCCCCAAGCACAAAAAATCTATAAAGACTGGCTCAAACGGCATGAAGGCAGCGATAAAATCACTGGTTCCAAAACTGCCGATACCCGTGCCGCTTTGGTAGAGCATTTCAAAGAGCGTGGCACCATCATGATTGCCACTGAAGCAGGTGCAGAAGGTATCAACTTGCAATTTTGCTCCCTCATTATCAATTACGATTTACCGTGGAATCCTCAACGTATCGAACAACGCATCGGTCGTTGTCACCGTTATGGACAAAAACACGATGTTGTCGTCGTGAATTTTGTTGATGAAACCAATGAAGCTGACCAACGTGTTTACGAATTGCTTGAGCAAAAATTTAAGCTTTTTGATGGTGTATTTGGTGCCAGCGACGAAGTATTGGGGGCAATCGGTAGCGGCGTAGATATCGAACGGCGTATTGCTGAAATCTACTGCCAATGCCGCCAGTCCGAAGACATCAAAACTGCCTTTGATAGCCTGCAAAGTGAGCTATCAGAGGAAATCAACCAGAACATGATGAAAGCCCGTCAAACCCTGCTGGAAAATTTTGATGAAGAAGTCCGCGAAAGACTACGGAACTGTGCTGAAAAAAGCCAAGCAGCACTCAACAAATACGAAAAAATCTTAATGGAGTTGACCCGAAGCGAACTTGGTGACAGTTCAGCAGACTTCTATGATGGTGGTTTTATACTCAATAAGCTACCTGAAAATCTTTCAGACGACCTTGATATTCCAACAGGACGATATGAACTGCCGCGAAAAAGTGGCGAAGCCTATCTCTACCGCATCACCCATCCCTTGGCACAAGCCATCATCGATCGCGCCAAAAAACGCGATTGTCCACCAGTACGTCTAATTTTTGATTATCAAGGGCATAACGGCAGGATCAGTACACTCGAACCCTATCGCGGACGAAGCGGACAACTGATTGCCAAACTCATCAGCATCAGCGCACTGGGTGATACGGAGCAGCACATACTGATTGCCGCCGTAACTGAAAACGGTGAAGTTCTACAAGCGGATGACCCAGAAAAACTTCTGCGCCTGCCCGCACGTATTGCCGAAACTACAACAAAAATGGGATTTCAGGCGACCTTATCCGACAATATGACTGAACGCCGCCAAACGCTATTAAACCAAGCCACCGAACGTAATTTGGGTTATTTTGAGGAGGAAGTGCAGAAACTGGACGACTGGGCGGATGATTTAAAACAAGGTTTGGAACAAGACATTAAAGAAACCGATCGTGAAATCAAAGAAGTCCGCCGCACCGCCGCCACTTCCGCCACTTTAGAGGAAAAACTAAGTTGGCAGAAAAAACAGCGCGAATTAGAAAATAAACGCAGCCGCCAACGCCGTGAACTTTTTGATAAACAAGATGAAATCGAAGCAAAGCGTAACAAACTGATTGAAGATTTGGAAGAAAATCTGAAACAAAAGGTGGAAGAGGAAGAATTGTTTTTTATTGAGTGGGAGATGGTGTGATGGCACAAGAAAAAACGGTACCACTAGAACTTGAATTGTTATGCCAAAAATTAGAGCAAGATTATTCTGAAAAAATTAAGGGTACAGGTACTAATGAAATTGCCCAAAAACGGAATTTTTTTTCAAAAGCAATTGCTGCATTTATCTTGCATGAGGAGGCTGACGCTACTATAGATGAGGCAGTTGAGGCGAGTATTGATGGCGGTTTAGATCATGGTATTGATTCTGTTCTCATTGATAGTAATCATACGATTTGGTTGGTACAGACAAAGTATATTGATGTAGGTATTGGTGAGCCAGAGCTAGGCGATGTTTCTAAATTTCGCGATGGCGTCATAGATTTATTGGAAGGAAAATTCGAGCGATTTAACGAATTATTAAATAAGAAAACGCAACAAATAAAGAATGCATTAGATACTGGTGTCGCGAAAGTTAAAGTTATTCTAGCTTATTCTGGTAGTGCTATTTCAGATGATAGGAGACATATTTTTTCAGATATTGAAAGAGCATTTAATGACTCATCTCCTGAGTTTGTCCGTTGCTATGCTTATGGATTAAATACGTTACATGAAATAAATGTTAATAGCTCATCAAATTTGCCTATTAATTCTGAATTAGAGTTAATGAACTTTGGGCATACCCAGTCACCTTATAAATCATTTTATGGTCAAATAAATGCGGAAAAGTTAGTTGAACTTTGGAATCAACATAAACATTTTTTAGTTGAGAAAAATATACGTAGGTTTAAAGGAGAAACGGCAGTCAATCAAAGTTTGTCTAAAACATTAGAGAATAATCCGGAGCACTTTTTCTATTTTAATAATGGGATTACCTTTTTGTGTGATTCTATTAGTGAAATTTACCCTAGAGATTCCACTCGTCAAAAAGGTCGATTTAAGGTTCAAGGATTATCCATTATTAATGGTGCCCAAACGGTTGGTGTTATTAGTAGGAATTCTATCGAATACTATCAGCAACACCCTACTCAAGTATTTGCTACTTTTTTATGTTTAAGCGGCACACCAGATAATTTTTCAATTGAAGTTACTCAAGCAAGAAACAGACAAAATACAGTCGACTTGGAAGATTTTGCATCTTTGGATGAAGACCAAATTCGCCTAAAAGATACCTTAAATATGGCTGGAATTACCTATTTGATTAAACAAGGTGATGATGACCCGCCCAATTCTGAAACTTGTTTTAGTATTCGAGAGCTTGTTCCCTTATTAGCATGCACAGTTACAGGTAATGATTGGCAGCAATATGTAATTGCAGCAAAATCAGATAAAAGACGTTTATTTCGTCAACTTGGATTAGCTTCTCGTTATGAAAAAATGAAAGATGCATATCAAAGACTATTTCCAGATTCTAGAACTGCTAAAGAAATATGGAGATTAGTACAAATTGGTAGAGTTGTTGCCAGTATGGTAAAAAATCGCGCGAAAGGGGAACCATTTGATCCAAATAACAATTTACAAGCAAAAGATATTTTAAAGCATGGAATTTGGTTGATTCTTCATATTATTTTCACTCGGAATAAATTACAATTTGGCAATAATTTTTCTGTTACTGATGACGAAAAGGAAAAAATATCATCTTCCATTGATTTAATTAGTCAACACTTAGTAAATATTGTACAAGCTGAACAATGGGAAAAATCTGCACAAGCAATTTTTGAGAATCAAACAGACTGTAACACGATTAAAAATAGGCTGATGGCTGCCCTAGCATCGGCATAATTGAATTTTAGGAAATAGTATGACCAAACAAAAACTAGAACTCACCTGGATAGGCAAACATAAACGTCCGAAGCTAGAAGCGCGTATATTACTGGAAGACCCTGAAAAATCCTATCATGCCAAAGTGCGGTCGGAATCGGCTGCATTTGATAACCGATTGATTTTCGGTGATAACCTGCTTGCGCTTAAAGCGTTGGAGCAGGAATTTACGGGTAAGGTGAAGTGTATTTATATAGATCCCCCATATAATACAGGTGCTGCATTTGAACACTATGATGATGGATTAGAGCATTCCATTTGGCTTGGCTTAATTAAAGAAAGATTAGAAATATTAAGAAAACTACTGACTAAGGATGGAGTTATATTTATCCATATTGATGACAAGGAAATGGCTTATCTAAAAATTCTTTGTGATGAAATTTTTGGCCGAAATCAATTTTTGAATATGGTTGTTGTAAAAACATCTGATCCTTCAGGACATAAAACTGTAAATCCATCTCCATATTCTCAGACAGAATATATTTTAATGTATGCCAAGGATAGATCTTCATATAAATATGATCAAATTTATGTTGAAAGTGGCTATGACTCGGGATATGGAAAAATTATTCTAAATAAAGAAGAACATTACTCAAATTGGAAGATTGGAGGTTTAAATGAGGTTGTTGCTTCATCTCTGGGTTTTGAGAATACACGTATAGCACGAAAAAAAATGGGAAGAATGACATTTGATGCACTTGTTGCTGGATATGCTTTGGAACATAGAGACTGCGTATTCCAATCTACAGCAATTAGCAATGCTGCAGGGAGAACTATTGTTGAAGCAAGAGATAAGTCTAAGAATTTAAAGGATCAAGTAATTCATATAGAAAGAGACGATTTTGACGATATATATATTTTGAACGGAAGGCAAATCTATTTTTATTCTTCTAAAGTGAAAGAAATTGATGGTGAACTTGTTCCCGCGAAACCATTAACAAATTTATGGACTGATATTCCTTGGAATGGAATTGCTAATGAAGGAAATGTTGAATTTAAGAATGGTAAAAAACCAGAACGATTGATTAAACGAATTTTAGAGATTTCTACCAACCCCGGCGACCTCGTCCTAGATTCTTTCGCAGGCTCAGGTACTACCGGTGCAGTTGCCCATAAAATGGGGCGGCGTTGGATTATGGTGGAGCTGGGCGAGCATTGCCATACCCACATTATCCCGCGCCTGCAAAAAGTGATAGACGGCAAAGATCAGGGCGGCATTTCCAAAGCGGTGAACTGGCAAGGTGGCGGCGGATTCCACTATTTTCGCCTTGCGCCGACATTAATTGTCAACGACAAATGGGGCAATCAAATCATCAATCCCGACTACAACCCTGAAATGCTGGCGGAAGCCTTGGCGAAGCTGGAAGGCTTTACTTATATGCCGTCTGAAAACCTTTGGTGGCAGCATGGTTATTCCAGCGAAAGCGATTTTATCTACGTTACCACCCAAAGCCTATCTATTGAACAGTTGCAAGTGCTTTCAGACGAGGTTGGAGCAGGTCGCAGCCTGCTAATCTGCTGCTCCGCTTGGCGTGGGATTACGGCAGATCAGGCGGCAGAGCGTTTCCCGAATCTTTCCTTAAAAAAAATCCCCAAAATGATTTTGAAACGCTGCGAATGGGGGCACGACGATTACAGCTTGAACGTCGCCAATTTGCCGATGGCGGAAGAAGAACCTGAACCAAGGTCGTCTGAAAACAAAACTGCCGCTAAAACCAAACCCGTGAAACGCAAAAGTGCGGTCGAAAATCAGGGCGGATTGTTTGATGGAATGGATAGTGAGGAATAATACCTGTGTAGGCAATATCTCAGGAAAACTCTTAAATCCTAAGGCTTTATTATGCCACTATCCAAACCGGTAACTCAGCCTAACAAGCGTTTAAGTTAGAGTAACTATTAATATAAAAGATTAAAACAAGAGATTAAATTATGAGCATCAAAACTCAAAATTACATTAACGGACGTTTATCTTTGCGTGCACCGCAAGCAGAAAGTTTAGCGAAGTTAAAGCAGGCGTTGGATGCTGCACCGGAAATGGCACAAAAAGACCGAGATGTGGCTGCAGTGTTGAATACTTTAAAAGCAGAGTTTTCTACTTTAGAGGATTTTGAGCGGGAATTTCCGTCATTGTGCTTTGCTTTGGCAACGGGGGTGGGGAAAACCCGCCTGATGGGAGCATTTATCGCCTATCTGCATTTGGCACACGGTATCAATAATTTTTTTGTACTTGCACCGAATCTGACGATTTATAACAAGCTGATTGCCGACTTTACACCGAATACGCCGAAATATGTGTTTAAAGGCATCAGTGAATTTGCAGTAAATCCACCCAAGCTGATTAGTGGCGACAACTATGAGCAGCAAGATTTGACCATGGGAATGGATAATCTTTTTGGTGAGATTACCATTAATGTATTCAATATTTCAAAGATCAACAGCGAAGTGCGAGGAGGCAAAGAGCCGAAAATCAAGCGGATGCGTGAAGTGCTCGGCGATAGTTATTTCAATTATCTGGCGAATCTGCCCGATTTAGTGTTGCTGATGGATGAATCACATCGCTATCGGGCACAGGCGGGGATGCGGGCGATTAATGAGCTAAATCCGCTTTTTGGCTTGGAGTTAACTGCTACGCCATTTGTGGAATCCACTAAAGCACCGATTCCGTTTAAAAATGTGATTGTAGATTATCCTTTGGCTCGGGCAATGGACGATGGTTTTGTCAAAATGCCTGCGGTGGTTACGCAGCGTAATTTTGATGCGAAAAATTATACGCCCGAAGAAATTGAGAAAATCAAGTTGGAAGACGGCGTGCGTGTTCATGAAAACACCAAGGTCGAGCTTATGACTTACGCTCGGGAAAATAATGTTGCCGTGGTGAAGCCTTTTATGCTGGTGATTGCCCGCGATACCACGCACGCGGCGCAATTATTGTCTTTACTGGAATCGGACAACTTTTATAACGGGCGTTATCAAGGAAAAGTGATTCAGGTGGATTCGAGTAAATCAGGCAAAGACGAAGAAGAAATGATTGAACGACTTTTGGCGGTGGAAAGTGTGGGTGAGCCGACGGAAATCGTGATTCATGTCAATATGCTCAAAGAGGGCTGGGACGTTACCAATCTTTATACCATCGTACCGCTGCGCGCTGCCAATGCTAGAACGCTGATCGAGCAATCTATTGGACGCGGTTTGCGTCTGCCTTACGGCAAACGTACGGGAGTAGAAGTGGTGGATAGATTGAACATTATCGCCCACGACCGCTTTCAGGAAATCATCGATGAAGCTAATAAAGGTGATTCAGTGCTGAAATTGAAACAGGTAATTTTGGATGCGCCGAGTGAGGACGATAAAAAAGTTAGCGTGCAGGTGTATAGTGGTGTGGAAACGAAATTGGGATTGGTAGAAATGTCGTCTGAAAATACAAAACAAGGTATTTTAGAAACCAATTCTTCAGGCGATTATCAGCCTGTTTTTAAAACTGAAACAGAAAAACGCATTGCCCGTACAGTAATGGAAGCTGCGGCAAAATATGCTACCCGTCCAAGTGAAGCGCCAACTTCCCAAGCATTATTGACAACGGAAATCCGCGAAAAAATCGTTAAAGAAGTTCAAACGGCATTACAACCAGTTCAAGGTGAATTGCTGGCGGATGAGCTGGATATAGTCGAGATTGTTGCTAAAACCACAGAAATAATGGTGAATCAAACCATCGATATTCCTAGAATCACAGTTGTACCTAGCGGGGAGGTTAGCACGGGATTTAATCCGTTCAAACTCGACTTAAGCAGTCTGCATCTACAACCGAGTGAACGTGAAATCACTATTCACAACCTGCACACCAACGAGCAAAGTAGCCTGTCTGCTGAATTGGGTATGAAGGAAAAACGCCCTGAAGACTATATTGTTTTTTCGCTGATGGATTTCGACGATATCGACTATTTCACTCAAGCCGACTTGCTTTACGATTTGGCGGGACAGATGGTGGCGCACCTGCGCGGTTATTTATCAGAAGAGGAAGTTTTGAGTGTGTTGGATAAAGAACGTCGTCTGATTGCTCGTGAAATCCATGCCCAAATGATGGCGCATTTTTGGGAAAAAGCGGCGAGCTATGAGACTCGTGTTAGCCAAGGGTTTAGTACGCTCAAACCATGTAACTATACTATTTCAGCTGATGAAGCGATTTATTCTGTGCGTCAGACACCGAAAGATATTAGCCGTATTAAGCAAATGCTGTTTGGTAGCTTTTCAAAATGTCTGTATCCCTTACAAAAATTCGATTCTGATACTGAACGCCGTTTTGCTGTGATTCTGGAACGAGATGCACAAAAATGGTTCAAACCAGCCCAAGGACAATTCCAGATCTACTGGAAATCTGGTTTCGACTCTAAAGAATATATCCCTGATTTTGTTGTAGAAACCGAAGATTCTATCTGGCTTGTCGAAACTAAAGCAGGTAAAGATTTAAAAGATCCTGAAGTTTTGGCAAAAGCTGATGCAGCTTTTGAATGGTGCAAACACGCTACGGATTATGCGTTGCAGCACAATGGTAAGCATTGGCGTTATGTGATGATTCCGCATGATGAAGTTGCCGAATCAAAAAAATTGGCGGATTTTTTAAGGTTTGAAAAACAGTCTGTCTAATGCAGATCGTACTTGATAAAAAAGTTGTGGATTGGGACTAAAGTTTAAAGGTTATCAGTAAAAATTAGCTACCTTTAGGCAAAACATCGACAAAATCCGCCATATCCCAACCATTATCGTCCAAGGCCGCTACGACCTATGCACCCCGATGCAAACGCGTGGGAACTCTCGCAAGCCTTTCCTGAAGCAGAATTGAGAATCGTCCAAGCAGGCCACTCTTCTTTTGATCCTTCGCTTTCCGAGGCTTTAGTGAAAGCGGTGGAGGATATTAGAAGCAAGTTATAAAGGTTAATAAATGACAATGCCGTCTGAAAAAGTTTCAGACGGCATTTTTTCTATTTACATATTAAATTTAATATCATATTATCATTGCATGATATCAGTTTGAATTTTTTAG
>ERZ772961.999-NODE-999-length-10699-cov-4.621571_pt1 | contig 10699 bp, 10 predicted proteins | sample MGYA00580677_ERZ772961 | MGnify/ENA primary metagenome ERZ772961 (study PRJEB29015, sample SAMEA2738088) | human oral metagenome | biome: human oral; feature: human-associated habitat; material: saliva | place: China | collected 2227 ... | reverse complement strand
AAACCCTATATTATTGATGATATTTTTTGGGAAGTTTTTGATATGGCGAGTAATTCGCAGGAGCCAATGAGTCTTCGAGCAGTAGGAGCCTTTACAGTCGATAGTTTATCATTACCATATAAAATGTTCAAAGAAGAATGGACGATGGAGGATATTGACTTAGAAAAAGTAGAATCTAAGGTTTTTGAGGTACTCTCAGAAGTGCATGAAGAAGTCTTAAAACTAATAAATAGCTTCCCAACTTTTGAAGATTTTTACGCCTATGCAGTCGAGAATGGACCAAACCTTGTGGGTTATGATTTAATAGGAATGCTGTTAATGATCCACCGGGAGCAGTATGCAGAGGCACTACAAATGGCAGAAGATTTGATCGCAAAGCGTGAATTTGGGAGCTTCCAAAATAAGGGTAAATGGATCAATGAATATATTGTGGATTATTGTAAAGAAAGACTTGAGCTAGACGGTGGCATCTAATCCCAGTTTTCACCTGAAATTAACACAACCAAATCGGAGGATAAAATGGAAAAACAAATGAATGAAAAAATTCGTGAGATTGCACAGAGTGTTAATGATACAATACCAGTAGCCTGGGATAATCTTTATATTGGTATAAATCTTGCTTCCGATGGAGGGGGAGTTTATTATTTCTTTAATGAAGAAGGGAAAAATGAGTATATCTACAATCTCTATATACCAAAGCAATATAGTATTCCTATTTCAGAGTTTAAAGAAAACGAAAGACGCACCTTTAGACTGGCTTGGGAGTTGAGAGAAATTTTTGAGAAAGAAGAACAACCTTTGTGGACTTCTTGTACGATAAAGGTTCTTGGTACGAAATTATCTGCTGAATTTGACTATGCACCATGGAATGAAAGCAGTTTTCGCTCAGGCCAGCAATTGGACTTTTTTGAACATAAATATCTCGGAAAGCAACCAGCTAACGAAAAAGAACTAGAGCAGTTCAAGGCCATGGAAGCCTTCCAGAAGGAACATAATAGACAGTAGTTTGATTGGATTAGGAATTTTTGTGGATGACGAGTTATAAAAAAATCATGAATATCGCCTTGCCGGCTATAGCGGAGAATTTTTTGCAGATGCTCATGGGCATGGTCGACAGCTATCTGGTGGCCAGTCTGGGGCTGATTGCGATTTCTGGTGTCTCGGTGGCTGGCAACATCATTACTATTTATCAGGCGATTTTTATCGCGCTGGGGGCTGCCATTTCCAGTCTCATTTCCAAGACTCTGGCTCAGGGGGACAAGGAGCGTTTGGTCTATCACACAGCTGAGGCTATCAAGCTGACGCTACTTCTGAGTCTTCTGCTAGGTCTCCTTTCTCTGCTTTTTGGTAGGCAGATGCTGGATCTGCTGGGGACGGAAAAAGCGGTGGCTGAAGCAGGCGGTCTGTATCTGGCTCTGGTTGGTGGGACTATTGTCCTGCTGGGCTTGATGACTTCCTTTGGAGCTCTGGTACGGGTCACGCGCAATCCTAGATTTCCCATGTATGTCAGTCTTCTGACTAATGTCCTCAATGCCCTCTTTTCCGGTCTGGGGATTTACGTCTTTCGGCTTGGTATTGTCGGTGTAGCGTTGGGAACGGTGCTGGCTCGTTTGGTCGGTGTGCTGATTCTCTGGCGGGAGCTGGATTTGTCCACAATCCGCTGGAGCTGGGGTTTAGATGGCGAGCTCTTGCGTCTGTCTCTGCCGGCTGCTGGAGAACGGCTCATGATGCGGGCGGGCGATGTGGTGATTATCGCCATTGTGGTTGTCTTTGGGACGGATGCAGTAGCGGGGAATGCCATCGGTGAAGTCCTGACTCAGTTTAACTACATGCCGGCTTTCGGGGTCGCGACAGCAACAGTCATGCTGGTAGCCCATGCGGTTGGCGAGGGAGATATACAAGCGGTCGGTCTGATTCGTCAGCGGGCTTACTGGCTGTCTTTTGCTTGCATGCTGCCCGTGTCTTTAGGGATTTACGCCCTTGGTCGGCCGCTGACCTTACTCTATACGGACAATAGCGGAGCGATCACAGCCAGTCTTTCGGTCATCCTCTTCTCCCTGCTGGGAACTCCCATGGCAGCTGGGACCGTGATTTACACAGCGGTTTGGCAGGGGCTGGGCAATGCCAGACTGCCCTTTTATGCCACGACTATTGGCATGTGGCTGATTCGCATCATCTCAGGCTATTTGTTGGGTGTGACCTTTGGTTTGGGTCTGCCAGGAGTCTGGGCTGGGACTCTCTTGGACAATGGCTTCCGCTGGCTATTTTTAAAGGTTTTATACGACAGAAAAATGAGGAAAATCACATGACAACAGCGTTTATTTGGGATTTGGACGGCACCTTGCTGGACTCCTACGATGCTATTTTGGCGGGGATTGAGGAAACCTACGCTCACTATGGTCTGGACTTCGACAGGGCGAGTATTCACAGCTATATCCTAAAGCACTCTGTCCAGAAGCTTTTGGAAAAAGTAGCGTCTGAGAAAGGGCTGGACGCTGCCGAGATGAATGCCTTCCGTGGAGCAAGCCTAAAGGAGAAGAATGCTCAGGTCCATCTGATGGAAGGGGCGGCGGAGATACTGACTTGGGCTGAAGAGCAGGACATTGCCCAGTTCGTCTATACCCACAAGGGACTCAATGCCCATCAAATATTGAAAGACTTGGGTATTCATGACTATTTTACAGAAATCATCACAACGGCCAACGGCTTTGAGCGCAAGCCCCACCCAGAAGGTGTCAACTATCTGCTCGAGAAATATGGCCTGGATAAGCAGGAAACTTACTATATCGGCGACCGGACCCTGGATGTGGATGTTGCCGGCAACATCCACATCCAGAGCATTAACTTCTGTGACTACCGACCAGAAATCAATCAGAAAATAGAGAAGCTGATGGACATCAAGCAATTATTTACAAGATAAAAAGCAGACCAGAACTGATCTACTGTCAGTCTAGCCTGCTTTTTCTTTTACATATGCTCAATGTGAAGTTCTAGCAAGAACTCAAGAGCCTCGGGAGTACAGTTCTTTTTTTCAATAGGGAAACCGACAATTGGTCCCAACATGATATAAAAATCTTCCTTAGTATGAAAAACTTTGACGATGTCATCATAGCTATAAAGAAACTCTCCTCGTTTGCTTTTCACAGAAAATTTATCCTTCTCAAATATAAGAGTTTGCTCCATATCCTTCCAGTAAGGAGTTTTTTGATAGGCTTTCTTTATCTGAAAGTCCATGCCAAAGTATATTGCTGAGAATGTAATCAAAGATGCAAATAGCACGGTAAACACAGAGAATCGCTTCAGTTGCTCAGGTATAAAGGTCAGATAGAGCGACATGATTCCTATAAAGATGAGAATATTTAATAAGAATCCTTTTCCACGTATGAAAACAGACCATGCAAATCGTTGATAGACTTCCTCAGTCACAAGAGTTGGAATAGTTATTGGGAACATGCTTCACCTCCTAGTTTTTATTATTATACCATAGAAGAGAGATAAGATATAGCTGGCTCTTGCTAGGCGATACCATCTTTTATAGGAGGTGAGTGATTTTTTCGTTTTTATCTAAAACCAGCACATCTGGAAAGCTTAGGCTACGCCAGAAGTCATAATCAATGCTAGAGTCAAATGCACTCAGCAAGACGCAAATCAGATTGCCGTGGGAACTGATGATAATTTCTTCGTTTTGATGTTTGCTTTCTAGCTCATAAAGAAGAGCCAAGGCTCGCTGTTGAGCTTGTTGATTAGACTCGCCACCAACAAATGAAAAAGTCGGCTGTGACCAAAGTTGCATGAGGGCTTCTTCAAAGTCTTGGTCGGCAATCGCTTGACTACTTAGCTTTCGCTCTATTAGCCGTTTATCGGTTTGAATAGCGAGTTTCAGACTCTGAGCCAAAGGCTCAACCGTTTGGACGGCTCTTTGATAGGGGCTGGAATAAATGGCGGTAATGAGTTTGTCTGCTAAAAATTCAATCTGTGCCAAAGATTCTCGCCCTTTGTCTGATAATGGTCGGTTGATTTCATCAGGTGTATAGTTAGAATGCGCATGACGGATAAAATAGTAGGTATTGTTCATAAAATGATTATAGCAAAATTTAAATCTCCATTCATTTTCTACCTATTTTCCACGCCGCCTTTTCTGTCTTTGTCCGCCTTTCGTGTTATAATAAACCTATGGAAAATAAGAATAAGTTATTATTAATCGACGGTTCGTCCGTTGCTTTTCGCGCTTTTTTTGCGCTTTATAATCAAATCGACCGTTTCAAGAGTCCATCGGGCCTGCATACCAATGCCATTTATGGTTTCCACCTCATGCTCAATCATCTCTTGGAGCGCGTGCAGCCAACTCATGTCCTGGTAGCTTTTGATGCTGGTAAGACGACCTTCCGGACCGAGATGTACGCCGACTATAAGGCTGGTCGGGCCAAGACACCGGATGAATTTCGGGAGCAGCTGCCCTTTATCCGTGAAATGCTGGACTACTTAGGTATCCGCTACTATGATTTGGCTCAGTACGAGGCGGATGACATTATCGGAACCTTGGACAAGATGGCTGAAAAGACAGCAGTGCCTTACGATGTGACCATTGTCAGCGGTGATAAAGACTTGATTCAGCTGACCGATGATAATACCGTGGTGGAGATCTCCAAGAAAGGCGTGGCTGAGTTTGAGGAATTTACCCCAGCCTACCTCATGGAAAAGATGGGCATCACGCCAGAGCAGTTCATTGACCTCAAGGCGCTGATGGGCGATCAGTCGGACAATATCCCCGGCGTGACCAAGATTGGTGAGAAGACTGGTCTCAAGCTCCTTTTGGAGTATGGCTCTTTGGAAAATCTCTATGAAAACATCGATCAGCTCAAGGCTTCCAAAATGAAGGAAAATCTGATTAATGACAAGGACAAGGCCTTCTTATCTAAAACCCTAGCCACTATCAATACTCAGGCTCCGATTGAAATCGGGCTGGATGATTTGGTTTACAAGGGTCCGCAGATAGAGGCTCTGAGTAAGTTCTATGACGAGATGGGCTTCAAGCAGCTCAAGGCTCAGCTAGGCACTGGTCAGGAGCCGGTAGAAGTCAAACCAATTGAATTTACCAAAGTGACTGAGGTGACAGCAGATATGCTGGCACCAGAGCAATTCTTCTATTTTGAAATCTTGGGTGACAACTACCACAAGGAAGAGATTGTCGGCCTTGCCTGGGGCGATAGCCGTCAGATTTATGTCGGCTCCAGCGATTTACTGCAGCAGCCTCTCTTTCAGGAGTTTTTGACAAAAACAGCTCTGAAAACTTACGATATCAAGCGGACCAAGGTACTGCTCAGTCATTATGGCATCGAGTTGCCAGCAGCGTCTTTTGATGCGCGCCTAGCCAAGTATCTGCTTTCGACGGTCGAGGACAATGAGCTGGCGACCATTGCTCGCCTCTACGGCCAGACAATCCTGCCGACGGATGATGAGGTTTATGGCAAGGGAGCCAAGCGCGCTCTGCCGGAGCAAGAGCAGCTCTTTGAGCATCTAGCTCGTAAGGTTCAAGTGTTACTGGAAACAGAAGAACCTATGCAAGAACAGCTCCGTTCCCACGATCAGCTGGATTTGTTGCTTGAAATGGAGCAGCCGCTGGCCTTTGTCCTAGCCAAGATGGAGATTGCGGGGATCAAGGTTGAGAGGGAAACCCTGCAAGGCATGCAGGCGGAAAATGAAAAGACGCTGGAAAGTCTAACCCAGGAGATTTATGATCTGGCTGGTCAGGAGTTCAATATTAACTCACCGAAACAGCTGGGAACCATTCTCTTTGAGGATATGGGGTTGCCGCTGGAGTACACCAAAAAGACCAAGACAGGCTACTCGACAGCGGTTGACGTGCTGGAGCGTTTAGCACCGATTGCACCGATTGTGTCTAAGATTCTGGAATACCGTCAAATCAGCAAGCTCCAGTCCACTTATATCATCGGACTGCAGGAGGCGATTGCGGCTGACGGCAAGATTCACACTCGCTATGTTCAGGATTTGACTCAGACCGGCCGCCTGTCCTCGGTTGACCCCAACCTGCAGAATATCCCTGTTCGCTTGGAGCAAGGGCGCCTCATTCGTAAGGCCTTTGTGCCAGAGTGGGCAGATAGTGTGCTACTCAGCTCGGATTATTCTCAGATTGAGCTGCGGGTGCTGGCTCACATTTCTCAGGACGAGCATCTGATTGCTGCCTTTCAGCATGGAGAAGACATTCACACGGCTACAGCCATGCGGGTCTTTGGTATTGAAAAGGCAGAGGATGTGACGCCTAATGACCGCCGCAATGCCAAGGCTGTCAACTTTGGAGTGGTCTATGGCATTTCCGACTTCGGACTGGCCAATAATCTGGGCATTTCCCGCAAGGCTGCCAAGGACTACATTGAGACTTATTTTGAGCGTTTCCCTGGTATCAAGAATTATATGGAAACCATCGTCCGCGAAGCGCGTGATAAGGGCTATGTAGAGACCATTTACCATCGCCGCCGCTCCTTGCCGGATATCAATTCCCGCAACTTTAACATCCGAAATTTTGCGGAGCGCACAGCCATTAACAGCCCAATCCAAGGCTCTGCCGCAGATATTCTCAAAGTCGCTATGATTAATCTGGATCGAGCACTGACAGAGAAGAATTTCAAGTCTCGCATGCTCTTGCAGGTTCACGATGAAATCGTGCTGGAAGTGCCAAATGACGAGTTAACGTCCGTCCGCCAGCTAGTCAAAGAAACCATGGAAGCTGCGATTGAGCTGGCCGTTCCGCTCGTAGCTGATGAAAATGCCGGCCAAACTTGGTACGAGGCGAAATAAAACAAGATACAAAGAGCGTCAAAACCGACTGAAAATTAGGAATTCGGACGAAGGAGCCATGCTCTTAGAACGAATTATCTATTTTCCAAGGTTTTAGCTCGTGTTCAGTTTAAGATATCAAGGGCGTAAAACACAAAGTGAAAATAGAAAGCTGACACAACATTCAAGGAATGCGAGGAAAAGCATCTTTTTTGTACCGTATTCAGCTAAGATATCATTGTTAAAAAAGTTAAAAATTATTTATAAAACAGGAGGAGCATTATGACTTACCATTTTCAAAATCCCAGTGACGGCGTTGTCAAGCGCTATCTGGAAAACAGCAAGGTGATTGCTGTTGTCGGTCTATCAGACCGTGAGGAAACGACCAGTAACCGTGTGTCCAAGGAAATGCAAGCGCGAGGCTATCGCATTATCCCAGTCAATCCGCGGGCAGCAGGCAGTCAGATTTTTGGTGAAACAGTTTATGCCAGTCTCAAAGATATTCCTTTCCCAGTGGATATTGTCGATGTTTACCGTCGTAGCGAGTTTTTGCCAGATGTGGCGCGTGATTTTCTGGAAGCAGATGCCAAGATTTTCTGGGCTCAGTTGGGCTTGGAAAATGAAGAAGCTGAGCAGATTTTGCGGGAGGCTGGTCGCGAAGATATCGTCATGGATCGCTGCATCAAACGCGAGCATACTCGCTTGATTCTAGGCGAATAAGATGGCCAAGTTAGTCATCATTCGTGGCAATTCCGGCTCTGGCAAGTCGAGTTTAGCTAAAAAAATGCAGACTCACTACGGCCGAGGGACTCTTTTAATTGCGCAGGACACAGTTAGACGGGACATGCTCAAGGAAAAAGTCGAGCCGGGCAACCTATCTATTGATTTGACGGAAAGCCTAGCACGCTTCGGTTACGAACATGATTTACTGGTCTTGGTAGAAGGTTTCTACGAGACAGATATTTATTGCCACATGCTGGAGCGGTTGCGGACTTTGTTTGGTCCTCAGACCCTAGCCTATTACTATGATTTGACTTTTGAAGAAACCGTTAGCCGCCATCAGACCAGAGCCAAGCAAGAGGAATTTACCCCAGCTGACATGAAGCGCTGGTGGAAAGATCGAGATTTCTTAGGCTGGCAAGAAGAATCGTTCTTTAGGGACGAAGATTCCTTGGAGGCAGCCTTTGAGCGGATCGTTCAGGATTTAGAGAAAATTTGAAACGAAGCACAGGAGGAGGAACTCCTGTGCTTTTGCATTAAAAAAGTATTTCATAAATTGCAGATAAATTTTGAGAAAAATATCACACAAAATGTTGACAAAATTATTTCATAGGATTACAATTAGATTACAAAATATTTCTTTTGTTACAAAACAAAAGCTTTAAAGAATATATTCTAGTGGGGTAAGATGTCCCCTATGCAAGCCAACATCGCTACTATCGTTTAGCAAATTGATGATAAACTGACAAGGAGATTCCATTATGAAACGTAGTAAATTTATTCTATTGACAGCCACTGCCTTGTGCTCTGCTTTCCTGCTCGCAGCCTGTAGTTCCAAACCTTCCACAGAGGCTAGCAGTTCTACCTCTCAGAGCTCTAAAATTAGCAGTTCTAGCAAGTCTTCTACCAAACCATCAGCTAAGCAAAGTTCTGCTTCTAACTCCGTGACATCCTCTTCAACTCCTCAGACTTCTAGCGACCAGGGTATTTCCAGTCAAGCTGAGAAGCCCGTGGAAAACAAGACTTCAGCAGATTCAAACACGTCACCAACTCCGGCTACTCCAGTGGCTCCAACAACTTCCGGTATGGATATCAATGCTCTAGCAAATGGTGATTTCTCTAGCATTGCAGGTACTTGGCAAGACGATTTGGGCAATCAATTAGTATTTGATGCAAATGGCTTGCTGTCCCATACTTACAGAGGAAATGAGTCAAGCGACTACACTTTGACAAATAGTCAAGTATATGAAGGTAAGTTTGGAGCATTTTTAACTCATAAATCAGGGAATGAAGTGGCCTCCTTCACTGCCATTCCTAAAGGAGCTCGTCTTTATGATACTGGAAGTGGAAATCCCAAAGAACGTATTTTAGTGGGGCAAGATTTCACTTACGCATCTCAACATCCCTACTATCGCGTAGCGAATTGATGTATTGAATGACGAGAATCGTGATGCGAATGGCTTTCCGAATACTCATCAGGCTGGCAATATAAAAACAAGGAACAGAATTAATTGCTGTTCCTTTTTCTTTGCTTTATCGAAAAAGTTTGTTCATAGGGCTGTTTTGGATTATTTTTTTGTAAAATGCCTCTTTCTTCTGCAAAAATTGGTACAATAAAAGAAAGCGTTTTAATCGAATAATGAGGTATAGCGATGAAAATATCTTTAGAAGAAATTCAAAGAGTTGCCAACCAAGGCCCTTTCTATCCAGACTGGGACTCTCTTGCGACCTATCAAGTTCCCCACTGGTTCAAAAGGGCTAAGTTTGGGATTTTTATCCACTGGGGACTTTACAGCCTTCCTGCCTTTGGGAGCGAGTGGTATTCTCGAAATATGTACATCCAGGGTACGGCAGAGTTTGACCACCATATCAAAACTTACGGGCCTCACAAAGATTTCGGCTACAAGGATTTTATCCCACTCTTTACTGCCGAAAATTTTCATGCGGACGAATGGCTGCGCCTCTTTAAAGAAGCGGGAGCCCAATATATTTTTCCAGTGGCAGAGCATCACGACGGCTTCCAGCTTTATGGCAGTCAGCTCTCTCCTTTTAATAGTGTGGAAATGGGGCCAAAACGTGACATCTTGGGTGAATTGAGTCAGGCAGCCCAAAGAGAGCAAGTACATTTTTGTACTTCCTCCCATCGGGCGGAGCATCACTTTTTCTTTTCGCATGGGAAGGAGTTTGCCAGTGACATTGCCAGCGAAGTTAGTCGTGAGGAACTCTACTGGCCGGCTATGCCAGAGCCAGACCACCATGATTTGTTTGGTCAGCCTTATCCGAGTCAGGAGTTTCTAGATGATTGGCTCCTGCGTACCTGTGAGCTGGTTCGAGATTACCAGCCTGAGATTTTGTATTTTGATTGGTGGATTCAGCATGCAGCTTTTAAAGAGTATATAAAGCTTTTTGCGGCCTATTATTATAATTTAGGAGCAGCTTCTGGGAAGCCGACTAGCATCTGCTACAAGCATGATGCGCTGGCTTTTGGTGCGGGGATTGTGGAAGTGGAACGCGGCGGTTTTGCAGAGATCCAGCCTTTCACTTGGCAGACAGATACGGCTATCGCTCGAAATTCTTGGGGCTACACAGAGAACCTTGACTATAAGTCAGCTAAGGAAATCATACAGACCTTGATTGATGTCGTGTCCAAAAATGGGAATTTGTTGCTGAATATTGGGCCAAAAGGAGACGGGACGATTCCAGAAAAAGATCAAGAAATCTTGAGAGAGATCGGGGCTTGGATCCAAGTGAATGGCCAAGCGATCTATGATTCATGCGCGTGGAGGCAATTTGGAGAAGGTCCGACACAAGTAGATAGTGGGCCATTTTCGGATGGTAAAAACATCCCTTATACAAACCAGGATTTCCGTTTCACGGCTAAGGGCGGAGCGGTGTATGCCTTTCTGATGGAGCCTGCAGTAAATCAGTGGCTGACGATTCAGGCCTTGGCTGACGAAAGAGAAAATCCTGCTTCCCGCTTTCATGGTATCATAGAGGAGGTGTCCTTACTGGGATATGAGGAAGCGCTCGAATGGGAGCAAACACCTCAAGGTTTGCATCTCTTCATGCCGAGTGTGGCAGCCGACTTACCCTTGGTAGTGAAAGTCCAACTGCGTTAAATCTAGACGAAAAAATGAGGCTGGGACAAAAGTCCTAGCCTCTCAATTGTCTTTGGATTGTCGAG
>ERZ772961.995-NODE-995-length-10726-cov-4.858401_pt1 | contig 10726 bp, 9 predicted proteins | sample MGYA00580677_ERZ772961 | MGnify/ENA primary metagenome ERZ772961 (study PRJEB29015, sample SAMEA2738088) | human oral metagenome | biome: human oral; feature: human-associated habitat; material: saliva | place: China | collected 2227 ... | reverse complement strand
GGCGGGTACGGCCGTGCTCGCCGGGGCCGTAGGGGCGCTTCTCGAAGTAGCGAACGGCCTTGGGGGTCAGGGCGAGGCCGAGAGCGCGGGACTCGCGGACCTGCTTGCGGGAACGATTCGTTGCCATAATTCTTCTTCCTGTTTCTCATGTCATGTCGGTGCGTTTGCCCGACATGGGGCCAACTCCAGGACCGGCGAGGGTCCATCGGCTAAGGCCCCAGGTGCCCGCCTGAGCGGACAACTGTTCTATATTAGCGTCTCTTCAGCAGATTGCGAATGACACCGAGCCGCTTCGTGAGCATCGCCTCATGCCCGTTCTCTGTCGGCTCGTAGTAGCGGGTCCCCTCCAGATCGTCGGGAAGATACTGCTGGGCCGCGACGTGGTGGGGATGATCGTGCGCGTACAGGTAGCCGTCGCCGTGCCCGAGGGAGGCGGCTCCGGGGTAGTGGGAGTCGCGCAAGTGCGCGGGCACCGCACCCCCACGCCCAGCCCTCACGTCTGCGAGCGCCCGATCAATCGCCACGTAGGTGGCGTTTGATTTCGGGGCCGTCGCGACCGCTACCACCGCTTGGGCGAGGAGTAGGCGCGCCTCCGGCATACCGATGAGGGCAACGCCCTGGGCGACGCTGACGCATGTCGTGAGCACCTCAGGCGCGGCCATGCCGATTTCCTCGGAAGCAGCAATCATGATGCGCCGCGCAATGAATCGCGGGTCCTCTCCAGCCTCGATCATGCGTGCGAGATAGTGCAGGGATGCGTCCACATCCGATCCCCGCATCGATTTGATGAAGGCGCTCGTCACGTCGTAGTGCTGGTCGCGCCCCCACCGCACGAGCGCCTGATTCGCGGCGGCCTCCACGCTGGCGACCGTGATCTCTCCGGAGCCATCCTCACTGGCCACGCCCGCCGCGGCTTCGAGAAGCGTCAACGATTTGCGCGCATCGGCGCCCGCTAGCCGCACAAGGCCAGCGACGGCCTCATCGCTGATGGAGAATCGCCCGCCGAGACCACGTTCATCGGTCAGGGCGCGCCGGACCAGCCCCTCCAACGCTTCCGCTTCCAGGGGGCGCAGCGTCAGCAGCAGCGAGCGAGACAGCAGGGGAGCGATCACGGAGAACGACGGATTCTCCGTCGTCGCGGCCACCAGAACAACCCAGCGGTTCTCAACGGCAGGCAGGAGCGAATCCTGCTGCGACTTGGAGAATCGGTGTACCTCGTCGACGAAGAGGATCGTCTCCTCACCGCTACTCGCGAGTGTCCTGCGCGCTGCGTCCACAACACGGCGCACGTCGCTGACCCCCGACGATACAGCTGACAATTCAACGAAACGCCGACCGGAGGCACGAGCGATCAGATAGGCGAGCGTCGTCTTTCCCGTACCGGGCGGTCCCCACAGGACGACCGAAGAGACGGCAACCCCGCCGCTCGACTCACGAGAAAGCAGCCTCCGCAGAGGCGCCCCCTCCCCCAGGAGGTGGGACTGGCCGACGACCTCTTCGAGCGTGGTGGGACGCATACGAACGGCGAGGGGCGCGTCCGCGGTAAACGCGGGCACGCCCAACTCGTCGAATGATTCAGAATCAAACAGATCCATGAAACCCAGACTACGTCAGGGTGACTCCCTGCGAGGAGGAGCCGATCTTCGGACCGGACAGAACCTGGAGCACGACAAGGCCTCCGAGAATCAGCATGCAGGCGCCGGCACCGAGAAGGTATCCGTTCAGCCCCTCAGATTCGTCGCCCGGGTTCGAGGAGGACAGGACCTCGGCATGGAGCTTGATGGAGCCGGAGCCATCCACGGCGGTACCGGGGTTGGCGGCTGCGACCGTGGATGCGACCTTGAACTCGGCCCAGCCGACCAACTGGTGCGAGCGGTTTGCGACGACGACCTTGTAATCACCCATCGGCAGTCCGGTCACGTCCATGGTCACCTGGTTGGAAGGATCGACCTGGAGCCAGCGAGCCTCGCCGGTCTGCATGATGTTGGCACTCACCCACTCGCCGGCAACGGCCTTGTCAGAGGGGACGTTGATCGTGAGTTGTCCAGCGGTGAAGGCCGCGCTCACGCCTCCCTTGTTGGCGTCAGTCAGCTGCGATTCATCGGTCACGGGGGACACGGGCGTATCGGAGGGCTGGCTCGAGTGAGGAGAGGGAGACGCTGAGGCGGAGGGGCTCGGCGACGGGCTCGCAGACGGAGTCGGCGTCGGCAGGACGACGGGCAGCGTCGGATCGTCGGGCTGCGGTGCGGGCTCGGCGGTCGGTTCCGGCGCGGGCTCGGCCGTCGGCTCCGGCGCGGGCTCAGCGGTCGGTTCCGGCGCGGGCTCGGCGGTCGGTTCCGGTGCGGGCTCGGCGGTCGGTTGCGGCGCGGGCTCGGCCGTCGGTTGCGGCGCGGGCTCGACAGGATCGACATCGGCCGCATTGTAGGGTTTGAAGACCCGCACCGAGTAGGTCGATGTGGTCGCAAGCGTCTTATCGTCCTTGTAGGTGACGATGGTGACCCAATGCGAGGTGCCCGGCTCCCACGTCACACCTTCGAGGTTGTTGGTGCCGTTGGGAACGGGAACGACCATGCTGTAGCTGTTGAGTGCGGCGGCCTTCCACAGGTCGCCGGCAGTAGCGGCCACAATCTCGCCATCACGTTCGAAGGTCGGAGTCGACGTCGGGGTGACGCGACCGTTGTCGAGGATAACGGCCCAGTACCCCGTCTTTCCGTACTCCGCCTCGAAGTCGTTGGCGTTTTCGAGGCTGACCACAAAAGAGGTGGTGGGGATGGAATAGGGACCATCATTGCTGTCTGCACGCGCGGTGAAACCAGGAATGGCGAGCGCGATCGCAGCAAAGAGGCACAGAGCCATCAGGAGGTTCATCGCCCGACTGCGTCCCGCGAGCCCCCGCGCGCAGAGGGCAGAACTAGCCCGTCCGTGCTGCATAATGGTTCTCCTTAGTGACTTAATACTCGGCAGCTATTGTCTAGCAACCAGAGTAACAGGTGTGACGACTGATTGCTAAATTCCAACGCACACCAATCGGTTAATCGTGATCGTCTTGGCACGAGTGGGCACACCGCAGGCTCTAGTGAACCCCCGCGTGTGGGCGACGCACAATACTGACCGTGACGACAGCGCCGAGGAGGGCCAGCAGCCCACCACCTGCGAGGATCCATCCATTCAGGCGACTCTCCTCTTCACGGGCGGCCTGCTCGTTAGCATGCTGCTCGGTATTCGCCTTCGGACCGATCTGCGAGGCGGACACGCTCTGCTGTTCGGTGGAGGCAGAGGCCTGCGGGGTCGGGTCGGCGGCACTACCGGCCGCACCGGCACCGCCGGAGGAGGACGCCCCGGGCGCAGAGGGGCTAGTCGCAGAAACCGAGGGTAGCGGGGAAGGCGAGGAGGCCTCGACCTCACGTGCGCCCGGGCGCACCTCGGCGGCCGACTCCTCACCAGAGGAATGCGTGACGATCACCTGAGAGGTGGTGACAACCGGCTCCGCCTGATCATCGGCAGGGGCAGACGGGGGCATCACAATCGAGTGAGCTGGGTCAGAATCGCTGCTAGCCGTCGCATCACCGCCGGGCTCATCACCATCGCCCCCCTGGTTCGGATCGACGGGAGCCGGATCGTTGACGGTCAGCGAACAGGAACGAACCATTACCTGCGCATCAACGACGCTCACCGTCACCGTGACGTAGGTACCCGTCACGCCATCACCGATGGCGATGAGATGACTCGAGCCAACCTCCCAGGTGGAGGGAATATCAATATCCGCCGAGAAGGATCCATCTGTTCCAACCTCGAGAACCGTCCAGGCACTCCGGTCGCGCGCGACGGCAGCCGGCGCCCAGTCAGGAAGGCTCCTGTCAACAGGACGAAGCTCCTTGCCGTCATCGAGGGTGACGATCACGAAACCGCGAGTAGTGTCAGAACTCGGCCCCCACCCGCTGCCCTCAGCATGAACGGGCTCACCCGCATGGAGGATGGACGAGACGCGCAGGGTCGCATCCTCCTCGGCTGCCTCAAGACAGGATGCCGACGCATCCCCAACACCGTCGTCACTATAGGCGGGCGCGGCGGCGACAAACACACCTGCAACGATGGACGCAGAGGCGGTCAAGCCGAGCAGGGACATGTGCAATCCCCTGCTCCGCGCGAGCGACCGTGTCGTCATGCCTGATGTCTTCCTTTTCCTCGAGATAATCTCAACCAATCCTTGCAGTTTTGCGCAGAACGTTAATGTCAGTGACCGAGTAACTACCGGTTACACGATCAATAGTATTACTTCGCGCCCCCAACGCAATTGCGAGCAACAAGCAAATTACTGGACCATAGGCTCAATAGGCGATTTTTCGAGCAAAAATAGCCCCGCATGCCATTTATTGTGAGCTATATTATCGGACAATCATGCTGTCAGATAACCCGCTGGTCAGCATTTGAGATTGCGAGTTCACGTGCTCAACACCTAGGGGCGTGGCACGACGAGCGGCGAACCCGTCTGTGGATCCTCGACGATCACGCACGGCACGTCGAACACCGCCTCGATGAGGGCGGGAGTCACGATGTCACTCGGCGCCCCCTGCGCCACGATCTGCCCCTCCTTCATGCACACAAGGTGGGTCGCATAGCGAAACGCTAGGTGCAGATCGTGCAGCACGGCGACAATCGTCCTGCCGTCGGCCTGCAAACGCCGCGCGAGGCGCAACACCTCAAGCTGATGATTCAGATCCAGATAGGTTGTCGGCTCGTCCAACAACACGATGTCCGTCGACTGCGCAAGCACCATCGCGATCCACACTCGCTGACGCTGCCCGCCCGAGAGCTCCCCGACGCGCCGCCGAGCCAGGGCCTCAACGCCCGCCTGACGCATGGCCCACGCCACGGCCTCGTCATCCTCAGCGCTCCACTGACGAAGCAACGACTGATGAGGATAGCGCCCGCGCGCAACCAAGTCCTCCACGAGGATATCCGCGGGAGCCGTGGAAGACTGCGCGAGCAGCCCGAGTCGACGAGCCAGCTCCTTCTGGTTCATCGTCGTCAGGGCCCGACCATCCAATTCGACCACACCCGAGCGCACGCCCAGCACTCGCGCCAAGGAACGCAACAGCGTTGACTTACCGCAGGCATTCGGACCAACAATCACCGTCAGCTGCCCCTCGAGAACATCGAGAGACAGATCCTCCAAGATGGGAGCATCCTTCCCGTACCCCACCGTCACCGAACGCGCGCGCAACCCCCGCGCATCACCCCTGGCGCCCAACACGTCACCTCACCTCACGAACCAACAGAGCCAACAGATAGATACCTCCCACGACGCCCGTCACCACGCCGACGGGCAGCTCGTGCGGCGCCACGATACGCTGCGCGACCACGTCGGATGCCAACACGATGAGGCCGCCCACGCCAGCCGACGCCGCGAGGCCCACTCCCCCGCTACGGCTCACACGCCGAGCAACATGGGGAGCAGACAGGGCAACAAAAGACACCGGACCGGCAACGGCAGTCGCCGCGCAGACCAGCATCATCGCCACGACAATCGCGACAATACGAACGACACGAACCCGCACCCCCAACCCTGCCGCGACATCATCGCCCATCGCCACGAGCCCCAACGGCACCGACGCCCACGCAAGGACGCACGCCGCGACCAGGAGGACGACCACGAGGGGAAGCACCCGAGCCATCGTGACCCCCGCGAGGGAACCCGCGCTCCACAGCTGCGCCCGCTGGGCAGCCTCCAGAGGCGCCTTCACAATGAGGAGCGAGTTCACGGCCCTCAGAGCCGCCGAGCACCCGATACCGACCAACACGACGCGCATCCCCGTCACCCGCACGCCGCCCGCGCACGCCACAATGACAACACCCGAGGCCAGCCCACCCACGAGGGCTCCAACCCCCGTGACGGCAGGACTCGAACCAAGAACGATAATCGCGACGAGAGCCCCCGTCGCCGACCCCGTGGACAGGCCAACGATGTCGGGGCTACCCAGCGGGTTACCCGAAATCGTCTGAAAGACCGCACCGGCGATCCCCAACGCACACCCAACGCACACGGCTGCGACGATGCGCGGCAGGCGAACAGATCGCACAAAGTAGACGCCGAGGAAATCGTTCGACGGACCACCATCACCCATCAGGCGCCGAAACGAATCCGCGACGCTGAGCCCGTAGTCCCCCAACGTCAGCGACAAGACGCACAGGGCAACGAGCACGACGAGGGCCCCGAGCACGACAACGACGCTGCGCCTGTGAACGCGCACAGACACGCGCCCCAGTGCCACGTGCACATACCGATCCCGCTCGCAGTTCACAACACTCCCCTTCCGCGCGCGCCGAGGATGAAGAACGGCGCGCCGATGAGCGCAATGACAACTCCGACGGGCACCTCCTGCGGGGCCAGCACGAGGCGCGACGCAACGTCAGCGGCCGTCACCCACACCGCTCCGACCACCACGGACCACGCAGCGATCGGCCCCTGTCGAGCGCCCACCGCCCGGCGCACGAGCAGCGGAACGGCCAACCCGACGAAGGTCAGGGGACCGCCGATCGCCGTCGCCCCGCCCGCGAGGGACGCGACGGCGACAGTCCCCAAACCTCGCACGAGGCCCACGCGCACCCCAAGACCCGAGGCGGCCTCGTCTCCGAGGGTGAGCACTCCGAGGGCCGACGTCAGGGCCGCCCCCACGACGAACCCACAGGCGATGACAATGCCGCCCCACACCAGGGTCGCCACGTCCACGCCCTCGAGCGAACCGGACGCCCAGTAGCGGAACTCGTTGAAGGCATTCTGATTGGAGGCGAGTACAGCCTGCGTGAGGGAGGAAAGCGCGGCGGACACCGCGATACCGGCCAGGGCGAGGCGACCATGCGATCCGGCCCCGCCGCGCCCAGACAGGACGATAACGAGACCCGAGGCGATACCAGCCCCCGCCAGCGCCGCACCGATCGTCATGGCGCGCGTCGACACGCCGACCAAAGCGGTGGCCGACACCACGACGAAGGCAGCGCCGGCATTAATGCCCAGGACCCCGGGATCGGCCAGCGGATTGCGCGTCATCGCTTGCATAATCGAACCGGCAAGCCCGAGCGCGCCGCCGATCATGAGGGCGGCGAGCGTGCGAGGAACGCGCAGCGCGAGGACAACCTGCGCGTCCTGCGAGCTGCCGCCATGCACCAGAGCGTCCCACACCGCATCGGCGCCTATCTGGCGCGACCCCAGGGCGAGGGACGCGACGATCACAGCGACGAGTACCAGCGTCGTCACCGCACAGGCGGCAACGACGCTGGCAAGGCGGCGTGGTCTCATCTCAGGCGCGTTCCGGGTAGTGCGTCGCCGCCCCGGTCACGAGGCCGGGACGAACTGCGCCTCGATGGACGAGACGATTCCATCCATGAGGAGGTAGCCGCCGGTCGAGGTCCACAGGGAACCGTCAACGGGGATCACGTGATTCGCCTTCACGGCACCGAGCGAGTCAAAACCGACGGTGCTCTTCGCCTCTTCCAGGGCGGCAGCCGAGGCCTCGACACCCGTGTTGCCACCGGCGGAGGGGTTGTTCACCGAGGACTTGCCCAGGGTGCCGAAGAAGATCCAGTCAGCGTCGATCTGATCAATGTTTTCCAGCGAGACAGGCTCGGAGTGTCCCTCACCGTCACGATCCTGGTTGGCGGGGCGCTTCATGCCGAGAGCGGTGAGAGCCTGGCCAGCGGGCAGTTCCTTGAGAATGAGGCCAGCGCTGTCGCCCTGCCAGCGCACGACCGAGTAGGTCTGGTCGAGGTAGCCAGCATCCTTCAGGCGGGCGCTTACGGAGGAGACATGCTGATCAAACTCCGCGAGCTTGGCCTGCGCCTGGTCGGCAACGCCGAGCGCGTCGGCCGTCAGGGTGAAGGTCTCTCGCCAGTCGCCGCCCTTTTGCGTCGTGAAGAAGACGGGGGCGATCTGAGCGAGCGCGGTCAGCGTCTCCGTGTCGTTGTTCTTCACCGATGTGCCGTCGACGAGGATCAGGTCCGGGTGGGCGGCGCCGATGGCCTCGAGGTTGGGGGTGCCGATCGAGCCGAGGATCGGGATGTCTCCGGCGCGGTCAAGGAGGTAGTTGGGGACGGTCTGCTGGCCGCGGCCCGACACGACGCCGATGGGGGTGACGCCCAGGGCCAGCGCGTTGTCCGTCGTGGGCTCCGACAGGGTCACAACGCGGCTCGGGTGAGCGGGAAGCGTCACCTCCTGGCCGGAGGCGTCGGTGACGGTGCGTGTCGCGGAGGTCTCGGACGTCGCGGATGCCTCGGGGGACGAGGCCGGGGCGGGCTGCGCGGTCGAGCAGGCCCCCAGCGTCAAGGCTGCAAGGGCGAGCGCCGCAATGGCGCGGACTCGTGTCGAGATGTGCACGTGTTCCTCGATTCGGATAGATCACAATAGATGCATAGGTAAGCCTAACCTAGGAGCGATTGGCGTCGCCTCCTCATCTCACGCACCTTCGCCTCGAACACACCACTCGTCGAGCGCGCGCAGGAGCCCCTCGCGCCACCAGGCAACATCGTGCCCGCCCGAATAGGTCTCGAACCTGACAAGCGACGTCGCCCCATCCAACAGCCCCGCACAACGGCGCACCACCGGGCACATCGCCACCTCACGCTCACCCACCTGACACCACAGCGTCAAGCCGTCAGGCAGGCGTCGCTCCCCCCTGCTCAGCTCAGCCATGAGCGTCCCCTCGCCCCGACCTCGTTCCCCTCCTCCCCACCACAGGGATGGAGACTGTGCGACAAAACACTCGACGGGAAGCGTGCCCCCCAGGGCAGCTTCGAGGACTCCGAGCCCGCCATAGGACTGCCCCGCCAGGGCGATCGGCCCCACGCCGACCTCATCGCAGACCGCGCCCACGAGCGCCTCAACCCTGCCGGCATCGGTGAGCTCCCGCTCGCGCTCCCCCAGCTCACCCGCGTCGATGGTCACGACGCGCAGACCCGGATAGCGCCGCGTCAGCCACCCCACCCCGTTAGCCCTCCAGATCTGCCCATCGAACACAAGAAGCGTGCGCTTTGGCGTCCCATCACCATCATGCACAACCGCGACGCGCCGACGCGGCGACGCCCCTCCGGACGCGACCAGCACCGCGCACTCCACCTCGCGCGCGGCGCGCATGTACGACGAATCCCCCTTAACAGCGGGCCAGGCAAGACGCGCATCCGGACCCGCGAACAGGGAAGCGACATGCCCACGCCCATTGACGAGCACACGCGGATGAGAGCGATCGCGAACCGCCGAGGCAACGACGCGTACCCACGCACGCCGATCATCCGCCACGCGCGGATCAAGCCCGCCTGGCCCAACCGGCATAAACTGGTAACTCACGAGGACATCGGCGGGCAACGCGCACGACAGCACCCACGGATCCACTCCGCCCACCCGCTCCATACGAAAGAGCTCCAGGTGATCGCGCGCCCGATCCGTCACCGTATTGAGGACCAGGTAGACCCCCGAGGCGCCATCCCCGGCGCACCGGAATGTCACCGAAACGGCGTCACGGCCATCGATCACCATCCGTGCGCCGACAAGCGGACCCGCGGCGGCGCCAGCAGACCGGAGCGCCGACGGCTCAGGAACAAGCCGGAGAAAACCCGTCTCAGAAAACGATGGCGCGTCGATAATCAGCTGATCAGTCAAAGAGCGAAATGTCGCCCGCGCCCACGCGAGCAACAACCGCGTCGCCGCCCGCGAAGTCGATGACCGTCGTCGGCTCGGCCACGCCGACCGGCCCCACAACGACGAGATCAACCTGGTGACCGATACGCTCATCCACGTCGAAACCGTCCGTCAGCGGCTCGGTCTCTCCGGGCATGATGAGCGTCGAGCACGCGAGGGGCTCTCCGAGGGCTTCGACAATCGTCTGAGTGATGACGTGATCCGGGATGCGCACGCCGACCGTGTGCTTCTTCTTGTTGAGCATTACACGCGGCACCTCCTTGGTCCCACGCAGGATGAACGTGTAAGGTCCAGGCGTCAGGGCCTTCATCGTGCGGAACTCGTGGTTATCCACGATCACCAGTTCCCCGAGCTGGGCGAAAGAGTGGCACAGCAGCGAGAAATTATGCTTGTCGTCGAGCTTACGGACCGCGCGAATCGTATCCATGCCCGACTTGTTGCCGATCTTCGTGGCAATCGCATAGCCGGAGTCCGTCGGCAGTGCAATGGTGCCGCCGCGCTCCAGCAGATCGACGACCGTGTTGACCAGACGTGCTTGAGGATTTTCCGGGTGCAGCTCAATGTACGACATGACTCTATTGTGCACGAAACCCCCACCGACCGGAGCCGGATGGGGGTTTCGTGGACAGCGCTACCGAGAGCTAGCTCACTTCTGATCCTCGTCGGTCGCTTCCTCGCCTCGCTTCTTCGGCGTCGCGTCGACGCCGGCTTCCCGACGCTGCGCGGGCGTGATCGGCGCGGGGGCCTCGGTCAGCGGGTCGAAGCCGCCACCGGACTTCGGGAAAGCGATGACATCGCGGATGGAGTCGGACTTCGTCAGCAGGGAGACGATACGGTCCCACCCAAATGCCACGCCGCCGTGCGGCGGGGCGCCGTACTTGAACGCATCGAGCAGGAAGCCGAACTGCGTCTGGGCTTCCTCCTCGCCGATACCCATCACGTTGAACACGCGGTTCTGAATGTCGCGGCGGTGGATACGGATCGAGCCGCCGCCGATCTCGTTGCCGTTGCAGACGATGTCGTAGGCGTAGGCCAGCG